>Ga0193706_1000097_pt1 | contig 62739 bp, 41 predicted proteins | sample U3c1metaG_FD_160130 | JGI IMG/M metagenome (GOLD analysis project Ga0193706, IMG submission 160130) | Soil microbial communities from a riparian zone of the East river system, Colorado, United States - U3c1 | ecosystem: Environmental > Terrestrial > Soil > Riparian zone | place: USA: East River...
CGGTTCACCCTCTCCCATCGACGCAACCGGGCGCCGAGTTGCCGACAACCCCAGTCCTTTATTGATGGTCCCGCGCACGGCGACCAATGATTTCCGTTACTTTTGCGAGGCCGCCTTAGCGCCGAAAGGCTACGCCGTTCGGTGCGCTACGGACAGGTTTCCATCTGGTTGATCCACGCTTTGAGCGTCGGCAATTGACGCTGGTCCGGGAGCAACGTGGCGAGCGGCGGCATGGGGAGACCGAAGAAATCGGGAGGTAGACTGCCGAGGCGTGCGCTGTCCTTGATGAAGAGGCGCGACGCCTCGGCGTCACCCGGCACGAGCTCGTCGCAGATGTTGTGGTTCGGCTCTTTGGCGCCGATGAGCGGTGCGTCGTAGAGAAGATTGATGACCGGCCAGCGCCCGTCGGGACGATGACAGTGCGAGCAGTTCGAATGAAAATAGGAGCGCACCCGCTCGTTGACGGAATACGCCACATCGCCCGGCGTCGGAAGGCGCGGCAAGGCATCGAGCGGTCCGAAGGAAAACCCGGCGTCGGGAGAGACGCCACCGTCCGGCGGGACATCGCCGTCGATTGAAGCACCACCGTCCGGCGCGACACCGCCGTCCATCGGAGGGCCACTGCCGAACACACCGGCGCGGGCCAAGGCGCGGAGCTGGTTGTCGACGGCGCCGCCGTAGTCGAAGTTGCGGTTCATCTGGACCGTCTGCAGACCCAAGACGCCGCCGGCGACGTTCACATGGCATTGTGTGCACTCGCCGCGGCTGGGATAGCTGTGCCGATGCACGCTCCCTCCCGACGGCCAGTCCTTGAAGATGGTCTGGTTGGTGTTGTCGAGAAGCGTGGCCTCGGTCGCGTCGTCATTCCATTGGTAGCTGTAGCCCTCCCATGCCGCGCGGCAGGCACCCGACTCGCAGCGCTTGATGAGAAAGCGCGTCTCCATGGGGAAGATGGTGGCCGGATTTCCTGGTTCCCGCTCGAAGAGGAACTCTTTGACCAGGATCGCGCCCACCGGAAACTGCCAGCCCAACTTGTCGCTGACGACGATGGTGCGTCCTTCGGGAAGAATGATGAAACGTCGCTTGATGGCGCCGTCCGACCAGAGCGGTGAGTTGACATCGTAGGGGATCAAACCGGGCGCCGGCACGCGCCGCGGGACATCGGTGAAGCACTTGGTCTCGGAGAGGGTGCGTGGAAAGTCAGCTGTGACTTCCGGGAAGGCGCAGGGAGGTGGACGGCGCTCGACCAGACCAAAAGGAAGCTCCGGGCCGCCGTTGTAGCGGCGGGCCTGCACCTCGGCGATGGCGCCGCCTTCGGCCTCGCCTCGCGCTTCCCAAACGAGCACCGGATTGCTGGCGTTGTCGAGGACCAGCGCTGCTGACATCGACGACCGCGATCCCACCGGATCGAGCCCCGCGCCCGGCACGTCCCAGACCGTCCCGTTGAAGCGGCCCACGTAGGTGCGCGCACCGGCCACGTGCGCTTCGCTCCACGCGACCGTCGGCGTGCCTTCTCGCATGAAGCCGAGGGAAGGTGTCACGGCCGAAGCGTCGAAGTCGACGTCGAGGGCCTTGCCCCAGAAGCGCCATGCGCCTTCGACCTCGTCGTACCCCGCTGCGTAGACGTTGTCGGAGAGGCCGTCGTTCTCCTGCCAAGCGACGCCGATCACCCCGTCACGCGAGATCGCCAGCGACGGTCGCGTGGCGGCGTGCTCGATGGCGCGATCGAGCGGCGCGCCGATCAGTTCCCACTTTCCTCCTGTGCCTCCCGTGCGCCAGCGCACGACGCGCACGTCGCTCGAGCGCGCACCCGTGGCCGTCACCGCTACGACGGGAAACGTTCCCTCGAGCGCCAGCGCGAGATCGGTGATGGAGAATCCGGGCACCCAGGCCGCGACGGCGGGCTGCCAGGCGTTTCCCTCCCAGCGCCGGATCTCGACCCGCGATTTGTCTTCGATCCAGGCGAGCACGGGGCGATCATCCTCGTCGATGACCAACACCGGCTCGCCAGCCTCTTTTCCCGAGCCCGCGTCGACAGGCTCCGCCCCCATGAGCTCCCAGCTCCCGCCGCGGTAGCGCTTGACGTAGATGTGCTGTTCTTCCGCTGACTCTTGCCAGGCGACGATCGGCTCGTCCTCCGACGTGACGGCGATGCGCGGGCCCGACGCGACGGCATTCGACCGAACGCTGGGCACGGCCGCGAGGCGTTGCCACCGACCGTCGATGAGACGCGACACGCGAATGGCGGCAGCATCTTGCCAGGCGATCACCGGGTTCTGCCCGGGGTCGAGCGCCAGGGCCGGCCGCAGCGGTCCGGTGCCCGACGCGGCGGCCATCGCCCCCGGTCGCTGCCAGAGCGGCACGTTGAAGGACCAGCTTGCGCCGGCGAATGCGTTGCCCGCAACATCGGTCACCGTGTTGGCGACGGTGACCGTCAACTTCGCCGGACCCAGGTGGGGCGACTCGATCACGACGCGGATCTCGCGACCATCGTCGGAAAGCGTCGTGCGCTTGGCGACAGCCCCGGCTTCCGATTGGAGCAGGACCGCCGCCTCGTCGACGCTGCCAGGCGCGAGGGGTTCGGAAAAGAGCAGCCGGATGGGAGCTCCGGCCCAGACGTTGTCGTCCCCGGTTTCCGGGATCCGCTGCTTCAAGGTCGGCGCCGTCGTATCGGGAGGAGGAGGGGGCACCGCATCCGGCGACGACGCGTCCGGCGACGACGCGTCCGGCGGTGCCACGTCCGACGGCGCCGCGTCCGGCGGCGGCGAATAGGGCGGGGTGGCATCGTCACCACCGCAGGCCACCGCCGTCACCAGCGCGACGACGGCGGGGGCATGAATCCGGAATCTGAAAACGGGCATTCTCAGGGAGACTGACGCAAAACGACGACTTGGTCCTCTTCTTCGTCGACGACGACCAAGTCGAGGTCCTGATCGTTGTCGATATCGATGAGGAGAGCGCACGACGCCGACTGGGCGGGCTGCCAGAACTGGCTCTGTGTCACTTTGCTCGTACCGTCGTTCAGCAGAACCTGCCAGTTACCAGAGAAGTTGGACACCACGAGATCGAGATCCTTGTCGCCGTCGATGTCACCGAGATCGATGGCGAAGGGCTTGTTGAGGCCGCCGGTGTAGGTCTGCTGCAGGTTGACCTTTCCTTTGCCGTCACCAAGGAGGATGGAGACCGTGTTCAAGCTGAGCGCGGTCGATAGGTCGGCATCCGCCGTGGCGACGTCTTCGTGACCATCGCCGTTCATGTCGCCCACCACCAGCTGCCAGCCGCTCGTCGTCGGAGCTTGCAGCGATCCGAACGCGAAGGTGCCGTTGCCGGTGCCGAGATTGACGACGGTAGCGCGGTTATTGCCCATGATGCCCCGCGCGCCGATCACGATGTCGAGGATGCCGTCTTCGTTCATGTCGCCGGCCATGACGCCGAACTCTTGCGACGCCGTCCCCATGCCGAAGGCAGAGTCGAAGTAGATGACCCCGGGGCCGCCGTCGACGCTCTGGCCCGTCGGGAATTTACCGGTGCCGTCGTTCTTGAGGAGGGACATGTTGTCCCCGTCGGCGTTGGTATTCACGATGTCGATGTCGCCATCGCCGTCGACGTCGATCACGACCACCCCGCGCGGTTGTCCGCCCACCAAGGGCGTCTGCGACGTCGTGAAGGTTCCGTTGTTGTTGCCGAAGAGCACCGAAAGCGTGTCGTCGTTCAAATTGGCGACGACGATATCGACGATGCCGTCACCGTTGAAGTCGGTGGTCTCCGAGGGGCTCGCACGAGCGCCGACCTTGGTCGGCGGTTGCGTGAAGGCGTTGTACTGACTCATCGCGGTCGCAGCCGCGCCCTTGTTCAAGAAGATGCGCATGTCGGCCGAATCTTCGTTGATCGTCATGAGATCGAGGAAGCCGTCGTTGTTGAGATCGGCCACCGATCCACCGTACGTGCGGGTGAGCATCGTCGAGGTCGTACGGCTCGTGAGACGCTCGACGATCGCATACGTCTGGCTGGCCGCCTTGGCGGCGGTCGTGTACTGGAAGGAGTACCCTTGGCTGCGCAGGGCGGTGCCGTCCGCGCCGGCCAAGTCGTGGGACAAGACGACGGTGACCCGATCGCCGGCGGGCCAATTGCGGGCCGGCGGCGCGAAAGAGACGGCCTTGTCGCTGTCAGAGAAGGTGTACATCGCGGGGCGCAGCGGTCCGCCCCAACGCCCGTACGCCCACAAGCTCTTGTTGGTCACGGAGGCGCGGTTCACGGGGCGATCGAAGTGGATCACGATGGGCGCGCTGACGGCTGCCTGGATCCCGCGCGCAGTCGGCTCGACCGAGACGACGGTGAGGTTTCCGCCGACGGTGTCGCCGCTGGTATCGCTCGGCGGCGACGACGTGTCCTGCGTGGCGTCGAGGTTGCCGCCATCGGGCAACCCACCGCCACCACCACCACCGGTGTCGACCGATGCATCCTTGGCGCCACCCGCGCCTCCAGCGTCGACCGCGCCGCCGGTGCCGGCGCTGCCACCCGATCCTGCCGTGCCGCCCGTGGCGCCGCCGGCCCCCGCGCCACCCTTTCCGGCGCTTCCACCGCTGCCGGCGTTTCCACCGCTCGTGCCGCTCGATCCTCCGGCTCCGGCAGTGGTCGCGCCACCTTTACCTCCTGTTCCCACGCCGCCCGCGCCACCGGTCGCACCGGTGCCGCCACCCGGCGGGTTGTCGTCGCCACCGGAACACGCGACCACCGAAACCAGCGCGACGACAACGCCGAGGCGACGCCAAGTGCGAGAACTGCAACCCGCCGCTCCTCGCAGGTACCCGACGAAATTCGTTTCGCCGTCATCGTGCTGCGCTCTTGTCGCTCTTGTCGCTCGATCGCTCATCGCTTGCTCCTTGCCTACGCCGCCACGTGGTGGGCGCGCATCATACTCCGCGAATTGCTCGGATCTCGAGCGCTGACGCTCTTTCCAATGATGGCGTAGAGTTTTGTTGCGGATGACGCGATAGCGGACACTATGGACGCGACTTATCCATGACGCGAAAGGTCAACTGATCTGAAACTCATTACCCTCGTCGTCATGGGTCTCGCGATCGGGTGCAGCTCCGATCCCCCGGGGCCCGATCGAGATGCCGCGCCCGACACCGGCAAAATCGCGGCCGACGCGAGCATTTCACCGGACGGCCGCGGTGAGCCCGACGGCCGCGATGAAAATGACGCGTCCCATGACGCGCTCGAGGACGCTGACGCGCCGCGCGGGCTCGTCGTCTTGCCGGCCCAGTTCGTCGCGGAGAATGTTCCGCTGCGCATGCTCAGCGAAGGGGACCCCATCGATCTTTGGCCCGCTCCCCAAGGCGGTCACGTCGTGCTCGTCGCGGCCAAAGTAAGAAACCTCGACGGCGACACGGTCCTTCTCAGGGTGCGCGCGCGCTACCCCGACACGCCCTTCATCGTGGCGGAAGAAGCGCGCTCGGTGAAGATGGTGCCCGTGCCCGGCGAGCCCGGCACGATGCAGCCCGAGCTTGAAACCCGCACCCAGGTGGCGCACGTCCCCCTCTGTCCCGACTACGATCCGATGGACATCGTCAATCGTCCGCTCGAGTTCGTGGTGGAAGTCACGACCATCTCGGGCGAAGAACGTCAATCCGGCGCTGTCGCCCTGCACCTCTATCCAACCTGCGATCCCCGCACCACCAACGAGCCGTTCTGCCTTTGCGAATGCAGCGCCAACTACGTCCTTGGCAAGTGCCGGCGCGACGCGGGGCTCCGCGACTGAGCATCCCTGACTGCTCGCTGCGCGCCGCCGCTAGAGCCCCTCCAGCACCTCGAGCGCGAGCTCGTACTTGCCGAGCGGTGGCATGAGATAAGCGCCTTGCACACGATCACGAACGGCGAAGAGCATCTCGCGGGCGATACGAACGCCTTCCTTGCGCGCCTCGGCGCCCGGCGCCACCTTGCGCATGCGCTCGCGAATCGGCTCGGGGATCTGCATTCCCGGCACTTCGTTGTGGAGGAACTCGGCGTTCTTGAAGCTCACGAGGGGGAGCACGCCCACCAGCACCGGCATCCCCAGGTGGGAAGTGCGCTCGAGCATTTTTTCCAGGAGCTCCACTTGAAAGACTGGCTGGGTCATCACGAAGTCGGCGCCGGCGGCGCGCTTTTGCTCGAGCCGCCGGAGCTCCTTGTCGAAATCCGCCGCACCGGGCTCGAAGCCGGTAGCGCAGAGGAACGATGTCTTGCCGCTACCAAGGCGCTTTCCTGCCGGATCGAGGCCACGGTTCATGCCCGAGGCCATCTGCAAGAGCCCGATGGCGTCGAGGTCGTAGACGGCCGTCGCTTCGGGATAGTCGCCGACCTTGGGTGGATCGCCGGTGATGATGACCAGGTTGCGGATGCCGATGGCATGCGCACCGAGCAGGTGCGCCATCTGTGCGAGCAGGTTCCGGTCGCGCCCGCAGACGTGCATCATGGGCTCGATGCCGTAGTCGCGCAGGAGCAGCGAGCAGAACGCCATGTTGGCCATGCGCGCCATGGCGCGCGGACCGTCGGCGACGTTGACGATGTCGACCCCGTTGGCGAGGAGCATCTTCGACGCTTCGAGCGCGGGCTTGGGATCGAGACCGGGCGCCGGGTTCACCTCCACCGAAACCACGAACTTTCCCGCGGCGAGCTTGGCGGCAAAGCCGCTCCGCTCCGCCAGCGGCGTCGGCTCGATACCGACGGGCCTCTCGGAGAGGGCCACCGTTCGCACCGTTGGCGACGGCTTGGCGCCACCGCCCAGCATGCGAGCCGACTTTGCCATCCAGCGCACGTGCTCGGGCGTCGTGCCGCAGCAGCCGCCGACCATGCGGGCGCCAGCCTGGATGATGCGCCGCGCGAAGACGTCGAAGTATTCCGGGGTCGCCATGTACAGCTGACGCCCGTCGACGGTTCGGGGGAGCCCCGCGTTGGGTTGAACGCAAAACGGAATGTCCACGTGCATGCGTTCGGCCATCGCCAGCGCCAGCTGCGGTCCGTCGCCGTGGTTGATGCCCATCGCATCGACGCGCATGCGGAGCAATCGCTCGGCTACCTTCTCCGGACCCGTTCCATCGGCCACCGTTCCCGCTTCGTCGAAAGTGACCATGGCCAGGATCGGCAGCTCCGGCGCTCCCCGTCTGCCAGCCGCGACGGCGATCGCGAGCTCGTCGAGGTGACGAAAGGTCTCGAACACGAGGAGGTCGGATCCCCCTTCCGCCAGTGCTGCTGCCTGCTCTGCGAAGGTATCGGCCGCGGCGGTCTCGTCCCACTCCAAAGAGACACCAGGAACGAGCCCCGTCGGACCGATCGAGCCGCCGACATAGGCGCTCGCGCCGGCGATCTCGCGCGCCACGCGGGCCCCGGCAAGATTGTACGCGCGCACCTCGCCCACCAGGCCATGTCGCTCGAGGCAAAAGCGGTTGGCCCCGAAGGTGTTGGTCTGGAGGACCTGCGCGCCGGCGTCCAAGTAGTCCGCGTGGATCTTGCGGACGACGTCCGGGCGCGTGACATTGAGCTGTTCGAAGTTCTGGGTGATGAAAACGCCGCGCTCGTAAAGGAGGGAGCCCATGGCACCGTCGAACACGAGGAGCGACTCGCTGACGGCTTCGAGAAACGGGCGGGACGGGCGGGAGCCAGCGGAGGTGGACATCGCCGCACATAGTAGTACCAAGCCCGCACGGATCACCCCTTCTTCGTCCGAGAACTGACAGACACCCGATGGACAGCGGAAGCGGTGACGGGCCTCGATCTTGGAGAGGGCCGTGAGGGGGCGATTCCGTTCGCCGGGGCAAAGACCGTGCGCAATTCCAGTTTGCCGGAGCAAAGACCGTTCCTAGGTACGCATGCTCACTCGGATGCAAAGCCGCCGCCCACAGGCACAAGGCAATCTGTCCCGCTTTCCCTACTTGTCGCCTTGGCGAGCGGCACACGTCAGAAGTTGGTGCATCGCGCTCATGACGCTGGTGTGCTGGCTCCAACCAAACCTTGCTCGGGCAGACGAAGGTCTGGTCATCGCTACGCCAGAACTCGCCGGCGAGACACTCGGCACCCGGCTCGACATTCTGGAAGACACGACCGGCGCCCTGACCATCGACGAAATAACGTCGCCCGCGCTGTCAGAAAAGTTCCGGCGCTCGCACGAAAATGTTCCCGGCTTCGGGCTGACGAAATCGGCGTACTGGCTGCGCTGGAAAGTCGCTAATCAGCGAGCTCAGGCGCAGCGCTGGCTGCTCGAAGTCGGCTACCCACCGCTCGACGACGTCCGTCTCTTCGTTCCCCGTCCAGATGGAAGCTTCGACCTCCGGCAGACTGGCGACCATTTGCCGTTCGCCGCGCGGGACATTGCGTACCACAACTTTCTCTTCGAGCTCGACCAGCCTCCCGGCGTCGCGACGTATTACTTACGCGTTCGCACCTCGGGCGCGATCACGCTGCCGCTCAAGGCATGGTCCCCCAATGCCTTCCTCCAACACCTGACGACGAATCAGCCGCCGATTTGGATCTTCTACGGGCTCATGCTGGTGATGGCGGCCTACAATCTCTTCCTCTTTCTATCCATTCGCGAGATCACGTACCTTTATTACGTCTGTTACATCGTCTGTTACGCCGGCTTTCAGTTCACGCTGAACGGACTATCCTTTCAGTACTTTTGGCCCAATCAAACGTGGTGGAACGGCAAAGCCCTCACGCTTTTCATTGGTCTATCGTTTGGCTTCGGGGCGTTGTTCAATCGATACTTTTTGACCACCTGGCGCTGGTTTCCTCGCCTCGATCGCTACTTGCTGTTCGTGGGCTGGGCGAGCTTCGCGCTCAGCCTCGCGTCGCTGGTGCTGGAGTATGCGATCAGCATCCGCTTGCTCGTCGTGTGGGGGGTTCATGTCGTTCTGGTGGGCCTGCTATCGGCTGCACTGGCAGCCGCCCAGGGATCTCGCCCCGCCATCTTTTACGTTGCCTCGTGGCTTTTGCTTTTGGCTGGGATCTTCTTTTACCTTCTCCGTACGCTCGGGGTGGTGCCCGGTTCCTTCTTCACCGATTGGGGCCTGCAGCTCGGAGCGTCGCTCGAGGTCACCCTCCTTTCCCTCGGGCTCGCCGACCGCATCAACATGATGCGCGGCGACTTGGAGGTTCTGAATCGGCAACTCACCCTCAACGTCAACGAGCTCAGCACCGCGCTCGACCGGGCCGAGTCTGCTACCCGCGCCAAGAGTGACTTTCTCGCGAACGTATCGCACGAGCTCCGGACGCCCCTCAACGCGATCATCAACATCCCCGAAGGACTGCTGGAGGATTTTCGCGAGACATCCGCCGTCCTGTGCGACGGGTGCAAGACCATCTTCGCCCTCGAGGCCGGCGAACACCCGAGCGATGAACGACCCTGTCCGGAGTGTCGGGCGGTGGGTACGCTCCGTGCTCACAAGGCCTGGACCTACCAGGGAAAGGCCGAGGAGACCGCCCGCTATCTCGGGTATATCCACAAGTCGAGCAAACACCTGCTGGCCGTGGTGAGCTCCATTTTGGACCTCAGCAAGCTCGAGGCGGAGCGCATGGAGCTGCACGTCGAGAACATCGAGCTTGCCGCGCTGCTGGACGATACGGTGTCGCCGCTCCAACAACTGGCAGCTGCCCAAGGTGTCGAAGTCGCCATCGCTCCCGTTCCGCAGGGCAGCCGAATTCAGGGAGACCGCGTCAAGATCGCTCAGATCGTGGTCAATCTCGTAGGGAACGCCATCAAATTTTCCCACCAAGGTGGCGAAGTGCGCGTCGAAGTCGAGGCCGAGGTCGACGCGCACGTCATCCGCGTGTCCGATGAGGGCATCGGCATCGCGCCGAGCGATCGCGAGCGGATTTTCGAGAGCTTCAGTCAGGTCGATTCCAGCAACACCCGCAAGTTCGGTGGGACCGGGTTGGGGCTCACCATCAGCAAGAAGCTCGTCGAACTGCACGGCGGATCGATCTGGGTCGACAGCGAGCTCGGAAGAGGCAGCACGTTCAGCGTCCGACTCCCGAACGGCCACCCTCGAGCCAGGACAGAGGAGGTCGCGCCGGCAATTTCCGCCGAGAATCATCGCCTGGGCACGCGAGACGGGCGCGCTAGCGTTCGAACCGGTAAGCTCGCGGCACCGGGGGCCCAGTGAAAAGAATAGGTCATGCGGAGGTTTTGGGGGTACCCAAGCGCCTTCCGCGATTGCTCTATGTCGAGGACGACGACGACAACTGGCGCGTCACCGAGCTCCGACTCGGTCGCTCGTACGATCTCTTGCGTGCCAAGGACGATCGCGCCGCGTGCGAGATCATGTCGCAGCCCGGTAAACTCTACGCGATTCTCATGGACATCGAACTCCGCGGTTCGCAGCTCAACGGCATCGAGTTGACCAAGCTGATTCGAGGAACGCTGACCGACAGACGTTTACCCGATTATGCGCGAAGCGTTCCTCTCCTTGAGGTTCCGGTGCTTTTCGTGACTGCCCACGGAGGCACGGTTTATCCTCGCAGCGACCTTTTGGCTTGCGGAGCGGACGATGTGCTCGGCAAGCCCATCAACTTCACGCGGATGAGCCTGGCTCTCACCAAATTGTACGTCGATCGCGTGCTCGGACCCGATAGGCGCGGGGACGATCGTTAGGTCGTGGCGCCTTCTGGCGCGCTGCCTTGCTGGCCGCGGCGAAGCCCGAGCGCGGGACCAGGTCGGTCACCCCGGCATGCTCTCCTTGGTCGCCAAATAGTGATCGGCGACGACCTTGGCGACGCACATCGTGAGGCGCTTGCCCGTTGGAATATGCAAAAACTCGTTGGGCCCATGGGCATTGGAATGCGGTCCCAAGACGCCCGTGATGAGAAACTGCGCGCGCGGAAACTTCTCGCCGAGCATCCCCATGAAGGGGATCGATCCCCCCTCGCCGTTGTACGCCGGCGGGGCTCCGAAGTAGGTACGCGACGCGCCGTCCACCGAACGCTCGAGCCATGGCGAAAGGGCCGGCGCGTTCCAACCGCTGGCGCCTTTCTCGAGATCGAACTGGACCTTCGCCCCGTAGGGCGGGTCTTTTTCGAGCAGCAGTTTCACCAACGCGCCCGCACGCGCCGCATCGAGCGTGGGCGGGACCCGAATCGAAAGCTTCACCGATGTCGACGGGCGGAGCACGTTGCCGGCCGAATCGAGCGCGGGTAGGCCCGCGGCCCCCGTGACCGACAGCGAGGGCCGCCAGGTGCGATTGAGCACGAGCTCGGTGACGTCGGAAGCGACAGGGCGCATGCCGGGCACGAGGGGAAACTTCGAATAAATGGCATCGCCCAGCACCTGGGCGGTGATCTTCGCTTGCTCCGCGCGTTGCGCCGGGATTTCCACGTAGAGCTCCCGCGGCTTGATGGCGCCGGTCGCCTCGTCTTCGAGCCGCGAGATGACCTGCCGCAAGATGCGAAAGCTCGACGCGACGATCCCCGACGCGTCACCGGAGTGCACCCCTTCCTCGAGCACCTTGACGGTGAGGTTGCCGCCCGTCATCCCGCGCAGCGACGTCGTGAGCCAGAGTTGATCATAGTTACCGCAACCCGAATCGAGGCAAACGACGAGCGATGGCTGACCGATGCGCGCCGCCAGGTGGTCGACGTAATAAGGAAGGTCGTAGCTGCCCGATTCTTCGCATGCTTCGATCATGACGACGCAGCGCGCGTGAGGAGTGCCCTCGGCCTGGAGCGCTGCGATGGCCGAAAGGGATCCGAAAATGGCGTACCCATCGTCGGCCGCGCCGCGACCGTAGAGGCGGTCCCCTTCGATCACCGGCTTCCACGGACCGAGATGAGGGGACCAGCCGGTCATCTCCGGCTGCTTGTCGAGGTGTCCGTAGAGCAGGACGCAGTCGTCCCCCTGGCCAGGGATATCGATGAAGATGAGCGGAGTTCGCCCGGGCAGCCGCACGACTTCGAGCTTCATCCCTCGGATGGGCTGCGCGCGGGCCCATGTCTCCATGAGAAGGACCGCTTGGTCCATGTACCCGTGCTCTGCCCATTTCGCATCGAACATCGGCGACTTGTTCGGAATCTGGATGTACTCGACAAGACGAGGAACGATCTGCTCGTCCCAGATCGTGGAGATGAAGTGGGTGACGTCTCGTGTGCTCATCGGCGGCGTCCTCGGTCGCCTCGCGACCTTCCAAGCGGTGGGGGAGGCGACTCTACTACACTGGCCCCGCCTCGGTATTGACCGCCCCACGTCTGCACCAATTCAGCTGGTATCAGCGCCGATTCGGCCGGTTGTCCCACCCAAAAAAAGTGTCTCGGACATTCAATAAATCGCCGCGTCCGCCGTCGATCATGGACGGAGGGATCGAATGATCAAATTTCATCTTGCTCTCATGACCGCGGGGACCTGTGCTCTCGTGTTGGCTCGAACGAACGACGTGAACGCGGGCCCGCCCGCGAAAGGCGCAGCCGCGCCAATGTCGATCCAACCGACGGCGCAACGCCCGGTGGAATCCGCCGCCCCGCAGGCTGCTCAACCAAGAAGCCAACCCAAGCTGGCGGAGAATTCGATCTTCATCGAAGGTCTCGGCGCTGGTGGCCTCTACTCGCTCAACTACGAGCGCATGGTCGCCGACGAAGTCGCGGTGCGCGCCGGCTTCAGCTACCTCTCGATCGGCATGTCGGCCAGTGGGAGCAACGGCCAAACGTCCGGCGCGAGCGCGACCCTCATGACATTTCCGCTCACTGCCAGCTATCTCGGCGTTCGCAGCGGCAAGCATGCGCTCGAGCTTGGCGGCGGCGCGACGTTGATCAGCGCCAGCGGTACCGCCAGCGGCACCGGCGTGAGCGCTTCGGGCTCCGGTTTTGGAGCGCTGGGCACGGCGATGGTCGGCTACGCCATCCACCCGGTCGAAGGCGCTGGCTTCAACTTCCGCATCGGCGCGATGGCGCTCATGGGGAAGGGCGTTTCGCTGTCCTCGGGCAGCGATCCGACGGCCTTCGGCTTCGCGCCCTGGGGCTATTTGAGCCTCGGCGCGTCGTTTTAAGCGCCGAAGCCCCCCCGCTCCGGCCCCTGCCATTTGTCGGCCCTTTGGCCTTGAGCTAGAGGTCTCGACATGAAAGTTGTCGAAGTTGTCGTCACGGTCGCGCTCTTTGCGGCAGGATGTGCCAAAGGAACGTCGACCGTGCCAGCCAAGCCAACCTCGCCTTCTGCCGCCGAACATTCCCGCGCCGTCCTCGATGCCGCGGGCGAGCGCTACGCCAAGCTCGTCCTCGCCCTTGGCGAGCGCGACGGCGACTACGTCGATGCTTACTACGGCCCCCCTGCGTGGCGTGACGAGGCCAAATCGGCGCGCAAGGGGCTGGACCAGATCCGCGCCGAGGCGACCGGCGTGCTCGGCGAAGTCGAAAAAGCGCGCCCCGCCGAAGAGCTCAGCCAACTCCGGCAGGCTTACCAGGTCCACCAGCTGAAGGCGCTCCTCGCGCGGGTGGCGATGCTCTCCGGTTCGAAGATGTCGTTCGACGAGGAGTCCAAGGCCCTCTACGACGCCGTCGCCCCCCGCCACGACGACGCCTACTTCGCGAGCGTCGCGGCCGATCTCGACAAGGAGCTGCCCCCAGGGCCGGGCACGCTGGTCGATCGCTACCAAACCTTCCGCAAGGAATTCATCATCCCCGCCGACAAGCTCGACGCCGTTTTCCGCAAGGCCATCGAAGTCGCCCGCGAGCGCACGCTGGCGCATCTCAAGCTGCCGGCCGAAGAGAGCTTCAAGGTCGAGTACGTCAAGGACAAGCCGTGGGGCGGGTACAACTGGTACCAGGGCAACTATCGAAGCCTCATCCAGGTCAACACCGATTTGCCTATCTACATCGACCGCGCGCTCGATCTCGCGGGGCACGAAGGTTATCCCGGACATCACGTGTACAACGTGCTCTTGGAAAAGAACCTGGTGCGCGACCGCGGCTGGGTCGAGTTCTCGGTCTATCCGCTCTACAGCCCGCAGTCGCTCATCGCCGAGGGAAGCGCCAACTACGGCGTCGACGTGCTCTTCTCCAAGCCGGAGCGTGTGACCTGGGAGAAAGAGAATCTGTTTCCGCTAGCGGGGCTGCCCGTGGCGCGCGCCGACGCCTATTATCGCGTGCTCGCGCTATTGGAAAAGCTCGCCTACGCCGACAACGAGGCGGCGCGTCGCTACCTCGAAGGGTCGCTCAATTTCGAGCAGACCGCGGCTTGGCTCCAGAAATTCGCTTTGACGACGCCCGAGCGCGCGACACAGCGCGTGCGCTTCATCGACAAGTACCGCTCGTACGTCATCAACTACAATCTGGGCAAAGATCTGGTGCGCGCCCACGTCGAGTCGCTGGTGCCCGCCGGCGACATCGCCAAGCGCTGGGAAGTTTTCGGCCAACTTCTGTCTTCGCCGCGACTGCCGTCGGGTTTGAAACAGCGGGGCTGAAGCGCCGGCGCCGCTTCCGCGCCTCGCGTTGGGCACAAGCCTCGCGCTGGGCACGTGCCCACGCTGTGCCCAGCCTCATGCCCAGCGCTGAAGGCACGGGCGGCGCTCTCCCAGGGAGGGTTATTTTGCGCGAGAAACGCCGTTCTCACGCGTAACGTGCCGCTATTGCCGGAGCGCGCGCTTCCTCGGGCAGCGGTCGAGACAGGCGATGGAACGCGCTCGGCGCGACGGCACGGCGGTTGCTGTGAGGACTCCCAGCAACTGCGCTCCCGCGCCGTCAACGCGAGCCTCGCGCTCGCCTCATGAGGATGCCCATGTCGATTCGACGAACCGTCGTCTATTCCACCGTCTCGCTCGCGCTTCTCGCGTGCGATCCATTCAGCAAAGGCCCATCGGACGGCGCCGACGGCGGTCCCACCGGCACGGGCGCCGGCAGCGGATCGGGCGGTGCCGCCGGCTCGTACGGAGGCGGTACCGCAGGTTCGCCGACGGGATCCGGAGGCAGCTCATCGGGCAGCACCGGAGGATCCACCGGTGGCAAAGGTGGATCGACGAGCGGCGGCAAAGGTGGAGCCGGTGGCTACGCCGGGAGCGGCGGCACGGGTGGCTACGCGGGCGCCGGCGGCGCCGGTGGCTACGCCGGCACCGGCGGCGCGGGTGGGTACGCCGGCACCGGTGGCAACGGTGGCGCGGGCGGTTACGGCGATGGTGGTGTCGACGCACCACCACCGCTCACACAGCCAAGCCGCGGAAGCGCGGCGGCGATTTCACCCGACGATGCCACAGCCGTCATCGTCAACCGCGACACCGGATCGGCGACGGTCCTGGCGCTGCAATACCCGACGAGCCAACCGCCCACCGCACAGTTCACGCGCGAAGTCTTGCTGGGCGGGGGTTCCGAGCCTTGGCAGGCCGTGATTGGTCCCGACAATGACACCGCCTACGTCGTGCTGAAGAAGGACCAGAAGGTGGCCCGCATCCGCTACCTGCGCACGCAGCCGGTGCTCGACGGGACCGTCGCGGTCGGCTCCGAGCCCACCTCGATCGCTCTCAGCCCCACCGGCCGGCGTGCGTACGTCACCAACTGGACCGACGGCACGGTGAGCGAGATCGACACCGCGGCGATGACCGTCGTCTCGACCATCGACTTGAACGCGGCGCTCGTGCAAACGGGCTACCTGGGCGACGTCGTGCCGCGCCCGGCGCTCGCGCATCCGCGATCGCTCGTGGTTACCAACGACGCCGACGCCGATGACAACGACGAGTCGCTCTACGTGACCGAGTACTTCGGACAACAGACGGAAGCCGAGGCCGCCGATGGGAGCAACTCCGACACGCGCAAGGTCGGCATCGTCTACAAGATCGGCCTCGCCGGTCATGCCGTGCGGACCATTCGCCTCGGTCCCCTCGCCGACATGGGGTTCAAGGACGAGAGGGGCGTGGCCGCGGGGTGCTACCCGAACCAGGTGCAATCCATCGCCCTGAACGGCTCCTTCGCCTACGTCGTCTCGGTGTGCGCCTCACCGAAAGGGCCCCTCGGCGTCAAAGCCACCACCACCGTGTGCACCGACGTCGCCGATTGCGCGCCGCTCAACTTGATCGAGCCGGTGTGCGCGCTCCCCTTCGCGGGTGCTGCCAGCTCGCTCTGCGTCGACGTGGCCAGCGTCAAGACCACGACGGCGCCGCTCGTCTCGGTCATCGACACCCGCACCGATACCGAGGCGACAGCGGCGTCGCAATCGCTCAACGCGCGCTTCGATGCACTCTTCGCCGCCAGTAGCACCGCGCAAGCCGCGCGCCGCTATCCGCTCTTCGCCAACGACATCGGCTTCGTGCCCGGCTCGACGGTGGGTTACCTCACCGCCAATGGAGCCGACGCCGTCTTCCGCCTCCGCGTCGACGCCCAAACAGGGGCGCTCGTCGAGGTCGGCGCCTCCACCAATGCGTTCATCGATCTGGCTCCGGCGGGCATCGATGCCGCCAAGGCAGGCAAGGCGCCCATCGGGATCGGACTTGCCGCGCTGGACAAGAAATCGGCCATCGTCGCCAACGACGTGAGCCGCAACGCGACGCTCCTCGACTTCAACACCCAAGCCGTCGCCGGAGGCGCGGCCAATGCGAGCGTGGTACCGACGACAGCGCAGCCCCAAGCGGGCACTGACGCCGATCGGGCGCTCAAGGGAAAGCGCTTCTTCAATACCGGTCTCGCGCGTTGGTCGCTGCGCGGGCAGGGCTGGGGCGCGTGCCAGTCGTGCCACTCCGAGGGTCTCACCGACAACGTGACCTGGTACTTCGGGCGCGGACCGCGTCAGTCGACGAGCCTGGACGGCAGCTTCGCCTCCAAGCACGCCGAGGATCAGCGCATCTTCAACTGGACGGCCATCTTCGACGAAGTGGCCGACTTCGAGCTCAACACGCGCGGCGTCTCCGGCGGCGTGGGGGCGATCGTTTCGGCGGTGAGCGTCCCTCCGGCAACCGGCGATCGCATCGACATCGTCGGCATCGGTCACGCCAACCTCAGCGGCTCGGCGACCCAGGCGGCCGATCCCGCCAATCCGCTCGGCCTTGCCGCACCCTCCAAGCTGAACGACTGGGGCGACATCGAGAAGTACATGCAGAGCATCCGCTCGCCGCGCGGCCCCTCGAACCTCGACGCCGGCAAAGTTGCCGAAGGCAAGACGCTCTTCAATTGGGACGGCGCCTGCCAGGGGTGCCATGGCGGCGAAAAATGGACCATCTCCCGCCGCTTTTACACGCCGAGCACGGCGACCAACGCGGCCCTCGCCACCACGCCTTTCATCATCCCGGCTGGTTTCCCCGATGCGCTCTTGCCGGCCCGCGATCCGGCCAACCAGTTGCTCCGCTTCGCGGGTGGCAATGCCGCGGCGTTCGATCAGATCCTCTGCACGATTCGACCGGTCGATACGTTCAACGTCGCCGAGCCCGGCGTCGGCATCGCCGAGCTTCGCGTGGACATGATCACCAAGGCCCAGGGCGATGGCAATCCCACGGGAGAAGGACGAGGGTACAACGTGCCGTCGCTGCTCGGTCTGGCGACGGGCGCGCCTTACCTCCACGGCGGCAACGCGCGCACCCTGGAAGCATTGCTCGCATCGACCTTCGCCGTCCACACGCACGCTCTCGCGCCGAACTTCTTGACGGACACCGACCCTGCTCTCGTCAAAGCCAAGGTCAATAGCCTCGTGCAGTACCTTCTCTCCATCGACGAAGACACGCCCTACGCCGCGATTCCCAACCCCGGCGCGGCCGGCGGCTCTCTCTGCCCGGCATCGTTCTAGATTCGAAACAGAAACCCAACGACGGCGTCGTTGCCAGCCCCCGCGGTCTCGCCCGAGACCGCGGGGGCTGTGGTCGTTGACGACGTGAAGGTGTGCTCTCGATGTCGGAGACGAAACAATCGCGCGCCGGGCGATCAACGAAGCATGGTTGCCCACGACGCCGGAGCATCGTGGTAGCGTGTCGACCATGAACGAAATCGAGACCGTTCGCGCCTTTCTCCGCTGCCTCGAGGAAAAGAATCTCGACCGGGCGCTCTCCTTTGTGAGCGCCGACGTCGTCTATCAGAACATCCCGCTGCCGCCCGCGCGGGGCGTGCGCGAGTTCGAAAAACAGATGCGTTTCTTCGAGAAGCTCGTCGGCCATTTCGAAGTGCGCATCCATCACATCGCCGCCGACGGGCCCTTCGTGCTCACCGAGCGCACCGACGTGATCGAGGGTGGCGGGATGCGACTCGCGCCGTGGGTGTGCGGAACCTTCGAGGTGCGTGAGGGGCGCATCACGCTCTGGCGGGACTACTTCGATTGGGCGGCGCTCTCGGTCGCCTTTTTGCGCGGGCTCCCGCGCATGGCGGTGTACCCCATCGCGTCGCGTCTGCGCCCCTCCAAGGGGGACACGACGATCGCCCAATCCTGATCGGTTCAAAGGTCAATGAACGCGGCCGATCAGGCCTTTGCTCTGCGCGCGAGCTCCGCCTCCAGGATACGCAGCGTCGACCGAATGTCGTCCGATTGCTCGGAGAGCGATCGCCCGTCGGCGTCGACCTGACGCGCGCGCTCCGCCTGCTGCCTCACGGATGCCCATCCCGGCTCGGCCGGGTCCGCGCTGCCGGCGCGCTCCGCCCGCGCCAGCGTAACGAAGGCGCCCTGTAGCCGTACGACTTCCGCGACGAGCGCGTCATCACGCGGCGCGAAGCGCTCGCCTCGCGCGAGCTTCGCCTCCGCTTCATCGGGCTTGCCCAGCAAAGCCAGGGCCGCGGCAAGGCGTCCGAGGCAGAGCGCCTCCGATCGCCGATCGCCGCTGCCCGAAAGCAAGGCCAGGCTTCGCTCGTGCCGCGCCAGGGCATCCGCCGGTCGCCCCATCTCCAGCTCGAGCACGCCGAAGTTGCCGAGGGTGATCGCCAAAAGGCGCGCATCGCCGATCGTTTCCAAGAGCTGAATCGCGCGCTCGAAGAGTTCGCGCGCGGCATCGCGATGACCGAGCTCCTGTTCGAGAACGGCGAGGTTGCCAATGCAATTGGCGCGCTGCCGCGCGTCGCCCGCTTCTTCGAAAAGTGCGATGGCCCGGCGGTACCAGCGCGCCGCGGTGGGAAAATCGCCCTCGTCATGGCAAAGCGCGCCAAGGTTGCCGATGCAGCGCCCCTCCGCGCGCGCATCATCCGCCGCGCGGAGCAGCTCCAGCGCCGTTTCGTAACGCTGCCGCGCTGCACCGAGCTCATGGCGCAGATGATGGACGACCCCGAGATCGAGCTCGATCGTGCCGCGCCAGTGGACATCGCCCTCCCGCTCGGCGTCGAGCAGACACATCGTGAGATCGTCTTTGGCGCGAACGGCCTGACCGCGCGGAGCGTCGAGCCGCGCTCGGATCTGGCGCACGCGGGCGCCGAGGAGCAGCGTGCGGGGCTCTCTACCGGGCGCGGCCGCGATATGGACCGCGCGATCGAGGAGCCCACGGTAGCCTCCCATCGCGCCGCGGGCGAGCATGGCCGGCTCGAGCGCCATCAGGGCCAGCAGGCCGGCTCCGGGGTCGGCGCCCTCCTCGGAAAGAGAGAACTCGGCAGCGGCGAAGAGATTCTCTGCCTCGCGTTCGACGCGCGGGGTCGCCTCGACGGGGATCCCCTTCGGTCCCGGCGCCAGCGTTTGCGCATAGTGCGCGGCGTGCCGGCGCAGCGTATCGACGAAGTCGGGCGCCCCCTTCAGCATTCTCCAGGCGAACTCGCGTACCGAGGCGAACATCGTCAGCCGCACTTCGTTCATGGAATCGACGGCCCACGACGACAGAAGCGACTTGTCGCGCAGCGATTGAATCAGATCGAGTGCGGCCACGTCGTCGTCGGGCAGGACGACTTGGGCGGCTGCTTCGACCGTGAAGCCTCCCCGAAAAACCGCGCATTGCGCGAATGCGCGCTGCTCGGCGGGCGTCAAGAGGTTCCATGACCAGGCGACAGCGCGGGTCATCGCCCCCTCGCTCGCATCGAGGGTGGTCTCGCTGTCCTGACGCCCAGGGGCGCGCGCCAAAAGCGCGTCCATGCCGAGCACCTGCAGGCGCGCCGCGTAGAGCTCGATGGCCAGCGGAATACCGTCCAAAGCCTCGACCAGGCGTTCGGCCCGCTCGATGAGCGCCCCTTCCGCGCCGAGGTGCGCTCGATCGGCGAACGGTAAATGCTCACGAGCGCGATCGAGGAAGAGGCTTGCCGCGGCGGAAGGCTGTCCCTGTTCGCGCGTCAGACCGAGCGGCCCCACTTCCATCGCCACCGCACCAGGCGGCCGCCATCGGCTTCGTGAAGCCGCGATCAGTTGCAAGCCGGGCGCGGCGTAATTCCAGGCCACCAGTGCCGCCGCCAGCGGCGCAGCGACGTGATCGACCGGGTCGACGACGAGCAGCACGCGGCCGAGCTTGCCGAGCGCGTTGCCGAGCGCAACTTCGGGCGGCACCGACGAATCGAGGGCCACGCCGGCATCACGGGCGAGGATGCGCACCATGTCGTCGGCGTCGCGCGCGTCGGCGAGATCGCCGATGACGATGGCATCCCACGGCGGGTCTGGTTCGGCGATGCGACGGACCGCTTCTGCGATGAGACGCGTTTTGCCGATCCCCGGACCGCCCCACACCGTCACGACGCGCGTTCCCGCGCTGAGAAGCGCCGTCAGGTGATGACATTCCTCCTCGCGCCCGAGGAAGCTCCCCGACAGCGCGGGCAGGACGCTTCGCGTCCCACTGGCGACAGCGTGGCGAGCCAGCCGCCGCGAGAGCGGGGCGAGCCGACCGGGCGACGATTCGGCCGCCGACGTCAGCTCGAGCTCCGCCCCCTCGCGTGTGCCGTCGACCGGCGAAGCATGGAGCCCCGCCACCGAATTGCGCCCCGCCGATGCCTCCGCCGATCGCACGAGCTCCGTCAGCGCGTCGGCTGTCGGGCGCCGGTCGAGCTCGCGGGCCAGCATGGCGAGGACGAGCCGATCGAAGGAGTACGGCAGCTCGGCGCGCACGGCGCTGGCGATGGGAAGGGGCTCGAAGAGGATGCGCGCCAGGACGATGACCGGGTCGATCCCTTCGAAGGCGGGGCGCCCGGTGAGCGCCTCGAAGAGGATGCACCCCAGCGCGAAAACATCGGCCCTTCCGTCGACCGTGCGTGCGTTGCGGATCTGCTCGGGAGCCATGTAACGCGCGGTGCCGAGATGACCGCCGCGCTCACCGCCGGCGCTGGCCTCGGCGAGGCGAGCCACGCGGGCCACGCCGAAATCGACGATGACCGCCCGCTCGACGTCGCCGCCGGGGAGCATGACGTTGCTCGGCTTGAGATCGCGGTGGACGACGCCAGCGGCGTGCATGGCGGCAAGCCCCTCCGCGAGTCGCTCCGTCAGACGCAGCGCTTCCAGGGGGCGGAGCCCGCTCGCCCGAAGTCGGTCGGCCAGCGTTTCGCCGCCGATCCACGCCATGGCCAGAAACGGACCGTGCTCGGCGCTCGTACCGTGATCGATATAGCGAACGACCGCGGGATGTCGGACCTCGGCGAGGGCGTGCGCCTCGCGCCAGAGACGCGAGCCGGCACGCGGTTCGGTGTCCGGCGCGGCGCGCCACGTCTTCAGCGCCACCGGCATCCTCTCCACGGTGTCGAAGGCTTCGTACACCGTGCCCATGCCCCCTGCCCCCGCGTGGCGCCGGATTCGATAGCGGTTAGCGACGACATCCCCTTCGCGCATGGGTACTTGCAGAACCAGTACCACGGGAAGATGCCGGCGCATGCGCGAGCTCGGCGAGTGCGACGCCTGGCCCCGGATTTGCTATTTACCCGCCCATGAACCGTATGCCTCTTTCAAAAACGACACCCATCGCCTCCTTTGCCGTCGCCATCGCGCTCGCGGCTGTCGCTTGTGGCGACGGAGCGCCATCGAGCGTCCCGGCGCGGATCTACACCGGCGAGCTGACCGATACCGACGTCCGCGTTGGAATCATCGCCACCGAACATCATGCGCGTCTTTTCTTCTGCGGCGGCCCGTCGTCGTACCAAACGAAGACCCGATGGGTCACGAGCGACATCGACGCCGCCCACGCGCTGCAATTGCCAAGCTCGCCGAACGAAACCTGGGTGCTCCGGGGGACCGTGACCGACGCCGAGGTCACCGGCTCGCTCGACATGGGCGACGCGACGCCGCACACCTTCCGCGCCACGATGGTGAGCGAACGAACGATCAGCGGCCTTTACGAAGGGACGGCGCCCTGCGGCCGACTCGGGCTCATCGTCGTACAGGCAACACCGGATATGCCTCCCGTCGGACAGGGCGCGTGCGTCGGTACGACGCTCGAGCAGGTCAACCCGCTGGAGCCCATCGTTCGCACGCCCGACGGCACCATTCGCGTGACCGTCGGCACCTCGGACATGGAACGCGACGTCAGGGCAGCGGCCCCTCCGACCGACTGAACTCCCTCACGAATCGTCGGAGGGCGATGAGGGGTCGTTGGGATCGCTCGCGACCTCGGGGTGTTTCTCGAGCCAGCGGCGCAGCTGGTTTCGGTGCATCCCGAGCGCCCGCGCGGTCCCACGCACGTTGCCGTTGTTGTCGGCAAGGGCCTTCACGATTTGCTCGTCGCTCCAGGCGGTGGCCGATTTCGCTGGCGGTGCGGTCGTTGGCCTCGTCCTCGAGTCGTCGCTTGCTTCCACCGCCGGCGGCCCGGATGCGCTCGGTCCGAGCGGTGCGCCTGCTTCCGGGGCGAGGTGGTGCGGCTGCACGACGGTGACCTCCTCTTCGAGCGCGCGATGGCCCGCCCGCCGTACCTCGCGCATGAGCTCGCGCACGTTACCGGGCCATACCCCGAGCGCACAGGACTCAATCAACGTGATGGAAGCAGCGAGCCGCTCGTCGACCGCTGCAAGCTCGCGCGCCACCAGCCACGGGATTTCGTCGAGCCGTTCGCGCAGCGGCGGCACGACCACCTCCGGTCGACCGAGGCGAAAATAGAGGTCCTCCCGGAATCGACCGGCCCGGACCTCGTCGCGCAGACCCTTGTGGCTCGCGGCGCAGATGCGAATCTCGACCTTGCGCGGACGTGCAGCTCCGAGCGGCAGCACCTCGCGGCTCTCGAGCAGGCGCAGCAGCTTGGCCTGCACCTGCGGATCGAGCTCGGCAATCTCGTCGAGAAAGAGCGTTCCGCCGTGGGCCGCCTGCACGTACCCTTCCGCGTCGGCGGTGGCGCCGGAAAAGGCCCCCTTGCGCGCCCCGAAGAGGAGGCGCTCGGCGAGCCCCTCCGGAATGGCGGCGCAGTTGACCGCCACGAAGGGCGCGGTGGATGCGGCGCCGAAATGCGCCTCGTGAAAAGCCCGCGCCGCCAGCTCTTTGCCCGATCCACTCTCCCCGTGCAGGTAGAGCGTATCTCCGGCGCGGCCGGCCAGCGCGATTTCACCCCACACCCGACGCATGCGACCGCCGAGGATGGGACCTTCCAGCCGGTTGCCACTCGGACCCTCGACAAAAAACGGCAAGACGTCGTCCACTGCCCAGCAAAGGCTGCGACCGATGCGTACCAGCGTCGGCGAGGGAAACACGCCGCTCGACGCCAGCTGTTGGCCTTCGACGAATGTCCCGTTGCGACTCTCGAGGTCGGTGACGCTCCAGCGCCCTTCCTGGCGGCGGAACGCGACGTGCTTACGCGAAATCCGGTCGTCGTCTTCGAGCACACCTGCCGGCGTGCCCCGCCCGATCTCGAGCCCATCCGCTCCGACCTTGAGCGCGACGGCGGCCGGGCGCCCCGCGGCGACGATGACGACGATGCCTGGCTCGGTCGCCAACCGCTGTACAGGTGCCCGCAAGCTGTCTTCGCTGGTCTCGTCGTCACGGGGCATGAGAAACGTACGATAGCGCCTTTTGCCTCATGAGCGACGCGCGCCGCGCGAGGGCACGCTGGGCCGGGCACGTGCCCTGCGGGTGCCCGGGGTAGGCCCCGACGCCGCCCCTAAAGTACGCGCAAAACGACGAGCGCCGCGACGAGGACGGCCACCAGCGACTCGCCAGCGATGAGCCCCGATGCGACGGGGATCGCATACTGTTCGGCTTTCTGCTCGTTCATGCGCGCGAAGGCCCAGGCCAGGAGCGCGCCCAAGAACAAGGAAACGCTGTTCCAGCCCGGCACGATCCAGGCGACGCCGACCGCGGCCGACGAAAGGGTGTACCGTTTGTAGGCCTTAGGGACGATCTCTTCGACCAGGGCGAGGACGACGCCAGCGCAGGCGCCGGCAGCCATGCCGCTGGCCGCGCCAGCGGGCATCGCGGCGAGGCCACCGGTCACGATCTTGGCAACGCCGGCCCACACTTGCGCCGCGGGCGCGGGCCACTTGTCCCCTCCCAGCTCATCGGGGTCGACCATCAGGAGGTAAGCGGGAACCACGAAGAACGTTCCCGCGACGACGCCGAAGATCTGCGCCAGCACCTGCTTGCGCGGGTTCGCTCCGAGGAGATAACCCGCCTTCCAATCGGTGAGAAGGTCGGCCGTGTGAATCGCGGCACCGCCGGTGATGGAAGCGGTCATCAGGTTGGTCGTCATGTTGCCGGGCGACAGCACGCCGTAAACGAGCTGCGTCACCTTGCCCATGGCCGCAACGGGCGTGAAATCGGTCTCCCCCGACGCGCGCGACGCCACCAGGGCCAGAAAGAACGTCGCCAGGACGGCCACCACGCCCATCCCCACGGAGATCTGGAAAAACATCGCCCCAAGGACGATGCAAGCGACCCCGGAGATCGCCAGGCCGCCGGCGAACCAGCTCGGAGGAGCCTCGATGTCGGCCAGCGGAAACGGCTTTCCGCTGCCCACGCCTCGCAGCAATTGGCTCGTGCCCGAAAGAGCGCGGACGATGGTGCGCCACCGCCAGAGAAAGGCGGTCAGCCCCGAGCTGACGAGCAACCCCACCCCCGGCCACAGCGCCCATTTCTGGCGGTACACCTCGAGGCCGACGAAACCTTGGTTCAGCACGTAGGGGCCGACGACGCCGTAGCAAACGAGCGCGGAAAGGAAGAGCGAGACGCCAGCACGGATTCCGATGATCGCGCCGGCGCCCAGGAGGATCACCGACGGTTCGACACCGAGCGAGAGACGCGCCAGCGGTTGTCCGCCCAGCGTGAAGGAAGGAATGAAGGGATCACCGGGAAGGTTGAACGGCATCCACTTGGCGTGCGCATCGCGAAACCAGCTCACCAGCGCTCCGAAAAGGCCCGCTCCCCCTAGCGCCCACGCTGTGCCTCCCGCGTCGGTACCGCGCGCGTGCAGCGCGGTCAGCGTTTCGGCCGTGGCGATGCCGCTCGGAAAGGGCAACTGCTCGATGTCGATCTGTTGCCGCTTCATGGGAATGGCCATGAAGACCCCGAGCAGCGATACCGACGCCGCCCAGGCGGCGAGCAAAGGCCATGGCAACGTCTGCCGCACGGTCAAATACAGCGCGGGAACGGCGGTCACGAACACGGACGAGGACATGAGACCGGCCGCCGACGCGACCGACGACATCATGTTGTTCTCGAGAATCGTGAATTCGTCGTGGCGGAGCCCCGGCAGGACGCGTTTCAACGCCGAAAAGAGCGCGTAGGCGAGGATGCAGGCGGTGATGGTGACGCCGACACTCCATCCGATCTTGAGGCCCACGTAGAGGTTGGAGAGCGACATCACCCCGCCGAGGACCATGCCGGTCAGAACTGCGCGCAGCGTCAGCTGCGGCATGTCGCCGCGATAGACCTCGGCGCGCCACCTTCGCGCGCGCGCCACGCCGTCGTCTGCGGATGGCACGACGGGCGCGCCGGGAGCGACCGATGCCGCCGAAGCGTCGGACGCGTCGGACGCGTCGGACGAACGAGCGCCCCCCTCACTCGTCGCTCGCCTCGAAGGATCCGACGTCGCCATTCTCTCGAATCTCGAGGGCGGCCGCCGAAACGTCAAGCCTCGTCGCTCTCGATGAGTCGGCCGCGTACGCGAGCGGCCGCGGCTCTCTACCGGCCGAGGAGCGCGTCCATCGCGCCCGTGTAGCCGGGCTTCAGCCCGGACCGTGGCGAGCGCCCGTCTCCGATCACTGGAAACAGGCCAACGGCGCGACCGGTTCGCCCTCCACGCACTGTTGTTGGTAACAGCTGCCGCTCGTGCACTGCTGGGGAAACGAGCATCGCGAGCCGAGCGCCGCCTTGGGACTGCAGTGGGACATGAGTGGCTGCGGTGCGCCCAGCTCCGATGGTCGGCACCACAAAGTTTCGCCGCAATTCGGGTTCGCCATGCAAACGGCGCCTTCCGCAAACCGGGGGACGCAAAGGTCGTTCGGATCGCAATAGAGGCCGTCGCCGCAGTCCGCGTGATACTGCGTAGCCGGGATGTTCGGGTCTTGCGGGCTCGAGCCCACGCAATGGTCACCGGAGGATCCGGGCCGATCGACGATGCATTCGCCCACCAAGATCGAGGTCGGCACGACACACCTGCCCGGGCCTTGCTCGGAAGGCGCGCACTCATCGTTGGCCGTGCAGCTTGCGCCGGTGGGAAGCGTTCCGACGCGGACCGAATTGCAAGCCGCCGAAAAGGCGTTCATCACGAAGGAAGAAGTCAAACATCCCTTCATGAGAGATCCAATCTTCTCGATACACTGGAATGCGCGCCTGCCGTCGTAGAGCGAGGAGCTGCTGCGAACCTTGATATGGTCCTCTGCCTTGCTCGTCATTTCCGTCCGGCAGGCCGCGCGATTGAATGTCGTGGAAGCCGCCGTGCAGCAGCCCTCCAGGCCATCGCAGAAGGCCTGCACATAAACGGAGACGAAATCCCCTTCAGCGACCGTGCTCGGTTCGGGCTCCTTGGAGCCGCCACAGCTCGCGAGGAGCATCACGACTCCGACTTGCCATCCGCGGTTTCGCATCAACGCTACCGCGCCAACGCGTACATCACGGTCTTGGACGAGTCCACACGCTGCGCCCAGTACATACAATCGCCGTCGAGCGCGATCGCCTCGACGGTTTGCGGTGCCGGCACGGGGGCAATCGGCGTCAGTTCGCCGCCCTTGGCAGGTACCTTCACGAGTATCTGCGACTCGTCTTTTCCCGCCAGCGTCGTGTAGACGCCTTTCTCGTCGGCCGCGATGTGGGCCTTGATCGAGAGCCCCGAGGCGAGCTTTCTGGCCGCGCCGCCCGCTTTGGATACGATCATCAGCTCACCTTTCTGCGCCAGATTGAAGTAAACGTCCGGGCCGACGATCGCGAGGGCGTAAGGCTTATCCACGCGGGACGCGAGGATCTTGGGCTTGTCGCCCTCCAGGGAATAGCGAACGAGCCGGTTTCCACCCGAGTCCGTGACGTAGATGCCCGACGCATCCACGGCGACGCTGCTGAAGCCGTTGGGTCCGAGTTCTCGCGCAGGTCGCTTGGAGGTGAGCAGTTCCTTCGCTTCGCCGCCTTTCGCGGGGATCTTGGCGATGCGGTCGTATGGGCCGTAATCGCCGGGAACGCCATAGACGTCATCGGCGTGGACGGCGATTTGCTGCGATGAAAATTGCGGTGCCAGGATTCGCGTATCGCCGCCGGCCTTCGCGATCGCGCTGAGTCGGATTCCGGTCGTGTAGTAGACGTCGTTCGTGTCGAGCGACAATCCGCGCGGTTCGAGCGTCACGGAGCTGAGCGCTCGCAGGCCTTTGCCGTCTTTGCGTACGGTGCCGACTTCACCTCTGCCGCCGTAGAGCGCCCACGACGAGTAGTAGAGGTGCGTCCCGTCGTGGGCAAAGCCATGGACGTCACCGACGACCACGCCGAGTTCGGCGGGCTGGTCACGGCCCGCTTTGCAGCCCGCGGGTGGGAGCTCGGCTGCCCTCGCGGTGAAGCTCGCCGCCGCCACGGCCGAGGCAGCAGCAGGCGTCGCTTCCTTTTTTTTCTCCAGCGCCTTGTCCTCACAGCTCGGCACCATCGCAACCGCTATCAGCAACGTCAGCCGGAAATCGAAAGTCCAAGTTCGCATCGGAGTACCTCGCTTCGGCGGCATCGCGCTCGCGCGCTGCCCGTGACCGACACCACAACACCGCAGCCGATCGATTTCAAGCGAAGCAGGGCTGCCCCCCCCAGCCTGCAAGTACCGGCGCGCATTCACGAGTCGGCTTCACGGACATACGCTGCGACTTCATCTGCCAATGCGCGCTCGTCGCCGATGCTTCCGTATCGCAGGGCTGCGTACCGTTCCAGTAGACGCGCCGCACGGGCATCCGGAATTCGCGCGGCGAGGCGCTCGATGGGCTCATGGGCGGGACGCGTATGGCCGGCGCGCGCGAGCCGCGAGATCAGCAGCTTGCCGAGCGGCAAAGCGGCCTCGTCGTCCGGCACGCGGCCCTGGCGCGCGCGGCTGCGGGCGCCGCGCCTCACGATCCAAATGAGCACCAGAAATCCGGCCAGCCATGCGATGGCCGTCTGACGGATCGTCAAGCGTCCGAGCCAGTCGGTGAGGTCGTCGTAACCGACCCGCAGCGCATCGCCGGCGGACACGGCATAGCCTGCTTCGTGTTCACGGTTCTGCGGGAGAGCTTCGCGCGGCGTCGCATCGCGCGTCGTCCAGCCCTGCCCGGGGATCCAGGCTTCGACCCACGCGTGGGCGTTGCGATCGCGCACGACGTAGTAACCAAAAGGGCTGTGCTCAGCGACGCGGTAGCCCATGACGACGCGCGCCGGTACTTTGGCCGCGCGCGCGACGAGCGCCAAGGCAGTCGCAAAGTACTCGCAGTGTCCACTCTTGTTGAGAAAGAGAAAATCGAGCACGGGGTCCGTTCGCTGCCCGCGCTTGAAGGCGCGCGCGTATTGATACTCCGTACGCAAGTGGTGCTCGATGGCGTCGAGGATCTCGCCGGCGCCGGTCGCGCTGCCGGCCCACTCCAAGGCCAGCTTCTCGAGAACCGGACGCGCGCGTCGCGGAAGTTGCAGATCGGTGGTGAGAGGGGGATCGAGACTCGCGCGGTCGCGCGTTCCGCGCACGAAACGGGCCACCGGACGGCCGTGCTTCGCCACTCGCTTGACCGAGCCGAGGCCATCGACGACCACGTCGGTCGGGCTGGTGACGATCGACTCGGCGTCAAGCGGGAGAAAGAAGCGATCGGTGCGTTCGGACACGGCCGCAACGTCCGATACGTCGCCGGACGGCGCGTCGCCGTCGTAGGTCGCGGTCGTCTCGATCTCCATGCGATCGGATCTCAACCACCGGCCTGTCTCGTAGAGGTCGAGGGACGCGCCGCGAAGGTAATCGATACGCGGCCCATGCACCCGCAGGACCACGGTGTCGGAGTCGAGAAGGCCGTCGAGGGCTCCCAAGTCGATTTTGTCGGAGAAGCCGACGCGCGGATGCCAGGTGAACGCGGTCGAATGAATGCGATTCGCGAGGAACGCGTGGATCCGGCGGACGCCGACCGTCGTGGCGAGTCCAAGCGTACCGGCCACAAAGAGCACGGCCGCGCCGACCGCCATCCGGCGTGGGCTCTTGTTGGTTCGATGCGAGTTCGCGCTCGTGCCGAGAGCCCAGACGCTGGTCGAAAGAAAGAGCACGACGAAGACGGCGTAGAGCTGGCTGCGCGTCTCACCGATGGCAACGATACCCGCGAACACGAGCGCCATCGTCGCGACGCGCCCGCCTTTCGGCCGGACGATGAGAGAGCGCGCCGCGGCAGCGAGGAGAGCCGACGCCGCGAACCGCGTCCAGCCTTCGTTCAGCAACCCGATCTGCGGTTCGTGAAGACCGGCGGCCGCGGCGTATCCGGCACCGGCGCCCATCGCGCTCGTCACCACCTGCCGGCCGCGATCGAGCTCCCATCGCGGGCCCACCATGGCGAGGCCAGTCGCCACGACGGCGATGGTGGCAGCAAGGGACCAAGCGTCCGCTGCGTTGCCGAGCGCGAGCGCGCCGACGAGCACGGGCAAAAGGGCACTGAGGCGGGCGATCACAGGGCCAGCGCCTCCCCTCGGGTGATGCTGTCGAGGGCCACCGTCGTCGCGTGGGTCGTGCGGGAGGTGCGGTCGCCCACGACGAGCACCAGCGTTTCGACGCCGCGCGCCCGGATCGCCGCGACGAACGCGGCCCGAGCGTCGTCCCAGCCGAGAGCGACGAGCACGACGGACGACAGACGTTCGAGGTACGGCGAGAGGCGGCCCAACATCGCTTCCGCGGCGAACCCCGGCCTTGGCCGAACGGCCGCGAGAACGTCGAGCGCCTGATCGAGCGAACCGAGGCTTCGTCCCAGCGAAAGTTTCTCGACGTGCTCGCCGGTGACCAGAACGTCCACCAGCGCTTCGCCGCGACACAGGCTAGCGACGACGCCCGCCGCCAGCGACAGAGCTCCCTCGAGGTGCGCGGAGCTCGCCGCGCTCGCATCGGTGTCGACGACGATCCCGATGCGGGTGAAATACTCCTCCTGGTACTCGCGAACCATCGGCGAGCCGTGTCGCGCCCACGATCGCGCGTGCAGATCGCGTACGGGATCGCCGGGCCGGTACGGGCGAACGCCCAGTAAGTCGGTCGCATCGCCGGTTCGCGAGGCGCGCGCGATGCCGCCTGGCTGATGCCGCCGGTTCTTGGGCGTGGTGAGGGACACCACGCGCGCGACCTTCGGCACCACCACGAAACGCGCACCCGACGTACGAAGCGGAGCTCCCTGCGAAAGTCCGAGGGGCAAAAGGGCGACGGCCAGAAACGGGTCGATGTGGTGCTCCCCCCGCGCGGCGAAGCGAGCTCGCGTCGTCGTGGTGAGGTGCCCTCCGCGTGGGAGCTCTTCGATATCGTTCGGCAGCGCGGTGAACGCACCATCCCAGGGCAAAAGGGGGGGCACGACGCGGATCGATCGGTGCGTTCGATCACCGTCGTTGCGAAGGGAGATGGTCAGCGCGATCTCGTCGCCGAGCGTCACGCGCCGCGGCAACGAGATCCCGGCGGTCACGCCCGACAGCCGATACGCGCGTGTGAAGAGAAAGGCCGATACGAGCAGGGATGTCGAGGCGAGCACCAGCACATGCACCTGGGTGCCCCCCAGATCGCCGCCGAAGAGCGCCGCCATGCCAACCATGACCAGAAGAGCCCGGCCCTCGCGCGACAAGCGCATGAAAGGCGTGCCCAAGAAACGCAGGCGCCGCATGAACCACATGTTCCGATAGCGATCGCGCCCCGACTTGCTGCCGGGAATGAGGACGTGATTGAGCTCTGCGAGATCCATCCTCACAGCGGCACGCGCAGGGTCTCTACGATGTCGCCGAGCACGCCCGCCGCGCCGCGCCCGCCGTAGCGGGCCTCCGGCGTGAGCTGGATGCGGTGCCCGAGGACGGGCGCCGCCAAGGCCTGCACGTCATCCGGACTGACGTACGCGCGCCCGCTCGCATAGGCACGCGCTTGTGCGGCGCGGAACAGCGAGAGCGCACCCCGAGGACTGGCTCCGAGAACGACATCCTTGTGCTCCCGCGTCGCGGCCACCAAACCGAGCAGGTAGCGGCCCACCGCCGGTTTGACCTCCACGTTGCGAACCGCCGCTTGGATCGCGGCCAGGTCCTCCCCGGTCGCGAGCGGTGCCAGGGCATCGAGAGGCTCTTCGTGCTGACGCGCGTAGAGCATCGAGAGCTCCGCGTCCGTGGATGGATAGCCGATGCCGACGCGCACCAGGAATCGGTCGAGCTGCGCCTCGGGAAGCGGGTACGTTCCGGAGAACTCGTGCGGGTTCTGCGTCGCGAAGACGAAGAAGGGGGGCGAAAGAGGATAAGTCGTGCCGTCGATCGTCACCTGGGCCTCGCTCATGGCTTCCAAGAGCGCCGACTGCGTCCGCGGTGAAGCGCGGTTGATCTCGTCGGCAAGCAGCACGTTGGTGAAGATGGGACCGCGATGAAAAGAGAACGACCCTTCCCGCGGGTCGAGCACGAGCGATCCGAGAATGTCGGTCGGCAAGAGATCCGGCGTGAATTGCACACGCGAGAACTTCACTTGAAAAACCCGCGCGATGGCTTTCGCGAGCGTCGTCTTCCCTACCCCCGGCACGTCCTCGACCAGGACATGGCCCCCCGCCAGCACGGCCACGAGGAGAAGCTCGATCGCCTCGCGCTTTCCCTGGATGATCTTCGCCACGGCGGCCCGGATGCGCTCGAGCAGCTCGTGGTGAGCCGCGAGCGCGCTCGGGACGACGGCGTGCGAAGGGACAGTCGTGAACGGAGTGGCGGACACAATCAAAGAGGATAGCAAGTTTCGTCGTCGCGCTGCATTCACCCAGACTGGACGGTGCTCGGCCGTTGGTGCGTTGGCGCGCTGGCGCCGCGCCGAGCGGGACGCCGTCGACCGAATCCATGCCGAATGGATTCGTCGCGCAGCAACCGAATTGCCGCACTTCCGCGACGATCGGCGCGACGCACCGCGCAGCAAACCTGATGGGCAACCGCTAGGCAGATCACCCGGTGCACACGGATTTGTACAAAAGACAGGAGACATCGCGATCCATCGACAGGCTCACATCGCCGGCGAAGCGGCGATCACGGCGCCCGGCTCCTCGACGGCGCGTGCATTCGTTGCGTCCGGCCAGGTGGAGAGATGCGCGCGTCAAAAAAAAGTAAGCAAAGGCGCTTGAGCCAAACGCGCGACTCGCGTAAAGCGCCAATCGCAGTTGTCGCTTAGCTTTCGTTGGAGGTCGTCTCTCGGCCGTTCGAGCTTTTCCGTTTCGTTTCGCGCGGTCGGTCGATCGCAGTGCAGCGCCCAAGAAAACCCACCAGTCATGCGGGAGGACGGCTGAAGCTTCGCTGCCCTTTTGCGGGAGATCCACCGTTGCAACCAGTGATCGCTGCAGCGCCTCGAAGCTTTCGCCGCGAAAACCACCGCCAACACCGCGAGGAGAGGCGCGCGCGTGCGCTTCGGCAACTCCTGCGCTGGTGTTTGGCCACGCTGCTGCTCCTCGTCGCCACGGTCCCTCCGCGGACGGCGCTCGCCCAGCTGGGCGCCGGGGTGCTCATCGGCAACGTCACCGATGCTTCCAGCAAAGAACCGGTGGCCGACGCCGTCGTGACGGTGACCTCCCCCGGCATGCAGGGCGAACAAACCGTGGTCACCGATTCGTCGGGGCTCTATCGCATTCCTACGCTGCCTCCCGGGGTCTACGTGGTGCGGATCGACAAGGAGACCTACAAGCCCTACACGCGCGACGCCATCGCCATGCGGGCCGACACCACGCTTCGCTTGAACGCCGAGCTTTTGCCAGAATCCCTGAAGGGCGACGAGGTCACCGTCGTGGCGCGTCCGCCGACCATCGACGTCGGCTCGAGCTCGACGGGAATGAGCATGTCGCAGGAGTTCACGCGCCGCATTCCGCTCTCGCGGCCAGGGTCGAAAGGGGCCGGCAACCGCTCGTTCGAGTCGATCGCCGAAGCGGCGCCTGGCGCGGCCGAGGACCGGTTCGGCGTCTCGGTGAACGGCACGACGTCACCGGAAAATCAGTACGTGCTCGACGGCACCTCCGTGAACAACCCCGCCTACGGCGTGGTGGGGGCGCCGCTGTCCGTCGAATTCACCAAAGAGGTGAACGTCATCACCGGCGGCTACATGCCGGAATACGGCCGCGCCACCGGTGCCACGATGAACGTCGTGACCAAGTCCGGCTCCAACGAGTTTCACGGCGGCGTGTTCGCCTTCTATTCGCCGGGCGGCCTCGAGGGAAAGCGCAAGCCCATCATTCGCGACGGCCAGGCCGTTTTGACGACCCAGGACCTGTCGTACATCGGTGACATCGGCGCCGACATCGGCGGCCCCATCGTCAAGGACAAGCTCTGGTTTTACGCCGGCTTCGACATCTCGCGCACGAGATACAACCTGCATCGAACGCTCAATCGCCTTCGCTACAACAACGTCGACCCGGTGACCGGCGTCCCCTTGCCCGGCGCGACGCCCATCAAAGATCCCGCCACCGGATTTACCATCGCCGACGAGATCCCCGGAGCCGGGTCGTCGTACGTCGCCGAGGGGCAACAGATCCAAGCGATCGGCAAGCTGACCTATGCGCTGAACCCCGACAACCAGCTGGCGCTCAGCGTCATCGGCACGCCCAGCACCGCGGGCGGCGGCGACAAATACGCCATCGACCCCAATACCGGTTTGCCCGAGCTCGATCCGAGGCTCACCACCGGGCTGAACGGCTCGTTCGGCGCGCTGGCCCACCGCCTCGATTCGAGCGCCATCGATACGAGCCTCAAATGGTCGTCGGCTTTCGACAACAAGCGCATCCTCATCGACACGACCCTCGGATGGCACCATCAGACGTCGGCCACGCTCCCGGCCGACGGCAGTGAGCCCGGCGCGAAGACCGGGCTCGCCGGCGTCCCGCGCGTCGTTTGGCGCCGGACCGCGTTTCACTCCATTACCGATTTCGAAACATTCCCCAATTCGAATTTGTGCGACCTGGTCCCGGGCGTTCCGACGATGGACAATCCGAACCCACCGCCGAGCGTTCCCTGCCCGGTCAGCACCTACAACTCTGGCGGGCCCGACTTTCTGCGACGATCGACGCTCGATCGTTACCAGGCGCGGAGCGTCCTCACCGTGCTCCTGCAAGGCGCCGGGCACCATGTCGTCAAGTCCGGCGTCGACGTGGAGCTCGACACCTATCGCAACATCAAGGCTTATTCGGGGACGTTTCGACTCCGCGAATCGACGAGCGGATCGAACTTCGCCTACCAGCGCGGATTTGGCTTTCTCACCGGTCCCGACCAGGCCGTCGTGCTCGACAAGATCGACAACACGACGAAATCCATCACCGCCGGAGCGTTCGTGCAGGACAGCTGGAGCGTCGTCGACAAGTTCACGGTGAACGTCGGCGTCCGCTACGACGCTCAGTTCCTCTACAGCTCACGCGGGGGCACGCCGTTCAGTCTGCCGAATCAGTGGTCGCCGCGCATCGGCGCCATCTTCGATCCCACCCAGGAGGGACGCGCCAAGATCTCCGCGGCATTCGCGCGCTTTTACGAGGGGGTTCCCCTCGACATCGCCGATCGCTCGCTCTCTCGCGAAAATTCGATCTCCGGCCTGCAGCGCACCGGCGCCGCGTGTCCGATCGCCGGACTTCCTTCCACGACGCCAGGGCCGTGCCTCGGTCAGCCGCGCGAAGCCAACATCCCGCCCATCATCGCCGATCCCAACCAGAAGTACACGGCCGGCGGCGCCGGCTCCGTTCCCATCGACCCCAATATCAAGCCGCAATCTTCGGACGAGATCGTCGTCGGCGGTGAGTACGAGATCATCCGCGACGGTCGCGTGGGCGTCAGTTACACGAAACGTTGGATGAACTACGTCATCGAGGACATGAGCCGCGACGAAGCGGCCACGTATTTCCTCGGCAACCCGGGGTACGGTATTTCCAAGGACTTTCCCAAGGCCGTGCGCAACTACGACGGCCTCACCTTCTACTTCAGCAAAGCCTTTGCCGACGAGTGGCTCGCCAGCGCGAGCTACACGCTCTCCTACTTGCGCGGTAACTACCCCGGCCTCTACCGGCCCGAGACCGGGCAGCTCGACCCCAACATCAATTCCGACTTCGACCTCATCACCCTCATGGCCAATCGCACCGGGCCGCTCCCCGGCGATCAGACGCACTCCATGAAGATCTTCGGCTCCAAAGATTGGATCTTGGCCGAGCAGCACAACCTGACCTCGGGCCTCGGGCTCCGCGCGCGTTCGGGCGCGCCGACGAGCTACCTCGGCTCCCACCCGCGCTACGGCGTTGACGAAGCGTTCATCGTCCCTCGCGGCGACGGGCCGCGCCTTCCCTGGAATTTCAGCGCCGATTTTCAGCTTGGGTACCGCTTCCTGGTCGACAAGGACAAAACGGTGGTGGCGACGCTCGACGTCTTCAACTTGTTCAACTTCCAGGGGGTCTCGGGAACGGATCAGCGGTACACGAACACCGACGTCCTCCCGGTGCTAGGCGGCAAGGTGAACCCCGACGGAACCATCGACGGCATCAAACACCCGGATGGAACGGACTTCGTCGCCACCGAGAAGAATCCGAACTTTGGCCACGAGACTTCCTACCAACCGCCCCGGATTTTCCGTTTCGGTCTGAGGACGACGTTCTAATTTTCGCGATGTCGATGCGGTAGCCAGGAAAAGGACGAGAAATCGTGGACAATCGAACTTGGATCGGATTCGTATCGGGCCTCGTCGCCGTTTCGGCCGCGGCAGGTATCGCCGTTTCGTGCATGGATCAACCGCCCACCAAATGCCAAACGGGGCGCGGCGTCTTCGCTGCCAAGTACAGGGCCGTCTCGGAGGGGGACGGAGGCTGCCTGCTCAAGGGCGAGCCGATCGGCATCCAGCCGTACAATCCGGCCAATGCCGACAAGACGGCCCCCGATATCGAAAGCAGCTCGGTCGCGATCCGTTCGACCCAAACGGGCCAAGCCCTCACCAACCGCGCGCCCGATCTCGCCGAGGGTCATCAACCTTACGCGCTCGGAAAGTTCGCCAAGGCAGACCCGGGGGCGGACGATTTTTGCGACGTGCCCTCTTTCGAACCGTCGATCCAGGAGCTCGAGGGAAAACCCGAGGGCGATGCCGGTCCCGATGGCGCCCCGGGCACACCGGCGGTGCCGGCCGTGAGCCTCAAGTACGAGTGGAAGAACGTGCGCTTCTACGTCACCGCCGCGCAAGCCGGCGTGCAGATGATCGGCGATCTCACCTACACGAAGAATGGGTGCCAAGCTGAGTACAAGGTCACGGCACTCTACCCTTCGACCTCTTGCGCTTCGGACAACGACTCCGGCCCCAAAGTCCCGGACCAGGAGAAATGCCTTCCGCCCGATCTCGACAAAGGTCGTCGTGGATCGGCCATCAATTCCGACGTCGACACCGTCTGCGACCCTGATTTGCTGCTCTGCGTGCTGGCCAGGGACCCGCCTTCTAACCACTGAGCACCGCCCTTAGCATTAGGCTGTCAGGTCGTCGCCATACCCATCACGGTCGGCCAATTCAGCGAGATCGGGTGGCGGGAGCGGGAGCGGGAGCGGGAGCGGGTCGGACTCAGGGAAGGGACCTGGTAGCGAGCTCGCCGGGCAAGAGCGCCTTGGCGCATCCTCCCGAGACATGACAGTGGCTGGCGCACGGTTGCCTGTGGCAACCTTCAACATGACATCGCTGGCGCATCGCTGCTTCCCGGCAGCCCCTTACCCAACATCGTTGGTCATCTGATCGCCATCGCCGGCCGCCTGCATGACATCAAGTGTCACATCGAAGGTTTCGAGCCGCCTTGACCCGACCACACATGATCGGATCAGGGCTCACGGATGCCCCTAGACAAACACCAGTGTTTCGTCGAGGGCTGCCGGGAACCTTCCGTCTACCATCGGTGACAAGATTGAGGCTCAGAATGGCTCGACCCCCGCCATGGACAAGCGGCTCGCGATGGCGATACGGTGCTACCTCGGGAAAGTCGGCGCGCCCGGCTTTCCGCCCATACGTTGGGAGGGAGTCCACATGACGACTTTGTCGACGGGCCGTGCGCCCAGTCACGCCGCGGCTGCAAGTGGTGTTCTTTTGCTGCTCCTCATGGGGTGTTCGGGGACCGATGGCTTCGAAAGAGTTGCGTCCCGCGAGCTTTCGCTGGCGGCGCCTCCCGACGTGCGAGGTTTCTTGATCCTCACGACCGGCCAAGTCCGCGTATCGGATCGAACGCGACTCACGGGAGGCCATATCGGAGCGCTGGCGGCGACGGGCGTAGCCATCGACGCTGGGAACGAGAGTCGCCTGAGCCTCGGCGGCGCGGTGCTCGGGCGACGGGTGGTTCTCGGAGACCGCGCCAGGGCCGGTACCGTCTATGCGCAAGAACTCGTCGCACCCTTTGCCACGGCCGAGGCGCTGCTGCCTTTCGAAGCGCCTCCCTCGGTGCCCGCGTTGGCTGAGTTCACCGCCGGCTCGACTGCGGTCGTGGTCGCCAGCGGACAGAGCCGGGTGCTCGACGCCGGGGCGTTCGGGAGCGTTACGGTCGGCGGCACCTTGCGACTCTCGGGCGGCAGTTACGCCTTTGCCGAGCTCGGCTTCGGGAACGACGCCACGCTCGTCGCGGACGCGCCGTCCGTCGTTCGCGTCGCTGGCGGTGTGACGGGCCGTGATCGGGTGCGAATCGGGACGGCCACGGAGTTGGGCGCGTCGGCGCTGCGCTTGATCATTGCCGGAACGTCGATGCCGGACGGAGGCTTGTCGCTTGGCCACGACGGGCGGCTCTCGGCGCTGGTTCTCGCGAACGCCGGGCTGACCGCGGGCGATCGGCTGGTGGGTTCCGGTGCGATCGGTGCTGCGAACGTCGTGCTCGGCCACGACGTTCGCTTCGCTTTCGATACGGGTTTCGAGTGCAATGCCGACGCGGGCTGTGACGACGGCAACGCGTGCACGGTGGATACCTGTGTCGACGCCCAGTGCAATCATGCGCCGCGCACCAACGACAGCGCGTGTGCGACGCCGGAGGGCATCACCGGAACGTGTCAAGCAGCCACCTGCGTCCCAGTTCCTTCGTCACAGCGGATCCAAGCAATCTTGACCGTCTGCGCGGGCTGTCACACGGGCCCGACACCGAGTGCAGGTCTCGATCTCAGCGATATTCGCGTCGTGCGCGACAGCGCCGCCGCCAGCGCGCGCTGTAGCGATGCCCTGCCCCTCCTCGCTCCCGGGGATCCGAGCCGAAGTTACCTGCTGCTCAAGGTCTCCGACACTCCGGCGTGCGATGTCGGTCGAACGAACTGCGGTGCCGACGCCGCGCAGGCCGCTTGCCGCCTCGGGCAGCGGATGCCGCGCGGACTGCCTGCGCTGCTCAACTCCGAAATCGAAGAAATCCGGCAGTGGCTCGTGGCCGGTGCACCCGATTGACGTAAGCGCGCGATCAGCGGCAGCGAGATTTCGACCGGCTCAGCCGCCGAGAATCTCTTTCCTCACTTGTCAATACACGTGTATTGACACACACGGCTCAGGCTTGCGGCGGTCTATCCGTGCCAGCAGGTTGGATGAACGTCATCCGCACGTGGGCGAGCAATAGGACGCGTCGGGTCGGCGAGTGCCGTTCAAGTTGCAGCAGAAGATCGACTACGCCTTCAGCGTAGTGAACTCACCCGGATTGGTGATGCCCTTGGCCACGTCGCTGGTATCCATCGTGCCAAATTCCGTGATCGGTGCGCCGTTGTTCGTGGCGCCGAGGGCGTTGAGCAGCGTCACGTAGAGCTTGTTGAGAGGCACGGTTCCGGTGTTGGAGCCGGTGTTGAACCCGACCGAGGTCATGCCATTGGAGCAACTGGCTTCGCTATTTCCTGTTCCGAGCGTCTTGGTGTCGAGATTCACCGAAACGCCTTGCTTGAGATAGCCGCCCGCGCTCCCGGCGATCACGATGGGCAGATTGTTGTTGTTGTGGGCGTTCCCGTCGGCAAGCTCTGGAAGCCACATGACCGCGGAATTATCGAGCATCGTGCGGTCGCCCTCTTTGACGCTGTTGATGAGGTTGACCAGCTTCGTGTAGCGGCCCGCGTACCAGTTATCAATCTGGGCGATATTCTCCAGAACATTGGCGGCGCAGGTACCACCCACCGCGACGCTCCCGTTTCGGTGCGAGGTCCCGTGATGGTCAGCGGTGTGGGCCATCCCGTCCCACGTGAATGTCGCAAAGCCCGGCCATTGAAGGATGATCATGCGGTTGGCGTCGCACATCATGGTGAGGGCGATGAGATTGATCATCATATCGCCGCCCATCGTGAAGGCCTTTGCCATGTCCCTTCCGCCGGCCCCCGCCGCAGTGACGGTAGCGTCCGTGATGCCGAGGCCCGCGGCGTTGGGGGCGTTGCAAGCCGCGGTGATCTTGATCTCGGTCTGCCGAAGGAGCGCTTGCCAGTCGGTGAGCTTCGCCTTGTCGGCGGCACTCATGTTCATCCCCTTGAGGGTCTCGAGATCACCCTTGACGAGATCCATGACGCTATTGCCCTGCAGCACCTTGTAGTCTGCAGGCGTCGTGGTGCCGCTGCCGAAGAGCCCCGTCAGCGAGGTGTAGACGTTCTTGGGATTGGCCTCGGGCGAATAAGGTGTATTCGCCGCCTGGTAGGAGACGATGCCTTTGACGTTGGCGCCGGTCGATCCAACCGAAAGCACCAAAGGGCTCTTGGCGCCCGGATTGACGAGCTTGGCGGCCACCCAGTCGAGGGAGGTCGATGTGGCGTAATGACTCCCCGCCGGATCGATGGGTGCGCACGTCAGCTTGGACCCCATGCCCTGATCGTGCGGATCGAAGTACCCGTTGATCGTCCCTTTGGGGTACATCGCGAGACCGCGTGGGAAGAGCAACTTCGCCGCGAGGGGGGCGAGCGGCTCGAGGGTCGTTCCCGTTAGAGCGGCGGCGTCGATCGGTCCGCTCTCGACCTTGGGGAACCAGCGGTTGGTCAGACACCCGTTGTTGGTATAGAAAATCACCAACCGTCGGGCAGCGGCGACCGCCTGCGCCCGAACGGCGCGCGGCATCAAGGAGCTCAGGAATGGCGCCGCAAGTGTTGCGCCGGCAACGCCCTTGAGAAAGAGTCTTCGATTCATGGCTGCACCTTCGCGCGCACGCGGAATGCCTGAGTTTGGGTGAGGTCCGTAATGAGATTGACGAGGGTGTAACCGCTCTGAGACATCTTGCCCGCCAGCGTCTGCACGGTGCACGTGTCCTCGGTCGTGAGGTCGCGTTCGTAGGCGTAGGACATCAATCGCTGAGCGTAACAACTCTGCCCCTCGGAGGAGGCTGCGATTTGTGCCATCAGCTCCACCGGACCGTTGACGCGCACCGTTTTCGATCCGATGGCGACGTCGGCCACGCTGTCGATGGGCGCGCCGGTGGTCCTTTCCTTCGTCTGGAAGTTACCGATGCTGTCATACGCCTCCAGCGCGAAACCGGGCGGGTTGACGATCCCGCTGTGACACGAGGCGCAAGCTGCGGCCGACGTCTGCGCGGTGACTTGCTCGCGGTTGGTCGTGCCCGTCGTAGGCAATGGCGAGTTGAAGGCGTCGGCAGGTGGCGGCGGGATCTCTCGGCAGAGCACCTGCTTCTCGATGAACGCTCCGCGAAGGATGGGAGACGACCGCTCGTACGACGAATACGAGGCGAGGAAGCCGGCGTGGGTGAAGACGCCCGATCGCTGCGTCGGATCGAGGTTCGTCAGCTGAAGGTCCGCTCCGAAGTTGGCGGCGTTGAGACCGTAGATCGGCGCCAGGTCCTTGTTGACGAAGGCGACTGGCTTGGTGAGGAGGTCCTGGAACGTCCCACCCTGTTCGAACGTGATGTAGTCGAAAAACCGTTTGGCCTCTTCGGCCAAGAGAGGGGCCATGCCTGCTTTGAACGCCGGAAACGCGACCGGATCGTGCGACGCTTCCGACCAGCGGGTGGCCTCGCCCATCAATGCATAACGCTCGTGGAACTCGGCCACCCTCGCGCGCGCTTTGGGGTCCTTCAGCATCCGCTGCGCCTGCGCGAGGATATCCGCCGCGGCCGAGAGCTTGTTCGCGGCAGCCGCCGTGAACAGGATGTCGTCGGGCATGGTTCCCCAGATCATGTAGGAAAGGCGGGTGGCCATCTCGTAGCCATTGAGTGCGAAGTTTGCCCCATCAGGCGCCGCCTCGGAGACCTCTGCTCGGGTCAAGAAGGAGGGCGACTGCAGGAACGACCTGAGGATCACCTGGGCGGCTTCGTCGAACGTTCCCGTCGCCGTGATCTGCGCACGGTTCGTGTAGAGAAGTTGAAACCGCGCCACCTCTGCCGGAGTGAGCGGCCGTCGGAATGCGCGCTGCCCGAACTGCTGGATGAACTGTTGGGCGCACGCGACGCCGTCCCCGCTCGGCGCACAGGGGATCGCCTTGCCACGCGCCGTGGGATTGGCCATCACCTGCGTGGCGAGCGAATCCGCCGCGGCTTGGAAGCCCGTCCACGCTCGCTGGTCCACGCTCCCGACCGTGTCGGGCGCGAGCAGGGACGACGGCTTGACGTCAATCCCAAGCAGATCGCGCGTGGTGTTGTCGAACTCGGCGCGAGTCAGGCGCGGCAGCTGCGACGTTGTCGGGACTGCCTGCGTGCAAGCGGTCGGGCCGCCGCCCGCGCCGCCCGCTCCGCTCGTGCCACCTGTCCCCCCGGTGGCACCCGTCCCGGTGCCGCCACCCGCCCCGGTGCTGCCACCCGTGCCGGTGCCGGTGGTGGTGCCCGCGCCTGGTCCGGTGCCCGCGCCTGGTCCGGTGCCCACGCCTGGCCCAGTGCCGGCGCCTGGCCCGGTGCCGGTGCCCGCTCCGGTGCCCGTCCCGCGCGTGCCGCCCGGCGAGCCCCTTCCCGGAGTGTCACCGATGGTGCCGCTGCCGCACGAGGTGAGGACGCTCACCGAGAGTGCCGCTAACGCAAAACGCATCACGCAGCTGCGGGAGGTTCCGCCCCAAAGCAGCGTCGAAACACTCGCTTTTCTCATGACAGCCCTTCTGGTTCATCCGGGTTGCGGATGAACGTCCATACTGGGTTCGCTTGGCGGCAGATCTCGAACATCAAATGTCTGACGGGGGTCCAACGGTGCCGGTTTCCGCCGTGCCAGTCCCGGTCGTGAGGCCGGAGCCCCTCGTTGCGTTGCTACGGCTGGGTGTGTCCTTCGCGCCACGCTCCCCGGGTGCGTTTTCGATGAGACTCCAAGCTCCGCTCGTCAGCAGTGCCGAGAGCCCCACGGGCGACACACGACTGCTCAGCGGCTCGACGGCCGCACGATGGGTTTCTTGAAGAGTCCTTTCGCGGCCGTATCGCCTCGAGCAACGGGAAAGCACTCTCTTAAAGATGGGGCACACGCAGCGCGATCTTCATTTCGGCGCCGAAGACGCCCGACAAGGACGAAGGGGATCATCGCCCCATTGAACTATCGCAGTAGGACTTGAAATGGCCGCGCCGCCGAGGCAGCGATGCGCGTCGTTGCGCGGTCGGTCGGCGCCATTGAAGCAGATCCCGGACGCGCTTTTCGATCTGTCGTCGCCACAGGCCAGCGTCGTCGGCCCAGGTCGCAGGCAACGTTGGTCCACGCACCGAGGGGAACGCACGCGCTGCCGCGCCCTCGGACGATCCTTACTGGGCAAGCTGGCCGGTGAAGATGTCGAACGTCTTCCAGTAAAAGCCGTTCGGCGTCTTGCCGCGAAAGGAGATCCGCGAATCGTCGTGGCTCCGGCACCGCTGCCGGTTCCGGACCCACCGACTCCTGTGCTACCACCGGACGTGTCCTTCGCGCCACGCTCCTGCGAACCTTCAAAATGGGGCACACGCCGCGGAAACTTCATTTCGGCGCCGGGGCGCCCGTGACGAACCGAATAGAGACCCGCCCATGGGGACGATCGCCGCAGGACTTGAAATCGAAGTCCCGCGCGTGGGAATCAAGGCGCATGCGTCGCACTCCGGCGATCGCGTGCGGCGCGGCGAGCGTGCTGCTCGCGAGCGTGGTCCACCTTCCCGCTGCCTTTGCCGATCCTCCGCCGTCGCTGCGCGTCGTGGGACAAGACGCTGCGTGTCCGACCGCGGCGCAGGTTGCGACGGTCCTCGAGCGGATGCTTCCGCGAACCAAGATCACGGCGGACACCGGGTCGCCGGGCGCAGCCGAGGCAACCGTTTCCGATCAAGGCGTGCGTTTTCGCGTGACCATCGCCGGTCAAGAGCGGTCCTTCGACGATGGCGCTCATCACTGTACGGAACGCGCTCGACACGCCGCGGTGTTCGTCGCGATGGTGGTCGATCCGCCCGCGATTGCCGACCTGCCGTCCGAGCCGCCCGCCGCTCCGGCTCCGGTGGTCCCGCCCGTCGACGCACCGCGCCCGCCGCCCGAGCGACGCCCGAGCGGATGGCAGTGGGACATGGCACTCGGCGCGGTGATGCTGGTCGCGCCCGAAGGCGAGCACCGCAGGAACGCCGTGGCCCAAGGCGTCGCGGCGTTCGCGCGAGGCAAACGAGGCTTTCACTTGGGCCTTGGCGCGGGAGTCCTGCACGGCACCCTTCATTTCGACGTTGCCAACGCCGATGCTTGGTGGATTCCGATCGACGTGGCAGCGGGCTTCACCACGAGAACGAAGGTCTGGGAAATCGGTGCCGAAGTCGGCCCGAGCGCTAGCATTCTGTCCATCGCTGGAGAGAACCTGAAGGGGGCACGCCGCCAGCTGCGCCTGGAGGTCGGAGGCCGCGTCTCCGCATGGTCCCGGTTCTGGTTCAGCAAGCAGTTCGGGGCATTCTTGTCGGCCGAGGCCGTCGTTCGACCCTTTCCTTTTGTGCTCGACATCGACCCCCGGGGGGGCGTCGGTGAGATGCCGGCGCTCTGGCTCGGCGTGTCCGGCGGTGTCACAGTTGCGCTAGAGTGAAATCGTGAAGTTTTTCGGCACGAGGCCCCATTTATTATTGATGTCGATCTCGGCTGAGGTCATGGCGGCGAAGCCCTCGGAGGGCGAAGCGTCGTCGGATCGAAGCGAGACGAATGCGCTCACCTTCGAGGAGGTCTATGCGCAGGGATTCCCTCATGTGGTCCGTTGGATTCGAGCCTTCGGAGGCCTCGACGCCGATCTCGAGGATCTGGCCCAGGAGACCTTTGTCGTCGTGCGACGTCAGCTCTCCAAGTTCGACGGCAGGAATTTGGCGGGATGGCTGTATCTCATTACGCAACGCACCGTTCGGGACTACCGCGAGGGGGCCTGGTTCCGCCGCGTTTTGGGGCAACGGCACGACGACGGGCGTGTGCGACGCGAGTCGATCGCTCCCCAGCCCGATCCGAGCGAGGTGCTGGAACATCGTGAAGGCGTGCGATTTCTCACCCGGCTTCTCGCGCAAATCTCGGAGTCGCACCGGACGGCTTTCATCCTGTTCGAAATCGAAGGCTACACCGGTGAGGAGATCGCGCAGCTCGAGGATGTGCCCCTCAACACCGTATGGAGCCGCCTGCGTAACGCACGCAAGGAGCTCTACATGCTAATCGACCAAGCGCGCACACAAGGAAGGCTACCGTGAAGCGGCTCCCCGAGCAGTTCGATACATCGAATCCCGACGAGGCTTATCTCGCCACGCTCTTGCAACAGGTTCATCCCTCCGAACCGTCGTCCGAGCAGATGCAACGCGTATGGACGACGCTCGAGCGATCGGCGTCGAGGTGGCCGAGGGGGCGCGCGAGTGCACCGGTGATCGCCGGTCTCTTGCTGTGCGGCGCTGCCGTGGCCAGCGCCACGATGCCGCACGTCTGGGAGCGACTACAAGCAGCAACCCTCGAGGCGACGCCCGCGCCCGTGACGACACAAGCCAAGGCGGTGCCACGCCGCGCGCCACCAGCCGCACCGCCCGCGCCAACCCCCGTTGCCGAACCAACCGCGGACACGTCTCGACTCGCCGAAGCACCGGTGCCGCAAGCCGGGGCGCTGCTGCACAAATCGACGTCCTCGAGGCCACGCGTGGCCGTCGCCGAGTCCGTCGATCCGCTCGGGAGTGGCGCGCTCATGGTCGAGGCGATCCGCGAGCGGCGGGCCGGCAACATCGCACGCGCACGCGAGCTTGCCTCCGAGTACCGGGCCAAGAACCCGACCGGCGCTCTGCACGAGGAGGCGCTCGCGCTTTCCGTAGAGACGGCCGCCACGCTCGGACAAGACGAAGCGACGCAGTTGGCGAGGCTTTACCTCCAGCGTTATCCACGCGGTCGGTTTCGTGCCCAAGCGCAGCGCGTGGTGGACAACACACGCTGATCGGACCGAAGATGCGGGTTCGGTGTCACGGAAGCATCGCGCCGCGATGGCTCGCGATCGCGCTGGTGCTCGGCGCAGCTCCTGGATGCGCTACGCATATTTGGCTCGGCATGCTCGACGAACAAGATGCGGGCATCGATGCGTCTGGAACGCGACCCGACGCAACGACCCCCGCTGACGCCGCAAATCCTGCCGACACGGGAGCGCCGCTCGACGGCACGACCGACGGCACGAGCGGCGATCCTTGCACCGACTACGCCAACCAACTCTGCGCGCTCGAGCAGTCGTGCAACGTGCTCTTTTTCCGCAACTTCCTGTGGGGCGATCCGGCGATCTGCAGAGAACGAAGAAAGATTCGCTGCGACCTCCGTCTCGCGGCCGCGGGGTCGAACGAGACGCCGGCGCGGGTGAGCACCTGCGTAGCTTTGCTGAGTCAGTTCACCTGCGACAACTACGCCGGTCAGGCCAACTGGCCCGAGATCTGCGATGCACCCGCCGGCGATCTCCTCGATGGCGCGCCCTGCGGCGTCGGCGCGCAGTGTCGCGGGGCCGGTTGCTTTCCCCCCGACAATTCGCTTTGCGGCGTCTGCTCGACGCTTTCGCCGATCGGCGCGCCCTGCAACGCGTCCTGCCAGGACAGCCTTCATTGCATCAACGGGACGTGCGTTGCGTACCTGCGCGAGGGCGACGCTTGCCGATTCACCGGCCCCTTGTGTGCATTCGGCTTGGTCTGCATCGTCCCCCCATCGGGGCAGGGAAGATGTGGGAAACGCCTCGGCATGGGCGCGCCCTGCGATCCGATGGCCTTCGAATGCAACGACGCGCAGGGGCTCGCCTGCGACGTCACGACGAACAGGTGCCAAATGAACCCCGGGCGACCCGCCGCCGGCGCGCCTTGCTTCGCGGGTCAGTTCTGCCGGGCCGATGCCTGGTGCAACATGGGCACCGGTCGATGTGAAGCGAGACGGCGCGAAGGCGAGCCGTGCGGCAACTTCGCGGGTGCCCCGGTGTGCTTGCAGCCGGCGACATGCGTCGGCACGACGTGCGCACTGCCGAATCCGAGTGCATGTCGCTAGCAGCACCGCCCCTCGAGGGGAGCTCTGCGCGGCGGCTCACGCGCCGCGCTTCATGAGCGCGCCTGCGCCGTCACGGATCTTTGCCGCCCTTTCCGCCGTCGCCGCCGCCGAATCCACCTTTGCCGCCGTTGCCGCCGAATCCACCGGTGCCACCGAATCCGCCTTTGCCACCGAATCCGCCGACTCCGCCGAATCCGCCTTTGCCGCCGTCACCGCCGTTGCCTCCGCTGCCGCCGTTTCCGCCTTTGCCGCCGCTGGTTCCGGCGGTTCCACCGTTGCCACCTTTGCCACTCCCGCCGGTGCCGCCTTTGCCGCCACCCGCGTCAGGGCCGATGCCGCCGGTACCGGCTTGACCGCCGCTCCCGCCGGCGCCTCCTTTGCCCCCCGTTCCTCCGACGCCGGCGGTGCCACCCGTCCCACCGCTCGTGGTGCCTGCGCTTCCGCCTTTGCCTGCGCCGCCGCCCGTTCCTGCACCTGCGGTTCCGGCGGTGCCGGTCCCCGCGTTGCCGCCCACGCCACCGCCGCTACCGCCTGTCGCGCCGCTGCCCGCGCTGCCTCCGGTGCCGATCCCGCCGCTGCCGGCGCTTGCGCCCGATCCACCGCTGCCGCCCGTGCCCGCGCCGCCGGTACCGGTGCTTCCGCCCGTCGCACTGCCGCCGGTGCCCGTCGTACCGCCCGTCCCGGTGCCCGCGCCCGACCCTCCGCCCCCGCTTTGACCGTCGCGCCCCGCGGCATCTGCGTCGGACGAACCCGAGTCCCCCTCGTTACCACCGGCTCCGCCGTCGGGCGTATCGAAAATCGCTTCGTCTACCCCGCAGCTCGAGCTCGCCGCGTTGCCGAACAACCCAGCGACTAGCAAGTAGACAGTCCGTCGTCTCATGGTCGTCTCCCCTCGAGCGGAGCGGTGGACCCCCGTACGCTTTGATTGACGAATGGATTCTATCAGCAACCGCACGGAGGAAACGCCAATTGCTCACGAGCGCGCGTATGAACAATCGAGGCAGAATCGCAGCGCACAAGGCCTCGAGCAGCGCCACTTCATTGTTGCAGCGTTATTGTCAACAAGCGTGAAAACATACGTCGGCAGCCATTGCGTTGACGACACGATCACGTGGAAATGAAAACGAATCCCGTGGACGGAAGGTCGAACGTGACGGCCGCCAGTTGTGATAAAGCCCTTGCCCATGCGGATCACGGTGCTCGGAGCAGGCTACATGGGCAGCGCCATGGCGACGGTGGCCGTCAAGCGCCGTCACGACGTTCGTCTCTGGGGAACGTGGCTCGACGACGATCTGCTCGATGCGGTGGAGCGCGGCGATGTGCATCCGCGCCTGCGCCTGACGCTCGACGGGATGCGTGTCTTGCGCGCGCCGAAATTGGAGGAGGCGCTCGATGGCGCCGATCTCGTCATTCACTGCATCAATTCCGACGGCGCGGTGACCGTCATGCAGAAGGCGCGCACCCTCTTGCCCGACGTTCCGATCCTCTCCGTCACCAAGGGCTTTCTCCAGGGGCGGGCAGGAAAAATGGTGCGCATCGACGAAGCGCTCACCGAGACGGCGGAGCACCCGCTTCGCTTCGTGCATGCGGCCGGTCCCGCCAAAGCGATGGAGATCGCGCGAGGTGTCCTCACCTGGATGGTGTTCGCTGGTCCCGACGCGCGCGCGTGTGCGCAAGCGCTGGCCGGCGATCATCTCCAGGTGGAGCTGAGCGACGACTTGGCCGGCGCAGAAATGTGCTCCGCCCTGAAGAATGCTTACGCAACGGGGCTCGGAATTTGGGATGGTCTGGTCGGCAAGGACGCGCACAACGCGCGTGCGGCATGCTTCACCCAGTCGATCGTCGAGATGCGCCGCCTGGTGCTGGCGGGCGGAGGGCGCGAGGCGACGGTGATAGGCGCGCCCGGTGTCGGCGATCTGCACGTCACCGCCGCGGGGGGACGGAATCGCGCGTTCGGCGAACGGATTGGGGCCGGGCAGCCCGCGCGCGCGGTCGCGGCCGCCATGCTCGCCGCCGGCGAGCTCACCGAGGGGTACGCGGCGATTGCCGCCGCCTGGCGTTTCGCGCGCGAGCACGGCATTTCCGATTTACCGCTGCTCGGCGCCCTCCACGCCATCGTCTGGGAGGACGCGCCGGTCGGCGCGACCATCGCCGGACTCCGATTGGTGAGCTGAGTCCATCCTCGCCGCGATCGCGGAGACTCTCGCACAGCCACCGCGTGTGTGGGTGCGAAGAGAATTGACCGCAGGGCTAGTGCTAGTCGGTCTATCATCCTGCAAGGGCCAAAAGAGGTTTTGCGCTTGGGAGACGACAGGCAGCACTTGGGAGCTCAGCGATGACACCGGAGGTTCTCGTCGGCCAGGTGGTGGCGGGCAAATACCGGATCGACAGCGTCATCGGCGAAGGAGGCATGGGGTACGTCGTGGTGGCGCACCACCTGCAGCTCGATACCAAGGTCGCCATCAAGCTGCTGCGGGCCGAGCTCGCGACCAGCGCCGAAGCGGTCGAGCGGTTCGCACGGGAGGCGCGTGCCGCCGTGCGCATCACGAGCCCCCATGTTGCCCGCGTGTTCGACGTGGGGACGCTGGATACCGGCGCTCCTTACATGGTGATGGAGTTTTTGGAGGGGGACGATCTCTCGAGCCTCATCCAGAAGCGGGGCACGCTGCCCATCCATGAAGCCGTCGATTACGTGCTGCAGGCGTGTGAAGCCATCGCCGAAGCGCACGCCGCTGGCATCGTCCATCGCGATCTCAAACCGGCCAACCTCTTTTGCGCGCGCCGCCCCGACGGCACGGTGACCATCAAAGTCCTCGATTTCGGTATCTCCAAGCTGACCGGCGGCGCCGGTGCCGCGCTCAACCACACCAAGACGACGGCCATCATGGGGTCGCCCTTCTACATGTCGCCCGAGCAGATGGAGTCGACCCGCGGGGTCGACATTCGGACCGACATCTGGGGGCTCGGTGTCATTCTCTACGAGCTCGTGACGGGGCGCACACCTTTCGAAGGCAACGCGCTTCCGGAAGTCTGCCTGCGGGTCGCGACGCAGCAACCGGCGCCCATGCGCACCTTGCGCGCGGATGCACCGGCGGCCCTCGAGCTCGTCATTCTGAGGTGCTTGGAGAAGGATCGCGACAAGCGCTACGGCAGCGTGGCGCGTCTCGCCGTCGCGCTGCGCGACTTCGCCAGCTCGCGCGGGAAACAATCGGTGGAAACCATCATGCGATCGCATGAGGCGTCGGGGCAACCCGCCATGAGCGCCGCGCCCGAAGCGGGGCCCGCGCCGGTTCCCGCAGCCGCGGCCGGCGCCTGGGGCGGGACCATCGAGCCGCTCGGCAAGACCCAGATACCGATGCAGCGGGGCAAGGGGAAGACGCTCGCCATCGCCATCGCCGTTGCTGTCGGCGCCGTGGTCGTGATCGGCATCGTTGCGCTGCGTGTCGCGCAATCGAACACTGCGCCGCCTGCGGCTTCCGGGCTCGTGCAATCGACGACAACGGCCGCGCCGAATCCCGTGGCAGCGGCGCCCGTCCCCGCCGTGACCGCGGCAGCCGAACCGGCGGCTTCGGAAACGCCGCCCGCGGCGGCCGCGCTGCAGGCACCGAGCGAGCCCTCCACCGCTGCCGCACCCGCCGCCCATGCAGCCAACGTCGCCAACGCGGCGAAGAAAGCGGCCCCTGCTCCGCGCGCCCCCCCGACTGCCAAACCCAAAGCCAACTGCGACCCCAACTTCTACCTCGATGCACAAGGGGAGAAACACTTCAAACCCGAGTGCTTCCACTAGCGCAAAACCATGAACCGCTTTCTGAAAGCGCCTTCTCTCTTCGTCTGCGCCAGCGCACTGCTCATCGGCATCGACAGGCCGGTCAGCGCCGCTGATCCGACCATCGGCGAGTGTCTGACCGCCAACGACAAGTCGATCTCCCTGCGCAACGAGCACAAGCTGCTGGCGTCACGCACCCAGCTCCTCGTCTGCGCGGCGTCCACCTGCCCCGGGGAAGTTCGCAAGGAGTGCTTGCGGCGGATCGACCTCGTCAACGCGTCGCTGCCCACCGTGGTCGTCGAGGCGAAAGACGGCGCGGGCAACGATCTCTCCGCCGTCAAGGTGACCATGGACGGTGACGTACTGGTCGAGAAACTGGACGGCAGCTCCATCTCGCTCGATCCCGGCGCGCACACCTTCACCTTCGAAGTCGCCGGGCAGCCACCCATCACCAAGCAGCTCGTGATCCGCGAGGGGCAAAAAGATCGACGCGAGGTGCTCCAGTTCGGCGCGCCCCCCGCTCAGCCATCGTTGTCCGCCGCGGCGCCGGCGGCGAGGGCGGCCCCGAACCCGGCCATCGAGACTTCGGTCGACCGCGTGTCGAGCTCAGCGGGAAGCACCCAAAGAATCGTCGCGCTCGTCGCCGGCGGGGTGGGCGTCGCCGGCGTCGCGGTAGGCACCATCTTCGGGCTCCAGTCGATGTCGAAACACAGCGACGCGAGCACCAAGTGTCCCGGCGCGTGCAGCGACCAAGCCGGCGTCGAGCTCTGGAACGACGCGCGCTCCGCGGGAAACATCTCCACCATCGCCTTTGCGGTGGGCGGCGTTGGCCTCGCGACGGGCGCCATCCTCTGGTTTACCGCCAAGACGCCGTCGCGCACGACCGCGCTGCAAGCCGACATCGGTCCCGGGTCGGTGCAGATCCGGGGGTCGTGGTGATGCGCGCGATCGGCACGGCGCTCGTCGCCATTGCGTTGGGCGTCGCGGCTGTCGGATGCAACCTCATCCTCGACAATGACGTGCACGAGCTCGGGAGAGACGGGTCGACGGGATCCGGTGGCGCGGGGGGTCTCGGTGGAACGGGCGGACAAGGGGGCGACGCGGGACAAGGGGGCAGTGCGGGGCAAGGCGGCGCTGGACAAGGTGGCGCCGCGGGCAGCAGCGCCGGACAAGGTGGCGCCGCGGGACAAGGGGGCGCGGCGGGCGGTGGCGGCGCGGGGCGAGGTGGCGCGGCGGGACAAGGCGGCGCCGGGCAAGGCGGTGCCGCGGGGCAAGGCGGCGCCGGGCAAGGCGGTGCCGCGGGGCAAGGCGGCTCTGATCGCGACGCTTCCATCAGCGACGGCGCGGGCGGTGTCATCAACCGCGACGTTTCGATCGGCGGCGACGTCGAAGCAGGCCCACCGAACCCCGACGCAACGATCCAAGATGTTGCCGACGACTCGAGTTGCACCGTGCCCAACGCGACCGAATGCCGTGGTCGCAGTGTCTACATCTGTCTAGGGGGGCATTGGATCGAGACGCTGAAATGTCAGTACGCGTGCGTGGTCAACGTCTGCACGGGTGCCTGCGTTCCTGGCAGCATGCAATGCACCGGGAATAACCCGCAGACATGCGATGACACCGGCGGCTGGCAGAACGGCGACGCGAATTGCCCGTACGTCTGCTCCCAAGGTGTGTGCACCGGCATGTGCGTTCCGGGGACGACCGTTTCGTGCGGCGATGCCACGACTTGCAACGCCGGCGCGACGCAGACTTGTGACCTCACCGGAACGTTGGGACCATGCACCCCCGCGCCATCGACTTGCGTGTCGATACCGGCGGGTTGGTCGCCGGTTGCATTGCCGGCGTCGAGCTGTCCCGGCGGATTTGGATTTCCGCAGACGGTCTACACGAGCGCGACCGGCGCGCCCTTCACGTGCAGCTGTGGGTGCAGCGGCACGCAGGCGTGTGCAGGTACGGTAACGCTCAATGAAGCGACCGACTGCGCGTCGCCGGTCTCGGGCACACGATCCCTCGCCATTTCGACGAGCTGCGCGACGAGCGGGGCCATCGGCAACATCTTCATGGGCCATGGTTACAGCCTGAGCGACGTCGTTTTCGGTCCGAGCCCCGCCTGCGCTGCGAACCCGACGCCGACGACTCAGCCTCCCCCCGCGACGAAAACGGCGACGATCTGCGCGCCGAATCTGACCTGTCCGTCGGGCGCTTGTCTTTCACAAAACCAGGAAGCCAGCCTCTGCATCTCCAAACTGGGAACCCAGATTTGTCCGATGGGGTATCCCAACGGCACCGTGTACGCCCCCACCTATGACGACACGCGCACTTGCAGCTCCTGCACGTGCGGATCGGCGTTGACCTGCACGCTCACCAGTGTGCTCATCGACAACAGGCCGTGCGTCGCCGGACCGGATTATTTCATGTACGCAACGACGTCTTGTAACGCTGCGCCGTTTGAATACCCCATCAATAACGTCAAAGCCAATGCGAAGATCGCGGGCGACCCGACCTGCGTTCAGACGGCACCCTCCAACCCCATGGGCGGCGTCCAGCTCAATCAGGGAACCATTTCGACCGTGTGCTGCAAATAGTCTGGCCCTCGTTCGCGGTGCGGCGTCGGTGCCCCTCTAACCCCGCGGATCGCCTGGCTTGATGTGCTCACCGAACATCATGAAGCCGTTCTTGGCGACGCCGAGATAAATGAAGTCGGGGCCGGGCTGCGCCTTGAAGTCGTGGTGCGTTCCGGGGGGCAGGCGGATCAAATCGCCGCGACGCATGACGGTCCCGTTGGAGTCGATGCAGCTCCCCTGCACCACGAGCATCGCTTCGTCCCCCATGTGCTCGTGGTCGGGAAAGACGACGCCGGGACGCAACTTCACGAAGCCCACCACCGCGTCGACTGCCGCTGGTCCTACCGGTAAGTCGTAGCTGAGGACACCGGCCACCTGGGTGGCCATCCACGACTTGGCGTCGTCGATGCGCCCCACCAGCTCGCGCGCCTTGTCGATGCTTACGTCGATGAGCTCGGCCACCTGCGCCGCGAACATCTCGAAGCGGTTCGTCGTGCGCACGCTCTTCAGCACCCGCTCGCGCACCGAGGGTGAAGGTGTCGCCCGCGGCAACGACAGCGCGAGGTTGGTGAGTGCTTCCGCCGAGAGGCGGTATTCCGCAGCGCAGCGCCCGCAGCCGTCGAGGTGCGTGCGAACGCTCTCTTGCTCGGTCTCGTCGAGCAGCTCCAGCTCGAGCGGCCCGAATCCAGGCGCGAGATGGTTCGTCATTCGCCCACCTCCCTGCCCTCGCCGAAGGCCGCTCTCAGCTTGGACATGCCGAGGGCAAGCCGCGTCTTGACGGTGCCGAGCGGCACTCCGAGCTGGGCCGCGATCTGCGCGCCGGAAAGGCCGCCGAAGTAGGCAAGCTCGATGGCGACGCGTTGATCATGGGGAAGCACTTCGAGGGTACTCCGAACCTGGACACGGTCGGGAGCCAGGGCCGGATCTTCGGCGAGGTCCCGCGTCGCGGTCGCCAGCACGTGATCGCCGAGCTCGACGTTTTTGCGCGAGGCGAGGCGCAACCGATCGATGGCTCGGCTGCGCATACGCAAGAAGAGCCATGATTTGACGCTGCCGCGCACGGGATCGTAGCTGCCCGCCTGTTGCCAGACCTCGACGAAGACATCGTGGAGCAAATCTTCCGCGTCGCGTCGTGCACCGAGAATGCGCTCGCCGGCCGAAAGAAGCGCCGCAGCATAGCGATCGTAGAGCTGCGCCAAGGCGGCGGCGTCACCCCCCGCTGCGCCGACGATGAGCACTTCGTCCGCGTCGGCGGTCTCGACTGGCTCTGGGTTTCGGACGACGGGCCGCATGGGTTCGACGTCAGCACGGAGGGCTGGCAGGGTCAATGTGCGTGGCATTCGCGAAGCTCGTCCGGTCGACGATTCGAGCACGTCCATGGTCGATCATCCGCACCGATCGCCGGCGCATGCCACACCTCGCGTGTCGACCGCCGGACTGTGCAGGCGCTCCACGAACCACAACAATCCGACGACGACGATGGCAGCCGATAGCACCGGGACCGCGCGCCGCCCAAACCCGTCCAGGCGACGCAGCCGCGTCATCGAGAACCCCAAGAGAACCATCCACGCGAGTTGCCCGATCTCGACGCCAAGGTTGAAGGAAAAGAGGGCCCACGGCACGTCCGCGCGCGGGATGGCGATTTCCCCGAGCGCGCCGGCAAATCCGAACCCGTGCACGAGACCGAACAGAAAGGCGATCCCATAGCGCGGCCGGGGCCGCACCAAAAAATTCTCCGCCCCCACGTACGCGACGGAAAGCGCGATGGCCGGCTCGATCCATCGTGCCGGCGGCGCTACGAAACCGAGCACGGCGAGCGCCAGCGTCACCGAATGAGCGAGCGTGAACGACGTGATGGCCAAGGCGAGCGATCGCAGCGTCCCCCCGGCGAGGACCAGGGCAAACAGGAAGAGCAAATGATCGTAGCCGGTCAGAATGTGCTCCATCCCCATGCGGACGAATCCTCCCCAGGGGCCTGTGGAAGCGGGGGCGACCTCGGAAACGACTGCCGCGCGATCGATGGCGAACGCCGCTTGCTGGCGGAAAAGGAGGTGCTCTGCCGTCATGGCGCCGGCCGTGACGTGGGCCGCGTGACGGTGCCCGTGCGAAAGGTCGTCGAGCAGAGGGAGCGCAACCGTCAGTCGTTCGGCCCCCTCGGGGCAGACATAACGAGCACGGAACTCCCATCCGTCCTGCTCGGTGAGAAACGCATCGACCAGCGTTCCCGCGCAGGTTCCCTCGGCGGTGGTGACACGAATTTTCTCGATCGTGTCACGCGTGAGCGGGTCCCGAGCGAGGGCGAGCGAGCCCCCGCCCCGCGAACCGTGGCCGTCGGGATCGAGCGAAGGGAGGGCAGCCAGCGCTTCGCCGCGCGCGAACACCATCGCGACGTCGAGGCCTTGTTCGGTGACACGATAGTCGCCGCGCGAGAGGCCGATGGCATGCGCGTCAGCGGATGTCGGGACGAGGGCCAGCGCCGCACCAGCCAAGAGCGCCGCCCACGCGGCGCGAAGGGTACCGCGCGCCGAGGGGGGACTGACGTCGTGGCGACGAGGGGGCATCACTTCTCCTCCAGCAGCGCGCGCGCCTCGGCGGCTCCCGCCACGTCGAATTTCGGATTGAGGCGAAGCGCGGCGGAAAGCAACTGGTCGCCCTTCTCGGTGCGACCAAGCGCCTTTTGGATCGCGCCCTGGTGAAAGAGAAGACGCGCGTCCTGGGTACCGTAGCGGCGCGCTCGACCGATCGCGATCTCCGCCTCCGCGAAGCGACCGTTGCGGTAGAGGGCCCAGGCGAGCGCATCTTCGGTCGCGATGTCCCCCCGCGCGGCGCGTTCCTGCTCTGCCAAACGCAGGGCCTCGACGGCGTTGGTCTTTCGGGTCGAGTACATGAGCGACAGCGTGCGCCGATCGCCGATCTTTCCCTCCTTCTCGGCGTGGGCGAAAGCGCGGAACGCTCCTTCCTCATCGCCAGCCAGCTCGCGCGCTTCACCGAGAAGCCACGCCGTTTCGACGAGAGGGCTCGCGCGCCAGGCGCGGTCGTAGAACGCCGCCGCTTGCACGGCGTGCCCTTGCGCCATGGCGACGCGCCCCCGGCCGACGAGCGCCGGAGGGTAATCGTTCATCACCTCCAAGGCTTGGCCAAAACCGGCATCGGCGCCGGCGTAATCACCGGCGTGCCAGAAGAGCATCGCTGCTTGCACGAGGATCCACGCCCGCGGCTCGGGGTTTTGCGGGTCACCACCGGCGTCGATGGCGAGGCGCGCCGACTCGACGGCGGCGCGGGTGTTTCCGGCCAGCCATTGAAAATACGAAATGCGGCTGTAGGAAGAAAGACTCGGCTTCAAGTCCATCATCCGCTGTGCGGCGCGGTCTGCCTCCTCGAGCTCTCCCAGCTCGAGCAGCGCGTCGCTGAGACTGCCCCATGCAAGAACCGCTTCGGGATTGCTCTTCAGAATCGATCGCGCGACATCCCGAGCCTCACCGAACTTGTGGTCATTGAGCAGGACCATGGCGCGCAGATCGAGCGCCGGCTCGTCGTTCGGCGCCACGTCGAGGGCCAGGTCGGCGCAGGCGTTGGCGTGGAGGAAGTACCCTGGGTCGCTGGTCTCGCGCGCCTTCTTGATCCACGCACGCCCGAGCTCCACGAGGACGTCGGCGCGCCGCGGATGCGCCGTGGCCAGCTTGATCAGCGCCGCGATCCGACGGTCGACCGCGGCATGCTCCTTCGTCGGCGCCAAAGCGAGCCGTCGCGCTGCCTCCCCGCCCGAGGCAGGGGCCGGATCACCCGCCGACGAGGTGGGGGCCGGCGCGGGGTTCTCGGCGGCACCGAGGCGGCGACAACCGGCGAGCGCGATGAGAAACACTAGGGCGAGCGAGCGATGTTGCATAGGGCCGTTCACTGATACGGGCCTCAATCGCCGCCGGATTTACGTATTTCGTCGAAATCGTCGTCATCGCCCGACGCCGCCGTCGCGAAAAATCCAACCGACATGCGCGCCCGTACGAGGAGGCGTTAGGAGGTCGCATGTCGAAAAGGTACTTACACGGATGGTTCGATGGCGCACCAGGCAGACCTATCGCACTCGCGGGTCTGGCTCTGGGCTTTGCCATAGGCTGCAGCAACGAGAGTGCACCCGCCGGCGACGGCATGGACGCCGGGTCGAACGGCGCCGTCGACGGTGGCGGGGGAGGCAATGTCGACGGCGGCGGTGGCGCCCATGCCGACATGCCGACCACGCCGCCGACCAGCACGGACGGCGGCGCGGACGGGCCGAGCGCGCCCATGCCCCCGTTCCAATCGCTCGAGGCGGCTGCCAATGCGCCGGGGTCCTTCACCCAGCCGCGGGCAGGGGTCCCGCTCCTCGACGGGAGCATCGCCTTTCTCGCGACGTTGGAGGGCGTTTCCGACGAGGAGAGGGCGGCCTCGGGCGTACGCATCGGGGTCTGGTTGCAACCTGCTGCGGGGGGTGCGCCCACCGTGCTCTACGCGGGCGACAAGATGGTGAGCCCCTTCGACATCGACGTTTCGCTGGACGGCAAGACGCTCTATGTCGCTGACGTCGCTGGCGGCGCGGAAGGTCGCGGTGCCATTCTCTCCCTGGCAACGACGGGGGGCGAGCCGACCGAAGTCGTCAGCGGGTGGGCGCCGCGCGGCGTGACGGTGGCCAACGACGACCGCGTCTATTTCAGCGGCGTCGACGACATGACGGGCGAATCCGGCGTGTTCCTTCTCGCCGGCAGCTCCGTCAGTCGTGTCTTCGCGGGGGCTCCGCTGGTCGATCCTTCGGGTATCGCCGTGCGCAAGGACGGCGCGGTGCTCGTCTCCGATACGCGCCTTTTCGACGGCGTATCCGACGGCACCACCACGAGCATCTCGAGCGAGGCGGGCATCGTCCTCATCCAAGACGGGCACGCGTCGATCTTCGCCACCGGGTTCGTCACCGGCTACCCGGCCGGCATCGCGCTCACCACGGACGACAAGAGCCTCATCATCTCCGGACAAGGTCCGGATCATAGCGACACCGTGTACATCGTCGATGTCGCCAATCCCCAGGCGCCGCCGACCGTCGTTACCGACAAGTTCTCGGCTTTTCAAGATTCGTCGGCGGGTCTCAAGCGGGCCCACGACTCCAACACGTTCATCTGGGCGTCGCTCGCGGCGAACGGGGGAACCATCTACCGCATCCGCGGCAATTGAAGAAAGTGAAGGAAATCAAATGAAGCTTCATCGACGTTCCGTTTCTCTGTTGACCATCCTGGGTACCCTTGGTGCCGGCTCCCTCGCGCACGCGTCGAGCCATCGCGAAGCACCCGCCATCTCCACCGACCCTGCCGCGGACAACACCGATCTCTACGCCTGGACCTGCCAGGAGAATGGCGTGAAATCGCTGTGCCTCGTCGCCAATTACATCCCGCTCGAGCTGCCGGAAGGGGGACCGAACTACAACAAGTTCTCTGACGACGTCCTTTACCAAATCCACATCACCCACAATGACAAGAACGGCAAACCGATTCTTCTCGATTACATGACGGTCGACGTCCGCTTCAAGACCGCGACGACCCCGCTGGTAGCCGTGGACGACAAGAACGCAGGCCCGGGCGGGGGCAAGGAGTTCTTCGCGCAGCTGGCCGGCGAGTACGATCAAACTGCCGACGTCGTCATCCGCCGCGCGGGGGAAGACGATGGCGAGGCCGTCTTCCGGCGCGTGAAAGTGGCGCCACCCAACATCGGGCAGCGCACGGCCACGTTCGTCTACAAGAATCCGAGCTACGACGACTACGCCAAGACCTTCGTCGTCAATGCAAGTCGCGGGCACAAGTTTTTCGCCGGGCCTCGCGACGATGCCTTCTACGTCAACCTGGCGCAGGTCTTCGATCTCGGCTCTTTCGTGGGTTTGAACACGTTGAACGGGCAGCCCTTCCGCTCGCGGATCTACGACGTGGATCCGACGCAGAACGGCACCTTCGCCAACACCGACCCGACCAAGGCGCCCGACGGCGTCTCCGGGTTCAACGTCCACACCATCGCTCTCGCCATTCCGCTCACCGAGCTCGCGCCCAAAGGCAAAGAGGCGGCGTTCAACCAAGCGGTCGCCTCGGGGATGCCCTCCAACACGACGCTCTTCGGCGTCTGGGCTTCGGCGAGCCGTCGGGCTTCGCGAACATTGTGCGCGCCGGCGTTCGCGGGGACGCGTGTTTGCCCTCGCGGCTACCTCGACAGCGGCCCGTGGCGCCAAGTGTCGCGCCTCGGCCTTCCGCTCATCAACGAGGTCGTCATCGGCGTGCAGGACAAGGACAAGTACAACCGCACCACGCCGTCGTTCGACGTCGACAATTTCGGCGCGTACTTCTTGAATCCGATCCTGGTGCGCGACGTGGAGGCCATTGGCGGCTACGCGCAGCTCGGCGTCAGCACCGTTCCGGATTCACTGAAGTACGGTCGTGTCGACATTCTCCAGGTCATCAACCTGAACGACATCCCCACAGCGGGCGCACACAACGTCGAGATCGCCAACGGCCGGACCGGCGACGTCCTGCGCGTCGACGTCGCCGTCCCGTCGGGCTTTCCCAACGGTCGCTCGCTCAGCGGGCCCGCGGTGGCAAGCGGGAAGGAAGAGGACGTCACCGACGTCGAGCTCTCGCTCATTCTCACGCAGCTGAAAACGCCGGTGAGCGACTACGTAGGGGGCCCCGGGGACGGCCGTAAGCTGGCAACGTATTTCCCGTACCTCGGCACGCCCTTCGCGGGTGACGCGGAAGGAAAGGGGAAACCGGCCGCGTTCTAACCAAAACGGCCGAGCGCAACGACCGACATCGCGCCGCGGCGGGCATCCAGCGTGCCCGTCGCGGCGTTCCTTTGGGTCGAGCCCATCGACGTCGCGGATTTCCGTGGGGCTGACGGACACGTCCATTCGATCCCGTTGAATCGGAGTGGCGCACCTTCCCTTGGGTGCGGTAGGGTCCATCATTGAGGGGAAGCGCGCTCGCGTCTGGGTGGGCCAGGGGCGTGGTGAGACCAAGCGCTTCTCGTTGCGACCCGGTCGTCGGCGGAACGCCTCATGAGCCACTCTCCTTTGGGTTTCGCGGAGCAATACGCTGGAGGGCTGGACGCGTACCTGGCGGCGCCGAGCGACGAGGCTCTCGGACGGGCACGCGCGCTCGGGGAGCTCGCGCTCGCCAACGGCATCGGCAGCGCCCAGTTGGTGTCGCTGCATGCCGAGCTGGTCGGCCGACATGCCGCTTTTGCAGAGGACGGGTCGGCCGCACTTCGTCGCACTTCGCCGTTTCTCGCCGAAGCGCTGCGTGCGTTCGACCGGGAGCTCACGGAGCTACGCCGTGCCCACGCGGCCGTGAAGCACTCGGCCAAGCAATTGGACACGCTCGTGACACAGGGCACCGAGCGCTATCGGGCGATGTTCGACGACAACCCGATGCCGATGTGGATCTACGATTGCGAGACCCTGAACTTCGTCCTGGTGAACGACGCGGCCGTCAGTCACTACGGCTACAGCCGTGAAGAGTTCACGACCATGACCCTGGCCGATATCCGGCCGCCGGAGGACGTGACGGCGCTGCGCGAGAACGTCGCCCGCGCAACGCGCTTCGACGAGGGGGGCGTGTGGCGGCACCGCAAGAAGGATGGGTCGATTCTCCACGTCGAGGTCCGAGCGCACGAATTCGAAGTCGGCAATCGGCCCGTCCGCCTGGTGCTCTGCAATGACGTGACCTTGCGGGCGCACGCCGAAGAGGCCCTGCGCAAGACCGAAGAACAGCTGCGCCACGCGCAGAAGATGGAAGCGGTGGGGAGGCTCGCGGGCGGCGTAGCCCACGATTTCAACAACCTCCTCTCGGTCATCCTCAGCTACGCGGACCTCCTGCTCGCCGACCTCAAACCGGTCGAGCCGATGCGGGAAGAGATTGACCAGATCCGCAAGGCCGCTCAGCGCGCCGCCGATCTCACCCGACGCCTTCTTACTTTCAGCCGACAGCAAGTCATCGATCCCAAGATCATCGACTTGAATGACGTGCTCGAGCAAATGAACAAGATGCTCCAGCGCATCATCGGCGGTGACGTGGAGCTCGTGCTGCTGTGTGCGCGATCGCTCGGCCGGATGCGGGCCGATCGGGGCAGCATCGAGCAAGTCATCATGAACCTCGTCGTGAATGCCCGCGACGCCATGCCCACGGGGGGCAAACTGACCATGGAGACGGCCAACGTCATGATCGACGAAGAGCGCGCGCGAGGGCACCTCGGCACGAGCCCAGGGCCACACGTGATGCTGGCCGTGAGCGACACCGGCGTCGGCATGGATCGCGCCACCCAGGGGCGCATTTTCGAGCCATTTTTCACCACCAAAGAAACGGGCAAAGGAACGGGGCTCGGTCTCTCCACCGTTTTCGGCATCGTTCAGCAAAGCGGAGGGAGCATTTGGGTCTACAGCGAGCCAGGCAGGGGCACGTCGTTCAAGGTGTACTTCCCCTGCGTCGATGGTGCGGTCGATGAGGTGCGTTCCGTCGAGCGACCGGCCACGCTGCGCGGTTCGGAGACGGTGCTGCTCGTCGAGGACGATGAGCAGGTCCGAGCGGTAGCGCGCGGCATTCTCCGCCGGCACGGCTATCGCGTTCTCGAAGCGCGCAATGGAGGGGAAGCCATGCTGCTCTGCGAATCGCACGATCAGCCGATTCACCTCTTGATCAGCGACGTCGTCATGCCGCTCATGAGTGGGCCCGAGCTGGCGCGGCGCCTCGCCCAAGGGCGGCCGGAGATGAAAGTGCTGTGCATGTCCGGGTACACCGACGACAGCGTCGTTCGCCATGGCGTCATGGACTCCGACATCGCCTACTTGCAAAAGCCCATCACACCGGAAGCATTGACCAGGAAAGTGCGCGAAGTGCTCGACGCCCGCGGTCGCGCTAGCGGTCCCTGAAAATCAACGCTCGCCACGATCGGCGCGGGGCGTGCTGGGAAGGCGCATGGTGGGGCCGCCATCACGGCCGCGCAGCGCGTCGAGGGACGCGATGCATTTCGCACCGCAGGTGGTACGGCCCTCGCCCCCCTGCACACAGCCGCCGGCTGCGCAGTCCATGTCCGAGCTGCACGCTTCTGCGCTGCTCGCCAAAGGAGCACATCGTTGGTCGATGCACCGCAAACCCTCGGCACAGGGAAGAGCGCTGCAAGTTTCGCCGCGACGGCCGGGCGCGGCGGCGGAACATTGGCCCGTGACGCAGATCTGCGAAGGCCCGCAGTTGACGTTGGCCACGCACGCCGACCCTAGCTTGGGCTGGGGTCCACATTTGTGCGAAGCGAGCGAGCAGTGCTCGGCGCAGAAGGGGTGCGAGGTCGCCAGATGGCGATCGAAAAGGTAGGCCGCCAGCACGTCCACGTGGCTGCCGCATCCTGCCCCCTCGCCGCCCGGCGGTGTGCACAGGCCAGTCTTGGTGGGGCTGACCCCTTCGCAGTGCATGTCTCCTTGGCATTCCAGTGACGAGCGGCACACGCTGCCCCGCTCGAGTTTGCCGTGCACGAGCGCCTGACAAGCCTCCGGGGTGGGAGGAGGGCTCGGCGTGACCCAGTTGCAACCGGCGAGGGAGTCGCCCATCGCAGAGGCACAGCGCTCGACGGCGGCTTCATCGACCTCCACCGCCTTGGCATGCAGCGTCGCCCCCAGAACGCGCGCACCTTCC
>Ga0193706_1000098_pt1 | contig 62704 bp, 56 predicted proteins | sample U3c1metaG_FD_160130 | JGI IMG/M metagenome (GOLD analysis project Ga0193706, IMG submission 160130) | Soil microbial communities from a riparian zone of the East river system, Colorado, United States - U3c1 | ecosystem: Environmental > Terrestrial > Soil > Riparian zone | place: USA: East River...
CTTTGGTGACACCAAGGCCCGGCGGGGATGCCCTCCCGGCGGGCGCCCAAGCAGGGAGGGAGGCCCCGCCGCCCCAGCGCCATCCTCCCCCCGTTCCGTCGCGCGCTCGTCGCGGGTCTGCTCGCGACGCCCACCGTAGATACACCGGCGCGCGTAACAACGTCGCGACACGAACGCCGACCGACCGCGCGGCACGGGCGCCCGCCGGGAGGGCATCCCCGCCGGGCCGAGCCGTTACCTGAGCGTCCCCATCTCGCTGAAAAGCGGAAAGATAGCCCCCTCTTTGAGCGTCACCGTCGCGTCCTGCCCATTCGGGTGGCGCACCTTGGCCACCATGCCCTCGAGGTGCGGCGTGTTGATGATGCTCTGCACCTCCCCCTTTTTCATTTCCTTCACGGCCTTGTCGTCGAGCATCACGAGCTGGTCGCCCGGTTTGACCCCGGCCCGCCCAGCCGGGGATTCCTTGTACACCCGCGTCACGAAGACCTCGCCGACGCGAAGCTCGTAGTAGAAACCAAGCCCGAGCCGGGCGTGGGCAGGCTCGATGGCCACACGTATGCGCGCGCCGGTGTCGCACTCGACGTCCACTTCGCCGCGCCGTTCCTCGTCCTCGGAGAGCTCCTTGAACTCCTTGATGCCGATGGGATGATCGTTGATCGGATTGGAATCCCACAGCTCGACGCGAAATCGGTCGTTCGGCTCGATGTGGAAATTGCCTGCCGGAGCATCGGGCCATGTCGGTTGCAGGGTGTTGGGATGGGTAGGCGTCTTCAGGAGAGGCTTCCCGTTCACGTAGAGGATGGCGTAGGGGTCGGGAGCGGCTCGGCCCAGATCGCCACCCCATTTGCGACCGTCGCGGGTCTGCTCGGGGACCGTCGCGCCTTTGAACGCGAGCCACTTGAGCCCTTGCGGAGGCGGTTCGGCTTCGTTCCCTCGCGGTGGGCGGAACGGCGCTTGTAGCTCCGGATACACTGCAGAACAGGCTAGAATCGGTGCCGCGAAAACGAGAGCGCACCCCAGAGAGCGAAGCCCCATGGTGGGGAAAGGTATCACAGCCGCGTGCTCGCGAGGCACGATGTAGAGCGGGTGTTACGTAAGCGGCGCTTCGTGAATCGCGCCGTGGCCAGCGTCGTCAGACACCACGACCCCTCCGCTCCGATGCCCGCTGTGACGCCCGCCATGCGCCTCCCGCTCGTCTGATTGCTTCCGGGGTCGAACGGCGTCAATCGGCCCACGGTGCGTCCTTCCAGGTTCCCTCGCCTTCGCCCGTCAAAACTCGGACTTGTTCTTCCTGACCAGCAGGTCATATCTAAGAAGAGGGACGAAACGCCGTCCGTGCGCCTTCTCCCTCGGAGCAACTCAATGACATATGGACTCTCTTCGGTCGTCGCGTGGCAAACGGTCGTTCCCCTGCTGACGGGCGCGACGGCGATCTTCATGGCGAAGTGGCTCACTCACGTCTGGACGCAGACCGCGTTGCAAAGAACGGTACGCGTCGTCTCTCGGCTCGACCCGCGCGATGCGGGCCGCGTCTCACGCCGCTGAGGTCGACACCCGGGCCGAAGTCCCGTGCTCGAACCGGGTCAAAGAACCAAGAACGCCCCTGGGGCACATCCCACGGGCCGGGAGGAAACGATGGCAAGACTCTTCGGCTTCGTCGGTAACCGAGCGGATCTCGGAGCTCGCGTTCTCGAGCTCGAAAGCAAACCGCTCAAGGTGGTCGCCAAAGGCACGACGCTTGGCTGGGGGATCGGCTTCTATCAAGCAGGGGAAGTTCTCCTCCGGCGCAGACCCATCGACGAGCGCGCCGAGATCGACGTGGCCGGGCTGGCCAAAGACTTGCGCGCCGACGTGCTCATCGGTCACGTGCGAGCCGCCACGGTGGGCAACCTGCGCACCGAAAATACGCACCCGTTTCGCTATCGCCAGTGGCTCTTCGCGCATACCGGGACGGTCGACGGCTACGGGCGCCTGCGCGACCGCGTGTCCGAGTCGCTGCCCGAATTTCTGCGACGCAACGTGCGCGGCGATACGGACAGCGAGCTCGTCTTCCACCTCTTTCTCTCGTTCCTCCACGATGCCGGCAACCTCGGCACCGGTCACGTCGATCCCGATGCGACGCGCGCCGCCCTGCGCGCCACGCTCTCCCTCATCGACCGGCTACGCGCCGAGGAGGGGACGTCGAATCACGACATGAACATGCTCGTCACCGACGGCGAGCACATGGTGGCCGTCCACCACAGCGCCACCATGGGCTACCGCGTCATCAAGGGGCGCACCGATCTCGAGCGTCTCCTCGGTGACGACACGCTGCGACGCATTCGCATCCCGGACATGGCGACGTGTCGGTTCTGCCTCATCGCCTCGGACTTCGACGAAGAGCCGCGTGGATGGACGATGGCGCCGCCCCATGCGATGGTCACGATCACCCGCACGGATGATCCGACGGTCGAATAGCGCTGATTTCTGGTCGCTTGCCCTCCTTGCAGCCGCGTGCAGCTCGAGCGCTCCGCGCGGGCCCACCTTCGCTACGCTGACGGAGCTTCCCGAGGCACCACGCCGTCCCGACGGCGTGGTGGTCGACCCGAGTCCCGAGCTTCCCGCCCCTGCGGAAACCGCCGGCACGGGCCGAGGGATCGTCGCGCTGAAGCCCCCGCTCCCCGATCGGGCCGCGCGCTCCATGGTGGCGGCCTTTCTGCGCGCGGTGGTGGGAGAGAACGTGGAAGCGTTGTCGGAGCTGGTGACGAACGACGCCACCGTGTCGGCGCGAGGGCGGACCGGCGCCCCGTCCCTCATCGACCACTGGCGCGCACGGATGCGGCACTTCCGCTACCGCGCACTGGCAGGCGAGATCCTCTACCAGGAGGCGGACATCGAGCTTTACCGGTACGAAGACCTGGAAACGCCGCTTCCGGGAAGGCCGCTGCGCCCGCCGGAGATGGCAGCGCCCGACGTGCTCTTGCGCGTGCCGATCCTCATCGTCCGTGCCGGGAGCGAACGCGTGTTCGGCGACGACATCCTCTTCCATCTGCGGCGCGACAAAGGAAAATACGTGATCCGCCAGATGATCGAGGACTTCCAACTGCCGTAACAGGGTCCCACACCCGCCGTGCCTCCGGCACGAGAAAGCCAGCTCTTTCGAGCTGGCTTCATCTCGTTCGCCTCCCTGCGAGGGCTTCGCCCCCGCCCCGCCGGGGCAAGCCCGGAACAGGGCCCCTCCCCCACCGTGCCTCCGGCACGGGAGCTACACGTGAGCGCTACATGCCGCCGATGATCTTGTAGGCAGCTTGATCGGCGACGAGCTCGAGACGATTGTCTGCCACCGTGTGGCGCCATTCGTCCGCCTTCAGTCCAGGGATGCGGTACGACGCCGTGTACGTGAAGTCGATGAGGATCTTGTCGTCTCGGCCGCGTCGGATGCGCCGATATCGGATTTCGTACCGGATGGCGCGCGTATCCTTGAACCGCCCCTCCAGGTATTCGCGCAGTCCGGCGTAGTCCATGTCGTCCGCGGCGTCGACGTTGCCTCCGTCCTCGAAGTAGGACGCGCTCGCCATTCCGAGGAGCAGAGGCACGTTCCGCTCTTCGACCGCGTGGCGGTACTTCTCGCAGAACGCGATGATGCGGCGGTTCTCGTCGTTGTCCTCGACGTCGGTGTTGGGGATGTAGCGCGTGGCGCACCCCGCGACGACGAGGATCCAAGGCAACACCCAGAGCGCCCACGTTTTCATGACCGGTGCCAAACGCCGTTCCAAAGATTTCTATTCCTCGTCTGGCCCGCGCGGAGCCGCGACCACCATGCCAGACCTGGTGGTCGCGCGGCAACTTCCCCGGTCACCCAACCCAAGGGCCGCGACGCAGAACCACGGCAGGCGCGTGCGAACGACAAGGGGGCCATGGAACGCCCGCTACGCTTGGCTAAATGCCGTCCCTGCTGTAGCAGCCAACTTGGGCGCGGTCGTCAGAGGGCGCGCAGGTAACGCTCGAGCTCGATATGGCCTGCCAGGCCCGACCAGATCCAGTCCGAATCGGGCCCCAACGTCCGCGGGACGTCGACGGGGACCTCGACGTCACGTTCTGGCCTGCAAGCCGCCTGGCACGCCGGCAAGGCACGTAGAAGGGCCACGCAGGCTCCTTCGGGGATGGGCATCGCGCCGGCCGCCGCGAAGAGCTCCGCAGAGACCATCCCCGCGACATCCGCGGCTGCGACCAGCATCGTCTCGGCGTCCCCCGCCGCGATCAGATCGCGTGCGACCGACAGCGCTTCCAACCCACCGTGGAGGCTTGCTCCGACAGCGAAGCTCGGTCCCGTGAGCCGAAAAGCGATCGCGCATTCGCCAGCGGCAGCGTTGGGGGACGTCGCGGGAAATCGGCGCGGCTCGACCGCGCGAGGTCCACGCTCGCGCCGGCGCGCGTCGAAGAGCTCGTTCTGCTCGAGCGTCGCAAGGGCATGGCCGACGATGATCCCGCCTCCCTCCATCGCCGCCGCGCCGGTGACCGCCGAAAGCTCGTGGATGGCGGAAAGGACGAGTCTCGCCAGCCGGTCGAGGCGCGGCAGGTTGGGGTGCCGACCACCGAGACGATCGGCGAGCGTGCGCCCGTCGAACGCGTCCTTGATCGTGACAAAAGCGTGCAGGAAGACCGCGCGCCCGCGCGGCCGCGTCGCTGTGTCGATGCGCGGTGCGAAGACCAAGGCGGCGTTGGCACCGCCGAACGCCGAGGACAGCTTGAGCGAAGCCGAGCAAGGCAGAGGCGTGTTGACGTTCGCGAGCTGGACGGCGCACTCGGGATCGAGCTCCCCCTCGCCGGCAGCCGCCGGAGCCAGTCCCCTCCGCATGCCGTCGAGCAGCGCCAGGGATTCGAGAATCCCGGCAGCCCCGAGGGTGTGCCCGATCTGGGCCTTGAACGGGTGCACGCGTTTCGGCGTGGCTTCCCCGAGCGCGATCGCCATCGACTTGGCCTCGGCGGGGTCGTTGAAAGGAGTCGCCGTGGCGTGCGCGCTCACGAGGCCGATGCTCGCTTCTGCGATGGCGGCGTCGGAAAGGGCAAGGGTCGCCGCGCGCGCGAGGCCTTGTCCCGTCTTGTCGGGCGCGGTGATGTGTACGGCGTCGGTCGATGCACCGAACCCGACGACGTAAGCGAAGGCACCCGGGGAAGCGACCAGGGGACCGTCCGACGTCGGCGAAGCCAGCTCGAGGGCCATCACGCCGGCACCTTCCCCGAGCGCCAGCCCGTCGCGGCCAACGCGAAACGGGCGCGGCCGCGTCGCGGTCGTGGCGCGGAGGGCTTCGAACCCGGAGGCCACGAACTCGGAAATCGCATCGAACCCCCCCGCCAGCACGATCTCGCAGCGCCCGAGCTCGAGCCATCGCCAGGCGAGCCCGAGAGCGAGGGTCGACGAGGCGCAGGCACCGAGGACGAGGACGCGCGGCGCGAAGTCCAAGCCGATTTCCGAGGTCGCGGCTTCGAGCGGCGCGAAGTACGTCGCGCCGCGCGCGAGAAGCTTGGTGACCGGCTCCCGCCGCGCGCACCGGGCGAAGAACGTCTCCGCGGTCGACATCCCGCCGCTCGAGGTACCGATGGCCAGACCGACGCGGCATTCGCGCCAGCGCGGCCGAACTTCGCCGAGACGCGAGACACATTGGTCGAGCGCGGCTCGCAGCAGATGCGCCGCGCGTTCCCCCGCCCGCGGCGAAACGGCGGCGACGCGGGCAGCGACGGGACGCAGAAAGCCGGCGCGCGCGAGCGCGTCGTCGTGCTCGATGGCCACGCGCGCGCGCTCCCCCGGGCCCCCCACCGCAAAAGCGGCGTCCCCAGCGCCAAACGCCGAGACCGCACCGACGGCGAGGATGGTCGCGCCGCTCATCGCCGTGCCAGGACGAAGGTGACCCACCGGTCGGGCGCGAGACCCAGAACGAGCACGTGCTCGGCGCGACCGTCGCCGAGAGCGCCCACCGCCGCCGCCACCGCGACGGCGCCGAGACCTTCGTGATGTCCGGCGCGGCTCGCCACCTCGGCGATCGACACGTCGCGCCACGACGTTTCGGCCAGCGCTCCGAGTGTCGACTCGTCCCGGCGCGCGACGACCACGAGCGCCGCTCCCCGAGGCGCGGGCAGCAGCGCGGCGGCCCGAGCAAAACCGTCGCGCCCGCTGGCAGAATGCTCGATCTTGCAAAGTGCCCTGGCCCCCCGGCGCTCGGCGTGCCCCTCTTCTTCGAGGACAATCGCGGCCGCCCCTTCGCCGCGAACGCCGGTCCAGCTCCCCGACCCGGCGCACAGCGGGCCGAGCACGTGCTCGGTAATCGCGCTCTGTTCCTCGATGCTCCCCGCGACGATCGCCGACGCCTCGCCCGCCTCGATGAGCTCGCATGCGAGCGCTATCGCGGCCTCGCCGGTGACACCGAGATCCAACGTCGCCAGGACGGGACCGCGCATGCCGAGGTAAATGGCGGCATGCCCAACCGGCGAAGAGGGGACGAGGTTGGGAAAGGCTAGCGGGCTGGCGAGCCGTCCCCCCTTTTCGTAAATGCGCTGGATGAACTCGGCGGAGGCATCGACGTTGCCGTACGCCGAGCTTGCGATCGCGCCGAGCTCGGGGCCAATGGGGCGTTTGCCCGTGCACTCGCCGAGTGCAGTCTGCATGGCCATCGTCAAAAGGCGGGCCGGCCGATCCATGCGCCGTGCGCGGCTGAGATCGAAATGTTCCTTGGCTTCGAATCGCAGCGGTTCTCCGGTGGGGGCGGGCCCCGGCTCCAGGTAACCGAGCGATCTCCGCGAACCGAGAAGCCCGAGCGACCCCAGCGTGGCCGCGCCCGTCACCACGACGCGCGAGCGGCGCGCCAGGCGTTCGCGCGCCGCGGACCGTTCCCCATCACGGCTCGCCGCCAGGACCTGAGGCCGCGTGAACAAGAGAACGGTGTCCGTTCCTCCGAAGCCGAAAGAGTTGGAGATGGCGGACCGAACCTCCGCCCGGCGGCCTTTGCCGATCACGTGCACGAGATCGCATTCCGCGTCGGGCTCTTCGAGACCGCCCGTGGGAGGCAGCTCGCCGCGCTCGATGGCCAGCACGGTCATCGCGGCTTCGATGGCGCCGGCCGCACCGAGCGTATGGCCGATCTGCCCCTTGCAGGAGGAAACCGCGACCCGCGCCACTTCCGGCCCGAGGGCCCGATGAAGGGCGCGCGACTCCATGGCGTCGTTGAGCGGCGTGCCGGTGCCGTGGGCGTTCACGTAGTCGAGCTCGTGCACGGCGACGGCACCCCGCTGCAGCGCGCGGACCATGAGCCCGGCCGCCGTGGCGCCCCCTTCTTCTGGATTCGTGATGTGGTGTGCTTCGGAACCGACGGCCCAGCCGGACAGCTCGGCCAGAGGGACCGCGCCTCGCATGCGCACCGAGGCCTCGCTCTCGAGAACGAGGAACGCTGCCCCCTCCCCGAGTCCGAGACCCGCGCGCCGGCGATCGAACGGGCGGCATCGATCGGGCGCGACGGCACCGAGCGCGTTGAACCCCGTGAACGTCAAGCGGCAGAGGCCATCCGCGCCGCCGGCGAGGACCCGCTCGCTGCGGCCCGAGCGAATCCAAGCGGCGCCGAGGAGAATGGCGTTGGCGCCGCCCGAACAAGCGCTGCACAGCGTGCGCGAACGCGCAAAAGGTCCGACCGCGGTTTGAAGGCGGTCCGACGTGGCGCTGAGCGGGTGGCTCAGCATGAGCGCGTGAGGCTCGCGGCGGCTCGCGTCCCGGTGCATCTCGGCGAGCAGCTGCTCGGTCTCGAACATGCCTCCCGTCGTTCCCCCAAAGGCGAGGTGCGTCTCGTGGCGCGAAACGTCGAGCCTGGACTCGGCGAGCGCTTCGCGCGCCGCCACGACGGCCATGGCGTCGGTCCTGGACCACGTGTCGCGGTGGGTCGGCGGGGCGACATCGGCGACCGTCAAGCCGACAACCTCGGCCGCGCGATGGGTCCGCTGGTCGCTCGTGTCGAAGAGTGTCAGCTGCCGAAACGCCGTTCTCCCCTGCACCAGGGCGTCCATCGTCGCCCGAGCGCCGAGCGCGAGCGGAGAGACGACCCCCAGGCCGGTGACGAAAACGCGCATGGGCCCGACACTACCGCCGGGCATTTCGCGCGGCCAGGTGGATCGTCCCACCCTGGCATGGGGGTTCAAGCGTTGACGGTGGCGAGCGACTTGGAACGGGCCACGAAATCGGCGAGGGCGGCTACGGAAGCGAAAATGGGTCGCACCTCGTCCCCCTCGGGCAGCGTCACCTCGTAGCGTTCCTCGATCGCCATCGCCAGCTGGAGGGCATCGAGGGAGTCGAGCCCGAGGCCCGCACCGAAGAGCGGCGCGTCGTCGTCGAGCTCCGCCGGCGTTTTCCCCTCTAAATTGAGCTCGCGGATGATGAGCTCTTTGATTTGTGTTCGAAGTGCGACGCTATCCATGAGGCTGGGGAAGAACGGAGAAAACGAGGCGAAAACGGGGGAAGACTAACACATGCCCGCGCATCGCCAAGGCCGAGCCTCCTTTATCACCTCGACAAAACGATCTGGAAGCAAAAAGACGCCGGAAGTACTCTCGCCTTTGGCTTAAGAGGAGAAATTCATGGGAAATACCCTCGTCGACTACAGGACGGAAGCGGGCGTCGCCACCATCACGCTGAATGACCCGCCCATGAACGCCTTCACGCACGAGATGATGAAGGACCTCGACGAGGCGATTCTGGACGCGCGGTTCGACAACGACGTCCACGTCATCGTCCTCACCGGCCACGGCGAGCGCTTTTTCTGCGCCGGCGCCAACATCCAGATGCTTTCCGAGGTCGACGAGACCTTCAAATACTACTTTTGCCTTCACACCAACGAAACGCTCAATCGCCTCGAACAAACTCCCAAGCTCGTCATCGCGGCGCTGAACGGCCACGCGGTGGGCGGGGGACTCGAAATTGCGCTGGCATGCGATATCCGGATCGCGCGAAAAGGCGAAGGCAAGGTCGGCCTCCCCGAGGCCAACCTCGGCCTCATGCCCGGCTCCGGCGGCACCCAGAGGGTGGCGCGGCTCATCGGCAAAGCGCACGCTCTGCAGCTCATGGTCGAATCCGAAAACCTCGACTACGAGCGCGCGCTCCAGCTTGGGCTCGTCAACTACGTATGGCCAGCCGCTTCGCGGGAAGACTTTCAGATGAAGGTCACGGAATACGCACGCCGCTTTTTGCCGCCCGACAAAGCGAGCCTCGCCGTGGGCCGGATCAAACGCGCCGTGCAATCCGGTCTCGAAATGGGCTTCGAACAAGCGCTGGCGCTCGAGCGCGAGCTGCAGGCCTCGCTCTGGAGCTCGAAAGACGCCAAAGAGGGAATCAAGGCTTACATCGAGAAGCGCAAACCGAAGTTCGCCGGCAAATGACCAGCCGGAGCTAGCGCGGTCGTCTCCGTCGCGTCGGCGTTACCCGTCGGCGCGCCGAAAGAGCTTGGCGTAGTAGTCGTCCACGACGCTCCCGCCCATGCGAAAGAAGAAGTTCGAATAGGCGGTCCATATCGCGAGCCCATTCATGTCACGGAACATCGGCGGGACGTGGATGGGCGGACGAACGACGCCGTCGGCCACCCGCGCCTGAAGGACGGGAATGTCCTCGTGCGCGACTTTCCCCACGAACAGATACGGGACCAGGTCGGCCCTCTTGTTCTGAATGGCGGCGCGGATGAAGGCGTAGTTGAGAACGATGCCCTTGCAATAACAGGCGTCCTTCGTGAAGGGCGCATCCCCCTCGGTCATGCCGCCCCGAAAAACGCGCCGGGCGTTGGCGTAGCACTCGTCCTCTTCGTAGCCTTCCGTACGGTACCACTCGAAGACGTCGATGAAATTGGCGCCGTCTTCGGCCTTGTCCACGGCGAGGATGCGATCGTTCAGCTTGCGCGCTCTCTTCGGATAGCTACGGAACGTAAAAAGCTCGAGCATCGCCGCGAGACCTTCCTGCACGGCCGTCGTGCGAGGCGGTCCCTTAGCGAGCCATTTGGCGACAGGCTGCGCCTGCCCGTTCAGGCTCGTCGCCACGTGCACCCACCCCTCGTGGACCTCGAGGATGTCGACGTCGCGCTGACTGAACTTCGCCCCGCTGCGAATCTTGACGTAGTCGCTGCCGGCGGCGGCATCGGCGAGCATGGAGTCGTCGACTTGGACCTGGATCGGCGTTTCGTGAAAATAGCTGGCGAAGCGCTGGTTCAGAATCTCCGCCGCGGTTTCAGCGTCGATGTCGGCTGGTTGCTTGGGCCCGAGATCGCCGACGGCGATGGCGCTGAGCGTCTCGTAGAGGGCAAGGCCGAGATCGCGGACGCTCGTTTTACCGTCGGGGAACTTGTCCTTGGGCGACCCGTAGAGCTTCTTCGAGCACTGATAGAACTCCTTGGTCCCCCGCGCCGCCAGCATGCGCACCACTTCGCGGTACTCGGTGGCCGACACCGCCAAGATGCGGCCAATCGGGTCCTTGGCCCCAAACTCGTTCTCCACCTCTTCGGCAATCGCCTCGAACTCCTCCATCTTGGCCTTGGGCTCGAAGCCGAGATCGACCTTGGCGTACTCCTCGACCCCGACCCGCGGCAGCTCGCGGTACTTGCTGCGGCGGAAGGCCTCCTCGACGGTCGGCTCCCAGCGCAGCGCCTGCAGGACCCGGATCGGTCGCTGCGCATCGACGATGTGCTGGGCAATACTGGCCACCTGCTCCTTGTAGGACCGCCAGGGGCCGCGCCGGGCGGCCGCTGATTCGCCCCTCCCCTCGCCGTTCGGCTTGGCCTCCACGCCGTTGCCGTTGGCCGAACCGTCTTGCGCCGGCTTGTCGCCTTCGCCGCGCGGGTCGGTGCGTTGCGCCATCATTCTAGGTAAGCAGAATCCAGCGGGATCGCAAAAGCGTTAAATAAGTGTACTACCCATGATCTTCCGGTTTTTCGGCGGCGTCGAAACCGCCGTCACGTCGCATGAGACGAGGCACGGGTGGAGGTAAAGCCACAGGCTCTTCCGGCGTTGCAGGCTCGATGGTCATGGCGCCGCAGCTCTCCAGCCAAACGGCGGCGAGTAGAGGCGGACAGAGCCACCAAGGGGTTGGCCTCGGCAGTGGACCCCTGTTCATCGGTCGACGGCTCTGGCGACAGCAGCCAGAATGTCCTCGGCCCTGATCCTATCCGCTTCGGCGCGGTAACTGAGGACCAGCCGGTGACGGAGAGCCGGCACGAGCAGCGCGCGAACGTCGTCGACATCGGCGGCCGCTTCTCCACGGAGCGCCGCGCGCCCTTTGGCTGCGAGTACGAGCGCCTGGCTGCCGCGTGGACCGGCGCCGAAGCGAACGTAGTCCGTCACCTCCCGCACGGAAGAGGCGCCGGCTGGTCGCGTGGCGCGCGCGAGCTTGACCGCGAGCTCGACCGCCTCGTCGGTGGCGGGAATGCGCGGAACGAGCGCGCCGAGCGCGCGCACGTCCTCGGTGCGAAGGACAGGAGCCAGCACGGGCTGTGCTGCCGACGTCGTGCGGCGCGCCACCTCCATCTCGTCTTTTTCAGAGGGATAGTCGACGTGGATCTCGAGGAGGAAGCGATCGAGCTGCGCTTCCGGCAAGGGGTACGTCCCCTCCTGTTCGATGGGGTTGCGGGTGGCGAAGACCTGGAATGGATCAGGCAGCGCGTGGGTGGTGGTCCCCACCGTCACTTTGCGCTCTTGCATGGCTTGCAGGAGCGCGGCCTGCGTCTTCGGCGGCGTGCGGTTGATCTCGTCGGCCAAGATGAGGTTGGCGAAGATAGGGCCTTGCAGGAACTTGAGCCGCCTGCGCACGTGACCCGAGTCGCCGTCGCCCTCCGTCTCGTGCAGGACGTCGGTGCCGGTGATGTCGGCGGGCAGCAGATCGGGCGTGAACTGAACGCGGCCAAACGAGAGGTCGAGCGCCTGCGCCAGCGACGAGACGAGCAGCGTTTTGGCGAGCCCGGGGACCCCGACGAGGAGCGCATGCCCGCGCGCCGCCAGCGTGACGAGCATGGCCTCGATGACCTCTTCTTGGCCAATGATGGTCTCGGCGATGGCACGACGCAGCTTCGCGGCAGCATCCGAAGCCCGCTCCAGGAGCGCGAGATCAGAGGGAGCAGTGGGCAAATCGGGGGCAGCGGTCACGGGGCTTCGCTGTGTTTAGCATTCCTGTCTCGAAGGGGAGCAAAATGACGTCCCGCGCGACGCTCCGGGAGGCCTCCCTGTGCCCTAGATGCTCAAAAAGATGCTAAGAGGCGCGGGTACGTTGCTCGCCTCGCAAGACATGAACCCACTGGCTGGCCCGGGAGCCGGACTGATTGCGGCTCCGGTTTGGGTCGTGGGGGCCGTGGGCGTCGCGGTCGTCCTTTCGGGGGTGATGTATTTCGTCTGGCGCGCGCGAGCGTCGCGACGAGCGCCGACCAGCCCTACTTCGGTGCGGCCCGCCGCAAGCAAGATCCGATGACGCGTCTTCTTCGGCGGCTCATGGCGGCGATGATCATGGGGGTCTTCGTCTACGCCGCGTTCGCGCTCTACCGCGGAATTCACGAGATCGGCGAGACCCTCGCCCGGTTCCACTGGTCGGCGTTCGCCGTCGCCTGCGCGCTCGCCTTCGGCAACTACCTCACCCGCTTCCTCAAATGGGAGTTCTACCTGGCGCGGCTCGATATCCGCGGCGTGCCCAAGCTCGACAGCCTGCTCACCTTTCTTTCGGGCCTCGTCCTCACCGTGACACCGGGCAAGGTGGGCGAAGTTTTCAAATCGCTCGTCCTTTACCAGACGCATGACGTTCCCGTGGCGCGAACGGCGCCCATCGTGCTCGCCGAGCGTCTCACCGACGTGCTCGGCATCGTGATTCTCATCGTCGCCGGAAGCGCGAGTTTCCCCGGAGGTCTCGTATGGGCCGGCGCAGGCTCGATCCTCGTCCTCGCGGTTCTCATCGCGGTGAGCTCGGACCGCGTGTTTCAAATCCTCATCGGGTTCTTCGAGCGCGGACCGGAACGGGCGCAGAAGCTCGCGCCGAAGGTTCGCGAAGCGTGGGCCAGCTTGCGCACGTTGACGACCCCGGGGGCGCTGGTGCTGCCCACGCTGCTCTCGATCCTGGCCTGGTTTCTCGAAGGACTGGCGCTGTGGGTGATCCTGCGCGGCTTCGGCGAGAACACGCCGCTTCTCATGGCGTGTTTCTTCTATGCGACCGCCACGCTGGCGGGCGCACTGATCCCGGTCCCCGGAGGGCTCGGCGTCACCGAGGGGACGCTCGAGGAGCAGCTGCACCACTTTGGAAACGTCGACACGGCGACCGCGACCAGCGCTATGATCCTGGTGCGTTTTGCGACGCTCTGGTTCGCGGTGCTGGTGGGATTCGTGGCGCTCGCGCTCTTGCGCCTGCGTTTTCCGGCGCTGGCACGCGAGGCCGCGGCGGTGGCCGATCCCAACGCGGCGGCTCCGGGCATCGCGAAGAACTGACGAGCACATTAGCCACGCGTGGCACTGCGCAGAGCGTCGAGCGCGGCCATGAAATCGTCCGGCGGTGAGCGCTCGAAACGCAATCGTTCCCCGGTCACGGGATGAACGAAGCCGAGCAGGAAGGCATGTAGCGCCTGCCGCCCGAGGCGTTCTCCGATCTCGTTCAGCAGCGGATCGGGCGTTTGCCTGGTGTAGAGAGGGTCGCCGAGAATCGGTGTCTTCGCACATTCCAAGAGGTGCACGCGGATCTGATGTGTGCGCCCGGTCTCGAGCCTGCACTCGAGGAGCGTCGCGCGAGGCGTCGCGCCGGCGCCGGTCGGGGCGAGCTTCTCGAGCACGCGCACATGCGTCATCGCCCGCCGTCCTCGCGTGACGCGGGTCGTGAAGCGCAGCCGATCGGTGGGATGGCGGCCGTGCAGCGTCTCGAAATCAGCGCTCGCCCCGTTCCCCACCACGATGGCCAGGTAGGCGCGCTCGATGTCGTGCCGCGCGAATTGCGCCTTCAGGCCTTCACGCGTGCGCTCGTCTTTGGCGACGACGAGGATGCCGCTCGTCCCCTTGTCGAGCCGGTGGACGATACCCGGACGAACCGAGGCCGACCGATCGACGGCATCCAACGCGCCGTCCCCCGCGCGATCGACGAACGCATCGACCCCCTTGGGGAACGACCCGCGCGCCAAAAGACCATGCACCAGCGTTTTCTGCGCGTGACCGCGGCCAGGGTGCACGACCAGCCCCCCCGGCTTGTCCACGATGATGAGATGCGGATCCTCGTGAAGAACCTCGAAAACGACCGTCGGATCAGGCTCGAGGTTCGTCGTCTCGGGAGGGAGCGGCATCACGTCGACCACCGCTCCCACGGGTAGCGTATCGGACGCCGACGCGGGCCGTCCCCCCACCGTCACCCGTCCCGCCCGAATCCAGCGCTGAACGGCCGATCGCGATGCCATCGCCCCCGCATCGGCCATGCGCTCGACCACGTACCTGTCGAGCCGATCGAGGGATTGACCGGACGCAGCGACGAAGCGACGGACCTTCGTCGGGTCGAGGTTCACGGAAGGAGCAGCGCGGGCATGCGTGCCGAAAACGCGAAAGTTACCAGAGCTTCGACTTCACGTGTCCCTTCGACTTGATGAGGATGTCGATGAGAGCACGGTCGTAGAAGTTGCGCTGGTAGAGCTCGGGAGAGACGCGGCTCTTGTAGAGCGCGCGCCCTTCTTCCACTTCTTCGGCGAGCGAAGTAAAGAGATTGTCGTGCTGAATACCCTGAAGAATCTTCTCTTCGTTATAGAGGGAAAGATCGCTCGCTATCGCGCGGGCGAGCCTGCGGGCGGCTTCTTCCGTTTCAATCAGGGGCATTGAGCGTCTCCTCGGTCTTCTTTTCAGTATCGCGCCCCGCCCTGGGCGCTGTCAAAATAAGGCGCGTCGAGGCCTCACCGTGGCAGAAGGCGAACGCCGTCACCAGCGGAAAGATGACTATCAAATAGAGCCCCGCCCCGAAGAAAACGGCATGCGTGACGACCGTCGCCGCCAGGCTGAGAAACGTCGCCCCCCGCAGAGCGGACCCCGTGAAAAGATCCTTCCCCAGGAGCCCGAGCGTCACCGCCAGACCAAGCACCGCTACGTAGGCATGGGTCTGGAAAAGTAGTGCAGCCGACGCCGCGGCCACGACCCAGCGCGCGCGCCGCATCGGACCCGCGGCGAGCGCCGCCATGGCAAGGGCGCTCAGGTAGACGATGCGTTCGTACGCCGTCTCCACGATGCCGAGAAGGCGCTTCGCCGGGAAGCCGAAGGCGTCGCTGTTCGATTGATGCAAATAGAATCCCGGAGCCCCCGCGTAGTCGAACGTCGCGGCGAGCTTGGCTGGCACCAGGCCGAGCCAACGCCCTGGCTCACGCAGAATGATGCGGCGTGCCTCGCGCCCGAAACACCCGTCCTTTTCCGCTTCGTCCCACACCGTCCGGCACGCCTCGGGAACATGGACCGGCGCGAACGTGCCGGTAGCTTGCTCGTGCGCGCCGATGAGCAAGTTCCAGCCGCCGTTGAAACTGACGAGCGCGCACTGGTTCATGCGCACGCAGTTGCGGATCGTCCAGGGCGTGCAGGCGGCGAGCGCCAACACCGTGGCCAGCGCGGCGCGGCGCAGGCGTGCAAGGAAGGGCGCGGAGTGAGCGACGGCGACCAAGCCGAAGCCCGGTGCCAAGACGAGCGACTGCGGTCGGACGAGCGTGGCAACACCGACCACCAAGCCGAGCGCGATCGCCCCTCGCCGCGAGCGGCAAGACGCAGCCCAGGCCGCCAACGCGACGAGCGAGGCCGTCACCCCTTCCGTCATCACCGCGGGCGTGTACATGACGAGCGCCGGGTGCAGTGCCACCGCCAGCCCCGCCGCGAGCGCCCAGCGCGGGCGTGCCTCCCGGAGTGCAAGTCGGTAGGCCGCGACGGCTCCGGCGCTTCCGATGAGCGCGTTGGTCCATCCGGCCGCGGCGACGGAAGGGCCCGTCCACCGGTACACCAGCGACAGGATCGCCGGGTACCCCGCCGGGTAATGTGCGGCGTACGTCACCTTGCCGTCCGGCCAAAGCCAGGTCGAACCGAGACCCTCCGCCATTCGCGAGGCGAGCGTGTAGTAATAGACGCCATCGGCAGCCGGCGGAAAGCGGTGCCCCGCCCAGATCACCGCTGCCGCGCGAGCGACGAAAGCGACAGTCGCCACCAGGGCGTCGGCGCGGAACTCCGGCCAGACGCGCGCGACGCGAGCCAGGACTGGAGAATGCACGCTCGATCTGCCTCAGGGAAAAGTCGGCAAGAGGCCGAGGCGCCGCAGCGCGAGGACCACTTCGCACACCGGCAGCCCCACCACGTTGGCGTACGAACCCTCGATACGCTGGACGGCAAAAGAGCCAACCCCCTGCACGGCGTAGGCACCCGCCTTGTCCATGCCTTCGCCCGTGGCAGCGTAGCGCCGGATCTCCTCGCCTTCGAGCGGGCGGAAATGGACCATCGTGCGCACGGTCTCGGCGTGCAGGGGGACCGTCGCGCCGACGTTCGATTTTCCCACCGGTGAGGGACCAAGCAGAAAACGCGTTCTCACCTCGTGACAGCACCCCGAAAGGCGCGTCAGCATCGCCGTTGCCTCTTCGACATTGGCCGGCTTGCCGAGAATGTCGTCACCGAGAAGCACGATCGTATCGGCGACCAGGAGCGACGACGTCCCGAGGGCTCGTTCTTCCGCCGCGACCCGCGTGAGCTTGTCGCGCGTCACGCGCTCGAGGTACGCGTCCGGCCCCTCTGCGCCGCGCCGCCGCTCGTCGGCATCGACCGCGATGACCAAGAGGGGGATCCGCAACGTCTCGAGCAGCGCCTTGCGCCGCGGCGACGCGGAGCCCAGGCCGAGCGGATTTTTTTCGTCGATCACCGGCGCGAGCATAGGGAAATGTGCGGCGCGTTCCCAGCTTCGTCTGCAAGGCGCGGCCGATCTTGATAGACAAGGTCGTGATGAGGCTCGTCGTGATCGCCGCTCTCGGCTTCGCTCTCGCGTCGTTGCCGAGGAGAGCGCGCGCGGCCTGCGACCACGGCCTTTCCACGTGCTTCGATGCCGACACCTTTTGGCCGCACGCCGGCCCGGCGTATTTCAATCTCGTCGGCGGCACGGCCACGACGTCAACGGGCCTCTTGGGATTCGGTTGGTCGACGACGTACATCGCGCGACCCATCGTGCTTCTCTTGCCATCGTCACGACCGAGCGGCACGGAGGTCGCCGCCGTCGACCGCCTCTGGAACGCGACGTTTCTCTTTTCGTACGGGCTCGCCGAGCGGATCGAAGCGACGATCGCCATCCCCACCACGCTCTACCGCACGGGGACGGGCATCTCCGCGCTGACGCAGCAGAGCTCGCAGCAGCTCGCACGCGCGGCGATGCGCGATGTCCGCGCCGGCACGGCCTTCGCGCTGCTTCCCGCACCCCCGCCCGGTGCCGGCGGTTTCAGCCTGGCAACGCGCCTCGAAATCGGTCTTCCCACCGGCGACGAATCATCCTTCAGCGGCGATCGCACCGTGGTCGGCCTTCCCAGCGTCGCCGCCGAATTTCGCCGCTCCGGTCTCGTGATCGGCAGCGAGATGGGCGCCCGCCTGCGCACGACGAGCGATCTCGCCGGCACCCGCGTGGGGTCCCAGCTCGCCTTCTCTTTTGGCATGGGCGGCGAAATCTTGGACGGGAGCAAGCTCGGCATCCTCCTGGAAGCGGTCGCTCTGCCGACCCTCGTCGCGCAGCACGAGCTCGCCCCCGCATCGACCGGTGGCCGCGCCGTGCTCGGCAACCGCCGCCCCTTGATGCCGACGGAATGGCTCGCCTCGGTGCGTACGGGCGAGCTTTTGTCGGGCGATATGTCGCTGAGTCTGGGAGCCGGCGGATCGCTCGGCCTCACCGGCGAGTCCGGTGTGACGTCACCGAGCTTCCGCGTCGTCTTCGCACTGCGCTACGCCCCGCGCGCGCGGAGGAAGGCGGCGGAGTGACGCCTGGCGGGCGCACCTTCCCACGCCGTCTCTCGTCGCGACGTCGGATACTGGCCACCCGCACGCGCCGCCTGGCGACGCTGATTTCGCGCGAAACAGCAGCTCAGAAAATGCGCTCGATGACGAAGATGGTGTCGCCGGCTTGGAGCGGGATGTCCGGCAGCGTACCATCGGTGATGGCGTCCACCGAGAGAACGATGGTGCGCGTTTGCCCCGCCGTTTTTCGGGTGAGACTGATCCGATCGCGGTTGGCAATGGGGTTGAACCCGCCCGCCAGGGAAATGGCTTGGATGAGGGTGAATCCCGGTGTGAGCGGGAACGACCCGGGTTTTTGCACCTGGCCCAGCACGACGACGCGTTTGGAGTTGTATTCCTTGACGTCGATGGCGACGCTGGGGTCGCGCAGGATGTCCGCCTCCATGAGCTTCTTGCGCACCAGATCGACGATCTCCTGCGGCTCGAGGCCCGCCACCGGCTGCCGATGGATGTAGGGGAAATCGACGGTACCGTCGGGTGACACGCGGAACTCCTTGGGGAGCTTGTCCTCACCGACGATGGAGAGGACAAAAACGTCCCCTGCGCCGATGGTCGTGCTCTCCACGGGCAGCGGGAGGTTGACCCGCGATTTGGGGCGGCCCGCGCAGCCGAGGACTGCGAGAGCGGCGAGGAGGATGATAGGGGGGCGACGGTAGAAACCACTCATGGGAGACGATGCCAAGCGACGCATCTAGCAGATCCTTGGTCTCCCGCGGACGCCTGAAAATTCAAAATTAGAGGAACCAGCGAACGCCAAGGAAGGCTTCGTAGCGGTTCCAACCGAGGTAGTCCAGGCTCACCCGTTCGTCCGTGATGTTGGCGGAATAGCGAAACGTGGCGTTGAGGCCAAAGCTGTCGGAAAGGCGATACTCTCCGAAGAGCGACGCATCGACATGTGGTGCCGTGAACCCGGCGTGATTGAACGTTCGATCCGGATTGTAGATTGTGGGGTAACGGATCGGACTGTAGCTTCCGTCGATAACGATCAAAAAGCGCCCCGCGAAAAGATGGGACAACGTGAAGTAAAATCGGTGGCGCGCGATAAAGTCGCCGAGGTAGCTGTTATAAAAATCGCGCGTATAACCGAGAGCGGCCGTGGAAATTGGCAACGGGCCGCCAATGAGCTCAGTTCCTGTCCCTGGCGTGATGAACCACTTCAGTTCGGCTTGGGCAACGACACCGTCGAATTGCTGCGCGTTGGCACCGCCGTAGAAACTCGACGCCCACCCCGCCATTGCAAGAAGCGCGAGTTGCCGGGTGACGAGACCGTTCAAACCGAGGCGCGCTCGAATGGGATTCGAGTCGAGCTGGGCGCCGGTGGGACCTTGATTATAATGCAGAAACGACGCCGAACCGTCGAAGAGGACGGCCGTCCGCGGAAGAAATCGCCAGCGCCCCCGGGTATTGAGGATGTGCGATTCATTGCTGAGGCCGCGGAACGAGCGGTCCTCGAAGTAGACAAGCCCGTATTCGTAACCCAGGCGCCAGTCGAACATCCCGCCACCCGGCGCCCACGTCACCCCTCCACCGAAGCGGGCGGTGAACCGGTTGTAGTTGAAGGTGGGATCGTTGGACGGCTGCACCGAACGCAGCGCGTCGGTGTAGACGTCGCCACCAAAAGGCCGACCGGGCAGGATTCTCAACTGAAGGCTCGCGAGCCCGGAGATGTTGCGCTGCTTCGAAAGCTGGTCGGAATTGGCGCTCTGCAGCGCGATGAACTCGCTGTACGTCCCAGCGACTGCCGCGCGAAATCCTACCTTGGGCGGTTCGGGCGCACCGCCGTCTTCTCCGCGCCCCCGGTTGATCGTCGCGACGCTGAAGGACGGCGTGATACGTAACCGCAGCGTGTCGACCGGGGCTGGATCATCGTTCGACGACCTCAGGAAGTAGTTCGAGTCGTATCCGAACTCACCGCCGATGCCGGGGTGGAGCTCGAAATCACCCGCGCGAATCCCTATGCCCTCACCGTAGCGGCGGTCCTTCAGCCAGACCTGTTCCTGCGCGGATGCTCCCGCCGCATAGCTCATCCCTACGGCGAGCACGGCGCATGTCAGTCCTCGTAGTTTCATCGTCCGCTGGGGAGTGTCGGGCAGAAGGGGAGCTTCGTATCACAACGCGAAAGACATCGTCAGCAGAGAAACACGGATAGCGGCACGCGCAGCCGCTTCGGAAACTACTTGACGCAACTCGCGCAGGGGGGAGGCATGCTGATGATGGGATTATCAGGATACGACGACGGATCTTCTCGAGGCAGATTGGGATCGATGGTGGTGACGACCTTCGTCTCGCCGAAGAGCACCGCTTCTTCGCCGATGCACTGGTTGGCTTCGGCGGCGAGTTGCTCGACTCGCTGACGCAGAACCGTCAGGATCGTAAACTCGTGGTTGGCCAGATCGGGATCGCTGCGCTGCACGGCTTGATCGAGTGAGACGCGGCGGTCGTGCGCCGAGCGCGCGGCAACGTCGATCTGGTTGAGCTTGTCGTTCAAGCACAGCGTCTTGACGACGTCGCGCGTTGCGCGCGCTTGCTCCAGCAAATGGCGAACGTTGGTGCCGGTGACGGACATTCGCGCCAAAAACGCGTCCGCTTGGGCCAATTGCTCTTTCGGCGTGAGGTTCACTTGTCGCTGCATGCCGACGGAAGTGTCGCCGGCAGAGGGGCTCGGCGTGGTGGTGGTCTGCGCGTCGGCAGCGCCATAGAGAGCGCTCAAGAGTACACAAGCAGTAAGTCCCCAACCCAATCTACGGATGCGCATCAATGCCCTCCGAACGCGAGCCAGCCACACTATAAAGCGGACCCTTCCATGCGTCAACGCTTCGGTTCAGCGGTACAACGGCGGAAATACGACTCTTTCCCGCACTCCTCTCGGTCTCCAACCCACATGTCGCCTACCAACAAGAAGGTGCCGCTTCGTCCGCGCGCGGATCAAAAGGCATTCGTCCACGCGCGGATAGTTGCTGGGCTTCCACCAAGCATTCATCGCACTTTCCTCGCCGTCATTGTCAACATTCGCTGCCCGGTAGAGCCCGACTTTGGACCGCTACCCTCACGGGCCGAAAACTCTTTACCTTCAGAGCCGTGACGGCAAAGCGCCGGCACGGGCTCGAAGTCACTTTTGCAGCGCGAACGTGACGGGGATGACGATGGTGGCGCCTCCGCCTTCGGGCGGTGAAAAGGTCGCGCTCTGGATGCGGCGCACGACGCAGTTGACGACCTCTTCGCCGAGGGAGCCGGTTGCATTCGGCGTCGCGGAAAGCACTTCGCCGTTGGGGCCAATCTTGGCGGTGATGCGCACGGAGCCTTGCAAGTCGGGGTTGCTGGCGAGGCCGCGGTTATAGCAAGCGCGGAAACCGGCGCGCATACCGGCGACGACGCGGTCGGCGTTCGACACTGCGCCGCCGCGCACCTCCGATGCGCCGACGTTCGCGTTGCCCTTGGGGCCCGACACGACTGCACCCGTTCCGGCACCGCCGGGCGTTCCCGCGGTGGTTTGACCGATGGCGCCGAGACCGCCGCCGGCCATGCCGGGGCGCAGCACACCACCGCCGCCGCCGCCGAGGTTCAGCCCCGTGGCCCCGCCGACTGAAACGCCGGCGCCCGATTGCGCGGCGGCGTCGAGAGCCCCGGTGGGAACGTCGCCCCCTTTGAGAACGCCGGCCGTCGCCGGACCTTGGCTGTTCAGAGCGCCGAGGGTCGCCATTTCCAGCTGATCGAGCTGCGCGCTCAGACGCGCGCGCTCGCCCGTGCTCAGGGAGCCTTTCTTTCCGGAGGCACCGGCACCCGCGGCTTTCGGTGCGGCCTCTGCGGCAGCGGTCGACGTGGCCGTGGACGTGCTGGCTTCCGTCGGCACCTCGATAGGAGGCGGGGGCGGCAGCGACTTCACCGAGTCGATGAGGCCCGCGATGTTGAGCTCATCGTCGACGATGGGATCCATCCAGTCCGAGTAGATGGCCCCGACCATTCCGAAGTGAAAGAGAAACGAGAACGCGGCGATGATGGTCATCGTCCAGTCGATCTGACTGGAAAGCCCGCCTTTGACGGAGACCGGGAGCTGCGGTCTCGGCTGCACCGGTGGGGGAGCCACGAACTGGAAGAGAAACGTGGTCTCGCCGACGACGACTTTACCGCGCGCGTCCTCGGTGAGACGCACCTGGTATGCGCCTTGGGGTGAGCGCTTCGCTTGCCCGCGCAGGGCCGTCAGGTCGGTGATTCCGGTCTGCAGCGCGACGCGCCCCGTCATGCCGTCGAGGAAGTTCAAGTGGTATTCGTTGCCGATGAGCTCGAAGAGGCGGAAGTTCGGCGGCACGCTCTGGCTCGGCACGACGAACATGCTTTTTTCGCTGGGGCCGATGGTGACGTGGGAGCGCTGCTTGATGACCCGCTCCTCGATGACCTTGCCGCCCTGAACGAGGCCAATGCGAAGGACTTTGGGACCGGTGACCTGCGGCATGGCTCGCATCACCGCGGTCATCTGACCGGGGCGACCGCTCGGGACGGGCCCACCTCCTGCGAATGGCTGTTGTGACATCGGCTATGTCTCCAGACGAAAAAACGGCTCGTTCGATCTCAGGAAACCTCCGACGTTACCACGCCGGAGCGTCCAGGTTTCCGCTTCTGGGTAGGCTACACGCACGAGGTTCGGGGGTCTACTATCCCGCTCCGCGGGCGAATTCCGATGACGGCGTCGGAATCGTGACGGTTCGTCACCGGTTCAGGTGCCATGTAGGGGGAAGCACGACGGCAGCGGCGCGGCGATTGAACCAAGGAAGGCCGTCGTTCGTCTCACGGCGGCACACTGGTGTGAGCAGCATCGAGGACGCGGACCACCCACGCGTCGATGCCTTTGCGCATTTCCCCCGCGCCTTGATCGGCCTCGCGCCCGACTGCGAGCGCGCCGAGGACGCCGGCTCCGCCCCACGCGATGACCGGAAGGATGTCGATCATCTGCATGCTCCCCTCGGCCAACCCGAAGAAGAGAACACTCATCGGACCGAGGGCGGAGAGGCGGGCCGCCGCGACCGGGATGCGGCTCCCCCAAACGAGCGCCGATTCGACGTCGCCGAGTTGCTCGTTGACGAGGGCCGTGCGCTCCGCTGGGCTGCGAGCATCGAGCGCGGCGCGCACGAGCTCGCTCTCCCAGGTCTCCCCTTCCTGTTCGACCATGAGCTCGCGGGCGCGGCGCAGCCGCTCGATGTCGCCGCTGCGCCCGAGCGCGCGGGCCAGCGAGCCGAGATCGAACGTCGCCACGCGATGGACACGGCGCAGCCGTTCGAGACTGACGGCCATCGCGCCGAGCGCAAAAAGCATCGCCACGAGCCAGGGACCACCACGCATCCCCGCCGCTCAGAACGGGTCTTGGTAGAGGACCTGCTCGATCTTGTCGAGAAACGGCTGGCGGAGCTCCTGCAACGTGAGCTTCGGCTGAATGCGGTTCACGTCCACCGAAGCGATGGGCTTCTGAATACGGCCGACGATGGTCACCTCGGCCAACGTGATGACGCCTTTGGCCGGTTTTTCCTGGGCCGCGACGGGCAGGGCCACGAGGCAGAAGCCCCCGAGGATGCACCAACCGAGCGCTCGCTGCGCGCCTTTTGCTCTCATCGTTGACTCCTTGCGACCAGTGCTGCGTCGTCTCGCCAAGCGGGATGCGGCGCGCGTGAACAGCGGGCGCTCATTTGGCGCCCGGTTTGCCCGCGGGGGGCTTTGCCGCCGGCGATGCGGCGGGGGGCTTTCCTGCCGACGACGCGGCGGGGGCCGGCGCGTTCATGGGCGCTTTCGCGCTCGCCTGAGCTTGGATGTCGGCCTGTTTCTGTTTGGCGCGGTTCAGGAGCTCCTCGGAGTCGTCGCTCTGGCCGGCGGCGAGCTTGCCGCGCATTTGCTGGTACTTGTTGATCTCGGCGATGGCTTCGTCGGTCTGCCGTTTGGCATCCATGCCGGGGATGCTCGGCGCAAAGAGATAGAGCAGACCGAGGTCGTAGTGCACCTGCGCCAGCGACGTGTCGTGGGCGAGCACCCAGTCGAATTGCGCTTTCGCCTCGGGGATGCGCGACGCGAGCCGATAGCAATCGCCGAGGTTCAGATGGGCGATGACGTTGTTGGTGTCGTAGCGCAGCGCCCCCTCGAGCAGCGGCTGGGCTTCGGCGGCGTTGCCCGCCTCGAGGTAGTAGGCCGCGAGCTCGACGCGCGCCGCCACGAGATCGGGGCGCAAAGTCACCGCTAGCTTGAACTCGTTGATGGCGGCAGCGCGACGCCCCTCCTCCTTGAGGATGAGACCGCGTAGGAAATGCGCGTCCGCATTGTCCTTGTCACGGGGCGGATTGTCCGCGCCAAAACCGTCGAGAATCGCCTGCAGGGCATAAAGAGCCAAGTCGAGCCGGCGATTGCGGTAGTGATCGCGGGCGATGGTCATCATCGCCGGCCGGTAGTCGGAATTTTTCTTGAGCGCCTCCTGGGCGAGCCGCTGCGCCGACGCCGTGTCGCGCTGCATCGACTTGATCTCGGCGAGGGCAGCGGTGACGCCCGCCGAATTGGGGAGCTGCCCCATTTTGCCGTTGAGGTACGTCTCCGCTTCGCCAATGCTCCCCTTGTTGGCGACGAAGAGCGCATAGGCGAGGATGGCCGGCTCATAGTCGGCTTTGATCGTCGAAGCCTGGCGATACGCGCTCAAGGCATTGGCGTCACCGAGTCGCTCCGAGACGACGCCGAGTGAGTAGTGCGCCTGGTACGCCTTAGCGTCGCTCGAAACCGCTTGCTGGAAGGCCGCCTTCGCGCCCGCCAGATCACCCGCTGCGTAGGAGGCGATACCTTTCTGATACGCCGACTGCGCCGAGCCGTTCATCTCGAGCTTGCCCACCGCGGGCGGCGCTCCTGGCGGAGGTGGCTGCTGGGGATAGGCGGGTTGCTGCCCGGGGGGCGCTTGCCCGTAAGGCGCCTGGGCCGTCGGCGTCGGCGTGGCGACGCTGGCTTGCTTCTTCGCGCCGCCGCACGCGGAGCCGAGAACGCTGGTCCCGGCGACGGCCAGCACCCACGCGCCACGGCCGAGCCACCGGCTCATAGTGCACCCACCGGCGGCGGGGAAAGTGGCTGCGGCGACGGGGACGCGATGAGGCCCGGTCGCGTCTGCAAGAAGAGCCCTTCGCGGTAGTCGAGCCCCTGAATGCCCTTCGTATACGCCGCCATCTTGGCCTCGCCGAGGATATCGGTGAAGAACGCCAAGCGCTGGTTGGCGCGATTCACCGCGGCGTTGCGCACGTTGTAGCGTTTGGCTAGGGCGACGCTCTGCGCGTAGAAGTGGATCATCGCCTCGTCGGCGCCGCCGAGCTCGCGCTCGCGGGCCGAGCGCCAGGCCTCTGTCACCTTCTGGCGGATTTGGTCGGCCTTGTCCTGATCGTCGGGGTTGTCGCTGTTCTCGAATCGCTTCAAGATCGCCTCGGTTTTGGCGTCGACGAGCTTGAGCTGCGGAGCGCGCGTGTTGTAGAGGCCGCTGCGCATCGAGTCGTAGAGACTCCCCTGGCGCGAGATCGCGGCCGTGGCCCATTCGGGCGACGCATAGGCGTCGATGACATGCTGCAGCTGCGCTTGGTGCTTCTTGGCGTCGACGGCGTCGGCCTGGAACTTCTTGATGACGTCCACCGAGCTGCCCACGTAGCGGTGGTGTCCGGTCTCGTAGTCGAACGATTTCTTCAGTTCGGCATCGAGCATGGCGTACTCGCATTCGGCGGCAAAGCCGGCCTCGCGCGAGCCCATGGCTTCGTTCTTGCCGTCTTTGGTCCCGGCGGTAGCCTTGTAACGCTCGAACGCCGTGATCGTTTTCTTGCGCCATTCGTCGGCGTTGGCATCGGAAGCCTGCCGCATGCGCGCCACGTTGTAGCCCGCTTCGACCGTGTACTTGCTGGCGGCGGAGATGTTCTTGTTGGCGTCGTAGTACTGCATCATGGAATTGGTGGCCCGCTGGCGCGCGTTGCGGTTCGGACCGTCGTCGGCGCCGCGGGGATCCCACGCCTTCATGTCGCTGTCGGCGACGATGAAATCGGCCTCGGCCTTTTCCTGCGCGCTGGGACCGAGCGTCATCAGGCGCTGGCGGACGGCCGTCATCTTGGCGGTGTCGGCCATGTTCGAATAGAGAACGAGCGCGTTGCGAGCCGCGTCCCGGCGATCTTTTTCCTCGAACCGGTTGATGGAGCTGATCTTGTCGTACGTCTCTGCGGCCGCTCGGTAGTTGAAAAAGAGAACGTACGACTTGGAGAGCGTGTCGTACGCCTGCTTCAGGTACTTCACGCGCTCGGGGTAGCGCGGGTTCTTCTCTTGATCGAGCTTGGACAGCGTCTTTTCGTCGCCGTAGTTGTTGATGAAAAGCTCGTACATCTTGATGGCTTTGTCGTACTCGCCGACCTGCTTGTACGCGAAGGCACCGTTCATCGCCGCTTCCGGCGCTTCGTCGCGCGAAGCACCGCCCGGCTGGGTGAGGGCGAAGTTGTAGGCAGCGGCGGCCTCACGCCACTTGGCGGCGCGCGCCGGGCCGTCTTTCATCTTCTCGGCCTCGCGGAAGAGGTTGCCGGCGTCGATGTAGGCGCCGCCGATCTTCACTGGGCCCGTGAGCTCCTTGGCCTCCTTGACTTGCTCGGCCGTCACCGCGCACGAATGCTGTTCTTCGGATTCGGCGAGACGGCGGCTCTCTTTCACGTCGAGCGAGCGCGCGGCGATGGTGATGAGCTTGCCCCACGCTTTGTAGCCCCACTCGTCCTTGTTGCAGTGTTCTCGCCAGATGGGGTCGAAGCGCGCTTTGGCCTGATCGAAGTGGCCGTAGAGGAAGTAGCTGTCGGCCACCTGGAACGTGTAGACGATGGCGTTCTTCGGCGCGTCGGCAGACGCCGGGACGCGCTGCACGTATTCGTCGCGCGCGGCCATGCCTGCTTGTACGTACGGAGGAATGGGGTCGGGGACGACGTGGTCCTGTCCGTCCGACCCTTTGACGAAGCGCACCTCGGTGCGTTCCTTCAGCCCTTGCGCACCACCGGTGCGGGCGTGGAGCCGATATTGATCCTGCAGCGATTGCTCGGCCACGTCGACCACGTAGTAGGCGGCCGGCTGGAGAAACTTGTCGTCCTCGTTGGAGTCGCGCACGTCGACGGCGGCCTGGCGGGCGTTGTTGATCTCCGCAGGGCTGGGCGATCGATCGAGGTTGACCGTGACCACCACGACCCCGTGGCGCGCATCGGCGATCCAGAAACGGGTCTCGTAGGCGTCGGGGGCATTCTCGTCCTGCCGCAGGAACCCGCTCCAACCGACGTCGGCCAGCTTGTATTCGCTGAGCGCGCGCTCGAGCCAGATCTTCTGCTGCGCGGCGTCGGTCGTTTCCGTCGCTTTGCCGACGAAGGCGCGCGCGAGGTTCGTGTGATCGGCGGCCGCTCGGCGCAAGCCCCCCTTGACGAGTCGCTCTGCCGATTGAATCGCTTCTGGGTCGTCACGGTTGGCGTCGACCCACGGTGTATTGCCGACGTAGGCGGCGAGCTTGGTGCGCGCTTCGAGCGCGCGGGCGGCATTTTGATCGCGCTCCGGCGAACCGACGCGCGACATGCGCGTCAGCTCTTCGTAGATGTCGGCAACCTGATTCTGGATGTTCGGCGCGTCGCGGTTCATCGGCCATTTGCGGAGGATGAGCTCGCTCACCTCGATGGCGTTGTGCCACTGGTTGACCTCGCGAAACTCCTGCGAGAGCGCCTTGTAGATCTCGAAGGACCATTTCTTGTCTTGGGGGACGAGCTTCGGGTCTTGCACGCGGTCGATGGCGACGTGCATCTTCTGCTCGGCCACCATCGGGTTCGACTCGGTATCGAGCACGTCATTGCGGGCAATGAAGGGATCGTCGGGGCCCGGTCCCGCGAAGTCGAGGTAGGTGAGCGATCCGGCGATGTACGTGTACGCCTCGGCCCGGAAATCGGTGCCCGGATCCCCCGTCGCCTTCTCCTGCTCGTCGGTGTAGTTGAGGAGATCGACGAACTCGTGGACGGCGGTCTCGTACCGCTGCTGCTTGAAGTACGTCCACGCCAGCTTGTACATGGCGACGCCGTAGAGCGGCGGCTTCTTGTACTTCATCGACTGCAGGTAGGCGGTGGAGGCCCGGTTCAAGTTGTAGGGACCACCGTGCGGATCGATCTGGTCGAAATGCCAGTTGCCGATCTGCCACCAGATCTCGGCGACGTACCGGGGCTCGGCGCCCTCCTCCGTCTGCTGCGGGATGGCGACGCATGCCTCGGGGTACGGATTGACGTACGCGTTCTCGCCGGCGTGCGGGGCCACGGGCTTGCCACCTTTGCCCGTTTTCGCAACGGCTTTGCCGCTGAAGCCGACCGGCGTCGGGTGCGCGTTTTCCCAGCCGCGCCAGAAGTCGTCGTCGTGATCCTGAGGCAGGCGAACGATGGTGTCTTTGCTCGGGTCCTTGGGATCGGGGGGAACGGGATAAGGAAACTTGTTGTGGCAAACGAGGGAGCGCCAGACCTGCTGCGACTCCTCGATGCGGTTGGAGTCGCTGAGCGCGTGGCCGAGGTAATAGAAAATGCCGGCCAGCTCGCGGTAGTTCGGAAATTCGACGATGATGCGCTTGTAAATGTCGATGGCCTGCCTGAGGCCCACCGAAAGGTCATCGGGCGAGTCGCTGCGCACGCGTTCTTCGTAGAGTGCGGCGAGGCGAAACATCGCGTCCGGCGTGTTCTCGGGGTGCGCGTTTTTCCCCGAATAGCGGGCGATGAATTCCTCGAGACGCTTGATGGCGTCTTCGCGCGCCACGCCGAGCGCTTTTTTCTCGATGGCGATCTCGCCGTCGAGGGAGGCCAGCATGCGGCGCCGCTTGTCCTCGTAGTGGTACTGGACGATGCGGGTCGTGGCATCGCGGTAGTCTTTGGCAGATTTCTCGTATTCGATGGCCTCGGTTTGCAGCTGCTCGAGGCCCTTGATCTGCTCGGCCGTGGGAGGGGGCGGAGGGGGCGCCACCTTGCGCGGCGGAGGCGGCACATAGACCTGCACCGCACCGGCATCGGCCGCACTGCCCGTCCAGATTTCCGATTCCTGGGTGGCGCGCACGTCGGGGGCGCCCGCGTCGGCAGCACCGCCCGCCGCTGCGCCTGCCTTGCCCGCCGGTTTTTTGGCGGGGGCCGCCGCGGCGGGCTTTTTGGTCTGCGAGCTCGCGTCGGGCGAAAGCGCTGCCAAGAGTCCCCACAGGACGCCGGCGATCCCCGCGACGCGCATGCACCCGCGCAGCGAGCGCAGCCTCGATGCGGCGCTCCGGGTTGGAGCCTGCCGCTTCGCGGAGGCCTTCGACCTCCGTACGCTCACTTGCCGCTCCCTGTCTGGCCGGCCGGGGGTTTCTCGAGCTCGCCCATGTCGTCGAGCACTTCCCGAAGCTCCTCGTTGAGCTGTTGCTCGGAGCGGCTGCGCTCGAGCTGGAGGTTACGCACGCGCGTGAGCTGCTCCTCGCGCAGCTCCCACGCTTCTTCGGTGACGCCGACGTCGGCGCGGAGGACGATGTTGCGCAGCCGATCGCGCACCAACTGGAAGTTTCGCATCGCTACCTGTCCGACCACGAGCCTCCCTTCGGAGTCCAGCCCTTCCAGCGTCCGCGTGTACTCGGCGAGCTTGCCGACCTCGGAGTCGAGGGTGGCCCGGAGCTCGGCGGCGCGCTTGTTGACCCGCGCCTCGATGTCGGCGAGGGCGGCGTCGAGGCGGGAGTCGGCAGCTTCTGCTTCCTGCAGCACCGGCGTGATGCGCTGCGCGTACCCGGTGGCATCGCGGCCACCCTGGCCCGCCGCGGCCAGGCGCGTCTCCTCGGCGACGAGTCGCCGAAACGCGGCGCGAGCGTCGGCGTCCTCGGCGAAGCGCTGATCGCCGAAGCCGACCTGCATCCGGCTCACGTCGATGAGCTTGCGGAGCTCGGTGATTTGACCTTTGTAGATCCCGAGATCGGCTTCGTTCTGCACGAGCTCGGCCTCGTACTGGCGGGTGCTCGCCGGATCCCGCACCACGCCGCGGCTCGGCCCCTCGCTCAAGGTTCGCTTCAAGCCGTTGACCGTCGCCTGCAGCTGATCGACCTGCAGGGTCAGCTGCTGCAGCTTCTGGGACACGCTGTTCCAGTTTCTCTGCGCTTCGTGCTCGCGGGTGGCGAAATCCACGGTGTTGATCGGCAGCTTCGCCACGCGCTGCTGCACCGCTCGCCGCTCCGAACGCACGCGGTCCATCTCGCCGCTGACCGATTTGTCTTCTTCGGCGTCGAGCCCCTCGGCCAGGCGCACCCGCCCCATCGAGACCAGATTGACCAGCGACAGAGCTCGCTCTTCGCCCGCCTTCAGCTCGGGGAACGCGCGCACGCGGTTCGGCGCGGCCAGGATGGTGTTCATCTTTTCGAGGAAAGTGTTGCTCTGCTTGAGGAGCTCGCGACACTCCTTCACCCCGTCGATGACGGCGAAGGCCGCCGGACCATCCTCCGCCTCGCGCGCCCACTGCAGCGCCATGGGAGGAAGGACGCTGGCGTCGGCCCCGCCCTCCAGCGGGTCCTTGGAGAGCTTGTCGTAGTAGAAGGCGGGATCGTTGGTCGACGCGAGGAACGTCTCCACCTTCTCGCGCATGGGATCGAACTGTGTCCGCGCGGCCTGGTAGAGGGTGAGCGCCTTTTCGAACTGCCCAGTGCGCAGCATGAGATCAGCTCGGAGGAGGGTGCCGTCGGCCATGTAGGGGCTGTTGGGATCGGCGACGGCGAGCACTTCCAGCGATCGCAAGGCGCGGTCGGCGTCACCGACGCGCACGTACACCCAGGCCAGCTCGTAGAGCATCGTGGCAAACTCGGGCGACGTGCGATCGACGTGGTTGTACGCCTCGACCGCCTGCGCCCATTGATCGGTTTCGTAGAAGAGCCGGCCGATGGCGAGCCAACTGAGGTCGATGACGTGACGGTGCTCGGTGGTGTCGGCAGGCAGATGGGTCACTTGGCGGAAGGCTTCGATGGCGGCGGCGAATCGCGTGCGCGCCGCCCCGGTGACGATGCCGCTGCGCTTCTCTTTGTCCGGCGGCTGCGCTGCCTCTTTCATGGCGATGACGCCGAGCAGGTAGCGCGCTTGGTGAAAGTGGGGGCTTTGCGCGGTGGTGCCTGCCAGCGCGCTCTTGGCGCCGGCATAATCTTTCTTGGCGAAGAGCCCTTTGCCGCGAGCGTAGCTGAGTTCCCCTTCGAGCGAGGTGGGGGGAAGCTGGCTGATCTTGGCGAACACTTCGTCGAGGGTGGCGTAGTCCTGCGTCCTCAGCGCGACGTCGATGAGACGTGCCAGCCCGCGAGCCTGGTAGTTGGCGAAGCCGCGCTCGCCGCCCCTTTCGACCAACTGGCGGTAGGTGCGCCGCGCGGAGAGGTATTGCTTGGATTCGAAGTACGTCTCCCCGAGGAGATAGAGCGCGTCGGGATAGGCGGTCGGATGCGAGGGGTATTTCTCGATCACCTGGTTGAGGACGCCCGCCGCTCGCGCATAGTCCTTGGTACGGAAGAGGATCTCACCGTCCGCAATGCGCGCCTCGGCGGAACGTTCCTCGGATTTGGAGCTGGCGATGGCCTGCTCGACGGAGCCGGCACCCGCGGTGGCTTCCGCGATCGAGCGCTTGGCGCTGGCGACGGCGTCGTCGGATTTCGACGCGTAGGCCGAGCCCGACGAAAGAAGCCAAACGCACGCGCACGAAGCGAAGAGTCGCAGCGACCTTCGACCCGGGCTCGCCCTTTTTTTTCCGGCGCTGCTCGTCGCCGTCCTCACGATCACTTGCTCCCTATGCCCACCGACATCCCTGTCGATACACTTCCGGGGCCCGTCGTCGTGTTGCCGGTGGTCGACACTGCCGGAGGTTTGCCGCCGGCGCTCTGGCCGCTGACGCCCGACGCGATCTTCTCGTTGAAGCGGACCGCAGGGCGCTCTTCGAGCGGAGTCGTCACGCCGCCTTTTTCGTAGGCGATGATCTGCAGGGTGAGGGTTTTGCCTTCCACCGCGGTAAACGAGTGACTGGAGCGCGCTTCGAAGTGGTACCCCTTCAGGTACGAGAAAACGCCGTATCCGCTTCCTTGGAACTGAAGAAGGATCTGCACCGTGTGATCACCGGGCGGGATGGAGCCGCTGAAGATGGGGATTTCCTTCTGCTCGGCGAGCGCGCCGCTATCGTCGGACTTGTTGTATTGAACGGCGCCGTCCAAAACGAAGAGCGCGCGCACCAGCTTGAAGGCGCTCGACATGTCGTTCTGAAACTGGACCTCCGAGCGTGAACCGGCGAGTCCACCGGAAAGGATGGTGTCGGTCAGCAACGAGAGGCGGGTGTGGCTGCGCCGAATCTGCTCCTTGAGCTCGTCGATGCGCTGTTCGAGGTCACGCAGGCGGACGGCGTACGTGGCGCCATCCATCCCTCCGCTCGACGCGGGCCTGGCCGACACCGACGACGGCCCGGCGGCAACGGCCGATACAGGGGACGTGACGGCGGCCTTCAGTCCCACCGATGCGCTCGCCGCTGGGCTTGCGGAGGCCGACGCAGCCGGCGGAGCAGGTTTGTCCGCGGCGTTGGCGCCGGCGGGGGCTAGCGCTCGCCCGATGACCAGCACCGGCACGACGACCGTAGCCCAAAGCGTTTTATTCCAACGCATTCTCGACCCCTTCTTTATGCACCATGTTCGCTCTCAGCGACGGCGTAGCGAGCCCCAGAGGCCTGGCCAGCTACTCCCACACGACAAGACGCAGTCTATTCGGCTAGGTGGTCGAAGTGCAACGCCTATGGTGGGTCGGCCGATCGACCACGCCGCGGAGTTCGCGCGCGTCAATCGGATGAAGGACGAGCGGCGTCCGCCCGCAGTAGTACGGTAGGCGAAGAACCGACGCCCCCGGGCAACGGCCTTTCGTTGGAAGGCTTGCTGCCGATCAAGTGGCTCGGCCGAACCCGTCCGTCCTCGCACAAGGCGGCAGCCGGGCTATACCTGACCCCGTGCTCGGTGCCGGCCGCCCCCCTGCGAAAGAACTTTGTGCCTTGGCGCACGTCGGATCGAAAGCGAAGCGAAGACCCTGCCCGGACCGTGCTCGGCTCGCCAGCTGGTCAGTCGGACAACCCTTGAACGAGGTGATTTTCAGCGAGAACGACTCCACCTACGATGTCAAAAAGTGACGATCGTGGGCAGCAGTGGGCGTGCAGAAGTGTCGGACGAAGCGCTGATGATGCGCTACCAGCGCGGCGATTTGAGCGCGTTCGGCGACCTCGTGGCTCGTCACAAGACCCCGCTTTTCAACTTCGTCCTTCGCCAGGTAGGTGGAACGGGGCCGGCAGAGGACCTGGTGCAAGAAGTTTTCGTACGTGTCATCGAGAGCGCAGGGACGTTCAAGCACGAAGCCAAGTTCACCACATGGGCCTACACTATCGCGCGCAACCTGTGCGTCGACCACCACCGCAAGGCGTCTTATCGGCGCCACGCGTCCCTCGATGAGCGCGATGGTCGCGAACAGGGAGAAGGCCGTTCCCTCGGTGATCAGGTGGCCGACTCGCACCCGCGGGCATCGACCGAGCGCAGCGCCATCTCCAACGAAATTCAACGCAAGGTCGTCGCTGCGCTCGATGCGCTACCGGGCGAGCAGCGCGAGGTTTTTCTCCTGCGTCAGGTGGCAAACCTTCCTTTTCAAGAAATCGCCACTGTCACCGGGACGCCTGAAAACACCGTCAAGAGCCGCATGCGGTACGCCCTCGAGCGGCTGCAGGAAGCGCTCACCGAGTTCGAGGAATATGCACGCGCCCTACGATGACGTAGGGCTAGACTGAAGTAGAACCAATGGATTGCGAGAAGTTCGACCTCATCCTCATCGACGCGCTCTACGACGAGCTCGATGAGCTGACGCTCGCGGCGGCGAAAAGGCACGCCGAAGGGTGTCAGCGCTGCCAGGCGGCATGGTCGGGTCTTCGCGCGACACTCAAGGTCGGCGTTCTACCCGCGGTGGAACCGCCGGCGAGTCTCGAGCCGAACATCCTGCAGGTGGCTCGAGAAGCCCACGGCAATGTGCCTTGGCCAAAGCGAGTCGGTCGAGCGATTTCTTGGGCGGGCAGCTACGCCATGCGCCCTCAGACGGCGATGGCGGCGATCTTGGTGCTGATGCTCGGCTCGAGTGTGATCTTCGTACGACGAAAACCCGATCGGAGCGGACCGAGCCGGGTCAGCGTGACCGAGCGCGGCGTGCCCGAACAGGCTGCCGAAGAGATGCGACCCGAGCGAATCGGCGTTCCCCACGCACGCGCGGTTGGTCGCAGCACGCGAAGGGACGAAGAGCGCGGCGGTTCCGCGGGTCCTTACGCGCCGGCCCCCGCCGTCGCAGCAGGTGCTGCACCTCGCGAAGCGCCGGCAAGCGAGGGCGAAGCGCGCGCCTCGAAGGGCGCCGACAAGGCCGCAGACTCTCTGGGTGAAGCACCGTCGCCGGCGCGATCCCGCGGCGTCGCGTCGACAGACGACATCGGCAGCGCGGCAGACGGCGTGGGCGCGCTCGCCGATCGCGCCGCGGAGAACAAGAAGAAAGACGAGCCGAGCGGCGGCGGTGCTCCGGGTGAATACGCCGCTGCCCCGAGAGACGCGTACGGGTCGGCGATGGATCTCTACACCGCGGGGCGTTACGCGGAGGCGGACAAAGCTTTCACCGACGTCGCCGCGAGCGGCGCGAAGAACGCGGCGATGGCGGCGCTCTACTCCGCCAAGAGCACGGAGTCGGCGTACGGGTGCGGGCGCGCCGCCACCAAGTACGAGAGCGTGGCCGCCCGGTACACCGGCACCAGCGCCGCCGCCGAAGCGCAATGGGGCGCCGCCAATTGTTACAAGCTCACCAGCAATCTCGACCGCGCGTACGCACTCTATAACGGCCTTCGCAGCGTGGCCGGGTATCGTGATCGCGCGGAAGGGGAGCTCGGAAATCTGAAAATCCTGCAGCAGCAGGTCGCGGCCAAAGCGAGCCGCGCGCCGCCGCCGGCCAAATCTTCCGCACCCGCCGCGCCCGCAGCGACCGCCGCCCCGAAAAACGCCAACCAGCCGGCCCAGTGAGCCGCGGTGCGCCGCGACCCGACGGCGCTCGCTCAGGAGGGAGCCAGTAAGCGGACGAGGATCTCGTTGACCAGCGCAGGATTGGCGCTGCCGCGCGTTTCCTTCATGACTTGCCCGACGAAAAATCCGATAAGCGCGGTTTTGCCTTGGCGATAACCGGCCACCTGCTTGGGGTTGGCGTCGAGGATGCGCCGGCAAATCGCTTCGATCTCACCCGCATCGCTCAGCTGCGCGAGGCCCGCCTCCGACACCGCCCTGCGTGGTGAGATTTCGGTGCCGGCGATCTTGGCGTAGACCTCCTTGGCTTGCTTGCCGCTGATGGTCTTCTCCTCGACGAGCGCAAGCAGCTCGGCCAGCTGCTCGGCCGAGATGGGGAAGCTTGCGACGAGACCGGTCGTCTTCACGTCGCGCAGCACCTCGGTCTGAAAAAAATTGGCGACCTTCACCGCATCACCGTGGAGACTCGCGGCGCGCTCGAAAAAATCGGCCACCCGCGGATGCGCCGTAACGACCGCAGCGGTGGCCGCGGAAAGGCCGTGCTTTTCGAGGAAGCGCAGACGGCGGGCGGCCGGGAGTTCTTCCAGCGATGCCTTCTGCGCTGCCACGAACTCCGCATCGACGAGGAGCGGCGGCAGATCGGGCTCCGGAAAATAGCGGTAGTCGTTGGCCTCTTCCTTGGAGCGCAGCGAATACGTCTTCCCGCTCGCTTCGTCCCAGCGCAGCGTTTCTTGGGCGATCTTCTGGCCCGCCGACAAAAGCGCCACCTGCCGCCCCGCTTCGTAGTCGATGGCCCGCTCGACGAACCGGAACGAATTGACGTTCTTGATCTCGCAGCGGGTACCGAGCGTGGTCACGCCCCGGCGCCGCACGGAGACGTTCGCATCGCAGCGAAAGCTCCCTTCCTCCAGGTTGCCGTCGTTCACACCGAGTGCCATGAGAACGTCGCGCAGTCGGCGTAGATAGTCGGCCGCTTCCGCGCTGGAACGGAGATCGGGCGCGCCCACGATCTCGACGAGCGGCGTGCCGGCTCGGTTGAGATCGACGACGGAGTCGCCGGCCACGCCGTGTAGATTCTTGCCGGCGTCCTCCTCCATGTGGACGCGCACGATGCCGACGCGCCTCGTCCCTGCGCCGGCCGCGATTTCGAGATGCCCTCCTTGGCAGACGGGCTCCTCGTATTGGCTTATCTGGTAGCCCTTGGGAAGGTCGGGGTAGAAGTAGTTCTTGCGGGCGAAGGTGCTCTTTTCTTGGACGGTACAGCCGAGCGCGAGACCGATGCGCACCGCCATCCGCACCGCCTCCGCGTTCAACACCGGGAGCGATCCCGGCAGACCGAGGCACACCGGACAGACGTTGCTGTTGGGGCGCGCGCCGAACGCCGTGGAGCACGCGCAGAAGATCTTCGTCCTGGTGAGGAGCTGGGCGTGGACTTCGAGCCCGATCACCTGCTCGAACTCGCTCGTCATCGTCGGGCGCCCGGCCGCCCCGTGGGCGTTTGGATGATCGACGGCGTGATCATGGCCGGTGCCGCGACCTTCAGTGTTTGTGATCGCGGTCGATGCCGGGGTGCGTCGCGTCACCCGGCTCGTGGCGCGGGTTTTCGGACTTGCGCGAGCCGTCGCGCCCCTTCGCCGCCATGAGCAAGTCTTTCTTGTAGATGAACTGATCGCGCGAATCATAAGGGGCGGCGTGCTGGCCCGTATCCATGCGAATGGCGTCGCAGGGGCATGCCTCCACGCAAAAGCCGCAGAAGATGCAGCGCAGCTCGTCGATCACGAACTGATCGGGGAAGCGCTCGTAGCCGCGGCGCTTGTCCCCCTCCGGGTACTCGGCTGGAAGGATGTGGATGCACTGCGCCGGGCACGCCGTCGAACAGCAGAGGCACGCCACGCAGCGCGGCGAGCCATCTTCGCGCAAGGTGAGCCGATGCAGCCCGCGGAAACGTTCCGGATAGGGGCGCGTCTGCTCGGGGTAGCTGATGGTGGTGACGCCCTCTTCGAGGCTCTCCATCGTGGGATCGGGACGCTGTTCGAGCGCGACTTCCTTCGTGTTGCGGAAGAAGTGCTTCATGGTGACTTTCATCCCCTTGAGAATTTCGGGAATGAAAACTTGCGTGGAGGGAGGCCTCTGCGGCCGCGGGACCGGTTTCCCGATGATCCCTTTGCTGGTTTCTGTGGCCATGTCGTGCTCGCTGCTGGGTCCTACTGCGTCCGTTCTTTGTCTTACTTTTCAGGCTTGCATGGGTGAAGTTTGCGTGCCGCCGGCGGCCTTGGCGAACGTGGCGGAGGAGGACACCGCCCGAGCGCGCTTGCGCGGCGGAGCCAGAATGCCGGAGACGAGGACGATGAAGCCGACGACACCCAGCACCAGCACGAGCCCCTGTGAAGCGTCGGCGAGCACGTCGAGGGTGCTGCCGAAGGCCGGCCCCGCGGCATCGATGACGAGCAGAACGACACCCGTCAAAACCACGTTGACGAGCGCGGAGGGGAGAAGGAAGCGCCACCCGAGCTTCATGATCTGGTCGTAGCGGAAGCGCGGGACCGTCCAGCGGATGAAGAGCTGTACCCAGCAGGCGATCCACGTCTTCAGGAAGAACGTGATGACGCCGAGGACGATGACCAGGCGGTGGCTCAGCGCGAGGTGGTAGTAGACGGTGTTGCCGAGCTCGAGGGTGATGCCGTCCCGATGCAGGAACGGCAGCGCGTAGCCTCCGAAAAAGACAGTCACGAGGACGGCGCTGGCGACGGCGAGCTCGATGTACTCGCCGAACATGAACATGCCGAACTTGAAGCCCGAGTATTCGAGAGAATACCCGGCGACAATCTCACTTTCGCCTTCTGGCGCGTCGAAGGGGAGACGCTTGTTCTCGGCGATGGATGCCGCCAAAAAGAGAAAGAAGGCGAAGGGCTGCACGAAGATGCCCCACGCGTTTTCGCTTTGCCAGCGCACCATGTCGTCGAGGCGGACCGAGCCGTAGGTCATGAAGGCGCCGACCAGCGATAGCCCCATGGCAACCTCGTAGCTCACCATCTGACTCGACGCGCGCAGACCTCCGAGGAGCGAGAATTTGTTGTCCGACGACCAGCCGGCGATGGCGGCTCCGATGATCCCGGTGCCCGCCAGGGCGAACATGTAAAGGATGCCGACGTTCAGGTTGGCGACTTGCAGGGGCACTGCCCCTTCGCTGCAGATGCCGTAGCGCGAGATGTAGGGGCTGTAGCCGCGGCCCCCGATGTCACCGATGCGCGCGTTGAAGAGATCGGCCCAGAAGTGACCGGACGTGTCGGGGTGGATGCACACCGTATCGCCGAAAGGAATGACGGCGAAGACGACGAACGCCGGGAAAAGCGCGATGAGCGGCCCCAGCGAGTGGAGCAGGCGATCGGCGTTGGGAGGGATGAAGTCTTCCTTGAAGGCCATCTTGGCCCCATCGGCGAGCGCGTGGAGCGTGCCCCCCAGCCGAATGCCGACCTTGCCGACCGGGATGTTGCTGAACGTGAAGAGGGTGCCGCCGAGGAGGAGCGCCGCGGCCAGCACCGGTCCGACATAGTGAAAGACGGCGAAGGCGAGCCCCGAACGCTCCTGCTCTTCGCCCGTCACACCGGTGCGAAGCGCAACGACGAGCAGGTGAAAAAGGAGCCCGACGTAAAAGACCACCCGGGCGTCGGGGATGCGCTCGTTCAAGATCCCTCCGCCCTTCCTTCGCTCGGCGCGACGAGCGCTGATGATGCCCATCCAAGCGAGCATGACGGCGAGCTCGGTGAGAACGAAGCCGACGTCGAGCCGGACGGGTTCCGATCGTTTGGACGCGACCCACGCGTAACTGGCAACCGCCGCCACGAGCCCTCCCCCCACGGCGAGCGTCAACACCTTGAGCACCGTTCCCGGCACGTAGATGACGGCGCGGTTGGGACCGATGCGGTCCTGGATCATCGCGCTCTGCCGTCGTTCGCCCCAGGTCAGGATGGCGGCCGTGTTGATGACGAAGAGCAGCACCACCAGGATCTTGAGGCCGGTAAAGAGAAAGAAGTACCCGTCCATGTTCGTCTCAAGCTCCGGCGGAGGCGGTGGCAGAAGCGGATTCTGGTTCCATGGCGCGGCGAACCTCTTTGAGCTTGAGCCAACGGGTCGCGTAGCCGAGCGTTTCGCCGAGCCTCGACACGAGCTCCCACCCTGGGCGCGACTGCCCTTTGGGATCGATGGCGCGCTCGCTCTTCTGCGCCATGCCGCGCGAGTTGACGTAAGTGCCTTCCGTTTCGGCCCAGGTGCAGGAGGGGAGCGCGACGTGCGCGCGCCGCACGAGGGGTCCGTCGTGAGAAGCGATGGTCACCAGGGTCGCAACTTTGGCGAGCGGCGCTTCGAGGAGCTCCGGTGCACCGGGCAGATCGGCGCCCAGCGCCAGCACGTGGGTGAACGAGCCGGCCAGCACTCCTTCCAGGAGCTGGTCGAAGGGACGCAGCACGGGCGCGAGTTTGCGCGCGCCGGCCGTATTCGGATTCTTGTCCTGATGCATGAGGATGTCGTCGCCTTTGCCCTTCGGTTTTCCGGAGAGGAAAAAGGACTTGGCGCCGATGAACGTCCGGCCGAGCTCGAAGAGTACGAAGTTGTCCTCGTTGGAGTGCTGGGCGGAGAGGACGATGGCGATGGCTTCCGCAGAAACACCGGCGAATCGGCGCTTCACCTCGGCGAATGCGGCGTCGAACGTGGCCGGTTTGCCCGCCACGCGCGCCTCGAGGAGCCTACCATCGACGATGCGGTCGTAGGAGAGCATGCCTTCGTCGCACATCCAGTACTGATTGACGGCCATGTTGTCGCGCGGCCGGTGACGGTGAGGCGTCATCGTGCGCGGGTCGTAGTCGAGGTACGCGTTGCAACCCGTGGCGCATCCGGTGCAAACCGTGCGCGCCGATCGCAAGAACCAAACGCGCGCCTTGAAGCGAAAATCCGAGCTCGTGAGCGCCCCCACCGGGCAGACGTGCTCGGTCATGAGCGTGTAGTCGTGGTCGAGCTGCCGGCCCGGTGACACCACGATCTCGGTCAGGTTGCCGCGCTGGCGTTCGTCGAGCACGGGGTCCTTGGCGATTTCGGCGGAGAAGCGCACGCAGCGCGTGCACACGATGCAGCGCTCGGCGTCGTAGACGATGGTGGGCCCGAAGACGACGCCCTTCGGCTTGTGGATCGGCTCGTCGCGCATGCGTTTCTGGGTGCCCTGGTGCTCGAGCCAATAGTCCTGGAGCCGGCACTCGCCCGCCTGATCGCAGATCGGGCAATCGACGGGGTGGTTCAAGAGAAGCAGCTCCTGCACCGTGGCCCGTGCTTTCTCGGCCTCGGGCGAAGACTCGCTTTTCACCTCCATGTTCTCGGCGACGGATACCTGGCACGCTGGCTGAAGCTTCGGCTTCTGCACGACGACGTAGTCCTTTTTTTCCGCGTCCCAGCGCAGGATGTCGAGCGACAGCGGGCGCTGTCCGGGAGGCGGCGCGATCTCGACGAGACACATGCGGCAGTTGGCCGCCACGCTGAGCCCCGGATGCCAGCAATAGTGCGGAATATCGATGCCCATCCGATGGGCAGCCCGAATGATCGTGTCCCCTTTTTCGAAAGGAATCTCGCGCCCATCCAGCTTGAAAGTAGGCATCTCTCGTTCTCGCTATGCTCGGCTAACCGGAATAAGGCACTGAAACGAAGGGGATTTTACAGGGAGCCCAATCCGGAGGGGCATTCGCGACGCTTCAATGGTCACACTCGCCTCCGATCATGTTCAGGGAGCCGAAGGTGGGGACCACGTCGGGAATCATGAGCCCGGTGATGAGCCCGCCGAGCGCCTGGGTGATGGCGAAGCAAGGGGGCCTTATGCGAACGCGGTAAGGGGTGCCGCTGCCGTCGGACACGATGTAAAAGCCGAGCTCGCCGTTGCCGCCCTCGGTATAGCCGTACGCTTCGCCGGCCGGCACTTTGATGCCCTCCATCACGATCTTGAAGTGCTGAATCGTCCCTTCGATGGTGGAGTACACCTCCTCCTTCGGCGGCAGCACGATGCGAGGATCGTCGACGTTGATGGGACCCTTTTCCGGCATCTGCTCGAGGGCCTGGTCGATGATGCGCGCACTCTGTCGAAGCTCTTCCAGGCGCACCATGAAGCGGTCCCAGTTGTCTCCCTCTTGACCGACCGGCACGTCGAAGGTGAAGCGATCGTAGACGAGGTAGGGGTGTGCCTTGCGCACGTCGTAGGCGACGCCCGTCGAGCGCAGGCAAGGTCCCGTCCACCCGAGCGCGATGGCATCGGCCTGGGAGATCTTTCCGACGCCCTGCAGGCGGTCCATGAAAATCCGGTTCTGCAAGAGCAGGGACTCGGCTTCGCCGATGATGGAGCGAATGCGCGGAATCACCGCGCTCACCATGGCCTTGAAGTTCACGCTGGGGGGCTGCGCCATGCCGCCCACACGACCGAAGCTGTGCGTCAGCCGGGCGCCAGTCTCCTCTTCCATGATGTCGTAGATCATCTCGCGCCCCTTCATGAACCAGAGCAGGGGCGTGAACGCTCCGAGCTCCATGGCCATGGCGCCGTTGGAAGTGAGGTGATCGGCGATGCGCGCCAGCTCGCCGAGGATGACCCGGTAATACTGGCATCGCTCAGGCACGGTGATGTCGAGGAGTTTTTCTACGGCTAGCGCGAAGCCGACGTTGTTGAGCATCGGCGACGCGTAGTTGCAGCGATCGACATAGGGGAACACCTGCGAATAGCTGCCCCGCTCGCACATCTTCTCGAAACCGCGATGCAGGTAGCCGATCTGCACGTCGGCCTTGAGGATGGTCTCGCCCGAGAGCTCCATGACGATGCGAATGGTGCCGTGCATCGCGGGATGCGAGGGCCCCATGTTGAGGCTCATGGGCTGGCTCGGCAGCTCGAGCTCGCCTTCTTCCAGCTCTTGATCGATGGGCTCCATTCAATCGACCTTTCCCGTACGGAATACCTGGCGACCGAAGCTCATCCCTTCGAACTCGTCGAAAGGGGGAAGCTTTTCGTAACCCTCCCGGAAGGGCACCAGGGGCTGGATCTTGTTGGCGGGGTAGTCCTTGCGCAGCGGGTGACCCTCGAACTCGGGGTAGAGCAAAATGCGCCGGAGATCGGGATGTCCTTCGAACTCGATGCCCATTAGATCGTACGTCTCGCGCTCGAACCAGTTGGCGCCCGACCAGATGGGGACGACGCTCTTGATCTTCGCTTCGTCGCCGTCGCGATCGCCGACCCGCGCCTTGAGGCGCAAGCGATGCTTCAATCGGATGGAATGCAGATGCATCACCACCTCGAAGCGGGGCTCGCGGTCGGGAAAATCGACGCCGCAGAGGTCGACCATCATCTGCATGTCGCAGCGCGGGTCGTCGCGGAGAAACTGCGCCACCTCGAACCATGCCGATGCCTCGACCACGGCGGTCTCGTCCTTGTGCTCGCTCTTGGTCTCGAGCACGACAGCGACGAACTTCTCCTTGAGGATGTCGACGACCTTCTGGCTCATGCGAGGACTTTTGCCTTGGTCCGAAGCTCGACCAATGCGGCGGCCGGATCTTGACGCGGTTTGACGATGCCGGGGGTGCGATCCCCACGCGCGATCTTGTCCTGGAGGAGCAAGAGCCCGTCGAAGACCGCCTCGGGACGAGGGGGACAGCCGGGGATGTAGATGTCGCAGGGGATGATTTTATCGATGCCGGCCAGCGTGGTGTAGTTGTCGTAAAAACCGCCGCAAGATGCGCAGGTGCCGAACGCCATCACCCATTTGGGGTCGAGCATCTGCTCGTAGATACGCTTGAGCACCGGGGCTTGACGCTGGCTGATGGTGCCGACGACCCACAGGAGGTCGGCCTGGCGCGGCGAGAAGCGCGGAGCTTCGGCGCCGAAGCGCGCGACGTCGTAGCGGGGGCTGGTCATGGAGAAAAATTCCATTCCGCAGCATGCCGTCACGAAGGGATACATGAAGAGCGAGTACTTTCTCGCCCAGCCGAGGAGCGCGTCGAGCCTGGTCGTGGCGAACCCCTGTTCGCTCCCCGACAGCACCGTGGTCGTGGTCGCTGATTTTATTTCTCCCACTCGAGGGCTCCTTTCTTCCAGCAGTACACGAGCGCCAGCGCGAGGGTGGACAAGAAGCCCAGCATCGTGACGAGCCCGACCCAGCCGAGCTGTCGAAACTGAATCGCCCACGGGTAAATGAACACCGCCTCCACGTCGAAGATCACGAACATGATGGCGGTAAGGTAGAACTTCACCGAGAGTTTCACGTGGCGGCCGCCCGTGCTCTCGCTGCCGCATTCGTAGGGAGTCATCTTCTCCGGGTTGGGGTTTTTTGTCCCGAGCAGCGGCGTGAGGGAGAAGAAGATTGCGGTCAGCAGACCGCCGGCCAGAAAGAGCAACAGGAGAGGAACGTACGTGGACACCATGGAGGGCTCCGATCGTAGCGCAGGCGCGGGATGCAAGTGCCCGAAAGCACGCACCTCGCCCTGGCTTCTAGGAGAGGGACCCCAGCCTGTCAATCTGGGCTCGCGCCAACCTGCACGCACCCATCCACGCTGCTCGCCTCAAGAAGGCCTCCGCTGCACGTCGCAAGTCCCCCCTGGCGCCGTAGCGGGGCTGGGGAGAGAAATCGCCACCGCCCTCCGTCCCGGGACGACCCCCATCGCCGACCACGCTATGTTTTTGGAGCTGCGTCGGGCGGGGACGGCGTGGGGGAAGACGGCGCCATAGCGGCCGCGACCGTGGCGCGCCACGCCGTCAGCTTGGGCCCGAGGATTCCCTCCAGCTGGCGGATGTCCTCGGCGAGATCCGTCTCCTGGGCGCCCGCCGCGATGGCGGCGCGCACCGACGCAAAGGCGGCCACGTAGCGCCCGCGCTGACAAAAGGCGCGACCGAGCAGCGGCCACAACACCTTGGGGTCGCCGCCCAGCGCGACGGCGCGGCGCAGGGGACCGATCGCTTCGGCCGCCCTCTGGTCGTTCATGAGCGCTTCACCCAGGCGCTGAAAGATGTCGGCCGCCGCGACGCCATCTTGCGCGTACTGGATGCCGAGGCGAAAGATCTCCTCGCCTTGACCCACGTCGCCGAGCCGAACGCACGCCGTACCGAGGAGACCGAGGCCCTTGGCGATGAGGCCGCGCGGCTCGGGCGCCAGCATCTGTCCTTCCGGGGTGCGCAGGAAGATGGCGAGCGGCGCCGGCCAAGCGCCGAGCAGACTGAGGACCTTTTCGTCCTGCCCTTGGAGCGAAGCCGTTTCCGCCTCGGCCACGCGGCCGAGGTCGATGGCTCCGCGATTGCCACTCGCCACGCGATCGAGCTCGTCGCGCACGTGGGCGCGGATGCGCATGCGGAAGGTCTCGAGATCGTGTTTTTCCTCGATACCGTCGTGAATGAGCGTGAGCTCACCGGTCTGCTCGGTGATCGCGAGTTGGCGCAGGCTGAAGCCGTAGAGCGGCGCGAGCAGCAAATAGCGGACGCCGATGTAGAGCTGGATACCCTCGAGATCCGTCTCGCGCGTGGGAGCCGGGGCCAACACCTCGTCGGTCAGGAGCGCGCCCACCAGGCGGCGGCGAAAGTCGGCGAGGGTGAGACGCTGCGTATCGGTAAGAGGGTCCTCGGGTCCGCCTGCGCCGACGCCGAAGTCGACGAGGGTGTTGTCCGGGTTGCGCCGGTCGACGGTGACGGCAGTGATGCGGGCCCCGGTGATCATCGAGAACGCGAAGAACCGTTCGCCGACGATTTCGCAGAGGGCCTGAAAGCTCCCAATGCCTTCGCCGATGCGTTCGAACCAGCCGTCCGTGCGGACAGCGTCGAGGGAGAAGACCTGAGCTACCGACATGGCGCCGTAGATATAGAGAATCTCATGCCTTCTCGCGTCTGCCTAGCGTCTTGACCGAATTCTCGTTCAGACTCGTTAGAGGGGCGGCCGCGGGCTCGACCCAGCCTGCCCCGCGACCATCGCTGGAGCACTGCGGCCCACATCGGCCCGGGTTGCCGTCATGTTCTCCCAGTGGCGGCAGACCGTTTGCACGCCGCACCCGCGGCACCGCACGGCATCACGGCGCGACGGGCAGCGGCGGAGCATGCCCAAGTGGCAGAGCGCAAAGTCGTACTTGACGGGGTCGGCGGGGTCGAAACGGCGCAGGGCATTCGTGATTTCCTCGGTCGTCTTCCAGGAGGTCGTCTTGCGCCCGGTGAAACCGAGGTTTCGGCCGAGTTTGTGGATGTGGACGTCGACCGGCACCAGCAGGACGCTGGTCGGGACGTCCCACAGACCGAGATCGACGCCGTCGGCGGGGCGGACCATCCAGCGCAGGAAGAGAAGGAGGCGCTTGCAGCCGCTCGTGCCCGCGGGATCGGCGAGGATGTGGGCGCGGCCCCGCCGCTTGGTGGCGCGCGTCGAGGAAAGGCCCCCCGCCTCGCGGATGGCGCGCGTGAAAGACGTCAGGGCGGCGCGCAGGTCCCCTTCCCTCGCCAAGTCGGCGGCAAAGCGCTGCCCGAGCGATCCCGACGCCCGCTGCACGCTGCGCGCGCCCACGAGAAGTCGGGCCAAATCGTCACCTCGGTAGACGCGGTGCTTCCACCCGCGCAGGCGTGTCGACACCTCGCCAGGGTCGTCGGCCATCGCGGAGATGTCCGGACCGAGCCTTTCCAGCGCATTCTCGAGCTTGGCGCGCAGCGCTTTCACGTTGCCGAACGCGACCGCCGAGGCCATGAGCCCGACGAGCTCACGGTCTTCTGGCGCCGCATAGCGATGCACGACAGCGACCGGATCGAGCTCGAGTCGTGCCGCGACGTCGCAAGTCGACCGCACGTGCTCGAGCGCCAAACCGACGCGCTCGAACCGCTCGCGGGTGCGCGATGACCGGATGTTTTTTCGCACGACAGCTCACGCTAGCATTTGCACCAGAGGGAGCACCTGCCGCCGGCCCTCTCCGCCCCGATGGGCCCCGAGCGCCGTGCACCCGCGCCGCAAATCGCGTAAAACGTCGCTCCATGCTGAAGATTCGCAAAATCGAGCACGTGGCCATCGCGGTGGACGACGTCGACGTCGCGACGGCGAAGTTCCGCGAAGTGTTCGGCCTCGAGCCGAGCGAGCGCGAATATGTGCCCGCCCAGAAAACCGAAACCGTCTGCTTGCCCATCGGAGATGCCAATCTCGAGCTCATTTCGCCGCGCGGCAACGAGGGGCTCGCCAAGTTCCTCGAGAAACGCGGACCTGGCCTGCACCACATCGCCATCGAGGTGGAAGGGATCGACGCGGCGCTCGCTTTTTTGAAGGGCATCGGCGTCAAGCTGATCGACGAGACGGCGCGGCCGGGTGCGCGCGGACACCGGGTGGCCTTCGTGCATCCGAAGGCGACGGGCGGCGTGCTCGTGGAGCTGGTCGAAAAAGCGGAGCACTGAACGGCGCCGCACGCGCGGCGAGAAGATCGCGGGGCCGGACGTGAGCGAGAAGACGGAGGAGCCGACCCCACGAAAGCTCGCCAAGGCGAGAGAAAAAGGGGACGTCGCCGTCAGCGGCGCAACCTCGCAAGCGCTCGGCTTCGTGGTCGCCCTCTTCGTCGTCCCTGGCACCATCGCCGCCACGGCCGCCCAGGCACGCGCCGTCTTTCGCTCGGCCATCGGGCCTTATCCGGTCCAAGGTGCGGCCGAGCAGGTTACGACCAGCGTCGTTCTTCTCGTTGCGCCGCTTCTGACGGCGGTCGCCGCGGCGGCGGCACTCTCGTCCATCGTGCAAACGAGCGCCCTCTTCGCGCCGGCGCGTGTGAAACCGGACTGGAGCAAGCTCGATCTTCTGGCCGGACTTCGTTCGCTCGCCAGCGGACAGCGGCTGTGGAACGTCGGGCGCGCCTTTCTGGCTGCGATCGCCGTCGCTTTCCTGGCTTGGCGCGCGTTATCGAGCCACGTGGGGGACCTGGCGCATTCGATTGGCGCGCCTCGCGCTGCCGGGGAGATGGCACTGCTAGCGGCCAAACGGATGGCGCGCGACGCCGCCATGGTCGGGCTCTTCCTCGCCATCGTCGATCTCGTCGTCGTCCGGCGCGCCTTGCTCACGCGCCTGCGGATGACCAAAGCCGAGATCAAGCGGGAGCATCGGGAAAGCGAAGGGGACCCGCAGTGGAAATCGGCGCGCCTGCGTGCCCACCAAGAGATGCTGGCTGCCGCGACGGTCAACGCCGTCAAAGATGCTACCGTCGTCATCGTGAATCCCGAGCACCTCGCGACCGCACTTCGCTACGTCGACGGCGAGAACGAAGCGCCGACCGTGCTTGCTACCGGCGAGGGCGATCTCGCGCAGCGCATTCAAGAAGCGGCCCGCGCCTACGGCATCCCCGTCGTTCGCGACGTCCCGGTAGCGCGCGCCTTGCACGAGCTCCAGGTGGGCGACACCATCCCCGAAGCGTTGTACGAAGCGGTGGCGACGATCCTCGACGAAGTGTGGAGCGAAGAGCAGCGGCGCGAAGAGCGCTAGTCACCCGCGCGGCGGCGGAATGGTTCGCTCGCCGGCCACTTTCTGCCAGGCGTCCGCCGCGTTGGTATGGCCCGCGCCCGTGGTGAGGCGGGTGAGAAAGCGAGCGCAGGCACGTTCTCCGCGCGCCTCGCCGCTTTCTCTGGCGCGCGCGAGCGCTTCCAGGGCCGCGAAGAGCGCTTCGCCTTGTTGACCGGTGACAGCCAGACCGATGCCGTAGGCCAGCGAAGCGCGCGACCGCGCGGCCGCCGTGGAGATGGCTGCCTGAGCCACCCCCTCGCGCAGCGCGGCAAGCGCCGCTCCCGTCTCGCCCTTCGCGAGCAGAGCGATGGCCTCGAGGCGGCTGGCCGCTCCATCGTGCTCACCGCTGGCGCGCAGCGCCTCGATCCAAGACTCGAGGCGAAAGACCGTGGTCGGTGTAGGCAGCGCCGCAAAGCCGTACGGATTGGCGCCGACGAACGCGAGGAGCGCTTCGCACGCTCCGTCGAGCCCGAGCACGCGCGACATCTCGGCTGCCGCGAGCGCGAGCTCCACCGAACGAGTGTGGTTGCCGGCCAGCGCAGCGTGTCGTGCAGCTTCCGCCGCGGCCAGCTTCCCGCCGCGTTTCTCGACCACGATGGACGCCGCCTCGTGCAAGCGGCGCTCTTCCTCCTCGACGACGTCCTCGAGCACGACTTCGCGGTGCGTGCTCGACGCCAAAGCAAACGAACCCCCGCGTTCCTCGAGCCACCCCGCGGCGCCGAGCTCCTCCAGCGAGCTTACCGCTGGCGCACGCCCGCATGTCTCCAAAAGCTCGTGCAGCATTGCCTTCGGCACGTCGAGACCGAGCACGGCCAAAGCGCGCAGCACCGCCTTGGTCTCGTCGCGCAAGAGGTCGTAGCGACGTCGAATCCATTCGCTCGCGTCGAGACCGGTGTCGGTGTCGGGGGAGAGGGACGCCGGGCGCGACCCGTTCGATGATCCGAAAGCGCCGGTACCCGCACCGAGCGCAACCGCCTCCACGATCCCGAGCGGGACATGACGGCCGCGCTCGGCCCAGCGCGCGGCGGCGTCCGCCGGCAACGGCGCGGGGGCCACCGCCGCCGCCAGCTGCTGCGCGTGGGCCGGCTCGAGCGCCGCCAGCAGGATTTGCGGCCCGGCCGGAAGCGATTCGAAGGACGGAGGAAGCGAGGACCCGGCGTCGAGACGCATCACGATGCGGATCGGCGTGGTGGGCAAGAGCGCCGCCTTGGCCACGATGTCGAGGGAAGGGTCGTCGACCTCCGCAGCATCGTCGATCAGGACCACGCCCGACAAATCGACCGCTGCACGGTCGGGCAGCGGCGGGCGATCATCGGCGGCGGCGTCGTCGAGCAATGTCCAGCGGGCGACGATCTCCGCGCCGAAATCATCGTCCATCCCCTCCCCGGCCAAGAAATCCTCGAGCGCCTGCACCTGGGTGTCGGTCAAGCAGCCCTCCGGCGCGGGACCATGTTCGGCGATCGATCGTGCAAAGGCGTAGCGAAGCGCGCCGAGCGGCTCGGCCCCCGCCGTACACAAGCAGAGCGAGCGCCGCTGGAGAAGCGCGGTCGCGACCTCGTGGAGCAGACGCGTGCCCCCGTACCCCGGCTCGGCGCGAATCACGCACAGCTTGGCACGCGATCCGACTACGTCGCCGAGAGCGGCGCTTTGCCCCACCAGGCCCGGTCGTGCAAGAGGGACGATGGTGCCCTCCGCTTACCGATTGAGAATGTCGATGGCCTGCCCGAGCCCGTGCTGAGCGGCGATCATGACCGCCTCGCCCAACGTCGGGTGGGGGTGGATGGTGAGCCCCACGTCTTCGAGGAATGCCGCCATCTCGATGGCCAAAGCCCCCTCGCTGATGAGATCGCTGGCCGACGGACCGACGATGTGGACGCCGAGCAGCTGGTGCGTCTTTTTGTCGGCGACGAGCTTGATGAAGCCTTCCGTCTCCGCGACCGCCATCGCGCGCCCGCTGGCGGAGAAAGGCATCTTGCCGATCTGCACCTCGAACCCCTTTTCCTTGGCCTGCGCTTCGGTCATGCCGACCGAGGCGATTTCGGGATCGGTGAAGGTTGCCGCGGCGATGGCGACCCAGTCCTTGGCTGCCTTGTGTCCGGCGATCACTTCGGCCACGATCTCGGCTTCTTTCGACGCCTTGTGGGCGAGGAGCGGAGGACCGCAGACGTCCCCGATGGCGTAGATGCTGGGCACGTTGGTGCGTCCGAACTTGTCGGTCGGCACGAAGCCGCGCTCGTCCACTTTGACGCCCACCTTCTCCAGGCCGAGGCCCTTGGAATTGGGGCGCATCCCGACGGCGACGAGAATGCAGTCGGTTTCGATCGTCTCCTGTTTCCCCTGCACCTCCACGCGCACCGCGAACGAGCCGTTCTTTTGCCGCTCGTAGCCGAGCGCTTTGGCCGACTTGAAAATCTTGGCCCCCGCCTTGACCATCTTGCGCTCGACGACGGCCGTGCAGTCGGGGTCGGTGCCGGGCAAGAGGGTCGGCGTCATTTCGACGACGGTGATGGCCGCGCCGAGCTTCTGGTACACGCACCCCAGCTCGAGCCCGATGACGCCGCCTCCGATGACGAGCATGCGCTTCGGAATCTCGCGCAGGCTCACCGCCTCCTTGGCGCCGATGATCCCTTTGTCGAACTTGAACTGCGGAATCTCGATCGTCGACGCGCCGGTGGCGAGGACGATGGACTTGGCCTCGATCGTCTCTTTCTTTCCCTCCACGCTCGTCACCTCGAGCGTGTTCGGCCCGGTGACGACGGCGGTGCCGAGCACGAGATCGGCACCGTTGGCCTTGAGCAGACCGCGCACGCCGGTGGTGAGCTTCTTGACGATGCCCTCCTTCCAGTCCTGCATGACGTTCACGTCGAGCTCGATTTTGGAGATCTTGATCCCCATCGTCGACGCGTGCTGCGCCTTCTCATAAAGGTGCGAGGTGGCGATGAGGGCTTTGGAAGGAATGCAGCCCCAGTTGAGGCACACGCCGCCCACTTCGTCTTTCTCGATGCAGGCAGCCTTCTGCTTTAGCTGCCCGAGCCGGATCGCGCATGAATACCCGCCCGGTCCGCCACCGATCACCACTGCGTCGTAACTTCGATTCGCCATCGGATTCTCCCAGTCGACTGCCGAGTTCTTGTAGCCTACCACCGCTGGTGCTGCCCAGATTCCGCTACCGATCGATCATCGGAGCGGCCCTCGTCAGCCGTGGCCTTTGCCTTCGCCGCCCGGCTGCCGCGGCGGCAACCGTTCCAGCTCCTGGCATTGTTCGACCAGGTGCCAAGGTCGCTCCGCGTAGACGTCGTCGAAAAGTGACGAAAGAGGCGGAGGCCCGCTCGCTTCCACTTGATCGATGGCCTCGCGGATCTCGCGCGAGGTCTCTTGTTCGAGCCGCTCCTCTTCCGCGTCGGTGAGCAGGCTCTGGGAGCGGAGAAAGCGGACCAGGCGATCGAGCGGGTCGCGGCGAAGCCAGACTTCGACCTCGGCATTGGAGCGATAGCGCGTCGGGTCGTCGCTCGTCGAATGAGGCGCGACGCGGTACGTCAAGAGCTCGACGAGCGTCGGTCCCTCACCGCGGCGGGCGCGGGCGATCGTTTCCGAAAGGACCTGATGGACAGCGATGACGTCGTTGCCGTCCACCCGAATGCCGTCGAAGCCGTAGGCTTTGGCCTTCATGGCCAGCGTCGCCGAGGCCGTCTGTTTGGAGAGCGGTACGCTGATGGCCCACTGGTTGTTCTGGCACACGAACACCGTCGGCAGCCGGAAGATGCCGGCGAAGTTGAGCGCGGCGTGGAAGTCGGATTCGCTGGTGGCGCCGTCGCCCATGAAGCCGAGGGTCACCACGGAATCGCCTTTCAGCTTCGCGGCCCAGGCGGCGCCGACCGCGTGCGGCAGCTGGGTGCCGATGCAGCTCGACCAGGAGACTTGGTTGACGGAGCGCGAACTGATGTGCGCTGGCATCTGGCGCCCCTTCAGCGCGTCGGCGGAGCTGCCGTAGACCTGCGCGATGTACGAAACGAGTGGGAAGCCGCGCACGAGCATGACGGCGTTTTCGCGGAGGGCGGGGAAAATCCAGTCGTCGGGGGCCGCGGCAAGCCCCGCCGCTACGACCGCCGCTTCCTGCCCGGTGCACGCGCCGTAGAACCCGACCCGCCCTTGCCGTTGAAGCATGACCATCCGCTCGTCGAGGACGCGGACACGCTTCATCTCGCGGTACATGCGCATGAGCAGCGCCGTGTCCGGCACCGGGAAGCCGGGCTTCACTTTGCCGTCTTCCCCGAGCACGCCAAACAGACCGAGCGCCGGATCGACAGGCGTTTCTTCGAGATTCGGCTCGGTCATGGCAGCGCTCATGGGGCCCGTGATGCTATTCGACCGGGGCCCCCGGTCAAGCGCCGAACCCCCATCACGCCTGCGCTGTGGGGCGGATCACCGCTTCGCCCGGTCTTCGACCGCGCAGCCCCGAAGGCACCGAGGCACGCAGCACGCGGAACACGGCTTCGCTGGCGACGCGGCGAACGTGCTCGCGTCCAACGAGGTAGCTTATCTCGCGCACTGGCTCGGGGGGAACGAAGGGACGAAGCTGCGCGTCGCGACGCTTGCGCGGCAACGATCGGCTCACCAGCTCGGGAAGTACCGTCACCCCGAGCTTGGCATTGACCAGGCGCACCAGAGTTTCGAACGACTCCGAATCGAAGGTGACGACCGGGCGCCCGCGCCGCGCGAAGCGCACGTTGCAAAGATGCAGCACCTGGGTGCGAAAACAGTGCCCCTCGCTGAGCAGCCACACGAACTCGTCGAGAAGATCGGACTGGCGTATCCGCTCCTGCCCGGCGAGTGGATGCCCGGGCGAGAGGTACACCTCCAGCGCCTCGTGGTAAATCACGCGCTCGTGGAGCCCGGGGATGTCGAGGGGCGTGGCCGCGACGCCGCCGTCGAGCGACCCTTCGCGCAGGCAGCGCACGAGATCGTCGGTCTTGACTTCGTGGATCTCGAGCTGGAGTTTTGGCTGCGCGCGCGAAAGCCGCGGCAAGAAGAGGGGCAACAAGGTGGGGATGATGGAAGGGATGAGACCGAGCCGATAGGTGCCGGTGAGCTCCTCGTCGCCCGTCCCGATGGCGCCGAGACGATCGAACTGCTCGAGCACCTTGTGGGCCTGCATCACGACGAGGCTCCCCCGCTCGGTGACCACGACCGGAAGGCGCTCGCGATCGAAGATGGCCACGCCCATCACCGCTTCGACCTTCTTGATTTGCGCGGAGAGCGCGGGCTGCGAAACCCCGCACGAGCGCGCCGCGTCGCCGAAGCTCCGGTAGCGATCGACGGCGACCACGTAGCGTAGCTGCTGGAGGGTGAGGGCCGATAGGTTCACGTTATGGGCCTATATGACGGAATGAATTGGCAGCGAGGCCGCGGTGCGAGAGACTCGCGTTCGTCGCTGCGAACGATGCGCCCTGGCCCACGCGGCCGTGAACGGAGGTTACCATGAGGAACGAGCGGTCGGCGGTGAGCGCAAGGAGTCGAGCTCGACATGCGCCGGCGATGATCGTCATTGCGGCGTCGACGGCTACTTTCGCCGCTGCTGTTCAAGGAGCCCCCCCCGCTCCTGCGCCTCCTTCCACACCGGGCGTGACGACGGTGCCCGCGGTCAGCACGGCGGGGCCCGTTTCCGGCGGGGGAGATGCACCCCACGGGGCGCTTCCCATGACGACCCAAACGACGCGTGTGATGGAGCTGGTGCGCGCCTTGCCTCCGAGCGGGGCGCCGGCCGGCATCGAGCCGTCGTTCTGGAAGTTCCTCGTGCCTCCCGACAACGCGGGGAACGACGCGCGCATTGCACTCGGCCGAAAGTTGTACTTCGAGCCTAAGCTCTCCAAGGACGGCACGGTGGCCTGCGCCACCTGTCACGACGTGAGCCGCGGTTTCACCGACCGGCGCGGCACCTCGGAGGGCATCGGCGACAAGCTCGGACGACGCAACGCCCCGACCACCATGAACGCGGCCTTGTACTCCTCGCAATTCTGGGATGGGCGAGCCGCCACCCTCGAAGAGCAGGCCAAGCTTCCCATTCAGAATCCCATCGAGATGGGGCAGCCCGACGGCAATGCTGCCATCGCCGGCATCAAGAACGACGCCGAGTACCAGAAGGCCTTCAAGGACGCCTACGGCCGCCCCGTCAACTTCGACGACGTGGGGCGCGCCATCGCCGCCTTCGAGCGCACGCTGGTCTTTCTCGAGGCGCCGTTCGATCGTTTCATCGCCGGCGACGGCAAAGCCATCGACGACGAAGCCAAGGCGGGGTGGGTCCTCTACAACGGCAAGGGGCGCTGCACCGGCTGTCATCAGATCTCGAGCTCGGTGCCGATCGGCACCGACAACCGGTTTCACAACGTGGGCGTGTCGGCGCGGCACCAGGATTTCGAAGCGCTGGCCAAAAAGGGGCTGGCCGCCCTCGCCAAGGACGCTTCCAAGGAAACGATCGACAAGCTCGCGCTGGAGACCGATCTCTCCGAGCTCGGGCGCTTCGTGGTAACGCGTAACCGCGCCGATATCGGCGCTTTCAAGACTTCGCAGGTCCGCAACGTGGGGATCACCGCGCCGTACATGCACGACGGCTCGATGGCCACCCTGTGGGACGTCATGGACCACTACAACAAGGGAGGCGAAGCCAACGCGTTCCTCGATGGGGGGATCGAGGCACTCGCCTTGACCGAGAAGGAGATCGACCAGTTGGTGGCATTCCTCTTCACGCTCACCGACTCGCGCTTCGACGCCGACAACAGGGCGGAGATGGCGCGACAAAGAAAAATCGCGACCACCAAGCGCCCGCTGCGCGACGATGCCGCCGCCCAGCGAAAAGTGTTGCCCTTCGAACGGCGCGCGGAAGGAAAGAGGTGAGGCCATGAGCGACGTCAGAAAGAGGCCTTCCGTGAAGAGCATCGAGACCAAGCACATGGAGGAGCGCGCCGAGCTCTTTCGTGCCTTGAAATCCCTGGATCGGCGATCGTTCGTCAAGGTCGCGGCGGCCGCGTTCGGGGCGGCCGCGGCGTCGGGCGTCACGCCGCATTCGTTCCAACCGGTGCGCGTCGCCTACGCGCAGGGTGCACCCGCCGGGGGCGCCGGGAAACGCGAGAGCTTCCACTTTGCCTACATCTCCGACTCGCACCTTTACGATCGAACGCTCAACGACCGCTTCGTCAATGCGCTCATGCGCGCCGTCGACGATGTCAACGCCATGGACCCGCAGCCCGACTTCGTCTTCTACGGCGGCGATCTGGCGCAGCTCGGCCAACCCAAGGAGCTCGAGCTCGGCGCTCAGATCCTGAAGAGCGTGAAGGCCCCCATGCATTTCATGGTGGGCGAGCACGACTGGTACCTCGACATGGGCGAGAAGTGGCGCGAGCTCTTCGGCAAACCGATGTACTCGTTCGAGCACAAAGGGGCGCACTGCGTCGTCCTGAACAGCGTCGTGGAAAAAGACTTTTGGACGGCGCGCAAGATGTCCCCCATGGACCGCATGAAGACCGTGGCCGGCCTCGACAACGGCTGGCAGAGCTCATTCACGGTGGGGGACGAGGGGCGCAAATGGCTGGAGGAGGATTTGAAGAAGGTGCCGGCCGCGACGCCACTCATCGTCTTCTCCCATTCGCCGCTTTACAAACTTTACAAAGCTTGGAATTTCTGGACGGACGACGCCGAGCAAGTGCAGGCCCTCTTGAAGCGCTTCCAGAACGTGGTCGTGTTCCACGGACACACCCACCAGTTGCTCACCAACCGCATCGGCAACATCCATTTCCACGGCTTCCTCTCGACGGCGTGGCCCTGGCCGTACGCTCCCCAGGGCATGCCGGAAATGACGATCCAGATGGGCCGGCCCGACCCATTCGATCCGCAGGACGGATGCGGCGACGGCTCGGCGATGATTCATCCCGACGGTCTCGCCGACAAGGTCTACAACCTCTGGAACCGCAACCCCGTCACCGTCTCGCGCACGTACATGGCTACGCGGGGAGCCAAAGAAAAACCCGCGCCGCCCACCCTCAAGAGCTACTGACCTTCCGACGGAGAGCGCCATCATGCCCACTACCTTCGTGACAAGCCTCTTCCTTGGGGCGGCGCTCTTGGTCGCCGCCTGCGGGGGCTCGGCTGCCAGTGATCGCCCGACACTGACGCCGGTTCCGCCGCTTACCCCGTCATCATCGCCGGGCGCGGAGGGAGCGCCGGCGCCCAAGCTTCCGACCGCCGAGGGGATCGATGTCTTGCTCTGCGACGGCAAGACGCAGGTCAACGTCCCGCAGGGGACGCCGGGAACGTCCATCGCCGGCGCGCTCATGACGGAGTGGTTGCGCAAGAATCCGAACTCGACGTGGGAGGCCGAGGAGCGCGAGCGCCACACGCTGCAGACCGCGGCCGACAACTCGGCGCTGGTGGGGCAGGTGGCCGGTCACAGCTACGGAAAAATCACGCAGCAGGATGTCGCGCTCTGGAAATCGGAAACGGAGCGCGTGGCCGCGGCAGGGTCGCGCGTCTTCCACACGGGCGACGAGCTGGGGAGCACCATCGGCGTGTCCTGCGACATGTGCCATCCCCACGCCGCCAATACCCACCCCGAGACCTACCCCAAGTTCCAAGCCCAGCTCGGGCGCGTGGCGCTCTTGCGCGACATGATCAACTGGTGCATCGAGCATCCCGTGCGCGGCAAGGCGCTCTCGGCCGACGACCCGCGCATGCGCGCGCTCGAGGCGTACATTCTGGCGCAGCGCAAGGGAAAGACGCTCGAGTACGGCAAGCACTGACCAACGGTCGAGGCACGCCAGACCCGGGGGAATCTCCGACGGGGCGACAAGGGACCGCTGCACGAATGCGGGCGCCGCTGATGGATGGCTTGGGACGCGCGCATGAATAAGAGAAGTCAATAGCACCGCAGGCCGTGCCGAAAATGAATGAGGGTTTGAGAGAAATCAACCGCCAAGGCGCCAAGAGCGCCAAGGTTTTCATGGGTATGGATGATGCGCTTGATGCCGCGCTGAAGCACTGCGACGTCGAAGTTGATGAGTAACGCGAGGCGAAGTCGAGTTGATTTCAAGTAGGAGAGGGTCTGGGCGACATGTATGGGTGCGATGCATTCGCATGCCTTGAGCTCCACCACGACGCTGTCGTCCACGAGGAGATCGAGACGTGCTTCGCCGACTCTTCTTGCTTGTACTGCACGGCAATCGGTACTTGGCGGGCAAATCGGATGCCGCGGAGCGTCAGCTCAACACACAATGCTTCTTCGTAGACGGATTCCAAAAAGCCCGGGCCGAGATGCCGATGCACTTCGATCGCCGCCCCGATCACTCGATGCACAAGGGCATCGAGCGCTGCGTTCGGTTCCTCTCTCTCAAGTTCCCTGGAGATCTTGGCGTCTTGGCGGTTCACCCTCTCCCATCGACGCAACCGGGCGCCGAGTTGCCGACGACCCCAGTCCCTTATTGATGGTCCCGCGCACGGCCGCCCAATGATTTTCCGTTATTTCTGCGAGCCGCCTTAGTCGGTTGCGACGTCCGTCGTGCTGTCGGCGGGAGTATCGCTTGCCGCTTCGGGCGCAGTGTCGGCGCTCGCTTCTGGCGCGCTGGTTTCGGGAGCGCCGGTCTCGGGGGCGCCCGTTTCCCGAGAACCGGTATCGGGGGCAGCGGCGTCGCGGACACCACCGTCGGGTCGCATGCCGAGCCAGCAGTACCCGTTGTGCCCGAACCCGCTCCGGACATCCGGATCGAGGTTGCAGGTCCAGCGTGGATCGGTCTCGGTGCAGTCGTTGATGGAGTCGCAGAGCTGCGCGCAGATAGCGACGTCCCCCAAGTCTGCGGCAGAGGTCGCCAGAAGACATGCGCCGACGGGCGGACCGGCGTCGAGCGGCGACGTTCGGAAACCGCACCCCTCGAGGTTGCCAAGTCGGCAGATCGCGGTGCATACGCCTGGGGTCGGCGGGGTTCGCGTATTGTCGTACGGGTAGCAAAAGCGGCCCGCGCAATCGGTATCGAGCATGCACGGGCTGCCGATGGGGGAGCCCGTCGTGACGACATCGGCGCAAAGGCCAGTCCCTAGATCGCACTTGCGCGTGCCGCAATCGGAGTCGGTCGCGCAGGCGGGCACACAACCAAAGCCCGATGGGAGGAGCTCCGAGCACACCATGTCGAGACGACCGTGGCATTTCGACTCCGGAGGCGAAGCCTTGCCGGTCGTGCACAACTCCACGCAATAGGACCGGCTAGCGATCTCGCTGAACTTGAGGCAGGTGCCGCCGAGCGTCTTCCTGCATAGATCGTCATTCGCCATCGACGCCGAGCACTCCGTCGTACAGAGGCCGTTGGGCGGGCCGGCGCCGGGGGTGACGTTGTCGATGGGCTTGACGCAGGTGAGCCCGCCGCTGCAATCGGTGTCGCTCTTGCAGGAGGTTCCGAGCACGCTCGAGCCAGCGTCGACGCCGGCTTCTCTCGGCGGCGCCCCACAGGTCGGCGACAAACACGAGCGCACGGTCATGGGATCGAGGCAAGGCGTCGGCGTACCTACACATTGGCCCGAGGTAGCGCAGACCGGGCGCCCGTTGATCGACCTGTTGACGATGTTCGAACAGTCGAGGTCGAACTCCACGCCGTTCTGCGTGACCTTGTTGCACCCCGAGACGACGGCGGTCGTCGAGCAGGCAGACGAGGAATCGCCCCCGCCGCCGCCGCCGCCCCCGCCGCCGTCGGCCGTGTTGCTCGGTGGACCGTCATCGTCGCCGCAACCGGCGGCAACCACGAAGCACCCCATCAGAAGCCCAAGACTTGCGCCTGCCCACCGCCTTGTCGACATCGAAGAGTCTCCTTTTTATGCCAGGCGCCGGGCCTCAGCTAAGGACTACGCGAAAGATACGTTTGGTGTCGGAATGATAATAGTACGCCGCGCGGTCTCCCTCTTCCAAAAGCTCTAGAATCTGGCGCTCCATCTGGTCGGGGGTCAAGTCGTTGGAGATCTCCCAGGTGTGTTCGGTGACCTCGTCCCCCTGCCAGGGGCCTCTACAAAGATCGATGAGTTTCGCGGCCTTGTCTCGATTTTTCATGGAGAAAGTGAGCACGTAATCGTGGTTCATGAACCCGCTCGGGAGCGGCCCCTCGTGGCGCTTCATGGCTTCTCTTCCTTTTGCCGCGGCAACGTCAGCACCTGCAGGGCGAGCAGGAAAAAACCAACGGTGACCTCGACTTTGGCGACGGCCTCGGCGAGGTCGTGAATGCGATCGAGCTTGACCCCGTTTTCGCCGAGGCCGCGCACGGCGCCGGCAGCGTGCAGGGCGACGATGGAGGGCGACAGCTCGACGCCGCCGTAGATGGCCGCGCCGGCGGCCGTGACGGCGAGCAACCCTCGCAATCGCTCGGCCGTGGTTGCCGAGCCCTCACGGACCCAGATCCGCACCGCTTCGCAACCGAGGACGACGACGGCACAGGACATGGCAATCATGTCGAAGCGCCGAAAGACGGCGCCCATCGCTTCGCCGGAGAACGGCGCGGGGACGATCTTGAAAACGAGCGGCGCCGCACAAGCGCCGAGCGCTACCAGTCCGCCGATCCAGATGGCCAGCGCCATCACCGCGACGATCGCCGCCCGCCATTCGCGCGTGTCGCCGCCCTTCACGGGTTGCCTCCGTCGATGGCGCGCGCCATCGGCGCCGCGGCGTCCCTCGGCAATTGGTCGAGCGCGAGAGCAACGGTGCTGGCGTCGGCGCGCGCCTCGTCGCCCTGCATGGCTTCGACCAGGGGTCGCGCTTCCGCGAGCTCCGCGCGCCCCGCCGCGGCGACGGCCAACGTGCGACGGTCGCGCGACCACGAGCGAAGATCGCGCAGGATGCGAGAGCGCGCCCGCTGGTGGCCCATTCTCGCCAAGGAAACGAGCGCCTGCCACGCGAAACGCCCCTCACCGAAACCGAGGAGCGTAAACGCGCGCCGTTCGAGGTGGGGGACGGCTTCCGCCACGCGGAGCTCGCCGAGGAGCTCGACCGCGGCGGCCTCGTCTTCGTGCTCGCGTGTCGTCACCCGGCCGCGCACGACGTCGACCAGGAGCGGCACCCCGATGCTCTGACCCGAGCGCGAGAGGAGCACCGCGGCGGCCACGCGCACGGTAGCGTCGTCGTCCTCGAGCAAGGCCGCGGCTCGCCCGAGGAGGGGGGCGGGAATGGGGCGCTCTTGGCCGAGCGTGTACTCTTCGCCGCATTGGACGGCAATGTAGCGAATGCTGGCGTCGGAGTCGTCGAGGGCCTGCTCGATGGCGTCCATGGCTTCTTCGGGGACGACACGGGTGAAGGCGATGACGGCTTGAAAACGGACTTCGGGCCGCGCATCGGACAAGGCGCGCCGCAGCCGCGCGCCGGCGCGCCTGTCACCGAGCTCACCGATGGCAGCCAGCGCCATCTGCCGCACGTAGGCATCCTCGTCTTCCACCGCCACGAGCAAAGACGACAGCGCTTCCACACCTTGCACGTCGGCAATGCCGATGGCCGCCGCCGCGCGCACGGCACCCGCTTCGTCACGCAAACCGCGCTCGAAGGCGGCCAGCACCTCCCGTCGGGCGGCCTCCGCGTGATGGACGAGATCACCGAGGGCCGACGCGCGCGTCGCCTCGTGGCGCGACTTGACGTCGCGCAGGGCGGCTTCGAGCGTACGACGCAAAGAAGGGAGCCGAAACACGCTCACGCCTCGTCGAGTGCTGCCCGCAGCGTTCCCACCAGCCGGCTCACTTCGCGCGCTCGTGACTCGTCATCGCGCCCCGACTCGATGGCCTTGACCACTGCCGTCCCGACGACGATTCCATCGGCCCCGGTGCGCGTGCCGTTGGGTCCGAGACCGGTGGCGATGCGCGCCTTGGCCGGTCCGTCGATCCCGAACCCGACGACCACCGGGAGGCGGGACGACTCGGAGAGGCGGCTCGCCTGCACCGCCGCTTCGGAGAGCGCCTCATCGCCGGCTTTGCCGGTCACCCCGGTGACCGAGACGTAGTAGAGAAATCCCTTCGCACGCGCCGTCGCCGCTTCGATGCGCGCCGCGCCGCTGGTCGGCGTCAGAAGGGGGATGATGGCGATGTTCGCTTCGTCCGCAGCGTCGCGCAGCACCTGGCCCTCCTCGGGTGGAAGATCGATCACCAAGAGCGCGTCCACGCCGGCTGCCTTCGCTTCGCGCATGGTGCGCTCTTCGCCGTGGATGAGAATCGGATTGTAATAGCCGAAGATCACGAGAGGCGCGTCCGACTCCTTGCGAATCTCGGCGGCCGTTTCGAGGGTGCGCGAAAGGCTCGACCCGGCGGCGATGGCTCGTTCGCTGGCCCGCGCGATGGCGGGGCCGTCCGCGGTGGGGTCGCTGAAGGGGACGCCGAGTTCGAGCACGTCGGCGCCCGCGTCGAGCGCCGCGCGGGCAAACTTGAGCGTCCCCTTGAGCGACGGATCACCGACGCAAAGGTAGACGACGAGCACGCGCCCCTTGCGCACCCGTTGCGCCGCGAAGGCCCGATCAATGCGTGACATGGGGTTTCTCGGCTGCGGTGATGGTCGCCAGATCTTTGTCGCCCCGCCCGGAAAGGGTGACCACGATGCGCACGGAACGACCGCGGCGCGCGCTTTCGCGCTCGGCCACATCGAGCACGCGCGCGAAAGCGTGCGCCGTCTCGAGGGCGATCAAGATCCCTTCCGTCTCGGCGACGCGACGCACGCAGGCCAGCGCCTCGTCGTCGGTGGCGGTGAGGTACGTCGCGCGCCCGCTGTCCTTGAGCGCGGAATGCTCGGGACCGACGCCGGGGTAGTCGAGCCCGGCGCTGATGGAGTGCGCTTCTTGTATCTGCCCGTTGTCATCGCAAAGGACATAGGACTTCGATCCATGCAGCACCCCCACGCGCCCCACGGTCAGCGTGGCGGCGTGCTGCGTCGTTTCCACGCCGAGCCCCGCGGCTTCTACGCCGTAGAGCGCCACTTCCGCGTCATCGAGGAAGGCGCGGAACATCCCGATGGCATTGGAACCTCCTCCCACGCACGCGATGACGGCATCGGGCAGCGCCCCGAGCGCGGAAAGGCACTGGGCGCGCGTTTCTCGACCGATGATTTCCTGCAGCCGCGCCACCAAGGTCGGGTACGGATGCGGACCGGCGGCGCTCCCCACGCAGTAGTACGTCGTGCGCACGTTGGTCACCCAGTCGCGCAGGGCTTCGTTCATCGCGTCTTTCAAGGTGCGGGACCCGGTTGCGACGGGAAGGACGCGGGCTCCGAGCATTCGCATCCGCGCGACGTTGGGCGCCTGCCGCTCGATGTCGACCTCGCCCATGTGGACCTCGCAGGAGAGTCCGAAGAGGGCGGCGGCGGTCGCGGTGGCGACGCCGTGCTGCCCGGCGCCGGTCTCGGCAATGATGCGCTTTTTGCCCATGCGCAGCGCGAGGAGAACCTGGCCGAGCGCGTTGTTGATCTTGTGCGCGCCGGTGTGACAGAGATCTTCGCGTTTGAGCAGGAGTTTGTCGATGAAACGCGACTCCCGGTCGAGCGTACCGGCGAACCGCTGGGTCAGCGTGAGGGGCGTGGGGCGGCCGACATAGTCACGCAGGAGGGCGCTGAGCTCCCGCTGGTAGGGCTCGGCGTCCATGATCGTCGTCATGGCCAGCGTCAGCTCTTCGAGCGCTGGGACGAGCGTCTCGGCGACGAACCTACCGCCATACGGACCGAAATACCCGGGTAACTTGGCTTGGGTCACGACGCGGTTCTAGCATTTCTCGGCGCAAAGAGAGCGGCCTCGATCAGACGGCAGATTCCACCGCCCGGCGAAACGCTTTCACCTTCTCTGGATCCTTGCGTCGCGGATCCCCCTCGCGCTCGACGCCACTGGCGACGTCGACGCAGAATGGCCGTACTGCGCGGATGGCATCGGCCACGTTGCTCGCGCGAAGACCCCCCGCCAGCGTCAACTTCCGTGCCCGGGCCAACGGTTCGACCAGCGCCCAATCGAAGATCTGACCGGTTCCGCCGAGCTTCCCCTCCACCTTGGCATCCACGAGAAGGTGCTCGCCGGGATACTGCGCGGCGCGCTTCACGTCGGCTGCCGATCCAATGCGCACCCCCTTGTAGGCGTGAGGCAACAGTTCAGCG
>Ga0193706_1000099_pt1 | contig 62677 bp, 106 predicted proteins | sample U3c1metaG_FD_160130 | JGI IMG/M metagenome (GOLD analysis project Ga0193706, IMG submission 160130) | Soil microbial communities from a riparian zone of the East river system, Colorado, United States - U3c1 | ecosystem: Environmental > Terrestrial > Soil > Riparian zone | place: USA: East...
CCGGCTTCCCCCTGTTGACGGTCCCCCACGAGGTCCCATAAACTTCCCGTCGTAGCACGGGAGGAAAAAGGAGCACAAGTTGAATCTCAAGTCGGAAGCTTAAACCTGGCGCCGACGTTCAGTGCAGGTTCGAATCCTGCTCCCGCCACGCATGGCGGGGTAGCCCAAAGGTAGAGGCGCGTCTACGTCACCGTCTAAGACTCTTGCTCCGAGGTTCAATCCCCATCCGTCGATATTAGGTCGAGTGGGCACGACAATGAATGCCGAGTCGTAGGTTCGAATCCTACTGAGGCCTCCACGTGGCCTCATGGTGTAGCGGCAGCACGCGGCGTCGTCAAGCTGATCGTGTTCTGAAGCGTACTAATGTCGAACTACCGGACGTGTCACCTGAACAGTGACCAAAATGAAGGCCCGGCGCGCTAGGGTAAGCGCGCCGGGCCGCTCCTTTTCTGGAGAACCTATGCGCATCAACGGTCAACGGTTTAAGCTCGCTAAAGTCATCTTCGCCGTCGAGCTGGATAACGGTATGATCTACAGCATCGCCGGTCTGGCGACCGCTGAGATCGAGCATGTGGAGGAGTACCACCATGACTTTTATCCACGTGACAAGCTAACTCGAAAACTGCGAAACGAGACCATCGTGTCCGCAACGTTCTCGAGTATGTACGGAACTCGGATCTTTCGTCAGAACACGTCACCGACGTTTGACGACATCCCCGATCAGCCTGACGAATCGACGCCGCGATCACTGAGTCAAGTTCATGAGTTACCGTCAGGTTCCTGATAGTGTTGCATTGAAGACGAACGACTCCGACGAAAGGACGACTCGTGATACCCATCTTACGGATCATGGTCCCGGTGATGGCGTTGGCGCTGATCATCGTGGGTGTGGTGGTGGTACGCGCGCAGCACAACCGAACACTGGGCAGGCGAGCCAAGATGCGTGAGCTGGAACGACGCGCTGAGCACCTGCTGGAGAACCTGACCGCGTATCAGACGTGCGTCATCAACGTCCGAGGCGTTGTGGCGCCTGACGTGGACTGGGGCAGTCAGGAGCTGATGCGCGAGGCGGTTCACACGCATCTCACCAACCTCAGCGCGGAAGTGCGTGCGTTGATCAACAAGCGCAACGCCGACGAGTTCGAGGCCGACCACCCGACGAACTTCGACGAAATCTGGAGAGAGGCATCGCATGGCAAACGACGACGCGATCGTCACTGATCAGAAACCCATCGACGAACGATTCCCGATCGAACCACCGATCACTTCGGTTCTTCGATTCGAGCGTAAGTTGGGTGAACGCACGTACACCTATGTGGCATTTCGCGCGACGAAGGACGTGTGGTACTACATCGGACGTCGTGCCTCCCCAACGCCCATGAATTGGTCCTCCGTTCGATCAATGATCGAAGACGACGCCGTGTGCCAGATCGCCACGGACTGGTTCGACGTTCCGATGGTGTTCGACCCGCACGTCAACATGACCCCGGCCGAGTTCGTCGGCCAGGCTTATCCGAAGGGTGAACTACCGTGAATCGAATTCGGCGCGTCGGTGCCGCGATCGTCGCCGTCGTCGCGATGCTGACGCTGGCAGCGTGCGGCACGCTGTCCAACCCATCGAGCGATCAGCTCGCGATCAACTACTCGGCGGGCAGCTACGAGGCGCAGAAGTTCCTCGACTGTCAGGACCCGTCGACGCGCGAACGCAAGGGCATCGGCGACCGCGTGTACTACTACCCCGCCGGTCAGCGCACGTTCAAGTTCTCGAACGACGAGGGCAGCGACAACGGCCCGCTCACGGTGTCGACGAAGAACGCCGAGTTGACCGTCTCTGGGACGGTCACGTTCACGTTGACCATTCCCTGCGACAAGTTCACGGACAAAGCCGGGAAGACGTGGGATGGCGGCCTGCGACAGAAGTTCCACGAGACGATCGGTCGTAAGGACAGCGCGTTCACCGAGAAGTCGGACGAACAGCCCGGCAACGGCTGGGATACCATGATCCGCACGTACGTCAAGGACGTCGTGGATCGTGCGGTCGACAACGAGGCGCTCGGTTACTCGTGGCAAGACCTCTACTCGAACCCGGAGAAGAAGACGGCGTGGGAGACGGCCGTCGTGGCCTCGATTCCGAGGCTGATCGAGACGCAGACGGGTGAGAAGTTCTTCACCGTCAACGCGATCTTGATTCAGAAGCCGACGATCCCGGATGCGCTCAAGCGTGAGATCGAGAACGGGGAGGCCGCCACGCTGCGGGCGAACAACGCGGACATCGACAAGGGCGCGGCAGCGAACTGGCCCGGAGGTGTCGCCGCCTACATCGAGTACCAGCGACAGCTCGCGGTCAACAAGGCCATCGAGTCCGGGCAGGTCAAGGTGATCCCGATCCCGCAGGGATCGCCGATCCTGATTCAGGTTCCGCAGTGAGTCGGCGGAGTCGCATACGATCCAACCGCGGTGAACACGTTGGAGTCGACGTTGGACTCGGATTCATCGTGTTCTGGATCTTCTGCTTTCTCTTCTCAGTTGGTTTTCTGGGCGTCATGGTTTGGGCGATCATCGAGCTCGTCCAGTGGGTCACGACGAAGTAGGGAGGTGACTCCCATGCGACTCGGATTCGAGATCGGGTGAAGTACGGCACCCGGCGTCGCGGTAGCGGCGTCGGGTGTGTGCTGTGTCGACTACGATCGTCTCGTAACGCGAAAGGAGACGATCATGCCAGCCGTTCGTGGAATGCTGAGGGTCACGACCGCTACCCAGCTTGCCGCCGTACTGCCGCTGACCGCCAAGCAGCGCGAGGCGACGCGCGAGCTGACCGAACGTTCGCAGCCGAAGCCAAACAAGGCGTTGACGCGCTCCAACGGGAGCGTTGGCGCTGCGATCGCCGGTCGGCGCGTCGCTGGCGGCGCGCGGGTGACGGGTGGCGCAAACTAAGCGCTACGGCGTCGACCGCGAGGCGCTCTGGAAGAAGATCGGATACGTTCCACATCCCGGTCAACGCGACATCTTGGCGTCACGCGCGCGCTTCCAGGTCAGCGCCTGCGGTCGACGTTTCGGTAAGTCGAACATGGAAGGTCATCGGCTTACACCTGAGGCCTACCGTGCGTACCCACTGCGACACCACCTCAAGGAGTCGGGGCAGCGCCATGAGTACTGGATCGTGGGGCCGGAGTACTCCGACGCGGAGAAAGAGTTCCGCGTGGTCTGGAATGACCTGGTTAAGCGAGGGTTCCCGTTCGACCGGCCAGGGTCTTACAACAATCCTCTCGGCGGGGACATGCATATCTCCCTCTTCGAGGGGACGTTCCAGATCAACGCGAAGTCGGCTCGCCACCCGGAGACGTTGGTAGGCGAGGGACTTCACGGAGTGATTCTCAGCGAGGCTGCTAAGCTCAAGCAGATCGTCTGGGACAAGTATATTCGACCGACGCTGGCCGACTACAACGGCTGGGCGCGCATGACGTCGACGCCCGAAGGGCGGAACTGGTTCTACGACTGCTGGCGGATGGGTCAAAACCCAGCAGAGTGGGAGTGGGCGAGTTGGCGACGTCCGTCGTGGATGAACCCACACGTCTTCCCCATGGGCGCGACGCCAGCCGGTATCGACATGATCATGGAGGCGATCGACAAGCGCACGGCGCTGACGCCTGAGTTTCTCGATGACAGCGGGGTCGACCCCGAGATCGTCTCGTTCATTCGCAGCTTGACACCGGAGGCTTTCCAACAGGAGATCGCCGCTGAGTTCAACGAGTACGTCGGTCGTGTCTTTAAGGAGTGGGACGAAGAGTGGCACGTTCGTGACCTGGAGTACAACCCAGCGTGGGAGACCTACGGCGCAGTCGACTACGGCTTCACTAATCCCAACGTATGGTTGCTTATTCAGGTCGGGCCGTTTGGCACGGTTCACGTTCTAGATGAGGTGTACGAGCCGGGTCTAACGGCTCCTGAATTTGCCGCGCTGATTCGTCAACGCGGGTTGGCGCCAGCCTCTCTCCGAGGATTCTACCCCGACCCAGCCAGTCCCGGCGACACCCGCATTCTCGAGCAGCGACTTCGGGTCAAGGGACGCGGTGGGACCGGTGGAGAGCGTAAACACCGGATCGACGCCATTCGTCTCGCACTCAAGGATCGGAACGCGCACTTGCCATTCGGACACGTTGATCGCCAGCCACAGGTGCTGTTCGACAGACGGTGCGTGAACACCATTCGAGACATGGGCGCGTACCGGTACCCGAAGAAGCGTGGTGAGATCGAGGCGAACACGCCGGAGGAACCGTTGAAGAAAGACGATCACGGACCCGAGGCCTTAGGTCGATTTTTCGGTGGACACTTCAACACGCCCCAGGCTGCAGCGTCGCGCACCGTTATCCGACGTAGTAACCTGGTTGGTCCACGCTAGTCTGACATCAACTCAACGCGTGAAAGGCGACGTCTGTGCTGGATACCTTCACGCAGTACACGACCACTCGGAAGTTCACAGGTCCGCTTCCGTCGTGGATGTCAGATGAAGACGGTGAACGCGTCCAGGCGTACTCGTTTTACGAGCAGATCTACCGCAACGTGCCGGAGGCGTTCAAGCTGACGCAGCGCGGTGCTGACTCCGATCCGGTATATCTGCCGAGCGCGCGTGGGATCGTCGAGTCGGTGAATCGATTCCTGGCCCGTGGTTGGAACTACGCCATCGACCCGGCGTTCGACACACCTGAGAATCAGGTGCTCGTTCGGCAGAAGTTGTCGGTGCTGTTCGCCCGTGAACGTATGCGCTCCAAGTTCAACATGCAGAAGCGGTGGGGCTTGATCCGCGGCGACTCGATCTGGCACGTCATCGCAGATCCGACGAGGCCTGAAAATCGACGCATCAGCATCTACGACGTCGATCCTGCCACGTATTTTCCCATTGAAGATCTGAACAACCCAGGTCGGCTACTGGGCGTGCACCTGGTGACGCAGACGGTTGACCCCAAGGATCCAACGAAGACCGTGATTCGCCGTCGAACGTACCGAAAGCAGGACACCGGCGTGATCACGTCGGAGTTGTCGCTCTGGGAGATGGGCGGTTGGGACGACCGTGACGAGTCAACCGAGTTGAAGTTGGTTGCGGTGTTGGAGCCCGAGATCGCGCTTCCAGCGTTGATCACGACACTACCGGTCTATCATGTCACGAACTCACGCGCACCCGAGAGTCTCTTTGGCGTCAGTGAGCTCGCTGGCATCGAGAACGTTCTCGCCGCGGTTAACCAGACGATCAGTGACGAACACCTGACGCTGGTGATGCAAGGGCTCGGGATGTACGTCACAAACGCGGGCCCGCCGGTTGACCCAACGACCGGCGAAGAACTGAACTGGGTTCTCGGACCGGGTCGCGTCGTCGAGATCGGCGACGAGAAGACGTTCGAGAACGTCGCAGGCGTTCGCACCGTTTCACCTATGATCGAGCACATGAAGTTTATGCTCGAGCAGACGTACGAGGCGATCGGATTGCCTGACGTTGCACGCGGTCGCGTGGACGTCACAGCGGCTGAGTCGGGTATCGCGCTTCTGCTCCAACTGGGTCCGCTGCTGGCCGCGGCCGAGGAAAAAGAAGATGAGATGCTGGGTGTGTACGATCAGCTTCTCTATGACCTGGTGTATAAGTGGCTTCCCTCATATGAAGGACTGCCGATCACGGAGATCGTGATCGCGTCGACCGTCGACGACCCGCTCCCGGATAACCGCAAGCAGCGGATCGAAGAGATCATCATGCTGATGAGTTCGACACCGCCACTGATCTCGGCGGAGTACGCGCGTCAGGAGTTGACCAAGCTAGGCTACGACTTCCCGGCCGAGATGGGCGAGACGGTCGTGACCGAGCAGGCTGCGTATTCGTCAGCCGTAGGATTGGACCCATTCGCGAGTCGTGTTGCTGAAGATCTCGAGCGTGAAAGGGCGGCGACTGGTGGAACCGGAGCCTGAGCAGGTCAACGTAGCGGACTGGATTCGACACCTTGATGTGCCGTTCAATCCTGAGGATGGTGACATGATCACCGACGTCGTCATCTTAGGTCGAATCATGAACGCCAACCGCAACGAGTCGCAGTTCTACGTGGGCATGAATCCTACCATTGACATCATCACTCGCATGGGTCTCATCGCGGCCGGTGGCATGTGGGAGGCTGGTCGTAAGTGGGAGAACGTCGACTCCGACGATGACTGAGACATCGTGGTGGACGATTAGTGGCGCAGATTTCTTAGCTGCACTGCGAAGCGTTGAGACCGGTGTCAGTCCAGATATCGTGTATGCGGAGTACTACGCGAACAGCGATGTTGTGCGCTATGACCAAGACGGTAGCGAGTTGAGTGATGGCGACTGAAGATCGCAAGCCACTTATCTCCTATCTTAAACTTGAGAAGGAGTTTGAGCGCGATCTTCTGTTCACCTTGGATCGCGCCGCTAAGAAGGCCGAACGCGACGTGGCGCGACTGGTCGGGCGTTCCAACGTCGGTAGCGTCATCAGGGCGTCTCAGATGTCCATGGTGGCCCGCGCGCTGCGGTTTCGTGTGGCTGAACTGTGGATCGACGTAGGCTCGGAGGTTCGCGCCGGTCAGGTACGTGCTGGTGCTGAAGCTATGACCGTTATGGTGGAGGAATATGAAGCCGTTCTACTTCGCAGTGGGTTGAGCGCCGACAACATCTCCACGTTCACCAAGGCCGCCGTCGCACAGGCTGAGCAGGGAGCGATCGCCGCCGCGACGCGAATGAGTCTTACTCAAGTGCCACTGTCGACGCGGGTTTATGAGTCGGCCATGTTGCAGTCAGGTCGCATAGATCGCATCGTGAACGAGGCTCTCGCGCGTGGCCTATCGGCGCGTGAACTGGCGTCCGAGGTCAGAGGGTTTATCAATCCTAAGACACCTGGTGGAGCGCGTTACGCGGCGATGCGACTGGCTCGCACTGAGATCAACAACGCGTTCCACGGTATTCAGGTGCAGGAGTCGATCGACTCACCGTTCATTGAGCGCGTCGAGTGGCATCTCTCAGGATCACATAAGGTACCCGACGCGTGTAACCGTTACGCAGAAGATGTGCATGAGCCTGGAGAAGAACCGGGAATCTGGCGTCCGACGCATGTTCCACGAAAACCGCATCCGCAATGTCTTTGCTTTACCACACCTGTCGTTATCGATGAAGAAGAGTTCTTTCAAGGAATGGCAGCAGGTCGTTTTGACGCACATCTTGAATCACGTGGTGTTAATCCGCACGATCAACCTGTGCCGCGAGCGTAAGACTCGTTGACCACGAGTAAGACTCGTTAGCAGCCTGCTAATCTGACATCGATGCGGCTCGAACCGAGCCGGCAGGATTCGGAGGTAGCGGTGCCCGCCACAACTCGGACAGACGTTGATGACGTTGACGATCTGGACGACGTGGATGACGATGGCACCGGTACCGGCACCGATGACGGCGATGCTGGGAAGTCCAGCAAGGGAACCGACTCAACGTCCGATACGTCGGATGTGACCGCCGAGGTCAAGAGGCGTCGTCGTGAGGCACGTGAACTAAAGGCTGAGAACGCCACCCTGGCTGCGCGTCTCGAGGAGCTCGAAGGTAAGGACAAGAGCGAACTCGAGCAGGCGAACACCAAGGTGGTCAAGCTCGAACTTCAGGTCACGGAACTACAGGAGCGGCTCGAAGAGCAGCTCATCAAGAACACATTCCTCACGGCGAACACGCATGAATGGCACAACACGAGTCGCGCGTGGCGCATGCTCGATCTGAGTGACGTGACGATCAACGATGACGGATCCGTTGACGGTCTCGAGGAGGCGATCGCGGCGCTCGCCGCCAGTGATCCCTACCTCATCAAGGTCACGAAGACCGATGACGACGATGACACGGAACGTGAAGCCAAGAATGCGGGCGCTACCGGTACACCTACCGACGGTCGCCGCCGTCGTACCCCGAGCAAGGGTGCTGACGAGGCGGCTCTTCGGGTGAAGTATCGGATCTGACCTCGGAGGGCGGAATCATCGCCAGGTACGACAAGTACGACCCATATTCGGGCGGATTCCGCGCACCGCTCGAGAACGCCATCGTTCTCGCGAATGCCTTCGTTGCATACGCGGTGGGTCTCAACGGTAGTGGCCGAGTCGTTCTCGGCGCCGGTACGACCGGCATCAAGGGCATTCTCATCGCGCACAACGCTCGCGAGGTGGGCGAGATCGTCGACGTCATGACCGGCGGTGAGATCGTCGAATTCGCGCTCGCCGCGGGCACGCCGTACTACGGTGTCGCCGCTGACGGGACGATCACGGCCACCGTGGGCTCCAACAAGGCACTCGGCTTCACGGTCGAAGCCTCGCGCATGATCGTGAGGGTCGTCTGATGGGCAAGGGCTTCAACGTCGCAGCGGATATCGTCAATAGGACCGCTGACGGGCGTGACATCAACGACATGTGGGCTGAATTTCAAGCCACCGTTGCGCTGCGCAACTCGCGTCGGCAGCCGTTGATCGACCTGCTGACGTTCCCGGTTACCAACGTGATCGAGGATGTTCCACAGATCGGTCAGGAGGACTTCGAGGAGGCATCGGAGTTCGGTGTGCCGAAGGGGATTCGGCCGCAGCTCACCTACTTCTCGCTGGCATACACCTTCAAGTGGTACGACCTGGCGAAGCGGAACACGTGGCGATTCCTCGCCGACGCGACCGCCGCGCAGGTCGAAGCCAACCACCAGGTGGCGTTGGACGCGGACAATCGTCTCGTCTTCAAGACGGTCATGCACACGCTGTTCCGCAACACCAACCGATCGGCCACGATCAACGGCCAGTCCTACAACGTGTACGCTCTCTACAACAACGATGGCACCGTGCCGCCGGAGTACGCGGGCAACACGTTCGACGGCACGCACACCCACTACCTGGTGAGCGGCGCGGCCGGTATCGACTCGGGTGACTTCGAGGCGATGATCGAGCACCTTCGGCACCACGGGTACTCACCAGCCAACGGTATGCAGCTCGTTGCGCTCGTGAATCCGGCACAGTCGGTCGCGATCCGCACGTGGAGGGCGAACACCGCCAACGCGAACGGCGCCGTCGCTCTCTACGACTTCATCCCCGCGTCGAATCAGCCGAGCCTGATCGTCCCGAACTCGGATGGTCTGCTTGGCACCATTCCGCCGTCGTCCTTCCAGGGCTTCAGCGTGATCGGCAGCTACGGGAGTGTGCTGATCATCGAAGAGGACTACTGCCCCGCTGGCTACGTGGCGATGATCGCGACTGGCGGCGCGGCCAACCTCCGCAACCCGGTCGGTATTCGGATGCACCCGAACGCGTCGCTTCAGGGTCTCCTGCTGCTCGGCGGTAACCAGACGGGCTACCCGTTGATCGAGTCTTTTTACACCCGCGGACTCGGCACCGGCATTCGTCAGCGCGGCGGCACGGTCATCATGCAGATCAAGGCCTCCGGCAACTACGACATTCCGGCGCTCTACGCGAACGTGCCGTGATAGGAGCAGACACGTGAGCAAGCAGATCGACATGAGTAAGAACTCATTCACCGACGACGAGGTTCAGTACATGCGTGAGCGCATGATGTCGGTTCCCGGTGAAGACCCTGAGCCCGAGCCGGAGCCCAACTTCGACACCGTCCGCGACGTGACGTCGCCCACGCCACCGATCATCGGCGTGGATGCGCCACCGCCTCCCTCTGCGCCGACGGAGCCAGAGAACGCGCCGGAGACCGAATCGGTGGACGAGGGCGACGAGTTCGAGCGTCTTCCAGCCGAGTCACTTCGACAGATGCTGCGTGATCGCGAGCAGCCGACGTCGGGCACCAAGCCGGAGCTCATCGAGCGGTTGCGTTCGCTTCCGCCGAAGGAGTAACTAGTGGGAGGGGAACTCGGTGGCGACCGCGGCAGACATTGATCAACTGAGGTTGTTGATCGACGACCGCAACGCCGCCGAGTTCTCTGACGACTACCTCGCTGAACTGCTGGACGCGGGCTCTACGATGAACGCGACGGCCGCGACGTTGTGGCGCGTGAAGGCAGCGCGTTACGTCAAGCTCGTACACGTCAAGGAAGGTTCTAGCACCCGGAACCTGGGCGACATGCACGCGCACGCGTTGGCCATGGCCAAGGTGTACGGCGATGATCCGGGTGGCGATGAAGAAACGCCGATCACCGGGCGAGCTGGGACGCGGGAGATCACACGTGCCTGATCAGGATGTCGAGTTCGAACACGACGTGCAGCGTGAGCTGACGCGTTGGTTCATCGACACCGATCCGATCGAGATCGCACTCGTTCCATATGAGCGTATACGTGTCTCCAACGGTGGATTTCAGCTCGTGGCGCAGACGCCTCGAGCGATCCAACGTCTCCGGCTTTGCGAGGTTGACTCGGTATTCGCTGGCGAGCTGCGACGGACCGACGACGGCATCCAACGCGATCTTACCTTGACGTTACTTGGCATGTGGGATGCGATCATTCAGCCCTACGATCGATTCACACATGATGATGCGCAGTGGGAAGTACTCTCTGACCTGCGCTACAACAACTGGGAACGACGCGCAACGGTGGTGCGACGTGGCACGCCGTAGCATTAACTGGGACGACAAGGAACTTGCCCAGCGCATTGAGAAGATGCCCAACGAGGTTGATCGTGTTCTGTCGGGCGTCGTTCGCTACCACGCGCCGAAGTTCCAACGGCGCGCGCGCATCGACGCTTCGTGGACGGATCGAACCGGCAACGCGCGCAACGGTCTATTCGCCAAGGCGGTCATCGAAAAGCAGCACAGCTACGCGATCGTGCTCCATCACACCATGCCATATGGCTTCTGGCTTGAGGTCAGATTCGCCGGCCGGTACGCCGTGATCCTGCCGACGCTGGATGCGAGTGGGCCCGAGGTTATGCGCGACGTCGCGCGACTGTTCGTGGTGTTGAGCGGGAGTACGTGATGAGTCGCGCGGCGGTGTACGGACTTATCAGTGCTGATCTTGATCTTCAACTACTGGGATTGGATCCCAACGCGACGTTCAGCGCGAACGCGACAGACTCCCCGACTTATCGGCCGTTTGTGATCATTCGGTGGGAAGATCACACGGCGACGTTCGCCGATCGCGGGCCGCAGAACCTCACGATCTGGGTTCACGATGATGGTCAGGATTACGCTCGAGTCAACGACATGCTCCAGCGTATTCGTGAGGTAATGGCGGACGCCGTCCATGTGGTAGGCAACGACGGTGACACGTTGACCGAGAGTAGGTGGCTTGGTTCCAGTTCTGATCTCTATGATGACGGTTATCGCACCATAACTCGAAATGCGACGTTTCGAGTCGTATCACGGAGGAGTTAGATGGCAGAGAAGGTAGTCGAATCTCCGAAGGTGGCGCGGTACATCGGAACCGCCGACGTTCGCGAGATCGACAAGTCGAGTTGGGATAACGCGGGCGTCACCGATCAAACCAAGGTGACGTGGAACAAGCGCAACAAGTGGCAGGTTCCTCTCACCGAGCTGAGCGACTCAGCGGTGGCGTATCTCGAAAATGATCCAGGATTCGTCGTGGCGGACTATCAGCCGTGACCGATCTGCGATGCGCGAGTAAGTTGCATGGAACTCTCGATGATGGTGTTATCGAGATCAAGTGCAACTCGCGTTTTTGCGGTGCAGGTTCGGAGGTAGTCGTGCTTCATAAATTTAACGCGGTCACCGGCGAGTTGATCGAGACCGCACGGTTCAAGTCACCAGGAGGAACACGTGGCACTGACCACCGTGCCGCTGCCGTACGGACTGCGTGAACTGTACGTCACCGGCTACACGACTGACGCGGCCACGGTGCTGGATACTCCCAGCGTCAAGTTGCCGTATGGGCGGACGCTGAGTTTCTCGGCTGCCGAGGAATTCCAGGAACTGCGCGGTGACGACCGTGTTGTGACCACTCGTGGTCAGGGCGAAGGCGTCGAGTGGGATCTCGAGGCGGGCGGTCTGTCTTACGAGTCGACCCGCAAGATGTTCGGCGGATCGATCACCGAGACCGGCACGACTCCGAATCAGAAGAAGGTCTACTTGAAGAAGGTCACCGAGGCACGACCTTTCTTCCAGCTTCGCGGTCGTGCGATCTCCGACAGCGGCGGCGACGTCGTGTGCACGTTGTTCCGATGCCGCTCGACCGGCGAACTCGAAGGCGAGATGTCCGACGGCGAGTTCTGGTTGACGTCGGCATCAGGTGTCGCGTTGCCGTGCTTGGTCGCGGGCACCACCCTTGACGGTCTCTACCAGTTCGAGCAGAACGAGACCGCGGCTGTCTTGACGTAATCCATCAACTGGGAATAGGAGCACTAGGATGCCACCCACGGACGAGGAACGACGCGAAAAGCGTCGGAAGAATCGCGAACGTCGTCGCGATCAGAGGGCACGTACGCGCGTAGACGAGTCGCAAACGTGGAATCCAACGACCACGACGACTACCAGGTCCAACGATGATCTCGCGGCTCGCTACGCGCCAACCGCGTGGTCTGGTAACAGTGGCCAAGGCGAGTTCACCGAGCTAACCTGCCCTTCCGGCCAGATGTGTCTCGTTCGACGCCCGGGTGTTCGTGGATTGATGAAGGCAGGTGTTCTTCACAGCGTGGACGCCCTGTCGGTCGCGATCGACAACGGCATTCGAAAAGGTACCGGTCAGCGACCACAGGACGAAGCGATCACCCTCAAGGCCATCACCGAGAATCCGTCGATGCTTGAGGATGCACTTCACATGAGCCATCGCATTCTCTGTTACGTCGTCGTGGCTCCCGTGCTGGAGATGCCACGCGACGATCCGACGAATCGCAAGCCGGGTGTGCTGTACGCGGATGACGTCGACGAGATGGACATGATGTTCATCATCAACTTCGTGATGGGGGGAAGTAAGGAGCTGGAGACGTTTCGTGAAAGATTCGAAGAAAATCTTCGAAGCCTGGACGCTCAGTCAGCGAATGGGAGTACGTCCGAGTGAGACGTATTTCATCGATGACGAACTCACCGCGTGGTGCTTCGACCGTGCTGTAGTCACGTGGGGAACGGCGCTCGAGAACAACCTTGAGAAAGAACTGAAGAAGGCAAAGACGGACGCGGCTGCGCAACGAATTCACGCACGTGTCATGGCACGGTGGCTCGATGACGGCGACACACACGGACGATTCCGTGACCCAGGTAAGACAAGCTAGGCGGGAGGTGGGCTAGTGCCGAATTACGATCTTGGCACAGCCCGTGGCGTCGTCGAGATTCAGTACAAGTCGGATGGACCTGACAAGGCTCGTAAGGACCTAGACAGTCTTAGCAGCACGGCTGACTCAACCGGTGCGGCGATGGATCGTACGTCGCGTACCATGGGTATCGCGGGATTGGCGATCGCGGCCGGTCTCGGTGTCGCCGCTAAGTCGGCGATCGACTTCGAGAAGCAACTCAGCGGTATTAAGGCTGTCTCGGGTGCCACCGCTGACGAGATGGAGAAGATTCGAGCCAAGGCTCTCCAGATCGGCAAGGATACCAAGTTCAGCGCATCTGAAGCTGCGTTGGCTATGGAAGAACTTGTCAAAGCAGGCTTGTCGACGACAGATGTCTTAAACGGTGCAGCGGACGCGACGATCGCGCTCGCCGCCGCAGGCGGAGTGGACTTGCCGGTCGCGGCGGAGATCGCCGCAAACGCCATGAACCAATTCGGTCTCACGGCGAAAGAGATGCCACGAATCGCCGACTTGATCGCGGGCGCGGCCAACGCATCGGCGATCGACGTCAACGACTTTGGGTTCTCGCTGAGTCAAGCTGGCGCGGTCGCCAACCTAGCCGGTCTGTCGTTCGACGACCTGGCCACCAGCATCGCCTTGATGGGCCAGGCGGGCATCAAGGGTAGTGACGCTGGTACGTCGCTTAAGACATTCTTGAGCAACCTGCAGCCCACCACGGTCAAGCAGACCGCCTTGTTCAAGGAACTTGGTCTTATGACCAAGGACGGGACAAACGCGTTCTACGATCAAGCCGGGTCGCTCAAGTCGATGGCGGAAGTCGCACAGCTCTTGAACACCGCGACCGCGCAGATGACGGACCAGCAGAAGCAGCTCACTCTCGAGACCTTGTTCGGCAGCGACGCCATTCGTGCCGCAGCCGTGATCACCGAGGGCGGCGCGGCTGGTTTCAATGAGATGGCCGCTGCCATGGGTAAGGTCAAGGCGGCTGACGTCGCGGCCGTTCGCATGGACAACCTGGCCGGCAAGATGGAGGAGCTTAAGGGCTCGGTTGAGACGGTGTCCATTCAAGTTGGAACCGTCTTGATCCCATTCTTGACCACGCTGGTGAATCACGTCGCGTCCCTAGTTGGCTGGTTCAGCAGCCTCGATCAGGGAACGCAGAAGGTCATCATCGGCATCATAGGGATCTCAGGCGGGACACTTCTCGCGATCGCTGGTATCCTCAAGCTGGTGACCACAGTGCAAACCATGGTCGCGACCATGCGCATTCTCATCCCGGCGCTGAAGGCCGCGGCGATCGCCACTAAGGCGTTCAGCATCGCGCTGTTGACCAACCCGATCTTCTTGATCATCGCGGCGATCGTCCTACTCGTCGCCGGTCTGGTATGGCTCTACAAGAACAACGAGACCGCACGCCGCATCATGGACGCCGTGTGGAAGGCGATCAAGGTCGCGATCGCCGCGACCGTAGACTGGATCGTGAACGTTGCGTGGCCGTTCATAGTGAAAGCATGGGACGCGATCAGCGCCGGTGCGGTGTGGTTGTGGAACATCATGAAGACCGTGTGGAACGGCATTATGACAGCCGTTCGCGCGACCGTTGACTTCATTCAAGGCGCGTGGAACCTGCTGACGCGCATCTGGGATCGAATCGCGAGTGACATCGCATTCTTGTGGGGCATCTTCAAGACCGTCTTCAACGCGATCAACTCGGTGATCGAGTCCGTTGTGTCTGCGATCGCCAGTGTGATCACGACAGCGGTGTCGATCTGGCTTGCCGTGTTCAAGGGATTCCTGGGTGTACTGGACGCGATCTGGAACGCGTTCTGGGGTGTGTTTGGTGGCTTGATCAAGGCTGTGTTCGGTCTGATCGTCGCGATCATTCAGCTCGGAATGGCGATCATCAAGCTGGCGATCACCGCCGCACTCACCGTGATCATGGCGATCTGGAACACGGTCTGGGGCGCGATCAAGGCCACAATCGGCGCGATCATCGACTTCGTGTCAGCCTACATCAGCACGGGCTTCAACATCATGATGTCGGTTATCACGACGGTGATGAATGCGATCTGGGCCGTAGTGACGTCGATCTGGGATGCCATCAAGGCGATATTCACCGCGGTCAACGACTTCATCGTGTCGGTGATCACCACGGCGTGGAATGCCATCAAGGGCCCAGTGCAGGCGACGATGGACTTCATCTGGTCCATCGTGAGTAGCGTCTTCAACAACGTAAAGAGCTTTATCACAAACGCCGTCAACGCCATCGTCAGCGTTATGTCCACCGCGTGGAACACCGCTAAGAACGCTGTGTCAGGTCCGTTCAACGAGATCAAGAACATCGTCATGAACGCGATCAACGCACTCATCGACGTCGTCGGCGGCATCGGTGGTCGGATTCTCAACACGTTGGGCGACTTTGGGCGATTGCTCTTCAACAAGGGTCGTGATCTCGTACAGGGCTTGATCGACGGTATCACGTCGATGATCAACGGCCTCACAAATAAGTTGAAGGCGTTGACCGATATGATCCCTGGTTCACCGGTCAAGGAAGGTCCGCTACGCGTGTTGAACCGCGCTGACACGCTGCTCAAGCCTCACGGCACAAAGGTCATCCAAGGTTTCTCTAACGCGATCGCCGACGAGATCCCACAACTTGACACGTTACTTGGAACGTTGGTGCGGAACAACCTCATGCGCAACATGGCGGCGACGACCGCTATGGCCGCGTCAGTGAACGCAGCGGCGCCTCATGCCACCAACAACAGCGCGACGTACGCCACAACGTTCAACCTCAACGGCGTGTCTTCTGACACCGCAGACTCGGTGTCAGCCAAGGTCAATCGGAGATTCGGTCGTATGTTGGTTGATCGGGGGGTGCCCGCGTGATCACCACCACGCTCGATATCACGTGGATGTTGGACACCGTGGTGTTCAACACACCTTCACCTGGTGGTTGGACGCACGTCATCGACGAGCAGCGCGTAGAAGGTTGGCACAGTTCAGCCGGTGTACGCTCAAATCGTGTTGATCGACTGCAGGACAACGGCTCGCTTCGTGGACCTAACTACCGATCCACCAAGATCATAGTGCTGAGCGGATGGACCGAAGGTCTTGATCGATTTGCCGTACAAGACGCACTAACCGAACTCGCTGCGTTATGCAGTGATCCCACTCAACTCTATCGACTCGAACGAAGTGACGCACGAAGTGACGCGAACTTCTACCTGATGGTCGAGTTGGACGACTCGATCGAGATTCGGTACAAGCAATCACGTGATCAAGATGGTGGCTACCTCGAGTGGGATATTCAACTTGCAGCACCTGACCCAACCAAGTACTGGATTCAGGATCTCGTCGATACCATGCTCGAGGTGGGTGCACCAGTTGCGCCGGTCGGCGGACTGAACTTCACCGGTGGACTGAACTTCACCGGTGGGTTGAACTTTGGTGTTTCAGGATCAAACGCAGTGTTCACGATCAACAATCCAGGGACAGCACCCTTGTTCTTGAACTTTGACGTCTACGGGCCGACCGACGGTTTTGAGATTCGACGTCTCGACAACGGTCGTAAGCTTCAGGTGAACCGCGAACTTTTCTCAGGTGATGTGTTTTTCCTCAACACCAAGAACAAGACAGCTCGACTAGGTGATCAGAACTACCGCGGTGAGATGGGCGAAGCGAGTTGGAGTAGCTTTGTCGTCTCACCTGGCGGATCGATTACCGCATACTTTGCGCCGTACACGAGTACACCCGGGCAAACCCGGCTGGTGGTTTCGTGGAACGTCGGAAACTACTAGGAGGGAGCTGACGTGCCTACCACGGTTGAAGGCGCCAAGCCTTGGGCGATCGACGACGCAATCGGGACGTTGGATGCCCGACTTTTCGCCGCATCCATGCTCATGCCGATCTCGGTTGCATATCTGTCGACACCAAGCAACAAGGCGCGATCTGGTGTCTTGCCGGTTGGGACGGACGCGGGCGGTGTGCCGCTTGGCGGTAAGGTGCGCGCGAAGTCGTCGCCGAACATGCAGACCGAGATCGTAGCTGCGACGTATGTCATGGCTGTTACCGGTCAGGGTGTGTGGGTATGCCCGTTCGACGCGTTGGTGACCTTGGATCATCCCGCAGCCGATCCGGTGTTCAACCGATACGACCTCGTCGGCGTACGGATCTACGACGTGGACGCGGGCATTGGCGCGTCGCGCAAGGCGCAACTGGAGATCTTGCCGGGAACACCCTCGGGTAGTCCGGCTGAACCCTCGTTCAGCACCGACTTCATGCCGCTAGCGCGTGTCACCGTGAACGCCAGTCCTGACACGACGATCGTGACAGGTGACATCGTCGACCGCCGCGTGTTCACCAACACCCGAGGTGGCGTTATTCCGCATCAGCCTTTCTCGGCAGAGACAACTGGTGCGTACCCAGGTGTGCAAAAGTACGTCCACGGTGACGCGTACCCGTGGAAGGGCTGGGACGGCCTGCAGTGGCTTGACGTGGGCAGCGACTCGGCGGCCATCGCGGCCATCAACGCGTTGGACACTGTGAATGGTGTTCAGAGTACGCTCGGTACGAGCGGATCTACGGTATACACCGCGACGCTGGCCAGCGGGACCACCGCGTCGGTGGCGTTCACCGCACCGCCGTCCGGTAAGGTGATCGTACACAACATGTGCGCGTCGTTCACCAGCACCACCGCGTTCATCCACATGGCATTCGAAGTTCGCACCGGTGCGTCCATCGGCAGCGGTTCGGTGTTCTTGGCGGCCGATGATTCGTTCAGCGCGCGACACCAGACGAACGTGCAGACGTTTTCAGTGCAACGCAGTAAGCTGGTAACCGGTCTTACGCCCGGCTCGTCCTATCACGTTCGGCAGATGTTCAAGGTGAGCACTGGATCGGGCTCGTGGTACGACAAGGAGATCATCGTGGAGCCGCAGTTGTGACGACGCCGCTGTTCTTTTCGGCACCACCAGATGACTTTCAGCCGACCACGTACACGGTCTTGGTGGGTGAGGTTCGTTCGGGTAAGGTTTACACCGAGTTGCCGATATTTGACGGTGGCGCCAGTATGCAACTCAATCGCGGTGGCGACATATCGGTCCGCGTCAAGTGGGATGCTGATCTCGGCATTTCACTGCAAGATCTCAAATCCCGGTCGACGCCGGGTCGTATGTTCTTAGCTCTCGTGAACGACTTTCACATCGTCGAAGCTGGCCCAATTTGGCGTAGGACGTGCACATCCGACGGCGTCCTGACGATTGGAGCGAATGGCTTATGGAGCCTGTTCTACCGCCGTGGAATGTGGAACACCGGCATCTTCAACCTGCAAGAAGCGGCCGCCGACGTCGACATGACGGGACTGTCCGATCACGGGATCATCAACGAGATGGTGTACACCGCCTACAGTCACGGCGCGTTCCCGTACTCGTTCACGATCGCGGCCGCTGGTTCGTCCACCGAGGTGTATCCCGGATGGGAGTTGGCGTCGGTCGGCGAACGACTGGAGCAGTTCACGGCTCGTGGTCCTGACACGCTGATCACAGCGCAGTTCACCGACACGTCACGAGAGCAGATCAAGTGGGTCGTGAACGTAGGTGATCCGTACCTGGAGCAGGTCGGTATCGATCACGTGTGGGACATTCCAGGCCCAGATGTTCTCGATGTGTCGATCGAGGAAGAGGGAACGAACCTGGCGTCAACCGTGTTCGTCAAGGGTGACGGTCAGGAACGCGGAACAATCATTGGGCGCGCGACCAACACGAGTTTGACCGACAACGGATATCCAGTTCTCCATAAGGTCATCAGCGATCACATGTCCGTTCGTGACCCAAACACGGCCACAGAGTACGCACAGGCGTACGTGAACGACTACGCGTACGGTAAGGCGAATGAGCTGTGGACCGTACGCGTTCGCGCCAACGGTGAGGTTCCCCTGTACTCGATTCGGCCAGGTAACCGGGTGCGATTCGCCGTGGGTCCGAATCACTGGATCTCGGAAGGTGAGTACGTTCGTCGGATTACCGGTTACACACTTCAATGCCGTGACGATACGTTGGACCTCGACATCGCACCGCATTGGAGTGAGCAATGAAATACCCAGGAACCGCTGGCGAGGTGGTCGAGCTTATCGGATCGTTGGCCGGTCGGATCGCAGAGAGTGCGCGTAAGACTCTCTACTCCGCGATCATCGGTCGTGGTGGACTGGAGATCCGCGAGAATGGGTTCTTTCAGCTCGTCACCCCATCGGGCACGCGGGTGTTCTACGTGGGACCATATGGTCCCAACCGGCCGGACGGTCAACCACAACAGTCGGTCGTGGTTCGTCGTGATGATGGAACGTTGGCGTTCGACATCCTGGACGGTGATCCGTTCGGCGGAAGTCCGCCCTACGCGCAATATTGGGCGTTCTACGACCGCACCGGTAACATCATCTTCGGCGACGATCGCGACTCGGGAGTAGGTCTCGCTCGTCCTTATCTGAGCACGCCGCTGTTTGCGTCAAGTTACACTCGGATGCCCGGTGCGACCGGCATCGTAGGTGACAACTTGATCTGTGACACTGGTTTCCAGTTCAAGCAACATCCGACGAACACAGTGTGGCTTCGTTGGATCACGAGCGACGTCGGAACCACCGGTAGCATCAGCATCTATCTCCACGAACCCGCCGTGGGAGGCGCTACGCTGATCGCGACACGTTCAGCCGCGTACGCGTACGTGGACGAGTACTTCACGTTCAGTCTGGCCGGTCCGCATATGTCACAATACAAGATCTACGTCGAAGGCACTCGAACCGCAGGAACGGGTGCGATCTGCGCGACCGGATTTGTCGCGATGAAACAGAGTTTCTAGGAGGCGCTATGGCCCCGGATCCACCACCTATTCCGGCGCCGACGTTGCCCTATCCGGCATTTCCATGTCGGGGTGAGTCAGTTGACGAAGACGGACAGATCGTGATTCGAGAGCAACAGCCGTACCCAGTCGTCCATCCGACGAGTGAGGTGACACGTGGCCTATAAGTCGGATCCTCGTGGTGCAGCTCCGGTGCGACTGATCGCCGTCCACACGGGCGAAGGCGCACGCACCGCGGTCAATCTTGCCGCATTCTTTTCACGTGATGACGCTGAGGGCTCAGCGCACGCGGGAATCGACTACGCGACGACCCTTCTCATGGTCCCCTACAATCGTGCGTCGTGGACACTACGCAGAGGCAACGCGATCTCGGACAACGTGGAGTTGTGTGCGTTCGCTGAGATGACACGGGCGCAGTGGTTGTCGGAAGAATCTGTCACGTGGCGTCATAGTACTCTCAAGCGAAATGTCACGGTTGATCGTCCACGTGATATGCTGCGTCGCACCTCGGCGTGGATAGCTGGACGGTGCTTAGCGCGAAACATACCGATCCGTAAGCTGACTCCAGCGCAGGTGAGCGCGGGTTGGGCTGGTGTTATCGGTCATGTCGACTGGACCGAAGGCATGAATGATGGGACCCACTGGGATCCGGGCCCAAACTTCCCCTGGGACATCGTACTTGCGGATGCTCGATCGATCGCACAAGGAGACGACATGCCGTTAACCAAGGAAGATCTTAGTGCCATCGCTGGTGCGGTCTGGGGGATGCAACTTGGTAACGGTCATGCCCAGGCAAATATGACCGTGACCAACTCGAACACATGGGAGATCAAGGGTCAACTTTCGACTCTCAACGTCAAGATGGAATCGCTGGCCGGCAAGTTGGACGATCGCGAGGCGAAGTTCATCGTCGCTGTCCGTGAGATCGTCGCCGCCGACGCCGACGATGACGTTGTCGTAGGCCCTGAGCATATCGCTGCGCTCGTCGACGCTATGACCGCTGCGCTGCCTGAGCATCTCCGACCGATCGTCGTCGCGGGTGTCGCAGAGGTCTTACGTCGAGGTGTCGACGAGGAGTGATCAATCTTCTCGTGGTCATGACATACGCACAAGAGTCGTCGTCCGCGCTACTGCCCTCCACCGAGCTAATCGGGACAGGCGGTTCGGTCGCACTCTTGGGCGCCGTTGTCATGATGATCTTTACCGGTCGACTAGTTCCACGAAGCGCGCTACTGGACGCGCAAGCGGAACGTGACAAGTGGGCCGAAGTGGCGCGAGCTGCCATAGCACAGAACAACCAGTTGCTAACCGCGACTCGGGTGACAAGTGACGTGCTACGGGCGTTGCCAGATTTGAATGAGACATCATGAAATGGCCGTGGAGTCGTAACGACGGCGGTTGCAGTGAAACCGACGAAGCCGACGCGCACTTGGCTCGGATTCACAATCAACAAAATGAGGTGAATAAGCTCACATCTGACCTAGAAGGTGCACAACGTCGCAATCACTTCTCTGAGATGGTCGAGATCGCGTTCATACGGAAGAGGGAAGTGTGATGCAAGCCATTAGTAACCTGTTGCTCTATTGGGCAGCCCTGGTAGGCATTGCGTCTGCGATATTCCATATGACGGGTCCGTGGTGGACTTCGCCGATGGGTCGACATCTCGCGGCATATATGTGGGCACTCGCACTGGTATTGTGTCTGGTGGGGATCCGAAACCTTCTAGGTCCTTTTCCTGGTTATCAGGTGATGCGGATCGTGGTCTTTGCCGCAATACCCATTGTTATGACGAGACAGTTGTGGCTCCAGATCAAGTTTCGTTACTTGAATGTTCGGATCATTCATGAAAGGATCGCATCAATGACGAACCCGGCCGACGACGCTGCGAGTGCGACCACGCATGCGCACGAAGGATTCGGCGAAGAGAGCGACGACGCCGACGTGCGCGAGGTCGTAGAAGCCAACACCAAGGAGGGCTCCGATGGAGACCTTGGTCACGATCGATGAGTTGTGGTTGACGTTCTTGGTCGCCACCGTGTTACCCATGATCACCGCGTTGTTCAAGCAGCAGTTCGCGGCGAGCTGGTGGGGATCGTTGATCCTCCTCGCGTTGTCCGTCGTCAGCGGCTGGCTGACGTCGCTCTATGCAACGGGCGGCGTGTTCGAACTACGCGCGACGCTGATCGCCGTGATGATCTCATTCATCACGGCTGTAGGTTTCCACTTCGGGCTGCTCAAGCCCGCCGGTCTGACCGGCGACAGCGGCGTGATCCAACGCGCTGTGCCCGTAGGCTTAGGATCTAACCAGCGAGGGCCAGACCCAGCATAAACCCACACAACAGACACACGATGATGATTGTCACGATCGCGCAGACGACACGAAATCCAAGTGAGATCTCGTGATCCAACTCGTCGTAGGTGTCACGGATAGGTACCGCAGCGGCGCGTTCCTCCACCGTGAATCGACGTCGTGCGTTAGGACGCGATGGGTTGTCGTCGGTGCGCCCAGCGGACTCACCCAGCATCAGCCAACACCAGCGACAACGCCGAGACTGGCGAGCCACGCGGTGACGAGAGCTAGCACGATCCGCGCCTTGCGCTCCAGACCGGCGCGTACAGACGGGTTCGCTAGCGCCGCTGAGCACCCAACGGCGCCTCCACTGGCCCGCCGACGCGCTGGCGGGTCAGTGGGTACTGCCATAGCGTTGACGAGGAACCAGATGACCACCACGTTGGCGAACGAACGCGCGTGATCGCGCCAACGCGGGTCATCAACGTGACGTGAACGATGTGTGTAGTTTCTCATGATCATCCTTTCGTTACGTGACACGAAAACGACGCGGGTGCCGGTGGCGCCCGCGTCGTTGGTTTTCGAATTGATCATCGCACCGCCGCGCGAGTCGTGCTGCCAGCGCGCGGTGCGTTGACGTCGGCGTTACGGCCAGCCGCCTTGCCCTGCGCCACCGCGTCCGCGGCCATGCGCTGCGCCTTGCTCAGCTTGGTGCGCATATTCTCGCGCACCCACTGCTCGGCCAACTTCTTGCGGTCGAACAGGACCAACGCCGCACCCGGCGTGTCGTCCACGACGGTCTGACGCTGGATGCGAATGCGCTCCGCAGCGCCGACGCCGAAGGCGTTGATGAACGAACGACGGGCGACGAACTTGTCCATCGCCGTGAGACCCGTCTTGTCGTAGGCCTTCCACCACGCCGACATCGCGTTGTCGCACTGGACCCGCAGCGAGTCGATGAGCTGTTTGGCGTCCAGCGCGTCGGTCTCGAACCCGACGATCGCGAGGCCCCATGAGGTCTTGCTGCCCATGTTCAACCGGATGCCGACGAGGTCGAACGCACCTGCGACGTAGGCGCCCATTCCAGCCCAGGACTCGGAGTAGATCGTGGTGAAGTGGACGTCGACACGAACGACGTTCTCGCCACTTGGTGCAGCGTCGTCGATCATCGCGCGGCTGATCGAGTGCTTGATCATCAGCTCCTGGGCGCGCTCGGTGTACGCCAGTCGCTCGACCTCGCTCGTGTTGGGGTGCTCGGCCTGCGCGAGCAGTCCGGCGATCCGCTGCCTCAGCTTGTCGTCCATCTTCGGTCCCTTCGTCGCTGCGTCGTTCGTTGCCAGGACGACGTTAGCCTAGCTGCACGATCGTGTCAAATCGCCTCACGGGGAAACGTGACGTGTCGATCATCACCGTCGAACTCGCCCCAGACGTCGAGGTCGCACGCGAGGTTGGTGCACGTCAGGTGGGGTCGCCGACGCATCGGTGTCTTGAGCTGCACGCCCGCCAGCGACCACGTGCCGAGCGGTGACGCCCACCAGTCGATCGTGACGACTAGTGATCCCGGCGGTGCGTGACATTTGGGACATGAGATATCGTGCGGTTTCACCTGTCCCTTGACCGCACCATCGCGACGAACATGATCGTTGCGCAGATGGCGAACACGATGGCGAACGTCGCCTCAGGCCAACTCATGACCACTCCCGTTCGATCGTGTAGCCCGTGAGAAACGCGGTCCGAAACGTCAATCGCACGTCGCGACCGAGATTGCGGTAGTCGGTTGTCAGCCACTCGTGCTGTGCGAGCATGGCGAGGAAGTTCGCCTCGATCTCCTCCACCGTGTTACCCGGTACGACGACCGGTATGCGATCTTCGCCCGCCGCACTGACGCGCAGCACGTAGCGAGGCCGTCGGATGTGTCCTGGTCGATCGCCGGATCGTGATCCGTTTCGACGCCTGGGCTTGAACATCATCTCGAAGAATGATGGACGTGGGTCAGAGATGTCCACGATAGCTCCTTAGGTCACGGTGATGAACACGAGAAGCAGACCGACGAACGTTGACACGCGGGGGTACGCCGTTAGGGCAAGCCACGTAACGGTTACGAGAGATGCGGCCCAGTCGGTCGCGACGGTGTACACGGTGACTCCACTTTGTCGGTTCGTCGGTGAACGCGTTCAGCCTATCAGGAAACGTCAGCTTCGTCGGCGAATTTCCCACGTGAATCACGACGACGACGCGTACCCGTCGGCCAGCCGCCGCGCGATGGTCGATACCGCGCACGCCAGTCCGTCAACGCCTCTGAGTCCCACACCAGTCCACGCGTCGGTTGCTTGTCGTCGCTGCCCTTCGGCTGGCCGTCGGGGAAGCCGTTGCGTGCTCTACGGGCGTGCCAAGTATGTACCTGTTGAACGGTGACACCGAGCAGTTCAGCAGCTTGTGTTAGGTTCACGCGCATGTCGTTCTCCTCTCAACGCCAAAACGCCCCGCCCCCTGGGAGCGAGGGCGGGACGTTCGGTCGACGTCGACGATCACGCGGCGAGTAGGTGACGGGTCGCGCGATCGCGGATCCGCATCATCTCACCGTCGAAAAGGTTGATCAGCATGGTCTGCTGCGAGCGGGTCTCGCGACCGTGCTGGTAGTACTCGGTGAGCGCGTTCAGCGCGCCCCACGCGGTGCCGTTGAAGCCGACGGTCGGGGACTCGCGGTAGATGGTCTCGATCTGCTCGATCACGGTGTCCGTCGTCGGCTTGACGGGGACAACCGACGTGAGGAGTCGGTGGACGCCCTCGTCGGAGATCGGCGTGGCCATGAGTTGCGCCACCTCGGCGTCGAACGCCGCCGCGTAGTTCTGCGACAAACGCAGCGTCTCCGCAGCCTCCATGAGACGGGTCCGGGCGTGAAGGGTGTGCGCGATGTTCCACTTGAGCTGCGCGGTCCGAGCGACGAGCGGCATGGCGTTCGTGCAGGCGATGCGGACCGGTGTCACGTAGGCGCCGATCGACTTCGCACCGTTGTGCCCGGCACGGAGCAGGAGGTACATGTCGTGCTGGTCCGCGCCGCCGACGTTGACCGTCTCCGGGAACTTCATGACCGCGAACACGATCTTGCCGTCGTTGTACGACCCGGCGTCGACGAACTTCGCGGAGCCGTCGGCCACCAGGCTGTCGGCGAACGCGAACACCTCGCGGTTCTGGAACGGCTCGTACCTGCCGCCGACGGTCCCGAACACGGTGTCGGTGTCGACGCGGACGACGGCCTTGCGGTCGCTGATCTTGATCTTGGTCTTGCCCGAGTCCTTCGTGGTGTACAGGTTGCGGAGCTCGACGTTCCAGTCGAGGTCGGCCATCTGGATCGCCTGCTCGGCGGTGACCGCCTCGTTGACGCTGGAACCCAGGCCCGCCCAGGGGAGCTTCCGGTTGGCGTTGATGTCGGTGATCGTGCTCATGATGTCTCCTTCGTCGGTTCGTCTGCGGTACGAGTAGAACACTAGCCTAGCTAGTGAATCCTGTCAAATCAGAAACGCGCGGCGAGCCAGTCGCTGCCGAAGTCGTCGCTGCCCTGGGCCAGCAGCGCAAGCCACTGGGCGTTCGACTCCCGGGCGGAGTCGGACAGTCCCTGGCTCAACTGCGCGTCGCGCAGGGCGGCGAGGTTGTCGGCGTTCTGGGCGGCGTCGCTGGCGTTCATCTGAGTCTCCGTCGGTTCGTCGTTGTGGTACGAGACAGACACTAGCCTAGCTAGTGAATCCTGTCAAATCAGTTGAAAGTAACGGCCGTCTTGGTCGCCTGATCGATCACGTGCTGGGCCATCCACTCGGAGTTGCGACCGTCGCTGCGAACCGACAGCGTGTACTCGGTGCCGTCGGTGATCAGCATCGCGACGCGCTCGATGGCGATGTTGGCGCGAGTGGTGAACGAGAGCTTGTTGCCAGTGGTGATCTCATAAGCGAACATTTCGGGCTCCTCGCGTCGGTTCGTCGTCGTGCTGTAGCGCAGACTCTAGCCTGCTTCGTGAACGGTGTCAAATCGCTCGCTTCGGGATCGCGACGACGCGGTCTCGGTGGACGGCTAGCAGCCGTTCGCGTCCGTAGTAGCCACCCCACACCTCGAGCCACTCAGCGCCCGTCACGGTGTTCGTCGCGCTGCATCGAAACTCGTAGACGGCGCGACGAGATCGGACACGTCGCGCCCAGTCGGCGCGAACGACGATCACGGAATCTCCGTGCGTGATCGTCTGGCCGGCGGGCGTCACGTAGGTGCCAGATCGAACGATATGGTGTCCAACGCGTCCGTTCAGCCGAACGTCAAAGGACGCCGCTGTGGACTCAGCGGCGTCCTTGGTGTCACGACGTTCGGCTAGCTGGGGTCCGACGCGTCCGGCGTCGGCGCGGGCACTGGCGTCGCCGCGATCAGTTCGCGAAGAGCGACGTTGTAGGCCTCGCGCTCTTCGTCGGTCGTTCGCTTGCCGCCACGTTCGATTCGATACACCTTCGACGTGGTACTGCCCATCGCGGTCGCCAGCGCGGCGCGTGAGATGTTGGCGTTGGTGCGCGTTCGCTCCAGGTCGCTCAGCTCGTCGGGCGCCTCGGTCGTGGCGTTCTGATTCCTTGCCATGGTTGATCCTTCCGGTTGATTTGGGTCAACGCTATCAGGACCCGGGATATTGTCGTTGTGAATCCAAACACGAGCCTGCTCGCCAGTTCGCTCGCTTGTGACGAACGTCGGTGTCCACTTGTAGCTCGTAACCGGTAGTGAAAGACCAGCTTGGGTACACAATGTGACGGTGTCGTACGCGTGACCATTCAGTGGTCCACCCTGGAAGAAGTTCAGCATCGGGTATGCTCCTTGGAACCAGTCATGCGTCGGACGGAGACAGACGCTACACACCCACCACTCATGTTCACTCGTACCAACGTTTCGGAAGCCTTGGCGTTGACTGCATGTGCAATACATGATCACACCTTCAACTTCCGAAGATGCATCGCTGCCATCCATCGATCAAGTGTGTCCTTTCCGGTGCGATATGCCTTCTGATAGTCGTTCATGCACGACTTGCACCAGGCCTGATATCCAGCGCCGCGTCGGTAAAACGATGCACGAGGTTTATCTTCGCAGCACAAGTTACACTTCTTGACGCTCGCGACGAGCGGAATTCCGTCCATCACATCACTCCCTACAAGCTTCTGATGAGAATGCCCAGTCCGATCACGCCCAGCAGCATCACGACCAAACCTGCCGTGAGTCCGCCCATGTCGAATGCGGTCTTGATCGTCTCCGGGTCGAATGGATTGATCGGCGGCCGTTGATCCGCGGGCACACGACTCTCGAGGACGATCATTCCGCCTCCGATCGTCGCGCTCAAGGTAAGCAGGAAAAATGCGAACTTGATCAGCATCGCGGTCCTTTCGTCGGTTGTGACAAATCTAGCCGAGGAATTTGTCGATTGTCAAATCAAACTTGCACTGTGATAAGCTCGTCCAGTGCGTATGATCTGCGCCATCCGCCGGAGTAGATCACGTACCACGACTCGCGACCGTGCGTTTCCTTTTCGGAGTAACTGACCGCACGCCAACGACCGTCGAGCCACGCGGTGTGACCGCGCATCACCAGATGCGCGGCCAGCCGTCGCGTGCTCACTGGTTTGTCCGTCGGCAGTAGTGCGCGACGATCGCGGAGATCGCCTGCGTCTGCGTCACACCACGAGCGACGACGTACACACCCGGGTTGGCCGTCGCGTCGTAGTTGCCCTGCCACTGACGGTCGTACCACCCGATGGTCTCCTCGTCACGAACGACGAACGTGCGATCGTTGCGGTCGGTGAACGTGTACTTGGGCTGCTCGAGCTTGACGTCGTCCATGATGTCAGATCTCGCACTCGTGCTCGGTGTCGCAGTCGATCACGTTCTGCCCGAATTCGCCACCGACGAGCACGTCGACGGCGAGACCGTCGCGGTAGATCACGTCACCGCCGCAGTTGCCGCACCGGGTGTGTTCCTGGGTGATGATGTCCATGATGTCCTCCGCGTCGCTTCGTCGTCGCCTAACGAGACGAACGTTAGCCTAGCTGCACGATCGTGTCAAATCGTCGTCCAGTGGTGCGTGACGTCGACTACGGTCTCGCGCTCAGCGTCTCCGTACTTGCGCGCTAGCAGTCGATCGGTCAACGCCAGCGACACGCCAACGTCGCCGTCTGGCGTCCCGTTCAGCGCCCGCAACGCCGCACCGGCGATCCAACGTCCAGCCTGGACGGGTACGCCCTTGCCCCAGCCTGGTCCGAGATCAGGCGCACTACGAACAGGCCAGATCTTCCACGCATCGGGAAAGCCTTGGATCCTGGCAACCTCACGATGTGTCAACGTTCGCGGCAACGTCGGGTGAACGATCAAGTGCACACCACCGCCGGTGACCACACGCGCTGGACGATCCCAGTGCCAACGGATCGGCTGATTGCCGGGTCGTCCCATCCAGAAGTCATTCTCAATGAGGCGCTTCCACTTCGGAATGCGCTCCACCGTTCCGTCGTCGCGTATCACCTTGGTGTCGTAGTCCCAACCGCGGGGAAACGTACCGGTTCGTGCGTACAGATCGCGCATAACCGAGTTGATCGTCTCACCTTCTGCCCACGGCGCGACGTTGAACACGTCACGAATACGTTCGAGCGTCGGCGAGTAGTAGATGTCGTGTCCGTCGACCGAACCAGTACCATCATGCGCTTCGCGTCGTGCCCATCGCGAGCTGTTGACGACCTCCACATGAGTGCAGTCGCAGGCCCGTGGCGGGCTGATCCGCGTTGAGCAAGCACATCGTGTTCCGACGTAGGGTTGCTCCACCATCGTCATACTGGCCGGTAACAGATCCCGCAGTGCATCCCCAAGAACTGGGATGTAATCCAGTGTCGGCGGGCTGGCCCCAAACGGAATACGTGATGCTACGAAAAAGTAACGTTTCCGCATCGAACAGCCGCCGACCGACAGGTTGTTGTGCAACACGTGATAGAGGTGGTAGTCCAGTCCAGTTTCTTTTTCGAGATGACTACGGAGCGCGCGCATCAACGGAAGACCTTGCCGGAACGCCTGTTGCACCGACTCAAAGATCACGATCTCAGGTGACACCAGGCTGGCGTATCTGATCACCTCCCACATACACTCGTTGATCGCGGCGTCCTGACCGCGAAAGTGCTTGGGAGACAGTGTGCTGAAACCGGAGCAGGGCGGGTTGCCGAACACGAGTTGCACATCGTCGATCGCGTGCCACTGCGTCGGATCGACCGCGATGCTATCCCAATCATCGCCTAGGAGTCGACGATTGGCCAGGCAGTTGTACACGCCGAATCCGAGTGAACGTGAGAACTTGGCGACGAGCTCGAACCCAGCTTGCACCGCACCGAGAGTGAACCCGCCGCCGAAGCCGTGAACGTCAACTGCTCTCATCGTACTCGTCTCGAACGTTTCGCCAACCCCACGCGCGTAGGATGGCGGCGATCGCGGGAGGACGCCAGCCGGTCGGTTTCACGACGTCATGCGGTGAACTGCGCTTGGAGTCCGATCCGTCGCTGGATGCACGCTGCTTGGTCATGTTGGCACGGTGGACCTCATCCCAGAGATGTTGCCAAGGCAATCCCATCAGGTGCGCCGTACCCATCGCGACGTACACGATGTCGATCAACGCGTCGGCCATCTTGACGGGATCGTTCTCGTCGCAACCTTCGATGAATTCCTTGAGTTCTTCCCTAAGAAACTCAATTCGAAACTCGACTACGTCGTCGGACAATTCACGTGATCGTGGTCCGGGATACGATGATTCGGGTAAACCAAACTTAGTGTGGAATCGACCAACGTCGTCGAAGTTACTTGACATTTTGAGTCACCTGATCATAGACCCACGCATACGTCTTGGCGAGACCATCCGTCAAGTTGGTATTGACCGGTTCGTAACCGTACGTCTCGGCGAACAACGTGTTGTCACTGGATCGACCGCGCACGCCTTCAGGACCGTGAACATGTTTGATCGTGAGGTGCCTCATGTCGGCAATGTCCATGATCAACGCTGCGAGCTGATTCACCGTGATCAACTCCGACGATCCGATGTTGACCGGTCCGGGATAGTACGCACTGGTCATGACGCTGAGCGTCGCGTCGACGCAGTCATCCACGTACAAGAACGTTCGCGTCTGCTCGCCATCGCCCCAGATGTCGATCTCGGTATGACCGTGAATTTTTGCCTCGGCCACCTTTCTGCACAAGGCAGCAGGTGCCTTCTCGCGACCGCCTTGCCATGATCCGAAGGGCCCGTAGACGTTGTGGTAACGCGCGGCGCGAGCGTCGAGCGCACCTTTTTGTCGATAGGCCTCACAAAGACGCTCGGTGTACAACTTCTCCCACCCATATCCATCCTCAGGATCGGCCGGATACGCCTCGTCTTCACGGAGCGCTGGCCCGTTTTCTGAGATCTGACGGTAAGACGGATATACGCACGCGCTGGATGAGAAGAAGAATCGCTCGACGTCGGCGAACTTTGCTGCCTCTAATGCGGTAACACTGAGTCGAACGTTTCGTAGGCAATCCAGGTCGTGGTCGGCGATAAACCCCATACCACCCATATCTGCGGCGAGGTCGAACACCATGTCCGTACCGTGCATCATGGACGCCAGGGTTCGTGATGCGAACGCCGCACTGATGTCATACAGTGGCACGTTATGCGCGCTTGGTACCGTGTACCACCAGTCGGATTGACTCTTGACGTCGATCGCGATGACCTCATCAAAGATACGAGCGAGTCGTTTTGTCAGGTGTCCGCCAATGAATCCGCCCGCACCGAGTACCATAGCTTTTGAGAAAACCTTGATCACGTGATCATCACCTCAAACCACCTCGGGAAGAATGCCGCCGTTACCTCAGGAATGAAATTGACGTGATCGAACAGTGCGCGAATTGTCTCGTAGTACAGGGAGTCGACGTCGCGTCGATCACTATGCTCGATATCGCGGAGGGCGCTCAAGAACCGACCGGTATGACGGTAGCCGTGCAGCTCGGCTTCGACGTCGTTCCAAGGATCGTGGTCGTTACGCTTTTGGTGCACCATGGCACCACCAAATTGGACGTACTGGTTCTCCATCTGAGCCAACACATGTTCGGCGACGTAGCCCGCCCAGATGTCGTCGTACCGTCCAATACCAGGCCAGACTCCCATCAGGATCGCGAGGTCGCCGCGATAGGCCGTCGACTGGCTGTTCAGTGGCGCGAAGATGTGCGGATCGATGATCGCCTGACGCGCGTTGCAGACGTGTCGATCACCGCCGGTAACACGGGTGATCGCGTCGACATCGGGATCACCTGTCCACAGGGCTGCGACGACGGCGATATCCGACGGCGTCGGAACGTCGAAATCGCGTGTTCCAAACGTGGAGTCGTACTGATCGTATGGCAATCCACGGGCACGTACCGCGGGAGCGCAGAGCATGCCGGGGTTGAACAGTCCGCCTCCTCCGCCGATGGGATAGGTCACAGGAAATTGGTGCGGGCCCGACATCGCGTTCTTCACGTGTGTGAAGAAGTCAGCAGCGGGGACGTTGTCGTCGTCCACGGTGACAATGATACCGGGCCGTAACTCGTGGGCCGCTGCGATCGCGAGATTTCGACGTTGGATCGAGCGCCAACCGATCGCCTCGCTGAGCTTGGGCCATCGGTCGTGTTGTTCCTCGGCGGTCAGAAAATCACCACCGAGAGCTTCGACGTACTCCTTAAGCTCGGGATTGGATTCCTGATCGGCGGCGACGATCAGGTGACCGTGTTGTGCCCACTCCGCGTACGCGGTTGGACGCTTGTTGATGGACGTACTGACGATTATCACATCTGGCCGTACGTTCTCATCCACTGCGGCCGATCCTTTCGTCGATCATGCGCAGGTGGCGCGCCTCAGCGACGGCCATGTCGTAGTGTGCGCGTTGCGCGCGAACGAGCCAGAGCCACGTGTCACGGTTCTGACTCAGGTAGTCGACGCGTGACCTGAGATCATCCGGCGACGTGACCCGCAGCCAGTCGCGTAGCTCGCTTGGCGCGTCGCCAAGAATGTGGTTCTGCGTGTCGTACAGCGGGTGAAAGAAGCAAACGGTTCCGACCGCAAACGCCTGCCAAGGCTTGGTGGTTGCCCATCCTGAGCCACTGCTCGGCGTGGTGAGCGTCGTCTTGACTGATCTGAGCTTGTCGTAGTACTCGTTCCACGGCGCCGACGTGATCGTCCGACCGATCGCGAGCTGCGAGCTGTCCGACCATCGACCGTGAATGAATGCGGGATCAAGTGGTAGGACGTATTCGGTCAGTGCTTGAAGACGCGAGACCGACGTCTTCTTGATGATGGTCCCAGCTTCGTTGATGAAGAGACCAAACGCGTCACGATCTTCCCAGTTCTCGAAGAACCACGGGTGAATGTGTTGAGGCATGATTCCACAGATCTCGAGACGCGAGTACACGTACTTCTGTTCGTAGTACCACGTCTCAGTGTTCCACGTCGCAACGTCGCCGAAACCTCGATCTGCGGGATCACTGGGGTCCCCGTAACGCTCGCAGCGTTGACGTTTGGTCAAGTCGTACTGACCAAGGATCGGGTGACGTAACGGCCACTTCAGATCCCGTGTCTTGATCGTGTTGCGTGGATCTGTGATCAACCAGATCTCTTCCCGGTTGATCGGGTCGGTCATCCTGAACCGATTGATACCTCGGATCACGTGCGCACCATACTTGACGCAGTTCACATACGGCTTGCTGTACGCGTCACGAGCGCGAACCTGCGGAATCGGATAGTGGCTCGTGCAGTGTTGACCGATCCACACGATCATGGCGTCCAGATCGGTGTAATGTGGCATCACGTGTTCGTCGAAGATCTCGACTGTTCGCACGAGCGCCTCATGCGTATAAGTCTCAGGACGAGCGCTGTAGAACTCCTTCTTGTACTTTGTCAGAGTAGGTGCGATCTGCGTCCACGGATTCTCGACGTTTGGTGGCAACCCCACCTCGCTGGGAACCTCGCCCTTGCTTGATCCGACGAGTACGAACGTGTCGTCAGGTCGACGTGTCGCGAGGTCGATAAGTGTGTTGGTCGGTTCGTCGTCGCCACCTGTCATAGCCCAGGTGCCATCGGTGAACCGGAACGCGCGACCAAGTCGCGCGTACCCGATCCTCTTTCCCATGTGTTTCCTGACTCAGAATGGAACAGGCGGTGGCGGCGGGATGTTCGCCAGCGGTGGCGTTGCTGGTGCGGCAGGCTGCTCAGGTGCCGCGTAGACCGGCGCAGCGGCGGGAGCCTGAGCGGGAGCTGGAGCCTCAGGCTGCGGAGTTGGCTGGACGTACGCGGGTTGCGCCGGTGCGGGCGGAGGCGGTGGAACTGGCGGCGCAGCGGGTGGTGCTGGCGGCTGCGGCTGCGGCGCCGGTGCTGGCTGTTGCGGCGCTGGTGCGGGCGGCGGAGGCGGTGGCGTTGGCATGGCCGCCGGTGTCGGCACGTTGTACTGCGGCGCCGGTGCTGGCTGTTGCGGCGCTGGTGCGGGCGGCGGAGGCGGTGGCGTTGGCATGGCCGCCGGTGTCGGCACGTTGTACTGCGCCTGAACGTGGGCAGCCGCAGCGTCGCCAACCTGCGCGACCGGTGGCGCTGGCGGCGCTGGTGGCGGAGGCGGTGCGACGGGCGGCGGACCCGTCGGCGGCGCGATCGGAGGCGGTGACATTCCTGGTACGCCTGGGACGGTGTTCGACTGAATTGCGGTCACATTCTCGCGATTCTCACCGGCCCACACACGGTGATCCACCGTCACACTGACGCGACGACCGAACATGAGTCCCGCGACCGACGCAGGATCCGGGCCAGCTTTGAAGTACTCCTCGGTGAAACCGAGTGCCTTCATGTTCTTGAAGAACATGCGCAGCGCGTTTGGGTTTTCCGCGCTGATCACGAACTGAGTGTAAACGTGTCGGCCCATGTGCGGACCCTCGTCCACAGACAGCTTGATCTTGTACATGGGCTTACCCGTACCCGACGTCGTGTACTCGGCCGATGCGACCGTCATGTTGTACACGCCCTTGGGGATCGGCGTGAGAGTGCCGCCTGCGGCGTTCAGCAGATCGGCGAAACTGAAGTTGGTCACGCGATTCCTTCCGTTGGTGGTGCGGGAAGAGGACCGAACACGTCGTCGAGCATCTGTGTCACGGTCGGATGATAGATCATGGCAGGCAGCCGACCTTGAACTCGTTCTCCTGCCTCGTATTGCTGACTCGGAACGACTGCCATCTGTCGGACCGCATAGTGCGGTTGTGTTGGATCTTCCTGCGCGTAACTCACGACGTGAAGATAACCGATCACGTCCATAAAGTAAGGCATCTTCACCGAGAGTTGACCTTGAACGTAGGGTCGCCACTTACCGTCGCGCATCTGCGTCATGGCGGTGATCACCACCGCTTCGAGTGGTTTCGTCGGGTGTTCGGTCAGGTCACGGAACCGACGGCAGGTGCGCTCCATGTGTGTGAGAAGATCACCCCACAATCGTTGATCCATTCGACCGTCTGCGCTGAGATCATCCTTGCATCGAGTCTGCACCTCGGTGATCGAGTCGATCGACACCGAACGGAACGGATGATAGCCCGAATCGAGCCACTCCATAACACGTGTCAACGTGCTGTACTCGCGGATCAAGACCACGCACGTTTCCCACGTGCCGTTATACTCCGGCGGCGAGTCGCGCATCGGATCCCAGAACACCTTGGTGCCAGGTAAGAATCGATACGCCATCTCGGCGTCGATCAACAGACGTGGCGCAGGAGTCGAGTTCGCGAACGTCGACTTTCCTGCCTTGGAGTCGGCGTGAACGAGCACCGAGATAGCACGGCCACGAATGACCGGATGTGTCACGTCTTATTCGCCTCCACCTCAGCGTCGTACAGGTCGCAGCACTCGTCGCACGCGACACCATCTTCGACGTACCCGGCTTCGTCGCCGTCGAGAACGGAATCGCCGCAGACGGTACACGTGCCGTTGAACGCCGCCACAAACCGATTTGACAACGTCTGGTGTGTCGGAGTCGTCTCATCGACCGGCTCGGCCATCTTAGCTCCCAACGTAGTTTCTGTTCACGGTATCATCGTCTTGATACCGAGCCTGCGGATCAACGTGCACATAGTATTCGTTAAGCAGCCCCTGCGAGTTCGATCCATCATCCATCATAGGACAGACCGGCAGGAAGTCGCATGACCACGTGCAATCACGCGATGGTCGAGGAGGACAGACGTAGTGGTGATCACCACCTGCGTCGAGTTCGTTACGCGTCTGAACGATCTCGGCGATCACACGATGAACGCGTTGCCACATCGATCGCAACTCGTGTGAATTGTGTCCGACCTCAAGTTGCATGTAGAACGGCGGGTTGGCCTTCGCCGTTCGACGAACCTTACGGAGCATAGTGTAGAGACCACCAGTCGTGCGCCACGCGGGTCCTCCGCCGGTCTGACCTAACGAGTCCAAGTACTCGAGCAGGTGATAGAACTTCATCTGTTCGTCGAGTGGCAGCATGGTCGGCGGCGTGGACAGATCGCCGACGGTCTTGAAGTCACGGAAGAGACGCGCGCCGTCGCGTTCACGTTCCCAGCGTTGATCCAGTCGACCTCTGAGTGTCACGTTGGGTACACCGGACGGTACCTCCAACGTCGTTTCAGCGGCGACCAGATGCAGCCCTTCGTCGATGCCTTCGTCGGATCGCCACGCCATGTAACCTTCGAGCATGGCGGACGCCAGTTCTGACTCAGCTCGAATCTTCCGAACCAACTCGGCGTCGTGCGTGTGCTCGGTCTCTGTCTCGCGGTACAACTCACGCACCACCGTGACGGGATTGGCACCTTCGACGTACAGGGCGTGGAGTGCGACGTGCACACGTGTTCCGAGTTGTCGCGCGCCGATCGGTGATTCCTTTTGACGATTGAGACCAAGTTCGCGGTAGTACGCCAGATACCACTTCCGACGACAGGACTTGAACGTCTGAATCTCAGAGTTGGTGACGGTCAGGGGAAGCAGCGTCTTAGTCATACGTCCTCTTCGTACGGCGTCAATACGTCGATGTCGATAGGTGTTACGGTCAGATCGACGCTATGGTGTTGCGTGTAGAACTCGTGGATATCCTCTCCAGACAGTAGCTTAGCAAGCGTATCCTTGTCTCGCATTATCTCCTGAAGACGATCAGCTTTCTGTCCTAAGACAACTCGTTGACCTTCTTCGATCGTGCCGGAAGAGATCAAGTCAATGATCGTCACCGAATCGTGGATCTCGCTGCCAATTCGATGAATGCGATCTTCAGCCTGCGCGTTCTGAACAGCCGACCACGAACGCTGTAAGAACACCAACGCCGACGCGCGAGTCAAGGTGACGCCTTCGCCGCCAGCCGAGATGGTGCACAACATAATGGGAAGCTGACCGGCTTGAAATCGCTCGATCATATTCTCACGCTCGTATGGCTTCTGACCGCCTACGATGAGACCGTATGGAATCTTAGCCGCAGCTAACCGCTTCTCGGCTAAGGCGATCAACTGACGTGCTTGCGCGAACACGACCAGAGATCGAGTTCCGATCTCCTCGATGATCTCCATCAAGGCGTCGATCTTATTCGACGGGTCGGCGAGAATGGTTCGACCGGTTACGGGATCAACCGTCGCGCTCGAGCTGGCAAACTGCGTCATACGCGTTGCCTGTACGAGTGGATTGGCCGCCATGACGACGCCCTGTCCGCCGCCGGATGTGTCGACGATCGCGAGCAAACCTTTCTTCATCTGCGCGTAGGCGGTAGCTTGCTTAGCGTGCATCTCGACGTATCGAGTGTCGTAGACCTTAGGCGGCAAGAACGGTAGCACAGCCTCCTTAGGCATGCGCCGCATTCGTGGGTCAAGGATCTTGAAGAACTCATCTTTCGTCAACGGATTTAGGCTGACGATCTCAGCCGTTCCAAACAGATTGTATGAGGCAATGCAGTAACGGCCAACGTAGTCGCCGCGTGACGGCCACTCGTCTCGAGAGATGAGATGCATGGCTGGCCACATGTCGCTTGGCGCATCAGCGACCGAGGTACCGGTCGCGCCGTAGACGTAGCGAGTTTGTGCGCGACGCAACGACCAAACGGCGCGGGTTTGCTTAGCCTTGGGATCTTTCATACGATGCGCCTCGTCTGCGATTACCGTTACCCAAGGGATCTGGTTGAGCTCCTTGTCGCACCACTCGCATCGTGATTGCGCGTTCTCCCTTGACTCCGGTAGTTGCGGGTCACACACGTGACATCGACGTAACCGAATACTCCCGTACGGTGCCAACCTCGAGTGCGCACGTACGCCCTCCCAGTTGACGACGTACACGTGATGTGGTGCAGCGATGATCGCGCGTCGTTTGGCCGCACTACCTGTGATGATCCCGATGCTTAATCCGGGAAACCACTTCTCAAACTCTTTGCCCCACTTGATGATCATGTTGTTTGGGGCGACGACGATCGCGGGGAAGGGATTCTCACCTTGTCGAACAAGTTCGACCAGTGTGCGAATGATCTGGACGGTCTTACCCGTACCCATGTCGTCGCAGAGAATGGCACGTTGCGCGATCGATAAGAACTTGACTCCCGCACGTTGATACGGGTAGAGATCAGGATCACCGGGCGCGTCCCACGCCTGACGTAGTTGAAGACCAGGCACGATGCGATTTTCATGCTCAGCGATCGACCAGTCAGCCAGGCTAGGTCCTACGTCCAGTCGGTCGCCAAACACACCGCGAAGCTGTTGACATGCGGCCCACGTCAGCGGCATGAACCACCGGTGGAGACTCGAGTCGTACGTCGAACCGGGCAGCGTTCGGAGCAACTCCTTATCACGAAAAGGCTCGGAGCTGACGACGAGCAACCGCTCGTCGTCAAAGACGTCAACCGCAACCGTCACGTGTGTTTGTCCCTTCGACGCGTCGTGTTAGCGATCGTATATCGATGGATTACGTGAGTGCGAGTTCCATCATCGTCTCGACGTCAAGCCAGCCTCGACGCGCCATACCTGAGAGCAAGTGTCGCGCCGCGTCGTTCGCGTGCACCTTACCGCGCTTGTGCCAACCAAGCAACTTCAGTCGATCGTCGGTGCCAAGCAACTTACCCTCAGCTTGAGCCTGCATATGCAGTTCCGAGTTCGAATACACCGACGCGAAGTAGCGCAACACGCCGATCATCTCGAGCGACCACGGTGCCTGTGTGTTCTTAGCTGTGTTCACCGTAATGATGAATCGCTCGGCGATCCACATGACACCAGAACCAGCACCGCAGATGCTGTGACACTTGGCGTAGGCGTCAGAGTAGTCACCTTGATCCGAGTCAAACTCGTTCGTGCTGACGTTCCACGTTGCCCAGCCGGTCGTCAAACCAGGGTCCCACGCGGTGACCAACAGAATGTGTGCAGGAACGTTTGACACTCTCATGCGTCTGTCCTTTCGTCAGCGGTACTTGTCACCCCAGTTGTTCGTCAAGACGTCAGCCGACCACGTGATAGGCACCGCGTAGTTATCACGATCCGTGCACGTTTCAACGATCAATCGTGCGACCTCTTCGGCGTCTTCGATCGGAACGTCAGCCACGATCTCATCGTGCACCGGCAAGATCATGATACCCGGACCAAGAACGGAATCACAGGCGATCAAGTTTTGCTTCAAGATCTCAGCGGCGTGCGACTGAATCTTGTAGTTGACGAGCGTATAGGGCTTGCCGGGCTCACACGGCATGTACCGACCAAGAGGTGTGTAGATGAACGGCGGCAAGTTGTGTCGAGCCCCGTTCATGATGCCCTCAGATTCGATGTCGCGCTGCATCTGAAGAATGCCGGGGTACGTCGCGTCGAACGCGTCGACGACCATCTTCATGATCTCAAAGCCCACACCCGCGGTGGTCGCCATCTTGCCGACACCAGCACCGAACAGCTTACCGTAGGTAGCGTTCTTCATAAGCTGCCGACGCGCATCCTTCTTGTCGATCGGAGTCTGGAACGCCTGAGCCGCGAGTCCACAGAAGAAGTCACCGCCCTGCTCGTCCGCATGTCGGAACGTACGGATCATGCCTTCATCACGTGAGAAGTGCGTCGCGAGGCGTGCTTCGATCTGATCTGCGTCGCACGTAACGAGCGCGTGATTCTCGCTTGGGATGAAACCGGTGCGGACCGTTGGGTCCTTACGCGGCAACGTTTGGAGAGCAGGATCGGTCATCGACATACGAGATGTTCGTGTTCCGCACGTCCAGATCGACGGATGGAGCCTGTGGTTGGCGTCCATCATCTCGAGGAAGTTGTCGAAGTAGGGACCGACCGTTTTCTCGAACTTACGAATCTTCAACAACACGCGACCGATATCGTGGTCGATCGACCCGAGAACTTCCTTGTCGAGTGATCGCGCGCCACCTTGCGTGTATTTTTCTTGATAGGGGATCTCATGCGCGTTCAGAACCGCGATGACCTGCTGACTGCTGTTCGCGTTCTGGATTCCGTACGCGTCACGAAGCCACATCTTGGCGTCGCCGACCCACGCGTTAAGTTCACTACGCTTTCGAACGCAGTACGCGGGATCGATGCGCGCGCCGCGTCGTTCCATGTTGAAGACGGCCTGAAGCGCACCCATCTCGAGCTGATAAGTAGCGGCGAACGAGTTCAGAACTGGTGCGTGAAATCGTTCGTAGAGGTGACACGTCAACACCGGATCAAGTGCCGCGTAGATCCAGTAGGCGGGGACGTCGATCGGTACGGTGTCGAACGTCCAACGGTTGGTCTTCATGGCGTCGTCGAGCAGACGTTGCGCGGCCGACGCCTTGGGGTCGATCAGCATCGACGACAGCGGCTTGAGACCCTTGAGTCGCTGCGGGTCGAGTAGATGTGCCATGGTCATAGTGTCGTGACTGCGGTCCCACGGCCACTTGAACCCAGTGAAGTGGTTGGTGATGAATCGTGCGTCGAACTTCAAGTTGTGTAACACGATCTCACCACGATACTTGGTGAGAACCTCGCGGGCCAGTCCGCCCCAACCGTCCCACGGTAACGCCCAGCCGGTCGACAGGTCACCGAATTGGATCATACGAAGTCGATGCTGCTCAGGTCTAAGTCCTCCGGTCTCGGTGTCAACACCGAGAACACGACGGTGCTCGCCGAGCCAGCGCATGAACTCGTTCGCGTCGTCTAGTGTCGTGATGAGATGAAGCTGAACGTCGGCGAGTGGACTCGTGGCAGGTGCTCGATCGCCTGCCTTGACAAGTTCGGTCACCAGGCGTCGATGATCCAGAGAAAGATCGTCCAAAAGCCTGCGGCGATCAACATCATGAACATAACCACGAGTCCAATGCCGATCACCTTACCGATCGCGTCAGCTACTTGGTCTCGCTTACGGAGTTCAGGTTGTCCGGCGGATTCATCGTGTTGAATCGGTTCCACCTATACTCCTCATAGTGATAGCGGGGCCACGACCCATCGTAGTCATTCATAGCATGGGCAACGGTAACACGCACACCGCTGTCGTTGAGGATCGTCCGACCTTCTTCAGGTCGAAGATGCGTCTCGTTCGGCGAGATCAACATCACAACGCGTGCGACACCAGAGTTCGCGGCTAGCTTAGCGCAGGTCAGACAGCACGACGTCGTGGTGTACAGCGTGCCGCCGACGTAGTCTCGTCGATCGGCGAATAGCATGGCGTTGGCCTCGGCGTGGATCGCGACGCAGTTATCGTGATCAGCCCTCAGCTCCTGCGTACGCCCGCGTTGGCAGAACGACGCGCAACCGGGCAACAACACCGAGACAGATGCGACCAGACCGGCCGGCGGGCCGTTGTAGCCCGTCGCTACCGGTCGTTGACTGGCGTCGACGATCACGGCGCCTACCTGTCGGTTGGTGCAGCGCGAACGCAGCGCGATCGACGACGCGATGCTCAGCCAGGTGTCATCCCACGAAGGTCTCATCCGAGTAACTCGTCGTTCATGATCTCGTCCACCAACTCCTGTTGCTCCGCTTTGGTTAAATACTTAGGCCAGATACATGGGTTCTGACAACTGTGCGGATACGTCACGCACTCTTTATGACACCCACATTCATCGCGTTTATCTTTCACGGATTAACCCACTCGCTGAGAAGTCCGTCGAAGTCGGGGACGACGACTTTCATAAGCTTTGGATTGTACGTAAGCTCGTGCGCACGATTCATGATCATGGTCCACCGCATACGCGGTGGAGTAGTTAACTGTCTACGTATATCCGCACCAAGTCCGTTATTTGGCACGATCGGATAGTCGATTCGCGTCACGAAATCAGAGTTGACTCGCATAGCTGCTTCGACATCCTTGTCGTACAGATGCAACGAGTCGACGACGTGCGTGTACTCACCCTGTTCGACGTTGAGCGCGTTTGCCATGCTGGCGTGCAACGTGGTGAACTGAAACGAGTCATACGGCCAACCCATGTGTAGGTCGTTGCTCCGCATATGTGTCGTCATGTGGAGATGATAACGACGAAGATGCCACGACAGGTACACCGTGCACGGGTAGTCGTTTGCGTCGTCGTGAAACAGGTCCCACGACGGATCCCAGATCGTCGCGACGGCACGTCGTGTCTGGGGCGATTCGTCGAGACGAGTGATCACACGTGGGATCTGCGCGCGAAGTCGTGGACCATACGCACCGTGGAACGTGCCGCCGTCCATGTAGGGACGTGTTGCTGGCGACAACGACTGCATTCGCGTCGGATCACTGAAGCCGCCTACGAGTTGAAGTGCCTCGATCGCGGCAAGCTTGACGTTCAACGACCGGCCTACGCCGACCATAAGCGAGTGCTGTGGATCGCTCAAGATGGTAGTGACGTTGCGCAGTTCGTACGTGCTCATACCGCGAGGCGAAACCTTCTCACCCTGCGTCAGAAGAAGCGACCGAAGTTTCTCGTACGCGTCGGCGGCTGTCGTCGCTTCGACCAGGTGTGCCATATGCGATCCTCTCGGCGTACTCAATGCCCCTGTGGTGGGCAAATCGCCGAACCCACTGCGGGTGCGGTACGTGGTGATAAGGAATGTGGTTATCTCGTACGACACGCAGCGCCGACTGCCCCATGGCAACGACACGTGGTTTCCCTAACGCTCTCCACAGAGCACGGAGGTTGATCTCCTCCAACGCGTTCGCGAGTCCGTAGTTGGTCGCCTGGATCGCCTCCAGACGATCCAGTAAGAACTCGCCGCTGGTGCCCCCGAAGGGCACGAACGCACTGGGGAAGTTCGCGTTGTTACGCCGTTCACCGAGCAACAGCAACTCAGGTTGTGTCGGACCGACGTACGTGGGCCACTCAGCGCTCAGATCTTTGACCGCGTCGGCGCGACGTCGGGCGGCGTTGATCATCTTAGGGACGGTCTCAGACGTGACGGTGTCCACGAACGAGTAGCGTTCCGCGGCGCAGTGGAACCGGTAAAACCGCCACACCTGTTCGACGTGTGTTGGGTGAAGAAGGTCGTCACCGCGATCCCAGAGTCGCTTGCGGACGATGTGCAACGGCGTGTCCATAACGACGCGTAACGCACCACGCGATCGAAGAAAGAGTTCCACGTGTCGATTCATCGCGGGAGTGAGTTTACTGAGTCCGCGGTAGAGTGGGCCGTACACAAGTTCGCCGACGTGCCAGCGATCGCAGATGATGTGGTGTCCGTTGTCTGGGTGATAACTGAGAAGTCGTGCCTCATATTCGACCAACGGATGATCGACCAGTGGACCACTCGAGATGACCTGCACCGATCCCTGGCCGGTTAGCGCGTCGACGAGGGCGCGGATAAGTGTTGACTTACCCGCGCCGTCGATACCCTCAACGACGATCAGCATCGTTGTGATCTTCGATCTGCACCTCGAGAAGGAGTTCGCCGAACGCGGTGTGCCGAACGCGCGTCTGGTGGAACCCGTGCGCCACGATCGTCGATTGAACGAGGTTGCTCCACCACTGATATGCGGTGGTCAACATGATCGCGGGTGTCGGACTGAACGCCGCGATCTGCGTCCACTGATGTTCCATCTCGACGGTCTTGGTTTCGTCCCAGTATGCGCCCGCGGATGGCGCGGCGTGGTCGTAGAACATGGCACCATCGAGAATGCGATCGTGTCCCATCTCGAGTTCACAGAAGTGTGTAAGCGGGTTCTCTGGGTCGGCTGACATACACCGATTACCGCGCTCACCTGTTTCATGAATGTAAGGTGGTACCCGTGCGGCGTCGAGTTCGTCACTGAACTCGTCGGGCTGCGTTGTCTCCATCGTCATTTCGTCACCTTCTTGGATCATTCGTCGTCGGCGTCGGGTCCTGGAATGTGAACGATCTGCGCCTGCTCGGCACCGGCGACCGTGGTGATCAACATGGGAATGAAGTAGGCGAGATCCGTGGGATCTGTGATGCTGTCGATGAACGCGTCGTACGTGGCGTCACACTCAGCGTGTTCGTGGTTCAACGCGTGCGTCACGCACTTCATCGCAGTGTCACGGATGTGATCGGGTACAGCGGCGTTGGCGTCGTAGTTGGCCAGAACGAGGAGGGTGTCGGGTGCCATGTTTCCTCGTTCGATCATCATGTTGCCGATCATACAGCATCGGCTGAACCCGGCGCATACGAACGCGGTGTACCGTTCGGAGATCTCGTCGATGCCGAGTTCCTGTCCGCCTTTGGAGACGTAGGCGTCGAACGTATGCTGTGCCAACGGTGCGATGTTCTGCTGAACGCCGATGATGCACATGTGCATCGCAGTGGTGGCCTCCTGCGAAAGTGCGGTCAGACGTTGCCGTTCGTCGGGAGTGAGATGCGCGAACGGCTCCGGCAGTTCGAGTGCTTGGCCATCGTCGCCGATCTTCTGGTCGATCGAGTGGAGGAGACGACTCAGTTCGTCGTCCATCACACGTTGTCCGTCTGACTGGGCGCGTCCAGCGTCAACGTGACGCCGGGGTAGCGCGTCACCAACGCGTTGTGCGCGGCGTTCTGCGCCTGACTCAGCGCTCGCAGGATCGCCTCCAGGATCGTCGAGTCGTCGGCGTCGTCGGACAACGGTGTCGACTCGGTGACGTTCGTACCCCAGTGCTGATTCCACCCCCTGTCGGTGGAGATCGAGATGTTCACGTAGGCGTTGGCGTCGACTCGTTCACGCGTGGGTGCGGGTGGTTGCGGTTGCGCCATGTTCGTCTCGCCACTCATGTTGTGCGTCCTTTCGTCAGTTCAGTTCACGTATTCGACCTGCGCCGCGGTGCGCAGGTCGACATCTTGCTGGATGGCCGTCGCGAGTGCGTCACGTGCCACCTTGATGAGGTACCGCGTGCCGTTCTCGTCGCGCCGGTACAACGTGGCGATGGCACCGGACGCGGTGTCGGCGATGTGCGTCGAGTGGATGTCACGCTCCAAGCGAATGATACCGGATTCGCCTAGATCGGTCAGTGCGACGTCGGCGTCAGGCCAGCATAGGGGGCAGCCGACCAACTCGGCGTGCCGCGGGTCGCGCATTGCCTCGCTGATCGCGGTTTCGGCTCCACGAGTGCACGGTCCGTCGACGCGATGGAACACCACCGATCGACCGATCTTGGTCGTGAGATACGTGCCGGACTCGGTGCGGTAGATCGCGACCTCCGTCCAACGCAGCGCGTCGCCGTCGTCGCTTGTCGCTCGTCCGAGCTCCACGCCTATGAATTGGATCCTGCGATCACCGTCGATCAACTCGTGTTCAGGCATGGTCGCTCCGTCTCTGGTCGTTCGATCGATCACCAGTCTAGTTGACGACGCGAGGAAACTGCTCGCTTTCCTTGAGCACGAGAGTCTGGATCTCGCGATCAGAGACGTACGCGTTCCACGCCTTGATGATCAACCCGAGCTGGTGAAGACGGGCGTTGCTACGACGTCGGTTCTGGCCGAGGCCGATGCGAAGAACGTGTCGCCGAGGGTCGTGGATGCTGAGACCGGCGCCACTCTCGACGCCACTCCAGAAGTCCATCCAGCGCTGACTACCGCGCGTGAGGTAGATCGCCGCGCAGACGACCGACTGGGCTAGCTGGCACTGCTTGCCGACGCGCATCGCCTGCGCGACGTAGTCACCAAGGTCGGGACGCTTCTCCAGCTCGTGAAGGACGGTGAGGTTCGTCATGCCGCCGCGAACGGCACGTGCCGTCTTGCCCGCGATTCGGTCTTCATACTGCACGATCATGCGAACGGCGGCGGTGATCGCGATGCTGTTCTCGCCGCCCGTCATGGTTAGGTAGTCGTTGATCGACCTGGGTCGTCCGGCGTCGATTGTCGGCACCATGTCCAACGGGACGTTGTATGCCACGGTGAACTCGATCGTGCAGCCCGATGCGATCACCGCGTACAGGCGATGCTGTCCGTCGACGAGCTTGCCGTCGGGCGACATCTTGATGGTCTCGCCGTTGTTGACCCACCCGCCGGACAGCATGTCTTCGGTGTACGCCGTGACGCGCGCCTTGTTCACCCGACGATTCGCGATCATGTTCTCGAGCATGTACGTCGCGAGCTGCGGGTCGATCTTCTCGTTCCTAGTTTCCACCTCAGGCAGCAACTCCACCTTGGGTGACTTGGCTCTCGTTACCATGTCATGTCCGTTCGTCGTAGTCAGTAGGCAGTTATGTCGATCGGGGTGCGGTGGCGTCGGTCGCGCCACCGCACCTCGATCAACTGACACGCTAATCGTCGATGCCGACGATTGTCAACAGCAGTTCTCAGGCCTGCGGATTGGTGACCTTGAGGGTCACCACCGCGTCGTCCCGCGAGTTGAACCGCCAGTCCGAATCGAGACCGACGTCGCTGAGGTACATCATCGAGTTGTTGAGCGTGTTCAGCAGGTCGGCGCCGCGGAGATCCTTGAGCCGACTCCGCCGGGCCGTCACTCCCCGGACCGTCCGGGTGACGGTCATCGTCAGGTCGAACGTGCCCTCGCCGTTCAGCTCGGCCACGGCCTCCCGCGGTCCGTTGATCATGGCGACGGCCTCGTCGACCACGGAGCAGTAGCCGTGCGCGTTCTTGAGCCCCATGGCGATCAGGTCGACCTTGTGGGCGTAGTCGGTGGCGTTGCGCGCCACGAGCACGACGTCGCCGACGGGTACGGTGGTGACCTCACCGAGCGAGTCGACGATGGTGATCGACTCGTTCGCCGGGTCGTCGTCCGGGACGATGGCGATGATCGTCTTCAGGCCGTCGTCGTGTCGGACGATCGCGGTGATCGGAAACCGCTCGGCCAGTTCGATGGGTTCCGCGGCGATCACCCGCGCGTCGGCGCTGTTGTCGATGTCGAGCATGGTGTTGTTGTCCCTTCGTCTGATGGTGTCACGTTCACGTAGGTAGTCCATCTCTTCTTCGGCAGAACGCCGTCGAGAGATGGCTTCTTGCTCGTGGCGATGGTTGGAGACGGCTCGCGTAACCGTGATCACGGCGATCACCCCGATCGCCCCGATCAAGATTATGATCGGTACGACGTAGTCGACCATGAACGACTACTCCGTGTCGGTGGTGTCCGAGTCGGTGTCGGTGTCGCCGACGGTCGTGGTGGCCGCGTCGTCCGCCTCCGACTTGACCGCAGCGGTCGTCACGAAGTCGCGCAGCGCCTGCACGGCGATCTCCTCGTCCGCGTCCAGGACGGACTCCTGGACCCAGTGGTTCCGGGTACCGAAGTTGTTGACGAACTGCGCGACCTGCTCGAGCTGCCACCTGTCGGCCTTGGTGAGCAGGACGGTCAGTCCCTGCAGGACGGCCTCGCGCTGCTCGTCGGACGTGACGAGAACCTGCTCGCCGTCGGTGTCGAAGCCGGGTGCGGTGGTGGGAGCGTCGTTCTCCAACATGTGTTCTCCTTGATCGGTCTGGTCATCTTCAGGACGGGTTACCACCCGCCGACGCCTACGTCTCACGACGAGCGCGTTTCGACCTGGACGTCGTCATCTACCTTCGTTCAACTCACCGCGTATGTGATCACTGACGATCAACTTGCTGCCCGGAAATGTGACGATCTCGACCTCCTGACTTGTCTTGACACCACTGGGATACGTCATGACCGTGATGTGGTACCCGGACTCACGCGAACCGTCGATCAAGACGACGTCGGCTTCGGGCCAGACGATCGACGCGTGGATGTCCGGCATCAGTCGGTCGGCCGATCGGTCGTGTCGAGCACGAGTCGGTACGCGGCGTCGAGTAGGACGCTCTTGGGGTCACTGGAGTCCAGGTTGGCGTCCAACATGTCAAACGACGTGTGATTGTACGCGTACTCGATCGCCTCTTCGCCCGTCATACTGGGCCAACCTTCGCGAACGTCGGCGACCACCAGTTTCACCGCACGGTCGAACGGCATAAGGACGGTCGGCGCGGAGGACGACTCCTTGATCAGGGTGAGAAGATGTTCCCTGAACAGATCGCGAGCCATCTCCCACCAGACGCCGTCCGTCTGGTCGTCGGGCAGATTGGTGATCGCCCGGCGGAACTCCTTGAGGTCCATCGCGTCGCTGTCCCTTCGTCGTTCGTCCTAGTGAAACGCTATCAGGTCATATCAGGTTGGGTCAAATCGCGTCACCAAGCAGTTCGCGGGCGACGTCCAGGTCGTGGGAGGTACACCCGCAGTCGCCCAGATAAGGCGTGACGACACTGCCCAGGAGGAAGCTCGCGCAGTCGGCGATGATCTCGCGGTCGAACTCGCGCGCTAAGCCAAGTGCGATCTGACGGCGGTGCGCGTACTCATGGTTCACCACGCTGGGTAGGACCTGACACGGGACCGACGTCGCGATCTCGACGGCGCCCGTTACGGTGTCGGTCGAGCCGAACCAGTTCGGCGGCAGATCGGACGACATCGTCCACATGGCGGGATCGTCGCCCAGTTCCACGACGCGTGCGTGCATCAGCGCCGACCGGTCGCAGCGCTCGGCCCAGTCGAACGCTGCGGCCTGCGCCTCGGGGTTGCTGGTATCCACCGGACAGTCCGCGCTGGTGGCCTGGAGAGGATTACAGAGCACGACGACGCCGATCGCGAGGGACGCCGCGACGCCAGCGAGGGAACGTTGAAGTAGCATGACGTGTGTCCTATCAGAGTATGAGACGAACGTAGTTGACGAGAACGATGGCCGAGAGGGTGATCGACAAGACCACGGTCATCCAGGGAAAGGGTTGACCGCGCGTCAACGGAGCCATGAGAGGTACGATTCGGGGCAGCACTTGTCGCAGATGCAATCCCAACTACACCGCGCCTGGGTAGGTTCGTCCAGGTCGGCTCGCGCTGGCACGATTTCCACGTGTCCGTTCTGGTCGAGCAACACGTTCGCGCGTTGAATGGCTTCGGTCGTCCGCGAACGCCAACCGTGACTGCTGGGTCGATAGTCGTCGGATAACTTGCTGTACTCGATCGCCACCGCCTTCGCCAACCTGAGCGTCCTGGTGATGCAGCCGATGTCCGAGACCATGTTGATCGGCAACATTCGAATCACCAAGTGCCACTGACGGCCATCATGGAAGATCACGTAACTACGGGTGTCATCCTGCGTGGTGTAGTTGCCGACATCCTTGTTGCGGGTGAACTTCACGTCGATCTCCGTCGATTCATCGTCAAATCAGGTGGTGGCAACCGACTCGACCTCAGCGACGTGGAACGTGCGCTGAACGCCCGCGCCGTCGAGACCGACGAAGAACCCGTCGCCGTCGGGCGAGGTGGTGGCGGTGCAGCCGATGTCGTCCATCGTGCTGAAGACCGACAGCGCTTCGATAGTGTTCTCGTCCTCGTACATGGTGTCCTCCGTCGATTTCGTCGTCGTTCATCAAAGGGTTCAACCAACGGGGAGCCTCTTGGTCACCCGATCTTCCTGACGGGAAGGGATCGAGCCCGACCTGGTCGGTGAGCCCCCGTGGGGACGCCTACCAAGAGGTACCTCGCTGGTCGAACGTTGTTGCGTTTGCCTGACGAGACGAACGTTAGCCTGAGTTGTGAAACATGTCAAACCCGCAGATACAGGCCCGTGACGAGACGATCTGCGCGCGTCGCGAGCAGTCCGACTGACGCCAACGCGTCGGCGTAGCTGTCGGCTTCCACGGTGATCCGGTGGTGAGCGGTCTGCGCGCCGTACAAACGCAGCGCGACGATTCCTAACTTCAAGTCATCATGCGTCGAGACGGTCACGTCGAAGATGAAGACAGTCATACTACGCGAGCGACGTCGAACGCAAGCAGCGGGCACGTCACGTAGCACGCGTTGAGATGTGAGTTTAACGTGACGCACGTCGGGCAGTCCTCGACCAGTCCTTCTTCGACGGTCTGAGCGTCCGACAAATCCACTCCGCAGAAGGCGAACCGAAACTGCTCGTTGACGCAACATGTCAGGTGACAGGCGTCGTCGTCGATCTCCTCGGATTGCGCGGCATGAGTTTCAGCGTCGGCGCTGACCTCGAGCACATGATCACCGTCACTTCGTCGTCGTGGTCGAAACTACGCTGGTGGAACGGATCGACGGCTGCGATTCCGTCGATCCGCCGCTCCACCAACCCACCTAGGTCAACCAAGAACCGGAGGCCAACGCTGTGAACGAAAACTCCCCGGTCGAATGAGCGACCACCAGGATAATATCAGGTTAGGCGACGCACTTCCTGACCCGGCGCATTTCCTATCTTACGCGCTGTATCACGCGTCTCGCGATATCGCGGTCTTCCCACTGACGCGCAACGGCCGACAGCCTGCGATCCGTCGCTACTTCGAGCGCGCAACGTCGGACGCGGACGCCATCCACGGGTGGTGGGGACCCAGTGGCTCGCACGTCGGCTGCAACGTCGGGATCGCGACCGGCGCGGAGATCGCGACCGGTCAACCGGTCTGGTGCCTGGACGTCGACAACAAACACGGGCACAACGGCGACGCGGCGCTGCGTCAACTCGAGGACGAACTCGGTGCGCCGCTGCCTGCGACGTACGCCGAAGATACGCCGAACGGTGGTCGTCACCTGCTGTTCCGCTGGCCGGCCGGTCGGGAGGTCAAGTCCTCCGGCGGTGAACTCGGCGACGGACTGGACGTCCGCGGTTATCGCGGCGTCGTGTTCGCCGCCGGTTCGGTCGTCGATGGCCGCGCGTACGTCGTCAGCGCGAACCTGCCGATCGCCGACGCGCCGGACGCGCTCGTCGACCTGGTGGAGCGACGGACCCGCGAGTACGCCGTGGACGGCGTCGTACGCGAGCTCGCGGATGGCGAACACCGTCGCGTCGTCGCGTACGGCGAGAACGCGCGTCGCGCGGCCTGCGAGCGACTGGCGAACGCGCAGCCCGGCGAGCAGAACAACGAGCTCTTCAAGTTCGCCCGGCAGATGTCCGAACTAGGTCAGCACGGTCTGTTCACTCGGTACGAGATCTGGTGCGACGCCACGGAGGCGATGACCGAGAACGGCTACCTGCTGGATGATCCCGGTGGCTCGTTTGAGCGCACGTTCAACTCCGGTTGGGATAACGCCGAACCGCGCGCGCCGTGGCCGCCGTGGCCGTCCGATGCTGCACGAATCGAATCAGGTGAGATCGAGGTGTGGCCCCCACCGCAACGTCCGGTGCTCGTCGCTCGTGAGTTGATCGCACGCTGGAGCGATGCGACCGACTGGCTGCTCAGACGTCGGTGGCGGCAGTGGTGGCTGCGCTACGACGAGGTCGCGCATCGCTGGATCAAGGAAGAGAACGATAAGATCATCTCTAACTCGGTGTGGACGTCACTCGAGCACGCCGTGTACGGGCCGGAGCGTCGTGACTGGAACCCGTCCATTAAGAACGTCGCCAACGTCGTCAGCGCGTTCGAGTCGTTCGCGTCGTTGTCGTGGCATCAAGAGTCGCATACGTGGATCGAGCAACCCGACGGCTACCCACCAGCCGAGTCGATGATCGTCGTCAAGAACGGGCAGTTGCACCTGCCGAGTCGCTCGATCTGGCCGCACGATCCGCGACTCTTCAACCACGTGTCACTGCCGTTCGACTACGACCCGCAGGCACCCGCGCCGAGTCGGTGGTTGCGGTTCTTGAACGAACTCTGGCCCGACGATCCCGTGCAGCAACTGATGCTTCAGGAGATGTTCGGCTACATCATCTCGGGGCGAACCGACCTGCAGAAGATCATGTTGTTGATCGGTCGACCACGATCGGGTAAGGGAACGATCTCGTGGGTCCTGCGGCAACTGCTCGGCTCCGCGGTCGCCGCACCGAGCATGGGCTCGCTCCGCACGCAGTTCGGCCTCCAGGATCTACTTGATAAGTCGCTGGCCATCATCGGTGACGCGCGTATCTCAGGTGACACACAACCGCTGATCGAGCGACTGCTGACCATCTCGGGTGAGGACATCGTCACGGTCGATCGTAAGAATAGGTCGCCTCTCAGCGTCGTGCTGACCGCGCGCTTCTTGATCTTGACCAACGAGGAGCCGGTGCTCCGCGACGCGTCGGGCGCGATGGCCAGTCGGTTCGTGCCGCTGCGGCTGCGTCAGTCCTTCCTGGGGCACGAGGATCTACGACTGAAGGCGACGCTGCGACCGGAGCTGCCCGGCATCTTGACGTGGGCGCTGGACGGCCTGGATCGACTGCTCGCGCAGGGGTCGTTCACGTTGTCAGAGACGTCGAACGAGTTGATCGCCGACATGACCGATTCAGGAAGTCCGATCGGCGCGTTCGTCCGCGAGTGCTGCGTGCTGGGCGGTCAGCATGAGGTACCGCGAGACAAGTTGTACGACGCCTGGCGGAACTGGGCGATCCGCAACGACGTTCCGCCCAGCGACAACGCGCGATTTGGGCGGAACCTGCGTACGGTCGCCGACGTGCGAACCCTCCGTCGGGGACCGGCCGGTTCTCAGGTTTACCACCATGGTGGGATCGACCTGACCGACGAGTATCAGGCACCCACCTGGAACTTCACAGTTCCCGGCTAACCTAGCGATTCCGCAGTTTTGCCTAGCAACGCTTGGTTGGCTATGGAGAATCAGGTAGTTCACGTGTAGTTAGGCGTTGCTATGCGGTAGTTAATATGTCAAATCGTTCACAGAGTGCTCTGACCAGCGATGTAGTTTGGATAGTTTAGATAGTTAAGTAGTTTCGTAACTAGCTGCTAGAAAACCATCAATTGAGAACGTCAGAACTTGTATCGAAGAACAGCAACTTGTATCGAACGTCGTCAGCTCCAGTAGAATTGTCGCAACCACTAGCGGCGATATAGTTGACTATCCTAACTATCCGAGTAATCCTAGAACTAAGGACGTTATGCGCATCGCCTGTCACGTCGCTGAAGTCGACGTCGAGGACGTACCTGGGGTGGTGGCGACGTGCACGATCTATCGTCACGAAGTTGAGTCGTTCGGGCAGACCGGTGCCAGCGTTCGGCGGTGTCTGGCGGTCATGCGAGCCGAGTGCCCGCGAGGTCGGTCGAACCTCTACACGATCGCACGTGGATCCGATCTGGGTACGCGTGATTAGGCGTAGACTGACATCATGACCACGCCGATTCCCGAGCCGGTGCCGGAGCCGTTCGCACCCGTCGACCAACGTGCGTCCGAGTTCGGCGGACGGCCGGGGTTGTACCCGCGTACGAGCGACACCGGGGTCGACTACGGACCGCTCAGCGCGGATCAGGCGCTGGCGCTGCTGCATCGCGGTTGGCGTGGTGAGACGGTGGACGTACCCGAGGACGCGTACGAGCCATACACCGTGGAGGGCCTAGGAGCGCAGCGGGTCCAGTGAAGACGCCGTCACAGCTACGCGAGTTGCACCTACGCGCGCATCCGGGGTGCACGTACGGCGATCAGCCGCACTACGTTCCGCCCGGTGCGGGAACGATCGGGTTCTTCCTCTGCGACCCGCCGGATGACGTCGTGAACCATACGCGCTGCGTTGGACCGTACGATCACGAACATGTTGATCACAGGTCTTAATGAGGGCTCACCTTCGGTGAGATCGGTGATGTTCGCTAGGCGAACAGGAGTGTTCGATAGTCGAACATCTGACGAAGGGACGCACGGATGAGCGGCAGTAAGTGGAAGATCACGTTCATCGACGGGACCGTCGAGTTCTTGGAATATGGTGAACTCAAGGTGAGCGTGAACGGCGCGTTCTTGCATTACTCGCATTCAGGGAGTTACTGGTCCGACCATAAGGCCACATACGTGATCGCCAACGTCCAGAAATGGGAACCTGTTTCTTAGTAGGCTAAACTAGGATCGACGGACGAAGGGACGATGCGATGCAGATTGAGATCAAGCTCAGCGTGATGAACGACCGCGACGAGGACGATGCGAAGGCCATAGGTCTTACGACCGAAGCCTACGAACGTCTCGATGCGGCATTGAATCAAGCTGGATTCACTGTCCTACGTGTAACGAAGTGCGTGCACTACGACGTCCTATCTAGGCAATGGGGTGACCGGCTAGACTAGGATCGGAACGCGACGAAAGGACTGGGACATGACATCACTTGTGATCTGGCGCTACGTGATTCCGATCGAGGATCAAGTCGACGTCGAGCTGCCCTACGAGGCCGAGGTGTTGTGGGTCTCGACCGATCGATCGGGGACGACGGTCGGCGAGCCGGGCGATCCCGTGTTCATCGAGATGTGGTGCTTGGTCGATCCCAACGCGGTGAAGGTCAGCACGCGGTTCTACGTCCGCGGTACGGGTGACACGTTGGAGACGGATGCTGACTCCTGGTACATGCACCTGGGGACGGTCATGACCCACCGTGGTCGGCTGGTGTGGCATGTGTTCCAACGCATAGGACACGTTGGCGACGAACTCGAGAACGCACTCGAAGCGGGTGACGCCGAGTGAGCGGCGACGTGCGCATTCGGTACTGCAACTACCGCGGCGAGATCAGTGATCGCACGGTCATTCCGATCGAGTTGTGGTGCGGGCGCACCGAACATCACACGGACAAGCAGTGGTTCTTGGAGGCCGTCGACGTCGAGCGCGGAGTCACTCGCTCGTTCGTCTTGGACATGATCATGTCGATGTCCGCGCCCATTCAGGTGAGCATGCGTGACTTCACACGCGACTCGCTCGACGGGGAAAAGCGCGAGGAACGATGCGTCTGCACCGGCCGAAACGGTATGGCAGTACGCTGCACGCGAATCGCCACCGTCGGCGACATCTGCGAGGGCTGCAGGGATCACCGGTAGTGGACGCGCTCATCGGGTTGGCCGCCTACCTCGGTGCGTGCGCGTTTTTCTTCTGCCTGGGCTACGGAATGGGCACCAACGCGCACGGCGTTACCCCTGGATTTAGGTGCCCACATTCGGGTGATCCACGGTGCGAGCGCTACGGTTGTCCAGACGATCCCGGTTGGGCAGGTGATAGTCGGTGAAGTTGCATCTCTATCGGATGTTCTGCCCGGCGTGTGGACACCTGGGTATGACGATCGTCAATCGGGTGCGACAGACCAGGCACATCGCGTGGTCAGCCCGCGTCGAAGACGGTCCCATCGAGTCGAATCCTGATCTCCAGGGTCGCACCTACGAACGTGTCACCATGATCGCGTGTGCGAACTGCGGTTTCTCGCTCGAATGCGAGATCGACGACGGCGAGGCCGTCGTCATGATCGAGGTCGTGATTGATCAACCTACGTATGGAACGCGGGCAGTCCTATTTATTAAAGACGGTTCCAGTGGACCTATCCCATTCTGACGGCGATGACGCCGAATACACACCGTTTGGCTGGTACATAGGGCCGGACGGCGTTCCGTACGAGCGCACGTGGACGAATATCCGAGCCGGTAAGATCCCGCTGGACGACCTGGACGACGAAGAACTGTCTCGGTGCGAGCTACGCGACGAGCAGGGAGAGTTCGGTCAGTCACGACGGGTCATGAGACGCGTGCCGATCGACTACCGCAAGTACGTCGTCGCTCGGCTGCGTATGAGGCTCCAGGAGGAGTTCGAGGAGGCCGCGATACGCGCGAGCCAGGTCTTCGTCGACGTCATGGAGGGCGCGAACAACGCGACCGCGTCCGAACAGCTTCGTGCGGCGACGTACGTCACCGAGCGCGTGATCGGTAAGGTGCCTGACCGGCTCGAGGTGAGCGCGGACATGGCCCCGTGGCAGGCTGACATTGCCGAGATCTTGATCGAGATCCCGAACCAGCAGGCCGACGTTCTCGACGCTGAGATCGTGGATGTCCGACGTGCCTTGGAGGCGTGATGAGTTTTGACGCGATCGTCATCACGATCATGGTTGTGCTCATCGTGATCTACATCGTGGGGCTGATGGTGTTCTGGGATGGGACATGATCATTCGTCACGACATTAGGGCCGTGGAGTTGAGTCCGGGCGACGTGATCTGGGAATGCCGCCGGTGCGGCTGGCGGTGGTGCATCACTATTGGGTTACAGTTACTCCTGAGTCGGCCTTGTCGAATTCAAGGCATTCCTGATAGCGTTAACGGGTAACGGACGACATGACGAAGGGACCACGACGATGCTGAGTAGCGAGTGGGAACGCCCGCTCGAGCGTACCCAACCTGGGGGCATTGAGGTGTGCGGTGAGGTACTACCCTCAGGTCATACCGTGTTCATCCGCAGAGTCGTAGGATCGGGCACAAGTGCCGTCCTGACTGTCACGGGTCCGGAGTGGGACGACTTCGTCACGGCGATCAAGGCCGGACAATTCGACCGCGCGTTGACCGATCTCGAGAAGTACGAGCAACTCAAGAACCGTATGCTGACGTTGTCCGTCGACCTGGGACGACAGGTTCGTGATCACGAAGACGCAGGCATGTCGGCTATGTCTAGTAAGATCCGTGTCATCGCTGACCGGATCCGCGATCTCGCTGAGATGGAGTGACCATGACGAACTCGACTAATCCCCCCAATGGTGACGTCTGTCGTGACGTCCGTCGGACGAGAACCGTTCGAACGAAGGGCCGGAAGGTCAAGTACGGTGACACGTTGATCCCCCGTGAGTTGCAGATCCTGCGTCTGATGGCGGAGGGTTTGAGCGACGAACGGATCGGTAAGATCCTCATGATCGCCAAGGACACCGTGAAGACCTACAACCGCTGGATCTTCATCAAGCTGGGCGTGAACAACCGCACTCAAGCCGTATCACGCGCGTTCGCACCGTGGGGTTTCTCGATCACGCTGCTGGGTCGACTCGTGCCCAACTCACCGCCCTCCACGCTGGACACATTCGGCGCGCGTTCCACCAGTGCCATGCGTGAGCGGGGTGTGGTCAGGTGAGCGCGGATACCGATCATAAGCTGGGTGTGCTCGAGGTCCAACGCGGTAAGCTGCGGCACGCCGTGCGCGCGCAGCGCACGGCTGGTTTTGGGTTCGTCGTTGGGATGATCATGGGGATCGGCGGTATCCTGCTCGCGACCTTCTGCTCCATGATCGGTTTTCCGCTCAGCGGTGAAGTGGCATTCGGACTGATCTGTCCCGGTCTGGTCATGGTGATCGTCAGCGCATTCGCCTGGGTGGAATTCACCCACCACGTCGACTTGGTGCGCATGGATGTGCTGAACGCCGACACGGCGTGGAGTCGCGCGGTCGAGGAAGAGCACTCGTAGTGGTCACCGACGATGGGACTGCATCTATGACCCGAGGAAAACTCACTTGGGAAATGGTGAACCAGAGCGCGATGCACAAGTACTGCAACGCTGATCCGAGGGTCTACGACAACGTGACACAGATCGTCCCCAACGACCAGATCCCAGACGAAGACTGGCACGTCGTCGAGCGAGAGAGTGATCTCGCCGACCTCGAGGAGCAGTACCGAACCCTGAAGCGCTGGAGCGAGACGGGCGATGAGCCCATCCGCAACGTCAGGCTCTACCGGTCTGAGGAGCCGCAGTGGGTTGAGATCTAGGCCTCCGATAGTCTGGTTACGTGCCCGTTCCCTACTGGCCGTTCGAGAATCTTGATCATAATGTGATCAACCAAAACCGCACGACGCTTGATCGTGCGGTTTTGCGTTATGCGCCGCGACCGGTCTCGTGGTCAACTTGCTACGATCGCCGTGGAGGTGATCGCGTGCCGTTGTTGACCGAACTCGTCATACCACAAGGCGAGGATTGGTCCACGTGGTGGGTGATTCGCGATCCCGATACTCAGGAGACGGTCGACCTGACCGATCCGGGTTTTGTCGCGTTCGGTCAGATCCGCGACGATCTACCCGAGGGCACCACGCTGCTCCACGAGTGGAGCGCCGAAGAGGACAACGTGTTGCTCGGCGTGGACGGCAAGCTGACGATCTTCGTATCCGCCGACGTCAGCGCGGAGTGGGAGTGGCGCGTCGCACGCTTCAGCGTGGAGCTGACGTATCCGGTGGATAAGACGTTGCGGGTTGACCAGGGGCGCGTCACCTTATCACGCGAGATCACCCACTAGGGAGCCGAGATGTCGTGCAGTAAGGGCTGCTGCGAGTCGCAGGCCGCGCACTACCGGTCGCTGCACGTAGCGGGCCCCGATCGGGGGTCGATGACCAAGGTGACGACCGACAAACACGACACCCACCAGGTGGACGTGACCGAACACTGGCACGATCAGCAGGACGTGCTGATTCGGCCCGAGACATTGAAGTTGAAGATCCGAACGGAACAGTAGGAGTCCGTATGGCCATCACCGTGCACGGGATCTACGTCGACACGTACGTCCGACAACTCAAGCAACAGACGTGGACCGGTACGGGCGGCCTGGATCACACGCTTGCCACGTGGAAGTGGGCGCTCTACACCGACTCACTCACCCCGAACTTCTCTGCGACGTCTCCCTCCTACTCGGCCACCAACGAGGTCAGTGGCACCGGTTGGGCAGCCGGTGGAGTGCTGTTGTCGGTCGCCGCCGCAGGTGGGACATCCGTCGTTCCGCTGCTTGCGGAGGGCACGGCGGGTTCCATTCGCTACGACTGGACGAATGACATGGCGGTAGCCGGTACCACGCTGACGAACGCCAAGGGTGGCATTCTCTACGCGGACCCGATCACGGCGCCGTACGCCGACCCCCTGGTCTACCTGTGTAACTTCGGCGCGAACTACTCCACCGTGAACGGTGTGTTCGGCATCTCGCCGTCGGCGACTGGGTTCTTCGAGATCGACATCGTCGGGTAGGTGGCCAGTTCGCAAAGCGTGCTGTTGCGCGGACAGCCGGAGCCCGAATCTGGGATCATCACCCACGGAATTCAGCTCACTCCAGCGAACACCGGTTACCCGACCGATACCACGTTCACCGTGTGGAGCGGTGGGACATCTGATCAGACGAACGACTGGGATTTCACCAACATGCGGTTCCCTGACCTCGGGGACTACTACACGTTTGGTGGCGACGACGACACGTTTACGAACTGCCACTTCCAGGCAGGCACGTTGTTCGCACTTGCGGACAACCTGACGCTCGTCAACTGCCTATTTGACGGCGGCGTCGCGTGGTCGTCGTGCAACACGGTCAGCATGACCGGTTGTCGGGTGATCAACGGCAGCGATCTTATGCACATTACAGGTGATCAACCGGGTCGAACGCAGTGCAACGACATCACGATCGTCGAGACGCTGGTTCACCTACCGTTGGCGGTTCCGGGCCACACCGACGGGCTTCAGATTCGTGGTGTTAACGGTTTCACATTGCTTCGCAGCGCGTTGGACATGGGCGAGTGGTTTCAGGTCGGCGGTGAAGACGTTCTCAACGCCGCATTTTTCCCGGAAGGTGGCAACGGCGGCAACCAGAACATGTTGCTTGATTCGTGCTACTTCAACGGCGGTGGTTACACCGTTCGAGTTCGCGCCGCGACGGGGACCTACGAGATCAAGGATTGCATCTTTGGCCCTGACGCGCAGTTTGGTCAGGTGACGCGCGAGGACGGTGGCGAGTCACAGATCGTCACGCAATCCGGTAACACGCTCTGGAACGGCACTCCCGTTACCATCTAGGAGGACGACGTGGCAGCACCGACGTTCGTCGCCGAATATGGTGACGTGTGGAACAACGGAACGACACCTAAGACCGCGTCGGTGACGACCGCCGTAGGTGACGTTCTCGTTGTAGGTGCGGGTTCGGAGGCGTCCTCCGTCGTACTCGGTGCGCCGACCGGCGGAAGCGGGACGTACGTCCAACAAGAATCCCTCGGGCCCGCGAGTAACTGCCGTGGACTGGTGCACACCGCCGTTACGGGAGTCAGTGCGCAGACGTACACCCTGTCGCAGACGAGCGACAGTCCCGGTGTCTGGTGGGGCAACTCGTGCATTCGATTCAGCGGCTCGGATGGCGTCGGCGCCGCTGAGTCGGGTAGTGGCACGGGGGCTCCGTCGTTGAGTATCACGACGACGCAGGCGGACAGCGCGATCGTGGTGTACGTGTTCGACTGGAACGCGGTAGCGGGCGGTAGCCGCGCGTGGAGGGCTGTTAACGGGACGACGCCGACGTCGATCAACACGTTTGAGCGAACATACTTCACCGATGGCGCGCATTACACGTGTTACGCGGCCTACTACCCGAACGCGGGCGCGATCGGCGCTAAGACGGTCGGATTGACCGCGCCGACCGGCCAGACATACGTCATCTTCGCCGTTGAGGTCAAGGGCACGTCCTCTGGCACGAGCGTGTCGATCACGCCGCCCGTGTTGAGCTGCGGTACGACGTTCTCGAGCGCGACGACGCGAGCGGGCATCACGATCTCGCCCAGTAAGCTGATGGGGAACACCACGTTTGGCAGTGCGGGCGTCATCATTGGGACGAACGCGACCGTGACGCCGAGCGTGTTCAACGCGAGTACCACCTTCAACTCAACCACGCTCCAAGCTGGAAGTCGTGTCACTCCTGTGACGTTGACGACCATCACCAGCTTCAACTTGACCACGCCTCAGGCTGGAAGTCGCGTAAATCCGACCACGCTCTCAGTGTCGACGAGCTTCAACTCAGCCACGACGCGAGCCGGATCTACCGTCACGCCCAGCACGCTGTCCACGTCGTCGACGTTTCCGACGTTTGAGGCCACGGTCGGATCCACGATCGAACCCACCGTGTTTGCCAACGGCACGACGTTCAACTCCTCGACCGTCACCACCGGATCGAACGCCTCGATCGCGCCCACGACGGGTAGTTTCGGCGCGACGTTCCACACCCCGAGTGGTCGTGCTGACCAACGGGTATCGCCGAGCACGTCGTCGACCGGTACGACCTTCTCGAGTGTCACGGTCTCAACCGGCTCAAGCGTGCAGATCGCGTCGACGACGCTGTCCACGGGTACGACGTTCGGCGGACTGACGTTCCGCGCTGACGCCCGACTCAGTGTCACGAAATTGGACGGTACGGCGGCGTTCTACGCACCGGGCATCACCAGTAGCTCGGGTATCGTGATCAACCCCACGACGTTGCACGTTGGCGTGCTGTTCACGGGTGCTTCGGTTCGAACCGGGTCAACGCTGGTGCCGCTGACGTTCACCGCTGGTACGTCGTTCAACCCCGTCACCTTGACGACCGGTACGACGGTGGCACCGGTCGGTTTGGCGACCGGTACGACGTTCAGCGCGCCGACGATCACGACCGGCTCACACGTGTTGGTGCAACCGACGACGCACGCGGTCGGTATCTTGTTCGGATCGCCTACGTTGCGTACCGACGCGAGGGTGACGCCGCTCACCGCTGACTTCGGCGCGACGTTCTCACCAATCGTGCACGAATCAACGCCAACCGAGCCACCGATCGTCACGGGCCCATTCTCGCTTCGACGATTCGAGATCAGCGGTCCGTTTCACGAATGAGTTGACTCTCGGGTTCCTAGTTGACAGCATGGACGAACCTGTTAACGTTGTCATCGTCAGCCGAACGGAACTAACCAGCCGCTCAGCCTGAACGGTCCCTCCGAACGACTGGTAGATCGGAGCGCGAAATCTCATAAGCGATACGGTGAGACGGAGTCTTCACTGTCGAAACGTGTGAGGGGTTTTTCACCAGGTTTGACCTCATCCAAACCGGCGCCCCCGGGTGAATCGTCGTGGTAGCGATTTGCGTCGGGGGACCTAAACTTCCACCCGGGAGATAGGTGAACGGAGCAGCCGCGAGACTGCTCCGTTCACCGTAACGCGGTGTAGGGCAGCTCGGCAGCCCGCCTGGCTCATAACCAGGAGGTCGTGGGTTCGAATCCCACCACCGCAACGGAACGGCGTGGGTTTCCATCGCTGGTCTACCACGTCGTTTCACCACGGAATCGGGGAGGATGGTAATCCACTCGCTTTGGGAGCGAGTTACACCGGGTTCGATTCCCGGGGTTCCGACGCCAGCTATGGGATAGAAATCGTGCCTGAGATGTTGGGACAAGTTAGAAGACATCGCCGTAAGGTTCCCAAATGCTAATCCGCTGGCAGGCCGGGAGATAGTCTGCTGCTAAGCTGAAGCTGAACGACACGAGACGAAAGGACAGGGGATCGTGGGATCATTAGCTGCGGTCATTGCGGTACGCGATGACCTCAAGGCCAAGTCACTGCGTGAGTTCACCGACGTGCACCGACTGTCACAGCGGTCTGAGCCGATGACGGGCCTCATTCGGGTCTACACGCCGACCGACGACGACGGCGAGAAGCTGCCGCCTGAGTCGACCCGGGTGCAGACGAACTGCCACAACATCCTGGGGACGGTTCGCGACTCGCTCTCTCGTCTCATGGACGTGGAGCTGACGCAGGACGTGGCCAACACGTCGGCGAAGGCGGACGTGATCGTTCGCGACGTCACGTTGCTCCGCGACGTGCCGGTGACCTACCTGCTCTTCCTCGAGAAGAAGCTGGTGGACCTGCGGACGTTCGTCCTGAAGATGCTGGTTCTCGACCCGGCGTTCGAGTGGTCGTGGGATGCTGATCTCGGTGCGTACAAGACACCGGTCGTCGGCACCACCCGTACGAAGAAGGTGCCGTTCGCGTTCGAGAAGGCGCCCGCCACCGATCGTCACCCAGCGCAGGTCGACGTCTACCAGACGGACGTGATCGTCGGCACCTGGTCGACCACTCGTCTCTCGGGCGCCATTCCCTCGAGCGATCGCGACGAGATCTTGTCGCGCATCGACATGCTGACCGTCGCCGTCAAGGAGGCGCGTTCGCGGGGCAACGCGATCGAGGCGACGCCTGTCACGGCGGCTGACACGCTGTTCGAGTTCCTCTGGGAGGGCTCACTGGTTGGATGACCCGTTCAGCGCTGGTGTTGCTAACGTTTTCCCGGCGCTGAACGTAGCCTCGTGGGGGACCGGCTTCCCCCTGTTGACGGTCCCCCACGAGGTCCCATAAACTTCCCGTCGTAGCACGGGAGGAAAAAGGAGCACAAGTTGAATCTCAAGTCGGAAGCTTAAACCTGGCGCCGACGTTCAGTGCAG
>Ga0193706_1000100_pt1 | contig 62571 bp, 58 predicted proteins | sample U3c1metaG_FD_160130 | JGI IMG/M metagenome (GOLD analysis project Ga0193706, IMG submission 160130) | Soil microbial communities from a riparian zone of the East river system, Colorado, United States - U3c1 | ecosystem: Environmental > Terrestrial > Soil > Riparian zone | place: USA: East River...
TCAGGCACCACGGCTAGCATCTCGCTTCCCACGCTGCTGTCCATCCCATACCTCGCTCTCACGGTTGGGAGGAGGGGGGGATTTTTAGGTGATCCACGGGGGGGAATTTAGGACGATCGGTGACACACCTGAAGAGTTGCTTGGAGAATCCCAATGATCAATGACCCGATTGTCGATGAGCTCGATCGGTTGCGTGCGGAGCGGATGGCCCAGTTCAACTTCGACTTCGAAGCCTTCTATCGGGACCTTAAGGAGCAGGAGAAGCTTCTACCGCAGGCAGTACAGCCTCCGCCGGAAACGCCGCCAAACCCACGATTGCAGCGGCCGGCCAGCCCCGCCGCCCGTCGTTGAAGCACAGCGTCCAAGCCGGCTTACAACCATGCTACGCAAGCGAGAGCCCACAAGCCCATGTGAAATCCTCTTGGAAGAATTCTTGAAGCCTCTCGGCTTGACTCAGAAGCGGCTGGCGGATCACCTGGGCTGTGACGTCAAGGTGGTCAATCGGATCGTCAAAGGCCGGACAGGTGTAACTCCAGAAATGGCTCTGAAGTTGGGTGCTGCTTTTCAGACATCGCCTACCTGGCGCTGAAGCGCCAAGCTAATCAAATATCGCCCTTTCAGGGTGAGGGCGACGCATAGGTCTTCGGAGGATGCTGTGGACGGGCTGCACGAAACGCTCGGCTGCGTACCGGCTTGCAGTTCCCCTGCACCGAATTCTCCTGTAGCTCGCAGGGAATGGCACTCTCACGGTCGAGGGCCCCGGCCGCGGCGGAGTGCCCACGGCTCACAGGGAGACCGGTGGCGGTGTTCCCCTTCCCGGCGTGCGACGCATAGACCTCTTTTTGCGTCGCACGGGAACGTTCACGTTGCGCGGAGACCGGCTCGTGCCCTTCCCGCCAGCCCTCGTGCACTTCCGGGGAAGGCCAATGCGCCATTGGACCCCCGGTGTGGACGGCGCGACCCACGGTTTGCTTCACTGTTTCCGCGGGTCCCGTGAAGCGGCGGCCGGGTCCAGCGGAGCACTTCACGGGTCCGGTGTCGCAAACCACGGGTCCAGCGAGGCGCTTCGCGGGTCCTGTGTCGCACACCGCGGGTCCAATGTTACGGCCTACGGGTCGCGACACGCACGGCTCGGGTCCACTAATGCAATTCGCGGGTCTTTTGCGGCACTTCGCGGTCCAGCGAGCGGAACCGCGGGTCCAATGGTGCAAAAGTCGCGAGCCGCCGGGCGTTACCAGGGCAGAGCCAAACCGTACTGAGGACCAACGCCCTGAAACATAGCACGCTGGCGGCATTCATCGATAGGTGGCCAGGCTGAGCTCCCGGATATTGTGGAAGCCGTCGGCTGGCACCTGGCCACCTGCTGCTGCCGGACGGGCGTGACTCCAGAAATGGCTCTGAAATTGGGGGCGGCCTTTCAGACGTCTCCCGAGTTTTGGCTCAATGCTCGGGCTGGGCTTGGCCAAACTTGACGCGGCCGCCACTCTTCGGCGAGACCTATTGCACCCCAGATCTGTTATCGTGAAGGGAAAGCGCCTGACACCGTGAGCAAGCGGACATCTAACACTGCCGATATCGGCCACAGCGGTATGCGGCAAGCGGATGGAGAGGTGAGCCATGAGCAGAATGAGGCCTGACATAGAATACGTCAAGGGGTACTCCGTTGCATTGCTCTGCCTGGGGGGGTCTCTTCTTCTTGGCGCCTTACAGTTTAGCTTTACATTCCGTAGCACCGAAGATGATCCCGTTTTCGCTTTGGTCTCTAGCATTCTGTGCCTGGTAGGAATCACCTGCTTGGTGGTTTCCCTGCTCCGCTGGATGCGAGTTGCCGCCGCACTGCCCGCAACCGCAGCAGTGAGCTTCTGCCTTTTGGTTGCACCCCTTGGGGACCATCCTTTCTCTATACTGGCTCAAAAAGGTCAGGCCGAGGGAGCTCGCTCCCCAAGACCCTCCCCATCGTGCCTGGTTCAACTATACGGTGGCGCTGTACATCTTGGGCCTGTTGATGCTGGACATGTTTCTGGTGCTTCGCTACATGCAAAGCCTGCCTGGGCCGGAAGACCCTTGGCTGGAAATGTTCAAATGGGGAGGGTTGATCCTGGCATTGGCAACCCTCGCCATAGGAGCCTTGCGTTCCACCAGATCAGCCTGGGCGCACTCGGCCACTTTTGCCCTCAACGCACTTCTAGTCTTGTGGTTCCCTCTCGGTACGGCGTTGGCTCTTATGTGGTTCTTCGCCGTCCGAAAGCATGAACGGACGATGCTCGTGGAGGACGGGCAAGAGTCTGCCGCATAACTCCGCCGGCACCAGGCGAGCCGGCGTCGCCGTCCGCACGACGGTCCGGATCTCCCTCAAGCGATAGCCGGGTCTTTGGCCGAAAGGACCGGGGTATCGGACCTTCTGACGGCCCATTTAAGCTTCCGACGGGCTATCAGAACTTCTGACGAGCCAGCTAAGCTTCCAACGGGCTGGCGGAACCTTCTGACAGGCCATTTAAACTTCCGGCAGGCTGTCAGAACTTCTGACGGCCCATTTAAACTTCCGACGAGCTGTCAGAACTTCCGGCGAGCCATTTAAACTTCCGACGAGCTGTCAGAGCTTCTGACGGGCCATCCAAGCTTCTGACAAGCTGTCAGAACCTTTGACGAGCCATTTGAACTTCTGATGGGCTGTCGGAACCTTCCGACGAGCCCTCCAGCCCGCGAAAGGACTGGAGGGGAGTGCTCACGGCGGTCGGTGCTAGTAGAAACAGTGCCAAGTGTTGGTGGTGCTGTCGCAGTGGCAGACGCTCCACTCGCAGGCACAGGCCGGGAGGAGATAGCAGCGCCGGTTCGTGCCAGGCACCCCGCAGCTCGTGCCATCCAGGGAGTCGCACGTGGAGTAACCTGTCAGGTTGCAGAACAGGCAGGCCTGGGAGCTCGCGGGCAGCCAGGAGGCGAGGGTGACCGCGAGGAGCGCGACGAGGATGAGGGTTTTCCTTTTCATGGGGCGGATCTCCTTTTCCGGTAGGCGGGGCCACCCGTAGGCCAGTCCCGCGGTGGTCGATCTGCAAAATTGGCGAAAACTTGCTGAATCTACTCAACAAGGTGCATCCCGGCCGCTAAAGCGGGCCGAGGACACCGATCAGGAGGGGAGATCGACGGATGTTTTGTAGGGGCGGCCCTATGTGGCCGCCCTGGGCGGGGGCTGGCTTGGTGGTGTCCCTCCACCCAGGGCGGCCACATAGGGCCGCCCCTACAGGAGGGAAGCGTCACTTCTGGGTTGACAAGCCGGCTCCGGCTACCCGAACTTGATGGGATCGCCCAGGGAGTCGAGCGAGAAGCTGGCCATGATGTGGTGGCCGTTGAAGTCGAGGACCCGCATGTCCTCCACCTCGCCGAGATCGCGGGCGACGTTGTCGAGGGCGTCGCCGTAGCGGTCGCGGACGGCGGCGAGGTCGACCTCGTAGCCGATGAACTTGTCGATCCCCTTGTAGCGCAGCTTGCTCATCAGACGCTCGTCGGTGAGCTTGGGGTAGGTGGAGAGGATCAGGATGGTCCCGCTCCCCATGAAGACCAGGTAGGCGCGCATCGGTCTCGGGCTCAAGGATTGTCCCCCTTTTCCCTTCTCACGCCACGAAGTAAGCACTGGCCCGAATTTGAAGACGAGCGCGCGGCTCGAAACCGCTGCCGACCACGGCAAAGGCGCTGGTGCTGCCGAGGATGGGGAGCACGATCCAGCCGTCGAAGCTCTCGCCGCCGGCGTAGGGCGGCACGACGGGCTCGATCTCGGCGATCTTCGTCCAGTGGTCCTCGTCGGGGTCGAACGAGGCGCGCAGCTCGACATAGGCGCGGTCGAGGTCGATGGTGCGCTGGCCGGAAGGGTGCCAGATCGAGAAGACGAAGCGCACCTCGTCGTAGGAGCTGGTACCGAGGAAGGCCTTGCCGGCCACCAGCAGCGGGAAGGTGAAGGAGCCGGCCGTATCGGTGGCGAAGATCTCGGGCGTGGGGTCGAAGACCACCTGCCGCGGAGGGGTGGGGGTGGTGGGGGCGTTCATCTCTTCTCCTCGAGGGAAGCGGTACCCCGGGCCAGTGCCAGGGCACGCTCGATCCGCCGGCGGGCCTCTGCCTCGTCGGGTCCGACGCCGAGCAGCGGCGCGGCGAGTCCGAAGGCGATCGCGCCGACCTTGCGGTAGGCGGGGATCTCTTCGACGCCGAAGCCGCCCGCGGCCAGCATGGGGACGTCCCCGAGCGGCCCGCGGATAACGGATAGATAGGCCGGCCCGCCCACGGGGGGCAGCGGGTAGACCTTGACGAGATCGGCGCCCAGCTCGACCGCGGAGACGATCTCGGTCGGCGTCAGGGCGCCCAGGACCAGGAAGAGCCCGGCGTTGCGGGTCTCCCGGGCGACGTCGGCGCTGACGTTCGGGGTGACCAGGAACTCGGCGCCGGCTTCGATGGCTTCACGGGCACGGGCGGCGGTGGTCACCGTGCCCATGCCGAACCAGGGCGGCCCCTCGGACGTGCGGCCCGCGAGCAGCTCGCGGACCAGCCCCGAGGCGCCGGGGACGGTGAAGGTGATCTCGACGAGCTCGACGCCGCAGGCGGCGAGCGAACGGGCCTGAGCCGCGGCCTCGTCGCGAGAAGCGGTGCGCACCACGCCGATGATCGGCGCGCGGCGCATACTCAGGGCAACGGAATCGCGAATCTGGAGGGTAGTAGCCATGGCGGCGGGAGTCTATCATCCATCTTTCCAAGCGGAATCCCGCTTCCGGGTGGGAAAGAGCACCCTTCCGAGGTATCATTGCGGCAAGCCTCAACGGGGGGACGTTTTTCAGCGGAACGAACGGCATAATGGCAGTGTCTGACCAACAATCGCCCAAACGAGAGTCGCTGGATGAGCTCCTGCGACGGCTTCGCCCGAGGTTGAAGCAGGTCCTCGGGCGCTACCGCATTCCGGCGCACGACGCCGAGGACCTGGTGCAGGAGGCCCTGATCTCGACCATCCAGAAGTGGGAGGTCATTCAGGATCCCGAGGCCTGGCTGCTGGTCACCCTGCGCAACCGGTGCGTCGTCTACTGGCGCAAACGGCGGAACAACCTCTACAACTCGGTCGACACCGCGATCCTCGAGCTGCTCTCCGAGCCGGTCGCCGCGCCGCAGGAGAAGGCCGAGCTGCTGTGGGACCTCAACAACCTCCTGGACGAGCTGCCGCCGCGCTGCCGCAAGCTCCTCCGCCTGCGCTACGGTCTGGGCTTCGACTCCACGGAGGTGGCCGAGCGCATGGGCTACCACCCGTCGAGCGTCCGCAAGGTGGCCCGGCGCTGCATGGCCGCGCTGACCTATGAGATGGTCGCCCGCGGCTTCACCAAGGCCAGCCTGCCGAAGGTCGACGACGAGGATCCGGACGCGTAGCGGCCTACAGGGCGTCGTGCTGTCCTGAGCGTCCTGCCGCTACGCCTCTACTCTTCCTTCTCTTTCTTTTCCTTTTCTCCCAGCGCCCCCTCGATCCGCCGGCACATGCCGCGCAGGATGCGCACGTCGCGGCTGTCTGGCGCCGCGCGGGCGGCGAGGCGGCGGAGGTCGCGGAGGACTCCGGCGAAGGAGTCGTCGCGGGCGAAGCCGACCCGTTGCAGGAGCTGGGAGGCGTGGCCGAGCAGGCCATCGATCTCGGCGGCGCTCGCCGGCGGCTCGGGGGGTGCGATCGGCGCGGTCTCGCCGCCGCGGCTGATGAATAGCTCGTAGGCGAGGATCAGCACCGCCTGGGCGAGGTTGAGCGTCGGCTGCACCGGCGAGCAGGGGATGGAGACGACCGCACTCGCCATCGCCAGCTCCTCGTTGGTGAGGCCGCCGACCTCAGGGCCGAAGACCAGGGCGGTCGGGGTGTCGGGCGCGTCAGCCTCCAGCCAGCCGGGGAGCTCGCGCGGCGTAAGCAGAGGGATGCCGAGCCGGCGGTCGCGGGTCGAGGTGGTGCCGATCACCCGGCGGAAGGGGGCGAGCGCGGCGGCGAGACCGCCGGCGGCGCGGACCGCGTTGTCGAGCACCGGCCTGGCGCCGACGGCGAAGGCGTTGCCGATCTTGCCGATCACCGCCGCCGGTTCGACCAGGATCAGCCGGTCGAGCCCCATGTTGGCCATCGCCCGGGCGGCGGAGCCGACGTTCCCCTCCTCACGCGGGCGGACGAGGACGACGGCGGGGGGGAGTCGCTGCATCGAGCGACTTTACCGGAACCCGCGGCGAAGCTCGCGCTTGAAGATGCCGAAGGCCTCCTCGCCATGGAGGATGACGACGACGCGGTCGAGCTTCGTCCCCCCCTGGAGGAAGCGGTGGATCTCGGTGAGCAGGATTCGCGCGGCGCGGTCGATGGGGAAACCGAAGACGCCGGTGGAGATCGCCGGCAGGGCGATCGACTTCACTCCCCGGCGGTCGGCCAGGGCGAGGGCGGCGCGCACGGCGGCGGCGAGCTTCCTGTCCTCGTCCCCCTCCCCCATCCGCGGCCCCACGGCGTGGATCACATGCCGGGCCTTGAGGTTGCCGGCGACGGTCATCACCGCCGTGCCCACGGGGGTGCCGCCGATCCGGTCGCACTCCTCCTGGATCGTGGGGCCCCCCTTGCTGCGGATCGCCCCGGCGACTCCGGCGCCGAGCTGGAGCTGCTCGTTGGCGGGATTGACGATCACGTCGACGTCGAGCTCGGTGATGTCGCCTTCGATCAGCTCGAGCTGCGTCCCTGCCAGCGTGAAGGTCACCCTGTTTTCGGTCGTCTCTGCCATCCATTCCTCCCCTGCAATGATAGCAGTCCCCTGTATCCTCAATAGTGTAGACTCCTCGCCATCATGTGGATGGAGCTGAAAAAGAGGCTGGCGGCCGATCTCGCCAGAGTGATCGAGGAGCGTTTCGGCGTCCGTCACGAGCCGGTTCTGGAGGTCCCTCCCCGCCGGGATCTGGGCGATCTCTCGTCCCCGGCCGCCATGCAACTGGCCCGGGTGCTCAAGCGCAATCCGCGGGCGATCGCCGAGGAGCTGGCGGCGGCCATCGGGCGGCCCGAGATGGTGCGGGACATCCAGATCCAGGGTGCCGGCTTCATCAACTTCTTTCTCGACCGGCGCGCCTTCGCCGCCGCCCTGATGGACGCCTCGCTGCTCGACGGCGGCGTCCGCGGCGCCAAGGTGGTGATCGAGCACACCAACATCAATCCCAACAAGGCGGCCCACATCGGCCACCTGCGCAACGCCGTGCTCGGCGACGTGCTCGGCCGCTCGCTCAAGAGCCTAGGCTACCCCGTCGAGATCCAGAACTATATCGACGACACCGGCGTGCAGCTCGCGGACGTGGTGGTCGGCTTCCTCGACCTGCGCGGCCTCTCCATCGCCGACGTGGTGGCGATCCCCGAGCCGTTCGACTACTACTGCTGGGATCTCTACAGCGAGGTCGGCCGCTGGTTCGGGGACAACCCCGAGCGCCAGGCGCTCCGCCGCGAGACGCTCCACGAGATGGAGACCGGCCGCGGCGAGCGTGCCGAGATGGCGCGGCGGGTGGCGCGGCGGGTGGTCTCGCGCCACCTCGCCACGATGCGGCGGATCGACGTCTCCTACGACCTGCTCACCCGCGAGAGCGACATTCTGGGGCTGAACTTCTTCGAGCAGGCCTTCGGCCGGCTGAAGGAGAGCGGCGCCGTGCACCTCGAGAAAGAGGGGAAGAACGCCGGTTGCTGGGTAATGCCGCTGTCTCAGGCCGAGGAGTTCGCCGGCCTCGAGGACCCCGACAAGGTGATCATCCGCTCGGACGGCACGGTGACCTACGTCGGCAAGGACATCGCCTACCAGCTCTGGAAGTTCGGCCTGCTCGGCCGCGACTTCGGCTACCGCTTCTGGCAGGACGAGGGGGTCTGGGAGACCACCCAGGACGGCGTCGAGGGGCACCCGCTGTTCGGCAACGCCTGGCGGGTGTTCAACGTCATCGACGTCCGCCAGAGCTACCTGCAGAAGATCGTCCGCGCCGGGCTCCAGGCCCTCGGCCACCTCTCGGAGGCCGAGCGCTCGATCCATTTCGCCTATGAGATGGTCGCCCTGTCGCCGGCCACCGCCCGCCAGCTCGGCTTCCTCGAGGACGAAGGGGAGGACAAGGTCCTCGAGATGTCCGGCCGCAAGGGGGTCGGCGTCAAGGCGGACGACCTGATCAGCCAGCTCGAGGTCAAGGCGCGCGAGGAGATCGCCAAGCGCAACCGCGATCTCGGGGAGGCCGAGCTCGACGGGCTGGCCCACGAGATCGCCATCGCCGCCCTGCGCTTTTTTATGGTCAAGGCGACCAACAACCGGATCATCGCCTTCGACTTCGACGAGGCCCTGAGCTTCGAGGGGGAGTCGGGCCCCTACCTCCAGTATTCGCTGGTGCGGGCGAAGAACATCCGCCGCCGGCTGCAGCAGGAGGGTATCCCGGCGGACGTCTTCGCCGAGGAGGTCGCCGCCCTCCCCCACGAGCTGTGGAGCGAGGACCTCTGGGGCCTCATCCTGGAGGTCGCGCAGACCGGCGAGACGGTCGAGAGGGCCACCGAGAGCCTGGAGCTGTCGCTGATCGCCCGCCACGCGCTGGAGATCGCGCAGCACTTCAACGCCCTGTACCACCGCAACCCGATCCTGCAGGAGAAGGACCCGCAGGTGCGCGCCGCGCGCCTGGCGACGGTGCAGATCTTCCGCCGCGGCCTCGAGAGCCTGGGTGAGCTCCTGGGAATTCCCGTCCCGGAGAAAATGTGACATGGACCCCTACGGCAACCCGCAACCGAAGAAGACCTCCCCCTGGGTGTATCTCGGCGTCGGCTGCGGCGTCGCCGTGCTGCTCGGCCTGATCGCCATCTCCGGCTTCACCTACCTGGTCTACCGCAAGGGCAAGGAGATGACGGAGTCCTTCAAGGATCCCAAGATCCGCGAGGCGAAGACCCGCGAGGTGCTCCCCTACACCGCCCTGCCGGCGGGCTACTACCCCGGCGGGGCGATGTCGATCCCCTTCCTGATGGATTTCGCCGTCTTCACCGACCGCGAGCCCATCAACGGCCAGGGGCCGGACCAGGGGAACTTCCAGGAACGCAGCTTCATCTTCATGAACATGCGCCACCTCCGGGACAACCGGGAGAAGATGGAGCGCTACCTCCGCGGCGAGGCCCCGGCCCCCGAGGACTCCGCCTGGAGCAAGTCGAACGTCAACTTCGACGCCAAGAAGGTGATCCGGAGGGGGCAGATAGAGGTCGGCGGCCAGACCGTCCTCTACCAGGCCAGCCAGGGGGAGATCACCCATAAGGATGGCGCCGCCGGCGGGGTCAACGTCTCCGAGAAGAAGGAGGGGCTCGTCACCATGGTCCTCCCCGAATGCGCCGACGACCGCCTCCGCTTCGGCATCTGGATCGGCCCGCCGCCGGCCGCGGACGACTACACCGGCACCCCCGCCGACCCGGCGGCGCTCCAGGAGTTTCTCGGGCACTTCCGGTTGTGCGAGGGGAAGGGGTAAAACAAGGGCGGCCTTCCCCCGCCCGGCACAGCTCTACGGACCAGCCTCCCGCTTCCGTTTCCGCTCCTCCCACCGGCGGTGCATCCAGAGCCACATCGCCGGATGCTCGCGAATGTCCTCCTCGGCGACCTCCAGGTAGCGGCGGGTGAGGGCGAGAACCGCCTCGTCGCCGCTCTCCCCCTCGGGCGGCAGGATCGGCTCGCGGACCACGACGCGGTAGCGGCCGCCGGGCTCGGGGTAGACGGTGAGCGGGACCACCGGGGTTCCCGAGCGCAGCGAGAGGCGGGCGAGGATGGGGCTGGTGAGGGCCGGGCGGCCGAAGAAGGGGACGACGATCCCCTCGCGCTCCTGGACCCGTTGATCGATCAGGATGCCCAGCCGGCCGCGGTCGCGCATGACTTCCAGCATCCGGCGGGCAGCGCCGTGCTTGGGGATGACGGTGTTGCCGAAGCGCTCGCGCATGGCGCGCAGCTCGCGGTCGAGGAAGGGATTGTCGGCCGGGCGGACGATGATGCTCATCGGGCCGCGGGTGAGGCCGATGAGCGGCGGCGAGAGCTCCCAGAATCCGAGGTGGGCGGTGAGCAGGAAAAGCCCCTTGCCGAGCCGCTCGGCCTCGTCGAGGTGCTCCCACCCTTCCAGCGTATATAGATGACAGAGCTCGGTGGGGCCGAAACGGGTGGCGGAGACGGCGTCGCAGAGGGCGGCTCCGAAGTGGCGGAAGCACTCGCCGACCAGCCGCCGCCGCTCGGCCTCGTCCGTTTCCGGCAGCGCCAGGGCCATGTTGCACAGCGCGATTTCCCGGTGGCGGCGATCGAGCGCGTGGCCGAGGGCGCCGACCCAGCGGCCGAACGCCCGCGCTCCCCGGTGCGGCAGCGCCCGCAGGAACCCCTTGAGCAGCAGGTAGAAGCCGTACTCGACGCGGTGGGCGATGGGGCGGTCCTTCTTCATCCCCGCAACCTCCCGATCTCCCCGTCCAGCCATTCCCAGAAGGCAGGCTCGGGCTCGGCGCGGATGGGGATCTCGGCCAGCGGCACGTCGAGCTGGCCGTGGAGCTTCACCCGGTCCTTGGAGGTGGTGAGGACGGCCGCGGCGCCGCTCGCCCGCCAGGTCTCGGCGATGCGGGCGAGGCTCGCCGGCGGGTAGCGATGGTGGTCCGGGAAGCGCAGCTCGTCCACGATCTCGAATCCGAGGGCGCGCACCGTGTTCGTGAACGCCTCCGGCCGGGCGATGGCGGTGACCAGAAAGACCCGCGCGCCGGCCGGCAGCTCGGCCCCCCTCACCTCTCCAGGGGCCGTCCGGCTGACGAAGCCGGGGCCGGTGAAGCCGTGGGGGCGGAGCGCCTCGGCGAGCTTCTCCCCCTGGCGTTCCCCGTCGGGCGCGCCGGTGAGGATCGCGGCATGGGCGCGGGCCATCGCGGCGAGCGGCTCGCGCAACCGGCCGGAGGGGAGGAGGCGCCCGCCGCCGAACGGATCGCCGGCCGGGAAGGCCACGAGGTCGAGGTCGCGGTGGAGCCGCAGATGGGAGAAGCCGTCGTCGAGCAGGAAGAGGTCGGGCGCGGGCTCGAGGCGGCGCAGGGCCTGAACGCCGTCGCGGTGGCGGTCGGGGCCGACGACGACGGCCACCCCGGGAAGCTCGCCGGCGAGCAGCACCGGCTCGTCCCCGGCGACCAGGGGTCCGAGGATCGGCCCCTCTCCCGTGCTCACCACCCGCACGCCCCGCCCCTGGCTGGCGTAGCCGCGCGACAGGATGCAGACGGCGGCCCCGCGATCCCGCAGGTGAGCGGCGATCGCCGCCACCAGGGGGGTCTTGCCGGAGCCCCCCCAGTGGAGATTGCCGACGCTCACCACCGGCCGAGGCAGGCGCTGGGCGCGGGTGCGGTACCACTGCCGGCGCAGCCGGTGGGCGCCGCTATAGAGGAGCTGCCAGGGGGAGGAGGGGGCGGAGGGCGCCTTCATGCCGGTTCCACTTCCGAAATCAGATCTGGAATCACCGCCGCCAGCATCGCGATCGTCCGCCCCACCGCGCCGCGGTTCTCCTCGACCAGCCGCAGGGCGCGCTCACCGGTCTCGCGAGCGGTGTCCGGACTCTCCAGCCACTCGCGCCAGGCGGCTCCCAGCTCGCGCGCGTCCGCTACCCGGCGCCAGGCACCGGCGGTGTCGAAGGCTTCGGCCATCTCGCGGAAGTTGTGCATCGCGGGTCCGACGGCGAGCGGCACCCCGAAGCGGGCCGCCTCCAGGGGGTTGTGGCCGCCGGTCGGTACCAGGGTACCGCCGATGAAGGCCGCGGCGGCCAGCCGGTAGAGCCCGGCGAGATCCCCCAGGCTGTCGAGGAGCACCACGGCGGGCGTTCCTAAGGACGGCAGAGCCGTCCGCCGCACGGCGTCCTCCCCCCGCGCGCGCAGCAGGGCGTCGACCTCGTTCCAGCGCTCGGGGTGGCGCGGCGCGAGGACCAGCAGCGCCCGCTCGAGCCCGCCGGCCGCCTGGAAGGCGTCGAGCACCTGCGCCTCCTCCCCCGCCATGGTGGAGCCGGCGAGGAGGATCGGCCGGCCGCCGGCCAGCCCGCGCAGGGCCGCCTCGAGCTCGGGCTTGCGCGCCGGCTCGGGGGACTCGTACTTGAGATTGCCGGTGACGGCGACGCGGCCGGGGTCGATCCCCAGCGCCAGCAGGCGGTCGCGGTCCTGCCCGCTCTGGACGCCGAAGCGGCCGACGCCGGCGAACAGCGGGCCGAGGAAGCGGCGCAGGGAGCGCATCCGCCGGAAGCTGCGGTCGCCGACGCGGCCGTTGACGACGGCGATGGGGAGCCCGCGGCGGCGCGCCTCGCGCAGCACCAGGGGCCAGTAGTCCCCCTCGACGAGCACCAAGGCGCGCGGCTGGTGGCGCCGGAAGAAGCGGCGGACGGCGAAACCGAGGTCGAACGGCAGGTAGGCCACCTCGGCGCGGCCGGCGAAGGCGGCGCGGGCGCGCTCCTGGCCGGTGGGGGTGACGGTGGTGATCAGCAGGGGGACCTCCGGCGGCAGCGCCCGCGCCAGGGTGGCGGCGACGCCGACCTCCCCCACCGAGACGGCGTGCAGCCAGAGCGCGCCCGGGGCCGGAGCGGGGCCTGCCGCCTTCCCCAGCCGGCCGGGCAGGGTGGGCAGGTAGTGGCTCCCCCGCCGGGCGAGCAGGAAGGGCCCCGCGGCGAGCAGGACGATCCCGGCCGCGAGCTGATAAAGTCCCCAGAAGACCGAACGCATCGCGCGGCAGAGTATAGCGGCAGTATAATAATGGTTCGTTCGCGGAGGAGCGGAGGATCGGTGTGCCCGTCAGACTTGGTGCGAATGCCCTCTAGACGGCCCGCCCCCCTCCCCCGTATACACGATTGACATGCTAAAGCTCGTCCACTCCAGCCACTCGTCCACCCCACCGCTGCGCGCGCCGTGGGTCGAGACGTCCGACCGCGACCTCCTGCTGGCCGTCCGCGACGGCGAGGAGGCGGCGCTCAACGAGCTGATCAGCCGCAAGACCAAGCCGCTGATCCAGCTCTGCCAGCGCATCCTCGGCGATTCCGAGGAGGCCCGCGACGTCGTGCAGGTGACCTTCTTCAAGGTCTGGGAGAGCCGCCGGAAGTTCGACGAGCGGTGGAGCCCGAACACCTGGATCTACCGGATCGCGAGCAACCTGGCGATCGACCACCTGCGGTCGCGCCGGAGCCGCGAGCGCAGCCACGAGCCGGTGCGCCAGCATCTGCGGCAGGTGGCCGACGGCCGCGCCAGCCGCGACCTGTCGCGCCTCCAGCAGTCGGAGGTGGCGTCGATCTTCCGCGAGCTGTCGGCCGGGCTGTCGGAGAAGCAGCGGATGGTCTTCCTGCTGCGTGAGGTCGAGGGGCTCTCCTCCCCCGAGGTGGCCGAGATCCTGGGCTGCCGGGAGTCGACGGTGCGCAATCATCTGTTCAACGCCCGCAAGTACCTCCGCAAGGAGCTGCTGCGGCGCTACCCGGAGTACGCCGGGAGCTGGGGCGTGAGCGTGGAGGAGGCCCTATGAGCGTCTCCATGAGCTGCCCCGACTGGACCGCCCTGGTGGCGCTGCGGGAGCGCGCCGTGGATGCCGCGAATACCGCGAATACCGCCGAGCCCGCGGGCTGGGCGGCGGCGGTCGCCCACCTCGACGCCTGCCCCCGCTGCCGGCGGGAGGCGATGGCGGCGGACCCCCTGCTGGTCTTCCGGCGGCTGCCGGTGACGGAGATGCCGGAGGCCGTGGAGCAGGCGGAGGCCGAGTCGATGCGCCAGGCGGTGGCCGCCATGCGTACCGCCAGGCGGCTGGAATCGCGCCGGAGCTTCGCCGGCTGGCGGCGGTGGGCCGCCGCGGCGGTGCTCACCGTGGCCTCGCTCGCGATGGGCGACAGGGCTCCGGTGGAGCTGAACCCGGCGATGGCGGAGTCCGAGGCGCCGGCGCCGGTCGCGGCGGCTCCCGCGACGGCCGTCCTCGAACGGCTCGACGGTTCCGACGCCCGCGTCTATCAGGTGGACGGCAAAGATCTCACGGCGTTCATGATCGTGGGCGACAAGGTAGATGTCTGATCGGTGCCGGGATGCCTCGCCTCTCCCCTTACGCCGGTTTTCGCGGCGCCGCCAGCGCCCGCGTCTCACCGCTCCGCGGTAGGATCCTGAGCTCCCCCGTGTCTCCCGTGCGCCGCTCCCTGGTGAGCCTGCTGTGGGTTCTGGTCCTGCTCGCGTCGGTCCTGCCGGCGGCGCCGCAGAACGCGCCGGACGCCCAGGAAATCGTCGTGCGGGCGTATACGTTCAGGTATCAGCAGGCGAGCGAGGCGCTGCCGATGATCTATCCTCTGCTCTCGCCCCGCGGGGCGGTCGAGCTGCAGCCGAGCGGCAACACGCTGGTGATCCGCGATACGGCGGAGGCGATCCGCAAGCTGATGCCGGTGCTGAGGGGGTACGACCACCGGGCGCGCGACCTGCGGCTGGAGATCTACGTCGTGCGGGCGAGCCGCACCACGGTTTCGCCGCAGGTGCAGCACTCGGATCTGCCGGAGGAGCTGACCAAGCGGCTGCGCGGCATGCTGGCCTTCGACAACTTCGAGAAGCAGGCGCAGGCGCAGCTCGCCGGCGTCGAGGGGCAGTCGGTGATGTACGAGCTGGGACCGGAGTACAAGGTGAGCTTCCGCTTCGGCACCCTGTCGGACGACCGGCGGGTGAAGCTCTCCAACTTCCGGATCTCCCGGCGCGCCGAGGGGCGGCAGGAGCTCGATCTGCTGCACGCGAACCTGACGCTCTCGGCCAATCACACGACGAGCCTGGGGCTGGCGCCCAGCGAGTCGAGCCCCGAGGCGCTGATGCTGGTGCTGACACTGCGCGACGGCGGCGGCGCGCGCAGGTAGGAAGGACGACGAAAGGAAGGCGATGCAGTTCATCTGTCGAATCGGAACGCCGGACGGCCGGGTGCTCGAGGAGATCTTCTCGGCGAGCGACGAGACGGCCCTGCGCAGCGATCTCGGGAAGCGCGGATACCACCTGTTCGAGGTGAAGCGCCAGGGCTTGGCGCCGAAGATGGGCGTGCCTGCCCTTCTGCGCGGCGGCCGGCGGGGGCGCATCCCGGTGCAGGAGTTCCTGGTCTTCAACCAGGAGCTGGCGGCGCTGCTGCGGGCGGGCCTGCCGCTGCTGCAGGCGATCGACCTGATGCTCGAGCGGATGAAGCCCGGCACCTTCCGCTCGGTGCTGACCGAGGTCCGCGACAAGGTCAAGAGCGGCACCGACCTCTCCGAGGCATTCGCCGAGTACGGCGACCTCTTCCCCCGCCTCTACCCCTCCTCGCTCAAGGCGGGGGAGAAGAGCGGCGACCTCGAGCTGGTGATCCGGCGCTTCATCCGCTACATGAAGCTGGTGCTCGACGCCCGCCGGCGGGTGTTCTCGGCGCTGACCTACCCGGTCGTGCTGGTGGTGCTGTCGATGGTGATGATCGCCGTGATGACGATCTACGTGGTGCCCCGGTTCATGGGCTTCTTCACCGAGCTCGACGCCGAGCTGCCGATGATCACCCAGATCGTGCTGGGGATCTCGAATTTCATGAGCGCGAACTGGGTGCTGATGCTGATCGGACTGATCGTCGCCGCCGTCGGGCTGCGCTCGTGGGGGCGCACCGAGCCGGGGCGGCTGGCGATCGACCACATCAAGCTGCGCACCCCGTTCCTGGGCGGGGTGCTGCACCGCTTCGCGCTGGCGGAATTCTGCCGGTCGCTGGCGACGTTGCTCTCCGGCGGCATCCCGCTCGTGCCGTCGTTCGAGATCGGCATCGCCTCGGTGGGCAACGCCTACGTGCGCAGCAAGATCGCGCCGACGATCCAGATGGTGCGCGAGGGCAAGCCCTTCTACGCGGCGCTGGAGACGAGCGAGATCTTCACCGACATGTCGATCGACATGATAAAGGTGGGCGAGGCGACGGGATCGCTGGACGAGATGCTGAACAGCGTCTCGGACTTTCTGGACGAGCAGATCGAGACCCGCATGCAGCGGCTGCTCTCCCTGGTCGAGCCGATCATGCTGGTGTTCATGGGCCTGATCATCGCGATCCTGCTGATCTCGATCTACCTGCCGATGTACTCGATGCTCGGTTCGTCGAAGTTGTAGCACTCTGCTGGTAGGCCCTGTATCGCGTGGTTATCGCGTGAATAAGGCGCCGGACCGGCGCGCGGGGTGGTTTGAAGCAGTAAGACCCTAGGAGTTTGATGATGGCGGTGATCAACGGTACCAGGACGGCGGTCAAGGAGCCCGAGGCGGAGACCATCGAGCAGGCGCGGGCGCGCCTCGCCGTGGAGCGCCGCGAGGCCGAGACCTTCGCCGCCCGCTATGGCCTGGAGTTCGTCGACATGACGCACTTCCGGATCGACAACGACCTCTTCCGCCGGGTGCCGTTCGAGCTGATGCTGCGCTACGGCTTCATCCCCGAGATGCAGCTCGACGGCCGGCTGTCGGTGGTGATGGCCGATCCGTCGAACGTGGTCAAGATCGACGAGCTCGAGCTGCTGCTCGGCCAGCCGGTCGAGGTCAAGGTGGGGGTGCGCTCGGCGATCAACGAGATCCTGCAGAAGTCGGAGAGCACCCAGCGCGTGCTCGACGAGGCCTCGGAGGATTTCCGCATCCAGCTCGTCCAGGAGGATGAGGACGGCGAGGAGGTGCTGTCGATCGACCGCATCACGTCGGACACCTCGCCGATCATCAAGCTGGTCGACTCGACGATGTTCAACGCCATCCAGCGCCGGGCCTCCGACATCCATATCGAGACCCGCGAGAACGAGGTGATCATCAAGTACCGCATCGACGGCGTGCTCTATCAGGCGATGGAGCCGATCGACAAGCGGCATCACCAGACGATCATCAGCCGCATCAAGGTGATGTCGGAGCTCGACATCGCCGAGAAGCGCATCCCCCAGGACGGCCGCTTCAAGCTGCGCCTGGTCGGCCGCACGATCGACTTCCGCGTCTCGATCATGCCGTCGGTGCACGGCGAGGACTGCGTCATCCGTATTCTCGACAAGGAGTCGATGAACAAGGAGTTCAAGAACCTGAAGCTCGACATCCTCGGTTTCGACGAGGAGACGATGCGCAAGCTCCGCAAGTTCATCCGCGAGCCCTACGGCATGGTGCTGGTGACCGGCCCCACCGGCTCCGGGAAAACGACGACGCTCTACGCCTGCCTCTCCGAGATCCAGTCCTCGGAGGACAAGATCATCACCATCGAGGACCCGGTCGAGTACCAGCTCCGCGGCATCACCCAGGTGCCGGTCAACGAAAAGAAGGGGGTCACCTTCGCCCGCGGCCTGCGGTCGATCCTCCGCCACGACCCGGACAAGGTGATGGTCGGCGAGATCCGCGACGAGGAGACGGCGCAGATCGCCATCCAGTCGGCACTCACCGGCCACCTGGTGTTCACCACGGTGCACGCCAACAACGTGGTGGACGTGATCGGCCGCTTCCTCAACATGAACGTCGACCTCTACAACTTCGTCTCGGCGCTCAACTGCGTGCTGGCCCAGCGCCTGGTGCGCAAGATCTGCGACCACTGCCGGCAGCCGGTCAAGCTCACTCCCCAACTGATGGAGGAGAGCGGCCTCGACACGGCGATGTATTCGGACTTTACTTTCTACGAGGGTCGGGGCTGCATCGAGTGCAACGGCACGGGCTTCCATGGCCGCGTCGCCGTCTCCGAGCTGCTCGACCTCTCGGACCATATCCGGGAGCTGATCCTGGACCGCCGGCCCGCCTCGGAGATCAAGCGCGCGGCCAAGGAAGAGGGAATGACCTTCCTGCGCGAATCCGCGCTCGAGATGGTGTTCCGGGGAGTGACGACTCTGCGTGAGATCAACAAAGTTACCTTCGTGGATTAAGCGGGCGCTGGGCTTCGCCCCGGTGCCGTCGCCGCCGCACGTCTTCTCGCTCGACGGCGAGACGCTGCGCTATGGCCAGTTCGCGCACGACCGCCACGGCTTCCGCCTGCGCGCCTTCCGCGAGGCGGCGCTGCCGCGCGATCCGTTCCAGCACGGCCCGCTGGGCGGTCCGCTGCGCGATCCGGCGGGGTTCCGGGAGCTGGTGGCGGGGATGGTCAAGGCGATCCCCGGCGGCGTCCGCGAGGCCTCGCTGGTGCTGCCCGATCCCTGGCTGCGCGTCACCTTCACCGAGAGCGGCGACCTGCCGAAGACCTCCGAGGCGATCGACGAGGTGCTGCGCTGGAAGCTGCGGCGCCTGGTCCCCTTTCGGGTCGACGAGCTGCGGGTCGACGCCACCGAGGTCTCCGCCATCCCCGGCCAGGAGGAGCCGCGCCGCCTGCTGCTCGGCTTCGCCGTCGAGCAGCTCCTGGCCCAGATCGAGGAGGCCTTCGCCGCCGCCGGCGTGCGCATCGGCCAGGTCTCGAACGCCAGCCTGGCGCTGCTCGCCGCCGTCGCGGTGAGCTCGGCGGGCGCGCCAGACGCCTTCTCGGCCGTGGTGCTGGTCGCCGAGGACGGGTACGCCCTGATCTTCGCCCGCGGCGGCGAGCCGGTGCTCCACCGGTACAAGGGGTTCACCGGCGCCCTGCCCGAGGCGTCGCGGGCGAGCTTCGTCAGCCGCGACCTCAAGCTCACCCGCAACTTCCTCGACGAGCACTTCCCCGGCGCCCCGCTCGGCGCGGTGCTGCTGCTGGCCCCCCCGGAGCTCGAGCCGGTCTGGCTCGACCGGCTGGAGGAGGGGCTCGGCCGCCCCGCCACCCCGGTGGACGGCCGCCACCTGCCGCCGCTGCGCGCCGAGGAGCCGAGCGTGCCCCCCTGGCGGAGCCTCGCTCCGATGCTCGGCGCCGCCCGCCAGGAGGTGGCATGAACCCCATGAGCCCATTGCCGCCGTTGCCGCCATTGCCGCCGGAGGACGGCGACGGCGTTTCCGAAATGCCGGAGACGCCCCTCGAGACGTCGGCCGTCCCGCTCCGCCGGCCGGTGGCGCTGGCGCCGCCGGCGCCGCCGCTCGAGCGCGTCGATCCGCTCAACCTCGCCGGCCGGCCGTTCCTCAACAGCCGGCCGGTGGTGCGGGTGTCGCTGCTGCTCTGGGCGCTCGGCCTGCTGCTCCTGCTGGCCAACGTGTCGCTGTTCTGGAGCTACCGCGAGCGCTCGGCCGACAAGCGCGAGCAGATCGCCAAAGGCGAGGCCGAGATCAAGCGCCAGCAGGCGGTGGCGACGGATCTCCAGCACCATCTCGACAGCTTCGAGCTGGAGGCGCAGAACCAGCGGATCGAGTTCCTCAACAAGCAGATCCAGGAGCGGACCTTCTCCTGGAGCCAGTTGCTCGACCGCATCGCCGAGCGGCTGCCCAACGACGTGCGGCTGAACCGGCTGACGCCGCTGACCGGCAAGAAGGCCGAGCAGCAGTTCCAGCGCTCGAGCGGCTCGCGGCGCGCCGCCAGGGGGAGCGACCGGGTGACGCTGTCGATCACCGGCGAGTCCCGCAATGACGAAGCGCTCTCCTCGTTCGTAAGAAGATTGTTCCAGCCCCCCTTCGCGGATCCCAATCTGATCCACGAGGAGAGGGAGGAAGACGGGAAAACGTTGAAGTTCGAGCTCACCGTTCAATATCGCCCCGACCCGCCGCCCTCGGCTCCCGCCGCCGATGGCACCGGCGGATCGGCGGCGCCGCCGCCGCGAATCGAGGAGCTGCCGATGCCGGGCGCCACGCCGGCGCCCTCGCCGCTGACGTCAACGCCGACAACGCCGCCGCCAGCGCCGGGAGGACGGCCGTGAGGCCCGCCGGCGAGATCTGGCGCCAGCGCCTCTGGATCTGGGTTCCGGCGCTGGTCTTCTTCCTGGCCAACGCGGCGTTCGCGGTCTACGAGCTCGGCTACGCCGGACGGATCGATTCGCTGAACGACACGCTGAGCACCCAGCAGGCGCAACTTCGCGACCTCGGCAACAATCGCAAGCAGATGGAGACGATGATCGCCCGGGTGCAGAGCAACGAGGCGCAGGTCCAACAGCTCTACATCGACCGGCTGTCGACCCGCCGGCTGCGGGTGAACGACATCGACGACGAGGTCAAGAAGCTGGCCCGGGAGGCCGGGCTGGTGCCCAAGGCGATCTCCTACCCCGAGGAGGAGATCCAGGAGTACAACCTGATCCGGCGGTCGTTCAACTTCTCGGTCCAGGGCACGTACGCCGGGCTGCGCAAGTTCGTCAACCTGCTCGAGGCCTCGCGCTCGTTCCTGTCGGTCGACGAGGCCTCGGTGGCCAACAGCAGCGACGGGCCGGAGCTGCGGATCGATCTCTCGCTCTCCACCCTGTTCGCTCGCGACGACCAGGACGAGCCGGCGCCGACGCCCGCCGAGACCGCCGCCGCCGGGCAGACCGGCAGAGGCGCGCCATGAGCAACCCGCGGCAGAGAAACCTGCTGATCCTCCTCGGCCTGGTGCTGCTGGTCGCCGGCTGGCGCCTGGCCGGGCCGATGCTCGGCTTCGGGGGGGACGACATGGCCGTCGCGCCGGCCACCGCCCGGCGCCCGGCGGTCGACTCCGAGGGGGACGAGGTGTCGCCGCGCCCGGGCTCGCACCGCGCCGCCGCCACGCATACCGGCGCCCATCCGGGCGACCATGTGGAGGTGCTGCGCCTGGCGGACCTCGACCGCGCTCCCCGCACGTCGACCCCCGGGCGCAACCCCTGGAGCTTCGTCGATCCGCCGCCGCCCCCGCCGCCGCCGCCGCCAAAGCCGTATGTGCCGACCGCCGCGGAGCTGGCGGAGGCCGAGAGGCTGCGCAGGCTCCAGGAGGAGGCCGCGCGCCTGAAGGCGATCGAGGACGCGAAGCCGAAGCCGCCCGAGTTCCAATTGCAGTACCTGGGCCGCTTCGGCCCGCCGGAAAAGAAGATCGCCGTGTTCAGCAACGGCAAGGCGACATTCATCAAGCAGGAAGGTGAAGAAATCGACGGCAAGTTCATCGTGGCCCGCATCGGCTACGAATCCGTGGACATTCGTTTCGTGAATTTTCCCGAAGTTCCCGCCAAGCGCGTCGGCGTGACCCCTCGCCGTCAAGGCCAAGTCGGAGGAAACCCTGGATAATGCGTGACCTCACCGTTCGGTTGTCGGCTCCCCTGATCGCGCTCGCGATCCTGGCCGGCTGCACCAGCCACTCCAATTATCGCCAGGGCGAGATCGCCTCCCAGCTTGGGCATTGGGACGACGCGGTTCTCTACTACATGAAGGCGGTGGACAACGACCCCGGCAACATCAGCTATCAGGCCTCGCTGCTGCGCGCCAAGATCAAGGCCTCGCAGGAGCATTTCGAGAAGGGCAAGGAGTTCGAGAAGGCGGGGGTGGTCGAGCGCGCCCTGGTCGAGTACCAGCAGGCGGTCCAGCTCGATCCGACCAACCAGTACGCCCAGGTCCAGCTCGAGCACGTGCACCGCCAGTACGTGGCGCAGAAGCAGGGGCGCGGCGCCGAAACCATCGAGCAGATGAAGCAGAAGGCGCGCGGCGCCCGGCCGCAGCCGCCGGTGCTCAACCCGCGCTCGAACCGGCCGATCTCGCTCGAGTTCCCGCAGCCGGTGTCGCTGTTCTCGATCTACAACGCTCTCGCCCGCGCCTTCGGGATCAACGTCCTGTTCGATCCCAACCTGCGCGACCAGGAGATCGCGGTCGACCTCAAGGACGTCACCGCCCAGTCGGCGCTCGAGACGCTGATGCGCGCCTCCGGCCAGTTCTACAAGGTGATGGACGAGCACTCGATCATCATCGCCCAGGACACGCCGCAGAACCGCCGCACCTACGAGGACCTCGTCATCCAGACGTTCTTCCTGTCGAACGCCGAGGTCAAAGACATGCTGACGATCCTGCGCAGCCTGATCGACGCGCGCAAGATCGCCACCAACGAGCAGCTCAACGCCATCATCCTGCGCGACACCGCCGACAAGGTGAAGGTCGCCGAGCGGATCATCGAGGCCAACGACAAGTCGAAGGCCGAGGTGGTGGTGGACATCGAGCTGCTGCAGATCAACTCCCAGCGGCTGCGCGACCTCGGGGTGAGCCTGTCGAGCTACTCGATCGGCCAGCAGCTCAGCGTCAACGGCTCCGGCGGCTCGGGGACCGGCACGGGCGGGAGCACCACCCCCTCCGGCATCCGCCTGTCGGACCTGCAGTTCATCAACCAGGCCAACTGGTTCCTGACCCTGCCGAACTTCGTCTACAACTTCGTCAAGACGAACACCGACGCCCAACTCCTCGCCAAGCCCCAGCTCCGCATCAGCGAGGGGGAGAAGGCGAACCTGGTGATCGGCGACCGCGTGCCGATCCCGCTGACCACCTTCAACACGCAGAACGCCGGCACCGGGGGCGGCATCGTGCCGATCACCTCCTTCCAGTACCAGGACGTCGGCATCAAGATCGAGATCGAGCCGCGCGTCCACCACAACCAGGAGGTGACGCTCAAGCTCAAGATCGAGGTGTCGAACTTGAACGGCAACGTCGCGGGCTCCAACGGCGAGTCGCAGCCGATCATCGGCACCCGCATGATCGACTCGGTGATCCGCCTGCAGGACGGCGAGACCAACTTCCTCGCCGGCCTGATCCGCACCGACGAGAGCAAGACCGACCGAGGCATTCCAGGGCTGTCGGAGATCCCCCTGCTCGGCCGCCTGTTCTCGAACAAGCGGAACGAGGGGTCGCGCACCGACGTGATCCTGACCCTGACGCCGCACATCGTGCGCAATGCCGAGATCACCGCCGAGGACCTGGCGCCGATCTGGGTCGGCACCGAGCAGAACATCACCTTCCGCGGCGGCAGCCCGCGCGTCGAGTCGGAGGTCGAGGGGCCGTTCGACAACACCGAGGGGACCCCCGAGGAGATCCAGGACGCTATCCGCCGCCGTCTGCAGCGGCTGCCGCGCGGCCTGCGTCCGGGCGAGAACGGCGAGGAGCCGGTGGAGGGCGCTCCCGAGCAGGCCCCGCAGCCGCCTCCGGGCGGGGTGAACCTGGTGCCGGTGGCACCGCCGACCAGCATCTTCCAGCCGGCGCAGCCGGCGACCCCGCCGCCCCCCTCGGACGACGAGCAGCCGCCGGACGGCGGCGGCGGCTCGGGTGCCGTTCCGGGGGGCCTGGTCTCCCGGGGCACCGCCTCCGGCACCGCCGCGCTGTCGTCGGTGCGCACGGCGGCGCTGTCCGGCGGCGACAAGCTGGCGGCGGCGGTGGCCGCGGCGGCCAATACCGCAGCCAGCAAGCCCGCCGTGCGGCTCTGGCTGGTCCCCGGCCGGCTGGCGGTCAGCGCGGGCGACACCTTCGAGGTGCGCGTCCAGGCCCAGGCCGGCCAGCCGGTCTCCCATCTGCCGCTGTCGCTGTCGTTCGATCCCAAGGTGCTCGCCGTCGAGAAGGTCGAGGCGGGGGACTTCCTGGGCGCCCCCGCGGAGGCGCAACTGATGTCCGACGACGCCCGGCCCGGCGCCCTGGTGATCGGCGCCAGCCGGCTCGGCAAAGTGGCGGGCGTCAAGGGCACCGGGACGGTCGCCCGCATCACCTTCCGCGCGGTCGCGGCCGGCTCGAGCGAGCTCGGCTTCGAGGGCAAGGCGCTCGACGCGTCGCTGCGGCCGATGGCCGTGCGCACCCGCCCGGCGGTGGTGGAGGTCGGCGGCTCCATGCAGCGGCCGGACGTCCCTTCCCCGGCGCGGCGGGAAGCATCGGTGACCGGCAGGCGTTAAGCTTTACAGGAGGCTGAAAAGACGATGCTCCCCACAGGCAATTCCGTACTCCGTCGCCGCCGTGAAGCGGGCTTCACCCTGGCCGAGCTGGTCATGGTGGCCGCCATCCTGACGATCCTGGCGACGGTGACGCTGCCGGTCGCCAAGTTCACGGCCAAGCGGTCGAAGGAGGCGGATCTGCACCAGGCGTTGCGCCAGATGCGTTCGGCGGTCGACGAGTACAAGCGCTACAGCGAGGCGGGCCTGATCCCGGTAGACCTCGGCACCGAGGGGTACCCGAAGAAGCTCGACGTGCTGGTCGAGGGGGTGGCGATCGTCGGCCAGGTGGACAAGAAGCTCAAGCTCCTGCGCAAGGTGCCGATCGATCCGATGACCGGCAAGGACGAGTGGGGCTTCCGCAGCTACCAGGACGCCTTCGACTCGACCTCCTGGGGCGGCGAGAACGTCTATGACGTCTTCTCCCTTTCGAAGGGGACCGGCCTGAACGGCGTCCCCTACCGGAAGTGGTGAGGCAGTACTGAAGAAGAAATCAATGAGGCTCTCCATGCGCAAGCCCGACCAGGACCGGCAGAGCGGCTTTACGCTGCTCGAGCTGATCATCGTGATCGCGATCATCGGCATCCTGGCCACGATCGCCATGCCCGCCCTGAAGAACGTGCCGATCCGCGCCAAGGAGTCGGTGCTGAAGACCAACCTGAGAACCCTGCGCGACATGATCGACCAGCACTACGGCGACAAGGGGAAGTACCCCACCAGCTTCCAGGCGCTGGTCGACGAGGGGTACGTCCGCAAGCTGCCGATCGATCCGATCACCAAGAGCTCCGAGACCTGGCTGCCGGTCTACGAGGAGAGCGATCCGGATCATCCGCCCGCGGAGACGGATTCTGACCCCGCCAGCCCAGGCATCGTCGACGTCCATTCCGGAGCGCCGGGCAACTCCCTGGACGGGATTCCCTACAAGGATTGGTGATGCAGTCGCCCAGACCTTCCCCGGGCCGGAACGCTCAGGCCGGCTACAACATGGTCATCCTGATCGTCGCGATCACCGTGCTCAACATCGTGGTGGCCGCCATGCTGCCGCTGATGAGCACGCAGATCCAGCGCGAGAAGGAGGAGGAGCTGGTCTTCCGGGGGTTCCAGTACGCCGAGGCGATCCGCATCTACCACGCGCGCTTCCAGCAATACCCGGTCAAGCTCGAGCAGTTGCTCGAGGCGAAGCCGCGCAGCATCCGCCAGCTCTGGAAGGACCCGATGACCAAGGACGGCAAATGGGGGCTGATCTTCCAGAACCAGGGGGTGCCGCTGAAGCCGCAGCCGGAGCAGGATCCGAATGGGCGGAAGCCGAGGCCCGTGCCCAAGGAGGGAACGAAGCCGGCGGAGCGGCTCCCGGATGGCAGCGATGAGGGGAACCCCGAGGGCGGATTCAACACCCCCCAGAAGGGGGACGTCGCCGCCGTCGGCCCGATCATCGGCGTCTACAGCAAGAGCTCCGGGAAGTCTCATCTGATCCTCTATGGCCACGACCACTACAACGAGTGGCGGTTCACCGAGGATCTGCTGCGCGTCAACGCCCAGCCGCGCAGTGTCGTGCCGGGCATCCGCGACCCGGGCGCGGGAGCGCCGCTCCCCAACTTCTCCACCCGGTGGCTCGGGCGCCCCATGCCCTTCGCCGACCAGGGCGGCCAGCCCCAGAACGGCACGCTGCCGGACGGCAGCACACCGGGGGCCGGCAAGCCGGGCGCTCCGACCGGCAATGGCCGCCGCCCGCGCGGAACGACCAACGGGCAGCCCCAGACCTGACGGTCTCAGGCCTGACGATGAAAGTGCGCATCCGCCGGCTGCCCGCGGCCCGCGACCTCCCTCTCCCCTCGTACGCCTCCCCCGGCAGCGCCGGGTTCGACCTCCGCGCCGCCGTCGATGGCGAGGTGGTGCTGCGCCCCGGCGAGCGGCTGCTGGTGCCCACCGGCCTGGCGCTGGAGATCCCCCCCGGCTGGGAGGGGCAGGTCCGCCCCCGGAGCGGCCTCGCCCTGCGCCACGGCATCGGGATCGTCAACTCCCCGGGCACCATCGACAGCGACTACCGCGGCGAGGTGGGGGTGATCCTGGTCAACCTCGGCGAGTCCCCCTTCGGCCTGAAGCGGGGGGACCGCATCGCGCAGCTCGTGATCTCCCGCGTCGAGCCGGTCGAATGGGAAGAGATCGAGGACGCCGGAACCCTCGGCGAGAGCTCCCGGGGGGACGGCGGCTTCGGATCCACAGGGGTTTAGTAGAATTTACGCCCCGCTCCACTGCGTAGATCCCATAGGATAGGCGGCATGTCCACCCGCCGTTCCCTCTTCTGGGCCGTCCTCGGCTCTCTGGTCCTCTCTTGCCACGGCGCGCCCCCGCCGGCCGGCTCCCAGTCCCCGATCCGACAGGCCCCGATCCAGCAGGCCCCGATCCGGAAAGTCGTCCTGCTGAGCCTCGACGGCGCCAACGCCGGCCGGCTGCGCCGGCTCTACCGCGAAGGCAAGCTCACCGCCGGCGGATTCTCCCGCTTCTTCCAGGAGGGGCAGGTGGCCGACCGCCTGATCCCCGTCGATCCCGCGCTCACCTCCCCCAACCACATCAGCCTGGCGACGGGGTACTCCGCCGGGCAGACGGGGATCGTCAGCAACCTCTTCCACCCCGCGGGCTCGCCGTTCGTCGAGACGGTGAGCGGCTTCGCGGCGCCCATCGGCACCGAGACCCTCTGGGAGGCGGCTCGGCGGCAGGGGAAGCGGGCCGGGGTCATCAGTTGGCCGGGGGCCGACGACACCGGCCCGCGCCGCCGGGCCGATTGGGGAATGACCTACACCAATACCCCGGACCGGCCGGCCGCCCTGGTGACCGTCGAGAGCGGCCGGTGGAAACCGGTCGCGGAGGCCGCGAAGGCCCTGGGGACCGCGATTGCTCCGGGGAGCGAGAGAGCCTTCCCGCTCACCCCCGGCCGCTGGGCCGATCTCCCCTGCCGGATCACCCCCAGGGAGGGCTCCCCCCGGAACGCCGTCTGCCAGCTCAAGCTGCTGGCGCCCGACCCCGGCGGCACGACCCGGCTCTACTTCAGCGCCGTCTACCCCTTCCCGGTCTATCCGGAAGAGTTCGCCTCCGCGCTCGCCGGCCAGGGGCTCTTCTGGCCCGGTCCGCCGGACGACGAACGCCTCGTCGACTCCTGGAACGGCCGGCCGGGCATCGATCTCACGACCTGGCTCGAGCAGTCCAGCCGCTTCGCCCGTTTCTTCGGCGACGCTCTGCTCGCCGCCGCCCGGCGCTCCGACTGGGACCTGCTGATGGGCTATATGCCGGTCATCGACGAGGCCGAGCACAAGCTGCAGCTCACCGACCCCCGCCAGCCGGGCTTCACTCCGGAACGGCGGGACGTTTTCGAAGCGGCGCGGACACGGGTGTGGCAGGACGTCGACCGCGAGCTCGCGCGGCTGCTCGCGGCGCTCGACCTGAAGACGACGGTGGTCGCGGTGGTGAGCGATCACGGCATGGCGGCCGTCCATACCCACGTCAACCTCAACGTCCTGCTCCAGGAGAAGGGGCTGCTCGCGGCCGACGCCAGGGGGCAGATCCTGGAGGAGGGGACGGCCGCCTACGCGGTCGGCGACGGCGGCCTGGTCCACGTCTACGTGAAGCCCGGCCGCGCCGATCTTCTCCCCGTCCTGCGCGCCCTGTTCACCGGCTGGAAGGTGGGGAACGAGACGCCCGTCGAGCGCGCGTTCACCCGCCGGGAGGCGGCGGAGGTCCACCTCGATCACCCCAACAGCGGCGATCTGGTCCTCTTCCTCCGCGAGGGCTACATGTCCGAGGACGGCCTCGCCGACGGCCGGGCCGTATCCCCCACGGGAGTCTTCGGCATGCACGGCTATCTGAGCAGCCACCCGGAGATGGAGGGCATCTACATGGCGCTCGGGCCGGGCATCGCCCGGGGGAATGCCGGGACGGTGCGAAACCTCGAGGTGGCCGGCCGGGTGGCGGGGTGGCTGGGGATCGGGAAGCCGCGGAAGTAGAACAAGGACAAACAGGGACGAACACGGACAAACAAGGACGAAGAAACCACCGCCTCGGCAGGTTCTTTTGTCCGTGTTCGTCCGTGTCAGTCCCTGTTCGTCCGTGTTCCCCCTCCCCAGGATTAACCTCCCCCCCACCCGCGTTACCCAGATCGCCATGCCCTCGCCTGCCCTAGCCCGCCTCGAAGACTGGTTCGCGCGGCGGGGGTGGACCCCGTTCGACTTTCAGCGCGAGGTTTGGGAGGCCTATCGGGCTGGCGGCAGCGGCCTGATCCACGCCGGCACCGGCACCGGCAAGACCTACGCCGCCTGGCTCGGCCCCCTCCTCGAATGGATGGAGACTCACGCATCGGACCTCCGCCCGCGGCGGCGGGCCGCGGCGCCCCCCCTGCGCGTCCTCTGGCTGACGCCGCTGCGCGCCTTGGCGGCCGACACCGAGGCCGCGCTACGGGCGCCGCTCGCCGAGCTCGGGATCCCCTGGTCCCTGGAGCGGCGGACCGGCGACACCTCCGCCAGCGTGCGCGACCGGCAGCGCGAGAAGCTCCCCACCGCCCTGGTCACCACCCCCGAGAGCCTCTCTCTCCTGCTCTCCCGTCCGGATGCCCGCGAGCTCTTCGCCGAGCTCCGCCTCGTGGTGGTCGACGAGTGGCACGAGCTGCTGGGGAACAAGCGCGGCGCCCAGACCGAGCTCGCCCTCGCCCGGCTGCGCCGCTTCCGGCCCGCCTTGAGCACCTGGGGGCTCTCGGCCACGCTCGGCAATCTCGACACCGCCCTGGCGGCGCTGCTGGGAGACCGCACGACCGGCCGGCTGGTCCGCGGCGCGGCCCCGAAGGAGATCCGCGTCGACTCGCTGATCCCGGAGCCCATCGAGCGCTTCCCGTGGGCCGGGCATCTCGGGCTCAAGCTGCTGCCGCAGGTGATCGCCGCGATCGCCGAGGGGCGGACGGCGCTGGTCTTCACCAATACCCGCTCGCAGACGGAGATCTGGTACCAGGCGATCCTCGACGCCCGCCCCGACTGGGCGGGGGAGATCGCCCTCCATCACGGCTCGCTCGACCGCAAGGTGCGCGACTTCGTGGAGAACGGGCTGCGGGCGGGGAGCCTGCGCTGCGTCGTCTGCACCTCCAGCCTCGACCTCGGCGTCGACTTCTCGCCGGTCGACCGCGTCTTGCAGGTGGGGAGCCCGAAGGGGATCGCCCGTCTGGCGCAGCGGGCCGGCCGCAGCGGCCACCGGCCGGGCGCGCCAAGCCGGGTGACCGCCGTGCCCACCAACGCCTTCGAGCTGGTGGAGGTGGCGGCCGCCCGCGCGGCCTTGGAGAGCGGCCGGATCGAGCCGCGGACGCCGCAAGAGAAGCCCCTCGACGTCCTCGCCCAGCATCTGGTGACGATCGCCGTCGGCGGCGGCTTCCGTAGTGCCGAGCTGTACGATGAGGTGCGCACCGCCTGGGCCTACCGCGACCTCACCGCCGCGGAGTGGGACTGGACGCTCGACTTCGTCACCCGCGGCGGCCCGGCGCTCGCCGCCTACCCCGAGTACCGCCGGGTGATCGAGCGAGACGGTCTCTACACCGTGCCCGACCGCGCCATCGCGCGGCGGCATCGGATGTCGATCGGCACCATTACCAGCGACTCAGCACTCACCGTCCAATACGTCAATAGCGGCCGGGGCGGCCGGGGCGGCCGGCTCGGCACGGTCGAGGAGTCGTTCGTCGCCCGCCTGCGGCCGGGGGAGCGCTTCATCTTCGCCGGCCGCACGCTGGAGCTCGCCGAAGTGCGCGACATGACCGCCTGGGTGCGGCGCGCCAAGGGGAAGAGCAGCGCCGTCCCGCGCTGGATGGGGGGGCGCATGCCGCTCTCGACCGAGCTCGCCGCCGCCGTCCGCCGCCTGCTCGAAAACGCCCGGGACGGCGTCTTCGCGAGTCCGGAGATGGTGGCCATGCGCCCCATCCTGGAGCTGCAGGCGCGCTGGTCGGCGATCCCGGCCGCGGACGAGCTGCTGATCGAGCGCCTGAAGTCCCGCGAGGGACACCACCTCTTCCTCTACCCTTTCGAGGGGCGACTGGTCCACGAGGGGCTGGCGGCGCTCCTCGCCTGGCGGATCTCCCGCCTGCGTCCGATCACCTTCACCCTGGCGGTGGACGACTACGGAATCGAGCTTCTGGCGCCGGACCGGGCGCCGCTCGACGAGGCGCTGGCGGCCGGGCTGCTGGCGCCCACCGGCCTCGCCGAGGACATCCCGGCGAGCCTCAACGCGGCGGAGATGGCGAAGCGGCAGTTCCGCGACATCGCCCGCGTCGCCGGCCTGCTCTTCCAGGGGTTTCCGGGTCAGCGCAAGCCCGCCCGGCATCTCCAGGCATCGAGCGGCCTGTTCTACGAGGTCTTCGCGAAGTACGATCCCGGCAATCTCCTGCTCCACCAAGCCCACCGCGAGGTGCTGGAGCAGCAGCTCGAAAGAAGCCGGCTCGGCCGCGCCCTCGCCCGGCTCTCCGCATCCCGGATCACCACCCTGGAGCTCGCCCGCCCGAGCCCGCTCGCCTTCCCGCTGCTGGTGGCCCGGATGCGCGACAAGCTCAGCTCCGAGAGCCTCGCCGACCGCGTCCGCCGCATGCAGGCACGGCTGGAAAAGGCGGCCGACCGGTGATCCACACCTCTCTCGAAGGCGAAACTCTGCTCCTCCTCCCCGAGCGCGCCCTGCTCTGGGAGCGAACCGGCACCCTGATCGTCGCCGACGCCCACCTCGGCAAGGCGGCGGCGTTCCGGGCGGCGGCCATCCCGCTGCCCGGCGGCACCACCACCGAGGCCCTCTCCCGCCTCGCCGCGGCGCTCGCCCGCACCGGCGCCCGCCGCCTGCTCCTGCTCGGAGACTTCTTCCATGCCCGTTCGGGACGGGCCGCCCCCACTCTGGCGGCGATCGCGGACTGGCGCCGGCGCCACGCGGATCTGGAGGTCGTCCTGGTGCGCGGCAACCATGACCGCGGCGCCGGCGATCCACCCTGCGAGTGGCGTTTCGACTGCCACGACGAGCCCTGGATCGAGCCGCCGTTCGCCTTCCGCCACCACCCCGCGGAGGAGGCGGCGGGGTACGTGCTCGCCGGACACATCCACCCCGCGATCTCCCTCACCGGCCCCGGCGGCCAGCACGAGAGGCTCCCCTGCTTCCTCTTCGGAGAGCGGATCGGCCTCCTCCCCGCCTTCGGCGGCTTCACCGGCGGCGCCACCGTCCGCCCCCGGCGAGGGGACCGCGTGTTCGCCCTCGCCGGCGAGGAAGTGGTCCCGATTACGGCCGTGTAGCCGGATTCAGCTCTTTCTGGCACATTTATTGCCCTATCCCCTGGGCGAAAAGGAGGATACGAATCATGGCCCAGGGAACCAAGGAAAGGGTTGTGTATCACGTAGTCCCGAACTCTTCGGCTGAGAAGTGGGTCGTCTCCCAGGAGAGGGCCGAGTTCCGCCAGGAGTTCGAGACCAAGGAGGAAGCCGTCCAGTTCGCCAAGGAACGGGCTCGCAAGGAGGAGCTCGGCCAGGTCAAGGTGCACAAGAAGGACGGCAACATGGAGTACGAGTCGACCTACGGCGACGATCCGCGACGCTCGCCGAGCTAGGGAACCGGGCGGCGCGGTAGAATCCGCGCCGCCATGTTCAAGAAAATCTCGCTCGCGATCCCGTCGCTGCTGCTCCTGCTCACCCTCCCCGCGCTCGCTCAAGCCCCGGGCGCCCCCATGAAGGACGCGAAGCCGGAGGAGAAGCGGCCGCTTCCCCCGCCCGAAGAGAAGTCTTCGGTCACCCGCCACTCGCTGTCCCTGGACGGCAAGACCTACCCCTACACCGCCACCGCCGGCACCCTGCTGCTCAGGAACGACGAGGGCACGGTCACGGCGTCGGTCTTCTACATCGCCTACACGCTCGACGGCGTGAAGGACCCGGCCAGCCGCCCGGTCACCTTCAGCTTCAACGGCGGACCCGGGGCGGCGTCGCTCTGGGTGCACCTCGGCGCGTTCGGCCCCAAGCGGGTGGCGCGGACCGACGAGGGGTTCGCCCTGCCCCCTCCGGGCAAGCTGATCGATAACGAAAATTCCATCCTCGATGCCAGTGACCTCGTGTTCATCGATCCGGTGAGCACCGGCTTCAGCCGTCCGGCCCCAGGGCAGGACCCGAAGCAGTTCCACGGCGTCAAGGAGGATATCGAGTCGGTCGCCGATTTCATCCGCCTCTGGGTGACCCGCAACCAGCGCTGGGCCTCCCCGAAGTTCGTGGCCGGCGAGAGCTACGGCACCACCCGCGCCGCGGGCCTCGCCTTCCACCTCGCGGACCGCTACGGCATGATGCTCAACGGCGTCGTTCTCCTCTCCACCGTGCTCAACTGGCAGGACCAGGACTTCCACCCGGGCAACGACCGCCCCTGCTTCATCCATCTGCCGACCTACACCGCGGCGGCCTGGTATCACAAGAAGCTGCCGCCGGAGCTGTCAGGGGACCTGTTCAAGACCCTGGCCGAGGCCGAGGCCTTCGCCCTCGACGAGTACGGGCCGGCCCTGCTCCAGGGGGACCGCCTGTCCGACGCCCGGCGCAAGGAGATCGCGGCCAAGTTCGCCCGCTACACCGGCCTTTCGCAAGGCTATGTCGAGCGCTCGAACCTCTGCGTCCAGATCGACCGCTTCGTCAAGGAGCTGCTGCGCGACGAGGGGAAGACCCTTGGCCGGCTCGACACCCGCTTCACCGGTACCGACATCGACTCGGCGGGCGAGACCTATGAGTTCGACCCCGCCAGCGCCTCCACGGACGGCCCCTACGCCTCGGCGATCAACGACTACATCCGGCGCGACCTCAAGTTCGAGAGCGATCTCGTCTATGAGCGGCTGACCGACAAGGTCTGGCCCTGGGACTGGACCTTCCACAACCAGTACGTGGACGTCGCCGATCTCCTGCGCCAGGCGATGACCCGCAACCCTCATCTCCAGGTGCTGATGACGGCCGGCGTCTACGACCTCGCGACCCCCTACTTCGACGCCTTCTTCACCCGCGACCACCTGGGGCTGCCGAAGGAGCTGCGGGGGAACGTCAAGATCGAGCTCTACCAGGCGGGGCACATGATGTACATCCGCAAGGCCGACCACGCCAAGCTGAAGAAGGATGTGACGGAGCTGATCCGGAAGGCGAGGTAAGAGGGTAAACGAAGGGGGGGGCCGTCCGGCCCCCCCCTTGGCTTCACTCAGTGGCGGATCGCGATCGTGGACGTGGACGTCGACGCCTGCCGCGAGGTGGCGCGCGCCGGAGCCGGAGCCGTCTGCAGCTTCAGCCCCTTCCGCCGCGGTCCGAACGCCTGCCGCAGCACGGGTCCCAGCACGGCCGGATGGAACAGCGCCGTGGGGGCCTTGATCATGTGGTTGACCTCCTGGAACCGGCGGAAGATCTCCTGGCTCTGCGGGATCAGCCGGATCACCTGCTCGATGTACCAGTGCATGAACTTCACCTTGGCGGTGACATTGCCGCCCTCCGTCGCCGGCCAGCGGAGATCCTCGCCGGTGGTCAGCGCCCAGGGACCGGCCACCAGCTTGGCGACCCGCTTCTGGAAGCGCTGGCTGTCGAGCCGCCCCTTGCCGTCGCGCAGGCACTTGCGTAGTGCCAGCGCCTCGAGGCCGGTAAGGGTCATGCCGACGCCGTAGACCGGATTGAAGGCGCAGACCGAGTCGCCGAGCGCCGCGAACCCCTGTGGCACGCTCGCCTTGTCGTAGTGCCGCAGCCGGTTCTCGGTGCGGCGGTAGCCCCAGACCCGCGACAGCGGCTTGGCGTGCTCGATGGCCCGGTAGAGCTCCGGCGAGGAGAGGCTCCGCGCGAACTTGAGGAAGCCCTCCTCATCGGTGGGCGGATAGTCGTGCATCACCCCGGCGATCGTCACCAGCCAGCGGTTCCCCTCGATCGGCTGGATGATCCCGGCCCGCGGCTGGTGCGGCGGCCGGTTCATCAGGAACAGCGTCTTCCAATCCTTCTTATAGTCCTCGACCGGCTCATAGATCCGTGTCGCATAGCCCCAGAAGGCGTCGACCACCGTCTCCTCCGGCTTGGCGAAGCCGGCGGCTTCCAGCCACTCGGGCGCCTTGGAGCCCCGGCCGCTGGTGTCGATCACCAGCTCGGCCGCGAGCGTCTCGACCTCGGGCAGAGCGTTGGGATCGTGATGGCGGGGCTGAATCCTCACCCCCTCCACCCGGGCGCCGTCCTCACTCGTCACCAAACCGGCGACCTCGAACCCTTGCAGGAGATTGATCTTGGTATTGGTCATCAGGTGGCGGCGAATCGTCGCCTCCAGCAGAGGACGGGTGAAGGTACAGAACTCGAGGCCGATCTCCGCGCGGGGCGACCACCCCGAGCGATAAAGGATGCGGAAGTCCCGCCCCTGATCGAGGAGATGGCTGCCCGACGCCAGGAGGTCGGCGGTGACCCCCGGGAACAGCTCCTCGACCACCATCAACCCCCGCTTGAAGAAGAAATGGAGATGACGGGCGTGCGGCACGCCCGGCCGGTTCTCGCTGTCGCCGTCCGGCAACTGGTCCCGCTCGATGATGGTGACCTTGTCGAATTGATCGGCGAGCGCCCGCGCCGCGAGCATGCCGCCGATGCTGCCGCCCACCACCACCGCGTGGCGGCCGGATCCTGCACCTTCGTTCCGACGCTGCTGCACCGCGCTACGGTCCTGCATGATGTCCCCCCCTTTCGGGTCTGCTGTACCGACGACTTCTAACCAAGCACCTGTGCATAAGAAATGCCAGTTGATTGGTCACATTCAACCATCGGTCAACCTTGGGCGGCTTGGTAAGAATTTCAACGCCATTCCGCGATATCTTTCCCTGGGAGGTCACGGCCATGCGTCTACGCGTCCTCGGCAGCTCCGGCGGCTACCCGGCCCCCGGCAATCCCAACACCGGCTTCCTTCTCGAGCACGGCGCGGCGAAGCTCTGGCTCGACGCCGGCACCGGCACCTTCGCCGAGCTCCAGCGGGTGGTGGACTTCACCCGCGTCGACGCCCTGGTGGTGAGCCACGCCCACGCCGACCACTGCGCCGACCTCTATCCTCTTCATGTCGCCATCCGGTACGGACTGGCAAACGGCTTCAAGCTCCCCGTCTACGCGCCTCCCGGCGCGCTGGAGCTGCTCGGGGGATTGCTGGGGCCCGCGGGCGCGCAGAGCCTGTGCGAGGCGTTCGACTGGCACCTGATCGAAGCCGGCGGCGAGGTCGAGATCGCCGGCGTCCGCTTCAGCTTCCTGCGCACCGACCACCCCATCTACGCCCTGGCGATGCGGGCCGAGACGGCGGACGGCACCCTCACCTACTCAGCCGATACCGGCCCCGGCGTGGACCTCGCCGGCTTCGCCCGCGGCAGCGATCTCCTCCTCTGCGAGGCGAACTACCAGGATGGACGGATGGGCCCGCCCCTCCACCTGAGCGCCCGCCAAGCCGCCGGCATCGCCATCCAGGCGGGAGCCCGGGAGCTGGCGCTCACCCACGTCTGGCCGACGCTGGATCCGCAGGTCTCGCTTCGGGAGGCGCGGGAGACGGGAGGGGATCTGCCCATCCGCTGGGCGGGACCGGGCGAAACCTTCGGAATCGGACGTGCTTGAAAAATATCCCGGGGCGGGGGAAGGGCATTTGTATCTAGTGCCATGACAGGGTACAAACCGTGACACCCGTCTGCTCTGTCCTCAGGTGTCAGGTCCTGTCACTGTCAGAGCACACTCCCGTCCTCTGACAGAGGCGCTAACCCATTTACAGCAGCGCATTTCTCTACCAACAAAAATTCTCACGTGGCTCTGCAAAGATTTGTCACTGCCCGGCCGGCTGATCCATGCTCTAATCGAGAAGGTCCGCGAAGGGCTCTGAGGAGGGAAGAAGGATGGGCTTTCTGGGAGGAGTATTCGGTCCGAGCCGGGAAGAAATCTGGCGCCAGCTCTGCGCCGAGATCGGGGCCGACTTCGTCGGCGGGGGCTTCTGGAAGGGGGACAAAGTCCAGGCCCACGTGAAGAACTGGACGCTCACCCTGGACACCTACACGGTCTCCACCGGGCACAGCCACGTCACCTACACCCGGATGCGCTCCCCTTTCGTGAGCCGGGACGGCTTCCGCTTCCGGATCTATCGCGCGGGTCTCTTCAGCGGGCTGGGCAAGGCGCTCGGCATGCAGGACATCGACGCCGGCCACTCCGCGAAGTTCGACGACGACTTCGTCATCCAGGGGAACGACGAGTCCAAGGTCCGGGCCCTCCTCGCCAACCCCGAGGTCCGCCGGCTGATCGAGGCCCAGCCGCAGATCCGGCTCGAGATCCGGGACGACGAGGGCTTCTTCAGGACCCGCTTCCCCGAGGGCGTGGACGAGCTCCACTTCCTCGCCCTGGGAACGATCAAGGACGTAGACCGGCTGAAGATGATGTTCGACCTCTTCGCCGCGGTTCTCGGAGAGCTCAACCGGACAGGCTCCGCCACCGAGGCGGACCCCGAGGTCGCGCTGTAAGTCACCTGCCCCGCACTGACTAGGAGAGAGATTCCCATGCCCTGGATCCAGATCACCGAAAACTCGAGCCGCGACATCTGGCTGCGGACGGAGGGCATCATCGGCCTCGCCCAGGCCAAGCAGCACGGCAGCGGCACCATGCTCCTCCTCCTCTCCGGCACCAACCTCGAGGTCGCCGAGCACAGAGACGAGCTGCTGCTGAAGATCAAGGAAGCCGAGGGCACGGCGGCCCGGGATCGGCAGGTGGGCTTCCCGGGGGATTGAAGGGCACCAGCGCCATACCCCTTGCCCCCCGCTACGGCTGCATGAACTTTATCGGACCATAGACGGTCGCCGCGCACGAGGGGTCGAGCCCCTTGACCGAGGCGCGGTCGGTGAAGTCGCGGATCAGGTCATCCGTGCACTTTCCGCCGCCGCCGTGACCGCTGCGCGGGACGATCACGTGCAGGCGGTTGGTCATGTAGCGCGACGCCTGTTCCGCTAGCTCCGGCGGGGTGACCGGATCGCGCTCGCCGGAGAGCAGCAGAACGGGAACGTCCGAGTGGACCGGCTCGTGGGCGTCCGCCGGAATTTTGCCCCGCGGCCAGACCTTGCAGGCCGTCTTCTGCTGGCGGATGCGGTAGTCGCCGAGGTAGGTCCCGGGTGTCCGCCTGGCGATCATCTCCTCGGTGATGAAGGGCAGGTCCTCGGCGCAGGTGACCGAGAAGTCCATGCCCCAGTAGAGGCCCTCGGTGATGTTCAGCCGGCGCGCGATCGACATCTGGATGAGCGGCGCGAGGTCCCCCTGGGCGGCCTTACGGATCTGGAGCGGCAGGCCTCCTACCCTGGGGCCATACATTATGAAGCGGATGCCCTCGGCCACCAGGCCCCAGACGGGCCGCACCTCCTGGCTCTCGCCCGTGCTGGTGTTGGTGACGGTCACGGTCACGCCCTTGTCGACCCGTTCCTTGATCGTTTTCAGGTCCGCCCTGGTGTCGGGGAAGGCGGCCCGGCACTCGGGCTGCGAGGCGCACTCGGCGAGCAGGAGGTCGAGCGCCCGCTGGCCGGCGTAGGCGTGGGCCAGGGGAGTGTACGACTTCAGCAGGGTCACGCCGATGAGCACCACGCTGCGCACCGTCTCCGGGTGCCGGCGCCAGTAGACCTGGGCCATGCTCGTGCCGTACGAGGCGCCGTGCAGGTTGATCTTGCCGTAGCCGAGCCACTGGCGGACCTCGTTCAGATCGTCCGCGGAGGCGGTCGTGGTGTATTGGCTCAGATCCGCGGCCTTCTCCAGCTTCTCGCGGCACTTGGTGACCGCCGCGACCGGGAACAGCTCCCCGGCGGCGAGGCGGAAGTCGACCGGCTCGCCGTAGAAGGAACAGTGGAGCGGGTTCGACCGGCCGGTGCCGCGCTGGTCCACCAGCACGATGGCCCGCTTCTGGCGCAGGTCGCTCTGAGCGTAATCGCCGGCGTTCTCCACGATCGCCTGTCCCGGGCCGCCGCCGAGCTCGAAGATTGGATCAGGCTGCTGGTCCGGTCCCAGGGCCGGGAGGATGACGATGTTCAGGCCGATCTTCCTCCCCCGCCGGCTCTCGCGGTTCTCCCAGACCGGATAGGTGGCGCACTGCACCTCCTGGTCATAGCCCTGCACCCGGCACGGGTGGGGCTTGACCGCCACCGCCTCGACCGGACCGGCGGGAGCCGGCGCGGCCGCCGCCCATGAGACGCATAGGATCAGGGCGATGAGGATGGCGGTTCGGATGGGCCGTCTTTTTTGCATTGAGAAGCTCCTCCAGGAAGGATCTTTCTCTCTACTACGAACCGCCGGTCATTCTGTTTCAGTTTGTTGTTCCGATGATCCGGTCGCAGAAGGCGCCGATCTCCGCCGTGACGTCCGTGGCCGGTGCGACCGAACAGTCCGGGATGTTTTCGGCATAGAAAGCCGAGACCTCGGCCGGATGGAGAGGGTCGCCGCCGGGGACGAGCAGGGTCGGCATGGAGAGCGACCTCAGGTCCGCGGCCGAAGTGAACGGTTGCGCGCCCGAGGCGATGAAGTGGCTCGTCGCCACCACGCTCGCCGCGTCGAATCCGTCCACCATCGCCAGCGCTTTCTCACGGATCTCCGGCGGCAGGTTGGCATAGAGGGGGCGCAGCACCTGCACGCCTTCGGCGAGGGCCCGGCTCGCCACGGCGTCCATCATGGCGAACGTCCCCCTCTGCGCGTCGGTGTAACCCCGCTCTTCGCCGGCATAGACGGGCTGGACCAGGACGAGGCCGGCCGTCCGGCCCGGGTGCCGCAGCGCGAAACGCAAGGCGACGCCCGAGCCTCCCGACACCCCGCCCACCACGGCCTGATCCACCCCGATGTGGTCCAGCAGGGCCGCGACATCGTCCGCGAGCTGGTCGAAGGACAGCCGCTCCCCGCTCCACGACTTCCCGTTGCCCCGCACATCGGGCGCAATGACGCGATACCGGGAGGCCAGGGGAGCGACCAGGGGGAGACTTGCCACATGGCTCGCCATCCCGCCGTGCAACATCATGATCGTCCGGCCCTCACCGTCCTCGACGGCGAACAGCCGCACACCATGGCGCTCAAACCAGAATTCCCGCATATCCCCTCCGGTATAGAAGGCTCCAGAGCGATTACAGCGCAGCCGGGGCTCCTTCCGCAATGAGCGGGGGAGCCTGCGCGCCAGAACGCCGTTGATCGGAGGCGGTAGAGACGCGCCGGGTCCTGAACGACACCCATGGCAGGCCACGGGGACCGAGGGGCGTCTCTCGAAGGGCTTGCCGTTCCATCCGCCACTCCCGGTGAGAAGGCCACCCACATCAGCCTGCCCCAATCCGGCAGGGTTCAAGGCGCTATTTTGTCAAGGTCGCGAAGCAGCTTCATCTCGATTAGAATGAGTCCATGGTGAAGCCCAAAGCTTACGAAGAGGTGGTCGATTTCATCGCGCGAGGAGGCAGCCCTGGTACCGTGGTCGCTTTCCGCCCCTCGGAGGAAGCCCGAGCTCGCGTAGCAACGCTCGTTGCTCGCGAGAAGGCGGCCGGCCTGACCGCCGATGAAAAGTCCGAGCTGGACCACTATCTTCAGCTTGAGCACATCATGCGCTTGGCCAAGGCGCGCGCGCAGCAGTATCTCCCCAATAAATCTCAGTGAGCACCGGCTACATTAGTGCCGATCTCCGGCGGCTCATTGCCGCCCGTGCGGACCATCTTTGTGAGTATTGCCTCATTCACAATGATGAGACGTTTTTTGGCTGTGAGATCGATCACATCGTCAGTGAAAAACATGGTGGGCCAACGCATGAGGACAACCTCGCGTATGCCTGTCTTGTCTGCAACCGGAACAAGGGAAGCGACATCGCTTCGATCGTGCCTGGGACGGACGAACGGGTGCGCTTCTTCAATCCGCGCCTTGAGCGTTGGCAAGATCACTTCCGCCTCGACTCGGACGGCTTGACGATCCTCGCCCTGACCGCGATCGGTGAGGCAACCTCTCGTATTCTCGGATTCAACGACAGCGAGCGGCTCCTGGAACGGCAGGCTCTGGTTCAAGCGGGTCGATACCCCACGCCAGCGGCGCGTAAACGCATCCAGGGGATCGAGTAACCGTCTACACCACCTTCAGAAACGTCGCCTTCCCATCCCCCGGCGCGTAGAAGTCCACCAGCTCGGAGACGAGCTGATAGCCGCAGGCGGCGTAGAAAGCGCGGGTGGGGAGGTATTGCGGGCGGGTGGAGGTCTCGACGTAGACGCGGGTACGGCCGGCGGCGGCCATCCATTCCTCGGCGGCGCGGAGGAGGGCGGCGCCGGCTCCCTGGCCCTGGAAATCGGGGTGGACCACGATCCAGTAGAGATCGGCGGAGGCCGAGGTGCCGGGGATCGGACCCCAACAGGCGTAGCCCGCCACCCGGCCGTCGATCTCGCCGACGAGAAAGCGGTAGTGACTCCCCTCCCCGTTCGTCAGCCGGTCGTCCACCAGCTCCAGGGCGACCTCGATCTCTTCAGGGTTGAAAAAGGCGGTGGCCCGGATCAGCGTCTCCAGCGGCTCACGGTCGGCTGGGGTGAGGCCGCGGCGGACGGAGAGGATCATCCGAATGCCTTCCTAGGGATGACGGCATCGAGCAGGACCCGCTCCACCACCTGCTGCGGCGACAGTCCCGCCTTTTCCGCCGCCGCCATGAATCCGCCGTCGGCGGCGAGGCAGGGGTTGGCGTTGACCTCCAGGATGCAGGGCTCGCCGTTCGCGTCGAGCCGGAAATCGACCCGCGCGTAGCCGCGTAGTCCGAAGATCCGCCAGGCGGCGCGGGCGAGCTCCCCGGCGCGCTCGAGCAGCGACGCGTCCGCAAGGTTTTCCGGAAAGCGGCGGACCGTGTGGATATAGGCGAACGAGTCCTCGTGCCACTTCGCCTCGTAGCCCAGGACCCGGCTCATCCCGGCGGGGAACCCTTCGTAGACGATCTCGGCGACCGGCAGCACCTCGACGCAGCCGTTCCGGGCGAGCAGGGAGACGTTCAGCTCGCGGCCGGGGAGGAAGGTCTCGGCGACCACCGCCTGGCCGGGAAACCGCGCCGCCAGCTCCCGCGCCCGGATCACCGCCGCCTCGGGGCTGGAGCAGACCGGATCGCCTTCCAGGCCGAGGGACGCATCCTCGCAGGCAGGCTTGAGAATCCACGGCCCGGGGACGCGGTCGAGCAGGTCCGGACGGTCCGGGTCGAGACGGCCACCGGGCGCCACCCGCAGACCCTCGGCGGCGAGGACCGCCCGGGTCGCCAGCTTGTCCGTGGTCACCCAGAGCACACCCGAGGGGGAGCCGGTGAAGGGGAGTCCCAGCAGCTCCAGGGCGGCCGCGGCGCCGAGGAGAGCCTCGGGCCGGCCGGCCGGCGATTCCATTAGATTGAAGACCGTCAGCCCGGGGCTCGGATGCAGGCGAAGCCAGGGCTGCCAGTCCGGCATCGGGATGATCTCGTAGGGGAGGCCGAGAGCTTCAAGCCCCGCCGCCACCAGCTTCACCTGCGCCAGCACGTCGGTCGTCGAGGGATCGGCCTGATCGCCGATTGGGTTATGCGCGATGACGACCCGGGCGAGCGTGGTCAATTCCACAGTTTCCACCGCCGAGCGGTAGCCTCGATCACTTGGCCGAGGAGCTCGGCGTAAGGGATCCCCGACCGGTTCGCCAGGATCGGCAGGTCCGAGTAGGTCGGATGCAGTCCGGGGAGCGGATTGACCTCCAGGAAACAGGGCTCGCCGGCGGCGTCACAGCGGAGATCGACGCGGGCGAGATCCCGGCAGCCGAGAGCATGGAAGGAGGCGAGGGCTAGCTCGCGCGCCCGTTGCGCGAGCGGCTCGCCGTCGAGCATCGAGTAATCGATCCAGGTCTCGTACTCGCGCTTGTTCAGCGCCGTGTAGGCGGTGTCGGCGCCGGCGCGGAAGGAGACCTCCAGGACTCCGAGAACGCGGGCATCCCCGTTGTTGCCGACGATGCCAACCGTCACCTCCCTCCCAGGGAGGAAGCTCTCCACCAGCACCGGCTGGCGAAAGGTTTCTATCAGCTCGGCGCAGGCGGCCATCAGCTCCTCCCGGGTCTCGATCCGGGAGAGCCGCGTCACCCCCTTGCTGCTCCCTTCCGCCACCGGCTTGGCGAACAGCGGCAGGGGGAGATCCACGAATGCCGCGTCCTCCGGCCTTTCCACCAGGACGAAGGGCGCCGTGGGCAGGCCGTGGTCGCGCACCACTCGCTTGGCCAGCGACTTGTCGAGGGTGACGGCGCAGGTCAGCGGATCCGAGAAGGTATACGGCTGATCGAACATCTCGCAGAGGGCCGGCACCTGGGCCTCCCGCGAGCGGCCGCGCACCCCTTCGGCGACATTGAACACGAGGTCCCACCGCTGGCCCGCGGCGAGGCGGCGGGCCAGCTTGATCCCCCGCCCCACCCGCTCCGGATGATGGCCGAGCTGGCGCAAGCCCCCCTCGAGAAAGGCGACGGTCTCCTCCTCGTCGAACTCCATGACGTCCGCGGGCGCGAAGCCCGCGGCGAGGTAGTCCGATTTGAGGTCATAGCAGAGCGCGATCCCCAGCGGCCTCATCGGTCATTTACCGAGTGCTCGACGGGATCGACGTAGCTGTACGTCTTCCCTTCCCAGTTGCGGATGCTCCAGGCGCCATCCTCGTGGCCGACGATCGTCTGCCGCTGCACCGGCACCTTGCCGCCGCCGCCAGGGGCGTCGATGACATAGGTCGGCACCGCGTATCCGGTGGTGAAGCCGCGGAGCTGGGACATGATCTCGAGGCCCTTCTCGACCGAGGTGCGCAGGTGCCCGGTGCCGAGCACGGGGTCGCACTGATAGAGGTAGTATGGCCGCACGCGGTTCTTCAGCAGACCGTGGAAGAGGTCGCGTAGCGTTTCAGCCGAATCGTTGACCCCCTTGAGCAGCACCGTCTGGCAGCCGAGCGGGATGCCGCCGTCGGCGAGCCGGTCGCAGGCCTCGGCCACCTCGGGCGTCAGCTCGCGGGCATGGCAGAAGTGGACGGAGAGCCAGACGCGGTGCTTGCGCAGCACGGCGACCAGCTCCGGCGTGATCCGCTGCGGCAGGAAGCTCGGGATGCGGGTGCCGATGCGCAGGAATTCGAGATGCGGGATGGCGCGCAGCCGGCCGAGCAGCTTGTCGAGCACGGAGTCGGCCATCAGCAGCGGATCGCCGCCCGAAAGGAGGACGTCGCGCACCTCGGTGTGCTCCTCCAGATAAGCGATCACCGCCTCCAGGCGGCGGCCGATCGGATCGAGCTCCCCCTGACTCACCAAGCGGCTGCGGGTGCAGTAGCGGCAGTAGGCCGCGCAGGTGTCGAGCGCCAGAAAGAGCACGCGGTCGGGATAGCGATGCACGAGACCCTCGACGACGCTGGCGCCGTCCTCGCCACAGGGATCGGTCATGTCCCCGCGGCTCACCACGAGCTCGCTCTCCTGCGGCACCACCTGGAGGCGGATCGGGCAGGAGGGATCGAATGGATCGATCAACGCCGCGAAGTGCGGCGTGACCGCCACCGAGAACTTTTCGCTCGCCAGCAGAAGCCCTCGCCGTTCCGACTCGGTCAGATCGAGCAGGCGCTCGAACTGATCGAGACGGGTGAGACGATGACGCATCTGCCAGCGCCAATCGTTCCAGTGATCGGGATCATAGGGCTCGTCGAAGATCGCGCAGATCTCCTCGCGCCGGGAGCTCTCGACCGCAACCGAGGCGAACGCCGCCTGCTTCATCTCTATGCTCCTCCGCTGAATACGGTGTCAATACCGCGGGGTAGGGGTGAAGTAGTGAAACATCGAAAGGGGAAGGCTCGGCGGTGTAGGCCGACAACCCACCCGGATCGATCATCCGGTGAGAAAGCCCCAGGGGGCTCCGTGATCATGATCGGTTAGTACGTCAACCCGGAAGGGGTGACACCACAGCCGGGACTGGCTGCGGAAAACTGCGCTGGTGGGGTTGTTACAGGAAAGGCTGAAGCGACGACGGGAGCATGGAAAGCGGAGCCGGTGGCCGACAGCCCGAGCCGGGTGACTCTGGACGGGCTGTCCACAGTACTCGGAGGTTGGTCGGGAGGCACGTTCGCGTCCACGCTTTTAACAATAGCGGACTTCTCCCCCCTGTCAAGAGGATCGGCGCCCTCCAGCGAGGAATCGGACGCGGTCAGCTCCGTGATCCGCCCGGACAGGCGGTACGCGCGCCGCCAGCCGGCACTGAGCCGGCCGCTGTGGGACGCGGGGCGAAAACCTCCCGGGGCTAGAACGGTTCCTTTCACGTCTGTCTTCAATGCAATTCCGGAACCAACTTCGCGGGAAGTCGCGGAAAGGCGCGACGGGCTCCCATCATGGGGTGATCGGGCTGTTTTCCGTGGTTCTGGAGGCGATATTTGCAAGCTTCCCGACAGGGGTATGAAAAAGCGCTCACGCCCAGGCGGCCAAATCGACGCGCCATGCTAACGGACGCCGCCGAATACGGCATGGCCGGCCTTCAGCCAGTAGACGTCGACGCCGGTGAGGCCGGCCGCTTCGAGCCAGCGGAGCTGGTCGAGGAGGGGCGACGGCTGGTCGATCGGGTCCGGCGCGGGATCGGCATAGAGATTCCAGCGCTCGTCGCGGAACTTGTCGTAGGGGCCGAGATGGCCGGCCAGCTCTAGCGAACGGCGGCGCACGGCGCCGTCCCACGCCCGCGCGGCGAGCTGGTGGGATGCCGGGGTCGCCGGCTTGACGAGGTCGGCGATCACCACCGCGCCCCCTGGGGCGAGAGCGGCGGCGAGGTCGAGGAAGAGCTCGCGTTTGCCCTCGCCGTCGAGGTGGTGGACGGCGAGCGAGCTGACGAAGGCGCGGACCGGCTCCGGGAAGCTCCGCCAGGAGCGGTCCGCGAGGTCGAATTGCCGCGTCGTGAAACGTTCGCCGCAGGCAGCGAGGGCGACGCGTGTGTGCTCCAGCATGGCGGGCGAAAGGTCCATGGCAAGCACCCGGGCGCGCGGGAAGCGTTCGAGCAGGGCCCGCGAGAGCAGCCCCTCGCCGCAGCAGAGATCCACCAGCAGGCCGTCCCCGGGGTCCGGGACCATGTCGAGGACGGCCGCGACCTGCTCCTCGCGGTCGGGCACGAAGAAGCGGCCGAGATCGATGAAGTCGTGGCTGTCGTGCTCGTCCCAGCCGGGGGTGCGCTCATCCATGGCTTGTCCTCCTGCCGATCGTTTCCATACGCGGGCATCCCCAAGAAGTTTCTACATGGGATTTCTTCCATAGAATAGCGAGCCATGAGCGACCATCAGCCCACCATCTTCGACAAGATCCTCGCGGGGGAGATCCCAAGCTACAAGGTATACGAGGACGATCACGTCTTCGCCTTCCTCGACATCGGCCCGCTCTCGGACGGCCACACCCTGGTCATCCCCAAGGAGCGCAAGGCCCAGCTTCACCAGCTCTCGGATGAGTCGGCCGCCGCCGTCGGCCGCGCCCTGCCGCGGATCTGCCGCGCGGTGATGCGGGCGACCGGCGCCACCGCCTACAACGTCCTCCAGAACAACGGCTCGGAGGCGCACCAAGTGGTGATGCACGTGCATTTCCACATCATTCCGAAGCTCGGCGGCGAGGGGCTCGGAATCGGCTGGCCCGCCCGCAAGCTCGACGACTCGGCCGCCCGCGAGCTGGTCGAAAAGATGCGCCGGGCGCTGGAGGCCTGACGTGCGGGCGATCGAGATCCGCGGCGGTTTTGGCCTCGAGAACCTCGCCCTCGTTGAACGCCCCGATCCGCTCCCCGGCCCGGGGCAGGTGCTCGTTCGCCTGCGCGCCGCCGCGCTCAACTACCGCGACCTGCTGACCGCCGAGGGGAAGTACAACCCGAAGCAGAAGCTCCCCCTGATCCCCTGCTCGGACGGCGCCGGCGAGGTGGCCGCGGTCGGCGACGGGGTGACCCGCGTACGGCCGGGGGACCGGGTCTGCACCGTCTTCGCCCAGAAGTGGATCGCCGGCCGCCCCACCCGCGAGCGGCTGCGCTCGACGCTCGGCGGACCGCTCGACGGCACGCTGGCCGAGCTGGCCGTCTTCGATCAGGAGGGGATGGTGAAGACTCCGGATCACCTGACCGACGAGGAGGCGGCGACCCTCCCCTGCGCCGCGGTGACCGCCTGGAGCGCCCTGGTGACCGAGGGCGGGATCACGGCCGGGGATTCGGTGCTGGTCCAGGGCACGGGGGGCGTCTCGCTGTTCGCGCTGCAACTCGCGAAGATGCTCGGTGTCCGCGTCATCGCCACCTCCAGCCGCGACGAGAAGCTGGCGCGGGTGCGCGAGATGGGGGCCGACGAAACGATCAATTATCGCGAGGTGCCCGCCTGGGGCGTCCGAGCCAAGGAGCTGACGGGCGGCGAGGGGGTCGATCACGTCGTCGAGGTCGGCGGCGCGGGCACCCTCCAGCAGTCGCTGCAGGCGGTCCGCTTCGGCGGCACGATCAGCCTGATCGGCAACCTCGCGGGGACCAAGTCCGAGCTGCTCCTCACCCACGTCTTCATGCAGAAGATCCGCGTCCAGGGCATTCTGGTGGGGGACCGCGAGAGCTTCGAGGCGATGAACCGGGCGATCGCACTACACCGCCTGCGCCCGGTCATCGACCGCGTCTTCCCGCTGGAAGAGGCCCCCGCCGCCTTCGCGCACATGGCGGCGGGGGACCACTTTGGGAAAATCGTGATCAGGATCTGACGGTTTGACCTCGAACTACTTGATCTCGATCGGCCCCTGATCGCTCAGCAGGCCGATTTTGGCGTCGGCCAGCTTGCGCTGGAAGGCGGGGACGTCCTCGGCATAGAGCTTGTTGAAGTCGGCCAGAACCTCCCGCACGGTCCGGTCGGTCTCGTCAAGATAGGCGTTCGCCGTGGCGCTCGGCGTCTCCCAGGAGGAGCTGATAACCCGCCGCGCGTTCTCGACCTTGCTGAGAGCGGTGGTCTCGTCGCTGACCAGGCCCTTGGTGTCCGGCGGCACATAGAGACGCCGCTCGACCGCCGAGAGCTTCTTCTGAAGGTCCCGCGCCGATTGCCGTAGCGCCTTTCCCGCATCGTCGCCTCCCTTGGCCGCGCCGTTGCGCTCCCGCTCCTTGTCCTGGGCGTCGAGCCTGGCGAGAACCAGGTTGACGTCCTTGCGCGTGGCGGAGATCCGGTTGATCGCGTCCGCCACCACGTTCTGATAGCCACCCGCCCGGGTGATGGCCGTGTCCCAGGCCTGCCAGTCGGCCGGCGAGCTCTTGAGCGTCGGATCGGCCTCGACCCGCAGGGTCCCCTTGGCCTCGTGGCCGCCGTACTTGACCACCACGCCATAGGTGCCGGGGATCACGTTCGGGCCGCTGTCCCTCCCCGGCCGCCGGTCTTCGTCCTGGTTGTCCGGATTGCGGAACGGTTCACGGCTGAAATCCCAGGCCACCCGGTTGAGGCCCAGCTTGATCGACGGCTTGAGGGTGCGGATCACCTTGCCGGCAGGATCCGTGATCCGGATCTCGGCCTTCGGACCCCGATCGCCGCCTCTCCGTCCTCCTCCCGCCTCCTCCTCGCTCGCGGACTCCTCGCGCGAGGGGATGTCCTCCCGCGGGGTGCCGGTCGGCCGGTCGGTCGCCGACTGAGCGTTGGTCTGGGATGAGGAGGACGCCGCCGGCCTGCCGGTGCGCGCGGCCTCCTTGCGCTGCCGCTCCTTCTCCTCGTCGGCCAGCGGCAGGCCCGGCGCGTTGACCGAGAAGGCGATCAGGGCGCCGTACTCCCGGTTCTGCCCCTGGTACTCGCCGGCGCCGCCGCCACGGATGCCCCCGCGGCCGCGGTTGACGCGATAGAGCATCGCCGGCTGCGACGTATAGAGGTGGACCGGCTCGGCGAGCGTCGCGGCCGAGACCTCGCGCAACGGCGTGATGTCGTCGAGCACGTAGAGGGCCCGCCCGTGGGTGCCGATCACCAGATCGAGATCCCGCGGATGGATCGTCAGCGCCATCACCGAGGTCGTCGGCACGCCGTGCGTCCACGGCATCCAGTGGGCGCCGCCGTCGACAGAGGCGTAGAGGCCAAACTCGGTGCCCAGGAAGAGGAGGTTCCTGTCCGCCGGGTCCTGCTCGACCGACAGCGCATAGCCCCGGAGATCCCGGGTGGCCAGGCTCTTCCAGGTCTTCCCCCAGTCGTCGGTACGGAAGACGTAGGGGGTGAAGTCCTGCCGGCGGTGATTGTCGAAGACTACGAACGCCGAGGCGGCGTCGTACTTCGAGGGGAGGATGTTGGGGATCCAGGTGTTGGCCGGCACGCCCGGGACGTTCTTCTCGACGCTCGTCCAGGTCTGGCCGCCGTCGCGGGTGACGTGCAGGCGGCCGTCGTCCGTCCCCACCCAGATCACCCCCTTCTGCTTCGCGCTGGGGACAATGGCGATGATGGTGGTCAGGTTCTCGGCGGCGCTGATGTCGAGGGTGAGGCCGCCGCTCTTCTTCTGCTGCTGCCACTCGGGGTTGTTGGTCGTCAGATCCGGGCTGATCACCGTCCAGCTCGCGCCGCGGTCGGTCGACTTGTGGACGTACTGGCTGCCGTAATAGATCGTACCCGGCTCGAAAGGGTCCTGCCCCAGGCCGGCGTTCCAGTTGAAGCGGAGCGGTTTCAAGCCCGCCGGCTGCGGCGGCTTGATGAAGCGGTTCTCGCGGGTGCGCAGGTTCCAGCGCTGGAGCGCGCCCCCCTGCGACATCGAGTAGCCGGTCATCGAGTCCTCCGGATCGGGCCGGGTGTCGAAACCGTCGCCGCCGCCGACCACGTCCCAGGCCGAGCTCGGGATGCCGCCGCGGGTCCAGTCGGAGGTCGGGCCTCGCCACGAGCCGTTGTCCTGCAGGCCGCCGTAGACATGGTAGGGGCGGTCCATATCCACCGCCACGTGGTAGAACTGGCCGATCGGCAGGGTGCTCACGAACTGCCAGGTCTCGCCGCGGTCGTGGCTGATCGCCATGCCGCCGTCGCTGCCGGTCACCATGTGCTCGGGGTCGCGGGGATCGATCCACATCGCGTGATAGTCGCCGTGGACCTCGCGCGAGCGGCCGAGGGTCTCGAAGCTCGCGCCGCTGTCCTCCGAGACCTGGAGCCGGGCGGTCAGGCTGTAGAGCCGGTTCGGCCACTGGGGATCGACGCGGATGTCCGCGTAGTAGAACGGCCGCTCGGCCGTCTTCTGGTTCTCGTTGACCTTCTTCCACGTCCGGCCGCCGTCGCTCGAGCGGACCAGCGCGCTCTTCTCGGCCTCGATCAGGGCGTAGACGATGTTCGGGTTCGAGCGCGAGATGGCGATGCCGATCCGTCCGAGATCCCCCTTGGGAATCCCGTCGTCCTCGGTATAGCGCTTCCAGGTCTCGCCGCCGTCATAGGAGACGTAAAACCCGGAGCCCGGGCCGCCGGACCGGAAGCCCCAGGGCCAGCGCCGGTAGTCCCACATCGCGGCGAACAGCTTGTTCGGATTGCTGGGGTCGATCACCAGGTCCCCCGCGCCGGTGCGCGGATCGACGTAGAGGACCCGGCGCCAGGTCTTGCCGCCGTCGACCGTCTTGAACACCCCGCGCTCGGGGTTCTCCCCCCAGACCTGCCCGAGGGCGGCGACCCAGGCGACGTTCGGGTCGGCCGGATGCAGCACGATGCGATAGATGTGCTCCGTCTTCTCCAGCCCCAGGCGGGACCAGGTCTGGCCGCCGTCGAGCGTGCGGAAGACGCCGCCGCCGATCGACACGCTGTTGCGCGGGTTCCCCTCGCCGGTGCCCACCCAGACGACGTCCGGGTTCGACTGATTGATGGCGATGGCCCCGATCGAGGCCACCGGCTGGTCGTCGAAGACCGGCGCCCAGGTGAGGCCGCCGTTGAGGGTTTTCCAGACGCCGCCCGCGGCCCCGCCGGCATACATCAGGTCGGGATTGGACTCGGCGACGTCGAGGGCCGGCAGGCGGCCGCTCATGGTGGCCGGACCGATCGAGCGGGCCTCAAGCCCGGCGAGCAGGTCCGGATCGATGGTCTCGGCGGCGCGGGCCGCCGAGGCATGGAGCGCGAGCGCGGCGAGCGCCACGCAGATCAGAGATCGACGCATTGAACTCCCCCGGTGGTCGAAAGGTGAAGAAGGCAGGAGAAACGACATCCCAGTGCGATATAGCGCAGGGACGATCAACTCGTCAAATGTAAGGGATGTAAAAAGCAAAAGGGCCGCCCGGCATCAACCGGACGACCCTTGGCGGCAGGGGGAAGCGAGGCGGCTTAGACGGTGACCGTCGAACCGTCGAACTTCGTGAAGGTGAAGCCGTTGAACTTCTCGTTGTAGCAGGCCTTCTGGTCGCGCAGGATGCTGATCGCGAGCGCCTCGCCGACCTTCATCGACTCGCGGGAGTCGGACCGCCAGTGCACCCCGGCGACGTTGCGGCCGGTCGCGATGTTGGAGGCGAGCTTGTTGAGCTCGCCGCGCACCGTCAGGGTCGGGCCGTGGTAGGGCTGCAGCGAGAGGCCGTCCGCGGTCGGGACGACCGGGTTCTGGATCACGAAGTTCTCGTCGAACAGCGCCTTGAGGATCGTCACGCAGGCGCCGGCGACGGTGGCGTGGCCCGCGGTGTAGGACGGGTGCGTCGGGCTCCCTTCGGGGAACGTCATCGGCATCAGGTAGGTGCCGAACTTGTCGTGCACGCGGTCGAGCACCGGCGAATTGAGCTGGCGGGCGTCGATCACGCCGGGGTACCGGTTGCTGGTCTTCTGGTTGTGCACCAGGCCGCCCCAGGCTTCCGGACGCAGCCGCCGGTTGACCTGCCACTTCTTGTGCCAGGTCACCTTGAGGGCGCGGGTGGCGACCTCGGTCAGCAACGCCGCGAAATGCGGCCCGCCGAAGGTGGTGAAGCCGGCCTGCGTCTTGCTGCCGATGTACGGGTTGCCCGGATTGACCGGAACGCCGAGGCCACTGGAGAACGGATCGGCCGCGCTGGGCGGCGTGGCCATGATCAGGAAGGCGTTGAAATAGGCTTGGTGAAGAACGTCGACGTGCAGCCACTGCGCCATGTCGCGGCCGGTGCGCAAGTAGCGGCGGACCGGATCGAAGTCGTTGGCGGCCGTCTCGACGACGTACCCGTTCTGCGCGGCCAGCCAGTTGGCATAGCTGGTGAGGTGGTCGGTGTCCGGCAGCAGCGTGCGCGTCTTCCGCACGACGTACTCGGCGCCGAACGGCGTGTCCATCCACAGGAACTGGGAGAAGTGCGGGCCGACATTGGTGCCGAGTGTGGTGTCGCGGAAGAGGGTCTGCGGCGTCACCTTGCCGTTGATCTTCGGGCCCTTGAAGTCGGCCCCGAAACGGTTGAGGTCGGCGCAGGCCGCCGCCACCTCCGAGTTGGTGCCGTAGTCCAGGTAGTTGACGTCGCGCAGCCACGCCATCCAGTAGTTCTCGACGCCCTCGCTCCCCATCTCGGCGGAGGTGATGGACGGCGCGGCGGGCACCGTCAGGGACATGGCATCCGCGCCCTCGAGGTCGAACGCCAGGCCACCCTGGGGGGAGGTCAGCTTGGTCGGGCCGTCGAGGATGATGTCCTCGAAGTCGTCCGGATCGCTGCTGTTGATGGCCTTGAGGAGGCTGTCGTACGCCGCCGGATCGACCTCGCCGAAGCTGTTGTGCGGCAGCCCCTTCGAATAGTTGCCGATGCGGCTCGCGAAGCGGGCCTCGTCGCCGTTGTTGGCATGGATGCCCGGCGCCTGCTTCTGCCAGTAGTCGGCGGCGTCCTTGCGGAGCTTCCAGGCACCGTTGCGCCGCAGCCGGCCCGGCGCGCCCGAGGCGTCCGCCGCCGTCTCGACATCGAGGCCTCCCGTGGCCGCGTTCGCCAGCGGCTCCAGGCCGATCACGCCAGACGCGGCGGCCGCGGCGGCGGCGCCGCCGAGCCCGCCAAGGAACTTGCGGCGGCTGACGCCCGATACATCCGAAGTCGCAGCCTGCTCCGTAGAACTGTTGAGACGGTCATTTTCGGTCGTGGACATGTGACTACTCTCCTTCATGTGGTTAGACAGTCAAAGCCGTTGAGCGTCTATCCGGCCGAGGGAAAAGAGGACGCCCCGTTGCGAGATCCTGCCCGGTCTCGCGCGGGTGTCTTTTGAAAAAAAATCCCAACGGCCAGAGAATCGAAGGCTCCGGGCGTACCCTTCCAGTGCCGCTACGCCAAAAAAGCGGGACAGCCCCAGATTGTACCCTTAGCGAAGGCCTTTCAGCGCTTCTGTCCTCCCCCTCGGAAGATCCTTTCGCGCCCAGGATTCCGCGCAACGGCTACGGAACGGCGGCGGACCAGAGCGAGAAGTTGCCGCTCTCGAACCCGTCGTTGAAAATCTGGCTGACGCAGGCCTGCACCGTCAGGTCGTCCACGTACCACCCCTCGCGCCCCACGATGTAATCCGTCGCCAGGCGGAAGCGGAGCCGGACCGTCTGGCCCGCAAAAGCGGAGAGGTCGACGATCGAGAGGGTCCAGTCCTGGGGATCCCCGCACCAGGCGTTGGCACCGCTGAGCGGGCTGGCGCAGCAGGTGGAGACCGGTCCGTCGTAGGGATCGGCGAGCAGTTGCGCCTCGAGCCGGGTCCAGGAACTGCCGCCGTTTGTGGAGATCTCCACCACCGCGCCGTCGTAGCAGCCGCCGGGAAAGCTCTCGATGGCCTGGTAGTGCCAGAACTTCAGGGACAGGGGGAGAGCTTCGCTCGGCAGGTTCACCGCGGGTGAGACCAGGACCTGGTCGGAGTCGGCCCCTGGGTTGTTGGCGTGGAAAGAGTTGGCGCCGCTGTGCGTCCGTATTCCCGAGAGGGTCCAACTGTCGCCCAGGCCGCTGTGCCCCCATCCCGGAGCGCCATCCTCGAAATGGGTGGTGAACACCGGGACTGCCGCGAACCCGGCGGCGCAGTCGCCCGGGGCCGGCAGCGTGGTGAAGCTGCGGGCGGCGGAGAAGCCGCCCGTGCCGCAAGCGTTGCCGGCCCTCACCCGCCAGAAATAAGTGGTGTTGCTGTTGAGCGAGCCGGTCAGGGTGTAGGTGGTGGCGGCGAGGCCGCTCGCCGTCTCGACGACGTTGGCGAACGCGGCGTCGCTCGCCACCTCGACGGTGTAGGTGCCGCCGGCGCTGACCGCCTGCCAGGTGAGCACGGGTTGATAGGACTGGTTGCCCGCGCCGTCGGCGGGCGTCAGCAGAGTGACCGCCGACGGAGCGGCAGTGAACAGATCGAGGCCGACGGTCCGCGACTTGGTCCCCGTGCTGCTCGTCCCCTGGACCTGGATCGCGTACGAGCCGGCGGTGGCCGAGCCGGTGTTCGAGATCGTCAGCGTGCTCGCGCCGCCCGGGGTGACCGGGTTGGTGCTGAAACCGGCCGTGGTGCCCACCGGATTGCCGCTCGCCGCGAGGGTCACCGGGTCGGTGAAACCCAGGATCGAGCCGACCGGCACCGAATAGACGGCGTTGGCCGGGGCGCAGACGGCCAGGTTGGCGGGAGCGGCGTTGAAGGTAAAATCCGGGACCAGGGCGCAGTTCGAGCAGACCAGGGCGAAGTCCTGGTCCGTGCCGTCGCCGTTGTAGGGCACGCCGTCGCCGTTGATGGCGGTGGCCGCCACGGTGATGTCGAGGCTGCCGCCGGGGTGCTGGACGAAGACGTTCTCCAGATTGTTGAGCGCGTCCGGCGCGCCGCCGGTGGCCGACCACCCGGCGGTGAAGCGGTTGCCGCGATAGGTGCTGGCGCCGTCCACCACCGTCAGGTCGAGGTTGTTGACCAGGGCCGGGTTGGCTCCGGCCGCGCCCGCGGCGTCGGTCCAGGCCAGGGTGATCTTCACCGGCAGGGCCGGGTTGGGCACGCCGAGCGTCACATGGAAGGTCTCGCCGGTGGCGGCGAAGAGCCGCGCCTGATCCCAGTACTCCGCCGGCGCCGCCGGGGTGATGATGTTGGTGACGTTGATGCGCCCCCAGCCCTCATTGGCGTTGGGAATGTCGGCCGTTCCCATGTCCACGGCGCCGTTGACCAGAAGGGCCTTGGCCATCGCCGGGCTCGGGTTGGCGCCGGCGTGGAAACCGCGCCACCACTCGGTGAGCAGAACCACGGTGCCCGCGGCGTGGGGAGAGGCCATGCTGGTGCCCGAGCAGAAGGCATAGAAGTTGTTCGTGCCGGGAATCGGCGTGGAGCAAATGCCGCCAAGGTCATTGCGGCTCGACGCGACCTCCTCGCCGGGAGCCGCGATCGTCGGCACCCAGCGGCCGTCGACCGCCGGCCCGCGGCTGCTGAAGGAGGAGATGTCGTCAATGGTGCCTACCCGGAAGTTGGTGGAGGAGGCGGTGACGATCAGGTTTTTTCCATCGCTGGGCCCGGTCAGCGAAAACGAGCCGGGCCCCGCGTTGCCGGCCGCGAACACCTCGATGAAAGGCTCCGCCACGGCGGCGGTATCGAAGTTGCCGTCGCGCACCATGAGGTCGTGGGTGCGTTCGGAGGATTGATAGCCGTGAGCCACCCCCTCGAGGGTCTGCCATGAGTTGTTGCCGCCGATCGCCCCGCCGAGGACCGCCCGCTTCGAGTGCTCCTGCCAGCCGCCGGCCGGCGGCCAGAACGAGGGGGCCGAGATGGAATTCATGGCGAAGATGCTGTATTTGGGGGCGACGCCCAGGCCGTAAAGGAAGCCGTTGACGTCGGCGAAGCCGGCGGTGGCGTTGCCGCCGATGATCCCGGCGACGTGGGTGCCGTGGCCGCCATTCGAGCAGTCGGCGCCGGGGGTGGTGCCCGGGTCGCAGCCGGCGGGGATCCCCGGGAAGCTGTAGCCGCCGACGATGTGGCTGCCGAGGTCGGGGTGATCATAGTCCACGCCGGTGTCCACCACCGCCCAGACGACGCCGGTGCCGTCGACGCCCAGGCTGGCGAGGTGACTCTGGTAGCCGGTGACCGGCACGCCGCCGGGGTGGTTGCCGGCGACGATCTGGTCCGACATCTCATCGTTCAGGATCGGCCGCGGGCTCTGGAACCCGAGCCACAGGACGTTGTCGAGGGCGGCGACCGCCTCCACCTCCTTGGCGTCGAGGCGGAGAATGGCGTCGTAGAAGGCCTTGTCCGGCTGCGACGGGTAGATCTGCAGGACCTCGGCTCCGAGCCTGGAGAGGGCGTCGAGGGTCTCCCCGCGGTCGCCGTCGTCGAAGAACATCACGTCGACGTTGGCGATCGTCCCGGTCCGCCCCCGCAGGTCGGCGTTGATCTTGTAGGCCGGGTGGAAGACCCCCTGCCAGCGCACGAAGCCGAGGCCGGCGGCGGCGGCGCTCGCGGCCGGCGTGGCCCACACCAGGTAGGTGTTGTGCGGGTAGTACTGGAGGACCCGGGCGCCCGCGCCGGCGAGCCGGGAAAGCCAGGCGTCCAGAGGCGGCCCGGTGAGCTGGATCAGCCGGAAGCCCGGGCGGGAGGCATCGGCGCGCAGGTTCGCCGGAATCCTGGGCTCCCCTTCCACCAGCGGATCGAAACGGAAGCCCGGGACCCTGACCTGCCGCGCATCCGGCACCAGGACGTACGGCACGCCGTGGGCGTCGAGACGGGCGAGATCCGCGGCCTGCACCTCCAGCCATTGAAACGACCCGTAGTCCAGAGCCTGCGACGGCCGGACCTCGGCGGCGGCCACCTGCGCCCGAGCCTCCGCCGGCACTCGCACGACGACCGGCGACTTGCCCGGGCCCGCCGCCGCGGCTCCGGCGGCGAGGGAGAGAGCGGCGAGCAGCGCGATGAGCACGGCCCTGTTCCAGCGCGGGCTCCGAACGTCGGGAAGTTCCATGGTGAATGGCCTCTTCGGTCGCGGACATAAAAGAACGAGTCGTCAGATCACCGGCGGGTCCGACAACTCAAATGCGGACTTCCGTATAGAAAAACTTCTATGCGCTGATCTATTGCGGACATTAATATTGTAGTCTCATACCGTAAAGATGCCCAGCCGCCGCCGGTCACCGGCTGCCTCCACGTTTCTGGTAAAGGGTGACGTTCGGTGAAAAACGTTTCGGGGGACTTACATCTGTCTCGAGCGCCGGAGCGGACCGGAAACGTCGCGGACCCGGTCCCCGTCGCCGCTCCCGCGGGCCGCCGTCGACTGATCACGGCGTGCGTTCTGGCCCTGGTGATCGTTTCGGCGCTCGCGGTCCGGCTGTCGAACCCCGAGCTGCAGATCGACGAGCTCACCTACATGAGCCGGGTGCTGGAATCCATGGCTCAGGGCTCGGTCCTCCCCGTTCAGGGGAGCGGCGATCTGTTCATGAACAAGCCGCCGCTGGCCTTCTGGCTCATGCGGCTGTCCTTTCAGGTCCTGGGCCCGAGCCCCTTTGCCGCCCGCCTGCCCAGCGTTCTGGCCGCCGCCGCGACCGCCCTGCTGCTCTACGCCTTCGGATCCGCCCGCTTTGGCGAGAGGGTCGGGATCCTGGCCGCGCTGGTGTTCGCCCTGACTCCCGGTCTGGTGGCGCTGCACGGCATCCGCAGCGCCACCACCGACGCGCTCGAGATCCTGCTCGTCACGTCAGCGATCGTCGCGCTCGAATCCTGGCGCCGCCGCCGCCGGCCGTGGACGCTCGCGTGCATGGTGATCCTCGTGGGCGCGACCGCCTGGGTGAAGTCGCCGTTCGGCGTGATCGTCTTTCTGGCGATTCTCCTGGCTACGGAGCGGCCCGCGCGCCGCGCGGGCCAGGGGACTCCACGGTTCGGATTCACGGTGGCCTGGGTGGCCGGGGTCTGGCTGGGGCTCTACCTCCTCTGGCTCGGTACGCTCAGCTTCGCGACTTCGGCGCGGGTGGTGACCAACCGGCTGCTGGTGCGGCAATACGCGCATCGACTCGAGGGCCGGATCAGCGCGTACCACGTTCAGGGGCCGGGCTACTACGCGATCACCGTGGCGCGGGATTTCGGTCCTCTCCTGCTGTTGCCGGCCTGCCTTTTCGCGCTGAAAGTTTTCGCCTCCCGCCGGGGCTGGAAGTCTCCACGGTACGAGGCCCGGTACGAGGTCGCGCTGCTCGTCGTCTGGGCGCTGGCGGCGCCGGTCCTGGGGACGGCGTCGATCAGCAAGCGGCCCTGGTACGCCTACCTGAGCTACCCCGGGATCGCCCTGCTCCTGGCCGTGAGCGGAGACCGCCTGGCGCGGGCCGTCTCCGGCCGGCGTTCCGTCCAGGCCGCCCTCCTGGCGGCGATCCCCCTGATCCACGCGGGACGGATTCCCGCCGGCAGCGTCTGGCCGGCGGAGGGCCGGTACCGCGGCCTCGCGGGGCGGCTCTGGGAGGTCGCCGACCACGACTCCCGGATCCGGGTCGTCCCCGGGCCCGGCTTCCAGCTTCCTCGCCAGTACGACATCGAATACCGCGAGGCACGGCTGTTCGTCCGCCTCCTCTTCTGGAGGTCATCCCGGGACAGGCCGGAGCCGGGCTCCTGCCGGGCGACCCTGGTGCGTTCTCTCCAGGACGTCCCGGAGGGGTTGGACGCGCTGGAGCTGCAGCCGGCGACCCGCCGGGACGCCGCCCTCTTCCTGATCGACGACTGCGGCGGAAAAGTGCGCGAACAGGTCAGCCGCCGGTAGTCAGCGGCTAGTAGTGAGCGGCTTGCGCAAGACCCACTGCACGAGCAGCTCGCCACCTTCGCCGGCTTCCACCTCGCCCCTGGCGAAACCGAGCTTCTCGACGATACGGGTCGACGAGGCGTTGGCCGGATTGACCTGAGCGAGGATCTCGCTGATCGCGCCGGTCGCGAACGCCCGTTGAATCAACTCGCGGACCGCTTGCGTGGCGGCTCCCTGATTGCGGCAAGCGGGTGAAACGGCGTAGCCGATCTCGACCTGGCCACACATCGGAGCGCCCTTGAAACCGCAACCGCCCACCACCAGGCCATCCGTATTTCTGACGATATAGAACCCGTGGCACCAGAGCTCTTCGTGGCCCTGAGCGAGCTGACCCAGGGAGCGCTTGGCGACAAAGGGGGGCGGCAGCGCGCCGTCGGCCGTTCTCCCGGCCACGCCATCAGGCAGACCTGAGTCCGCGAGCACCAGGAGATCCGCCTTGGAAATCGGCTCCAGCGTGAAGCTCATCTCGATGTACCGCGCGGTTTCATCTCGATCCAGGAGGCGGAGAGCATGGAGCCATTATACGAGCGGCTCCGAGCGTTGCTGAGCGAAGAGCCACTCCCGCCACCACGTTCCGAGGATCATGTCGGGCGGAACGTTGTGATCGAGCCCCTCGTACTCGCGGAAGCGTACCCGCCGGGCCCCCGCGGACCGCAGCGCCGCGTGCATCGCGCGATCCAGATCGATAGGGTTTTCGGTGTCCCGCGTGCCGTGAACGATCAGGATGGGGATCTGCGCGATGCGTGGCGCCTCGTCGCGCGGCGGCGGCACGCCCGCGATGGGAACAGCCGCCGCGAACAGCTCCGGACGGAGCGTCAGGGCATCCCAGACGGCGGATCCTCCCATCGAGAAACCGATCGCGTAGACGCGGCCGCGATCGATCGGATAGCCGTCCAGGAGCTTGTCGACCAGCTCCAGGGCGGCCTCCAGCGAGGGTTGGGGGCGGGAGATCGGAAGCGCATCCACCCCCGAGGTTTGGTAGACGGCGCTTCTCGCCGGGAACTGTGGCACCAGCACATAGGCCGGAAACCGGCGTCTCATCCCGGGGCTCGTCCAGGACCGCGCGAACGGCCCGAGCTGCGCCTGATTGTCCGTGCCGATCGCGCCGGAGCCGTGCAGAACCAGCACGAGGGGGTAGCGCCGGCCCGCCCGCGGCGATTCCGGAGCCAGGAGCCTGTACGCGAGCCGGGTGCCGTTCGAGCCGCTGAACGCGCCCGCCGTGAACAGCTCGACCGGCAAGGCCGCCAGCTTCGTGATCTCCGCGGCCTCTCCCGGGCTGCCCGTCCCGGGCCGCGCCACGACCTCGTGAGCCGGGCTCGCGCACGCCGCCGGCAGGACCAGCCCGAGCAGCAGGAGCGTACGCCGCGCGAGGCGCCGGCCATCTCGGCCAAGGCTTGGCAAAGGTTGCTGGTTTTTTGGTTCATGCACAGCCGGTCGTCACGTTTCCGGACATTCGCGCTCCCTCTATTAGCTTTCGCATCACTGCGTTGAAATCACTCTTGCGCGCGCGAGACTTCTCTCTATAGTACGGCACATGACAGATGATCGTAAGTCCGGAACCGCCCTCATCGCCGGCTCGCTCTGCGGCATCCTCACCATGGCCATTCACCCTACCGGCGCAGCCTCGCTCACGCCCGGTCAAGCAGCGCATCTCGCTCTGGTTTCCGGCATCGCGCACTCCATCGCCATGCTCAGCTTCCTCCTCATGTTCCTCGGCGCCTCCGGCCTCACGCGCCGGCTCGCCGCTTTCGCTCGCACACCCAATCCGGACCGCCTTGCCTTCGCCGCCATCGTCACCTTCGGCTTCGCCTGTGTCGCCCTCCTCATCGCTGCCACCGTCAGCGGCTTCATCGTCCCCGGCATCCTGCGCCACATGGCGCGCGACGGCGCCGCTCCGCAGTACCACCTCATCGTCGACGCCGTCTTTCAATTCAATCAGGCGTTCGCCCGCATCTTCTCGGTCGCGGCGTCCGCCGCCATCGCGCTCTGGTCGGTCTCGGCCCTGCGCAACGGCGGGCTCGGCCGCGGCATCGCCCTCTACGGCGTCATCGTCGCGGTGCTGCTCACCGCCGGCATCGTCGTCGGCCATCTGCGACTCGACGTTGACGGCATGGCCGTCGTCGTGCTCGGCCAAGCCATCTGGTTCATCGTTACAGGAGCGCAGTTATGCCGCGAGAAGGAAGTATCAGGTACTTAGTTCGGCTGCCGCTTGCAATCACCAGATTTGTGATTTACGATATTCTGCATAACTGGTGGCGGCAATCACGGTGGATCTTCCGCGCGGCACCGTCCTGCTGTCCCTTTCGCTCACAGAAAGGAGACAAGAGTATGAGACTGCGGAATTTTCTGATGGTGGGGCTCGCCTTGACGTTGTTGTTCCCCTTCGCCGCGAGTGCCGTGGACTGGACCGCCGTGGGATCGACCGGCGCGATCGATGAAGGCTCGCTCGCCGTCTATGCAACCAACGATGCTTCACTCTTCTTCGCCTCCGGTACGACGGGAAACATCATCTCCTACTTCAACGTCGTAAACAATTCGGGGACCGACACCCCGCCGTGGACGACCCTCGACTTGACATCCAAGGACGGCTCCGCGAATAGCAACGTCACCGCGGTCCTCTATCGCGTTCCGAAATGCAGCGGCAGCGCCCTCGCGGTCTGCTCCGCCCTGAGCAGCGAGACGTCCACCACTCCGGTCTGCACGTCCTGCAGCACTGGCCAGCTCGATTTCGCGAACAACGCCTACTTCATCAAGGTACTCGTGGACCGGAGCGCCATCACGGCATCCCCGGCTTTCTACGGCCTGCGGCTCCGCTGATCGCCCGCTGACCCTGAAGCCCCTCTCCCATCCAGGAGAGGGGCGGTACTTCGTTCGGATGGATTCGTTCAGGCGAGCGTTGGGGATTGCCACTGCGCCGGCCGCATGGTAGAAATCCGCCTCCATCCGGAAGGATCCTGTCCTTCCCTTTTCAGGAGGTGCGCCATGGTCAACAACACCGACGCTTTCGACGACCTCCCCTGCTTTTACGCCCAGCCGTAAGCGCAAGCGGGGATTCCCTTCCGAAACCCGAGTCGGGCGCGGCCATCGCGTCGTGCACGGCGACAAGGAGCTTCTCGAGAAGCTTGGCCGGAACGATCTCTGTCCCTGCGGATCGGGACGCCGCTTTCAAGAACTGCTGCCAGGAGACCGGCCGCTTTGACGGCTCCGAGCGGCATCACTACTTTTAGGGATTGAGAGTCGGCGCCTTGAAAGGCGCCGCATTCCCCGCCATCTGGCGAGGTCGCGGCCCCACTCTGAGGCGGGAGGGTCCCTTTCGGCAACCCTCCCGTCCTGGGGTCTCAGTAGCCGTTCGGGCAGGCCGTGCCGATGTAGCAGGAGTAGCGCTGGTAGCCGCTGGTCGTGTACTGGCCGTTCGTCAACTGGCAAGCCGAGGTGATGACACGTGCAGGAGGCCGACGACGACGGCGAGATGGCGAAGTGAACCGCGACGACGAGCACGAACGCGAGGCCAACGGGCTTGAGCATCTATCCATAGGGAATCTTCATCTCTGGATCTCCTTTCGTCCCCGCCTGGAAGCAGGCGCGGGACGATCCGTTCCGGTCCTCCACAACTTCATGCTGTGAGGCAGCTATACAAGGAAGTGCCCGGCCGCTGAAAAACCGAGCGAACCTTCTCAGAAGGCCCAATCGAGTCCAAAAGGCAAAGGCGCGGCCGCGTACTCGATATGGATCACTCGCCGGTGCCGGCCCTCCCGCGCGGCGGAAGAGGCATGCAGCAGGAGGGGCCGCATCGCCATCATCCCTCCCTGGCTGACGGCACAGACGGCCTCGCCCAGAGTGTCTTTCAGGCTGGAGGCTTCCGATCCGGAGAGACGGCCCAGGAGGTGGCTGCCGGGGATAACCCGCAAGGCTCCGTTGCTCTCCGGAGTATCGTCGAGATGCACTCGGATCGACAGCATTCCCGAGAGGATCTCGACCGGCGGCTGGACGTGAGGCACGCCGTCCTTCACGGTCCAGGGGCCGAACCCTTCGGCGTCTCGCCTTTCGCGTACCGCGATGGTGAGGTCCTGATGCCAGGGAACTTTCCAGTTCGCCGCCGGTGTCTTGTCGAAGACGGTGACCTTCACGGGCCGGGCGGAGCTCCCGAGGAGCGCCCGGGCCAGGAGTGCCGGCGGGCCGTCGTCCGAGAGCGACCGCAGCACGGCGGACTTCCCGGCGGCATTCCGAAACCCTCCAGCGCGGTTCCGGGAAGGGACCAGCCTGGAGATCTCCTCGCGGAGGAGAGCTACGCTCTCCGCTGAGAGGACACCCTCCTCCATCGCGTATCCCGCTTCGGCAAGTTTCCGATCGTTCATGCAATCTTCCATCCGGACGTCACGAGACGCACTCGCCGGAAGCTTACCGCGTCTCTCTGCAAGCTTCCATCGCGCCAGATACCGTTACCGAGTGCCGCCGTAAGCTCCCATTGCGCCACTGGAGCTTCCATCGGCCGGCGGAAGCTTACCTTTTCACTCTGTAAGCTTCCATTGCGGCTCTGCAAGCTTGATTTTTCCGGCGGAAGCTTGCCGCGTCTCTCTGCAAGCTTCCATCGCGCCAGATACCCTTACCGAGTGCCCCCGTAAGCTCCCATTGCGCCGTTGGGAGCTTCCATCGGCCGGCGGGAGCTTGCCGTGGCCCACTGGGAGCTTCCATTGCGGCTCTGCAAGCTTGATTTTGCCGGCGGAAGCTTGCCGCGTCTCTTGGCAAGCTTCCATCGCGCCAGATACCGTTACCGAGTGCCGCCGTAAGCTCTCATTGCGCCATTGGGAGCTTCCATCGGCCGGTGGGAGCTTGCCGTGGCCCCTGGGAGCTCCCATTGCGGCTCTGCAAGCTTAATTTTGCTGGCGGAAGCTTACCGCGTCACTCTGTAAGCTCCCCTCGCGCCAGATACCGCTACCAAGTTCCGCCGTAAGCTCCCATTGCGGCTCTGGGAGCTCCCATCGGCCGGCGGACCGATAAGACTCCCGCTCGCTCCGTCCTGGTCTCGTCCATGCCGTCTGACGCCGGTCAATTGTAACGCCGCCTTATTTTCTGGACCGAAAGCGTGACGAGCTCGGCGAGGACCGCGAGATCGATGTCGGCAAGACGCTTCACGTAGAGGCAACCCTTGCCCGCCTTGTGCTTGCCTAGGAGCCTGCGCGCCAGGAATCCTGAGGCGAGATGTCCCCCTGCTGGGCGAGCGATCGCTGATTTCTCTAGGATGCTCTCCGTTCGAAAGAGCAGGGGGCCGAGCGGTTGGAGGAGAGCAAGT
>Ga0193706_1000101_pt1 | contig 62134 bp, 45 predicted proteins | sample U3c1metaG_FD_160130 | JGI IMG/M metagenome (GOLD analysis project Ga0193706, IMG submission 160130) | Soil microbial communities from a riparian zone of the East river system, Colorado, United States - U3c1 | ecosystem: Environmental > Terrestrial > Soil > Riparian zone | place: USA: East River...
GATACCCTGCCCCGACACCCGCCGCGCACCGTCCTCTGGCTGCGCCGGGCGGCGACACGGGCGACGGGAGGTGTGAAGGCCGGCATCCTCGAATTTTGCCACACGGCACGGCCCGCGCGCGAGCCCGCGTCATTTCGCTCGTACGGCGCCATTGCGCTGGTACTGCTCCTTTCTTCGCGGGTGCCGGTCACTGCCCTGCGTCAACGCACGAAAAGGTGCTCCGTGAGCAGGTTCGCGCTAGGTTCATGCTGTGCGAAGCGCACGCTTTCCCTCTATCCTTATCGGCGCGTTCGCGGCGCTTGCAGCGCTCGGGCAAAACGCCGACGCGGCCTCGGACAAGCAGACGACATCGGACGAATCGCCGCTGTCGCTCGGCTATACCAACGCCGGACGCCTCGTCGGAGGAAGGCTCTTTCGCGATACGCCCTTCATGACCAGGGTGCAGCATCATCGCAAATCGAAGGTGAGCTGGGCGCTGCCGAATCTTTTGACCACGCTCAGCCGCGCGGCGCGCGCGGTGGCGCGCAAATTCCCGGGCTCGGTGCTGGAGATCGGCGAACTGTCGCGTAAGGATGGCGGGCGCATTACTTCGCACCTGTCTCACCAGAGCGGGCGCGATGCCGACGTCGGTTTCTACTTGACCGATCTCGATGGCGGACCGATTCGTGCGCCGCATTTCTTGCGCTGCGAAGGGAGCGGCGACGGTCACGACGATCCCACGATTCGCTTCGACGACCAGCGCAATTGGGAGTTCGTGCGCGCCTTGCTCGAGGATCCGAACGAAGAGGTCCGCCAGATCTTCATCTACGCGCCGCTCCGAGCGCGCCTCCTGGCGTACGCCGCCAAGGTCAAGGCGCCGCGCCAGCTGCGCGCCAAGGCCGCCGCCGCGATGATGCAGCCCATCAACGCGCTGCCTCACGACGACCATTTCCACATCCGCATTTCGTGTCCCTTCGATCAGGTCGAGCGCGGATGCGCGGACTTGCCGCTCTGGCGCGCGCCGGGGTCGCCGGACGAGTTCGGACCGGAGCTTCTGGCCGGCGAGCCGAGGGTGCGCTGGAGCACGCCCATGATCGGCGTACCGCTCGAAAATTGGGGCGGGATGGCCCAACTGTGGTCGGTCGACCGCGGCGTCTGCGATGCCGGCAATCTCGCGTGCGACGACGGCCGGGGGCTCGTCTGCGAAGATCTAGGCGACGCCGGGCTCATGGCGTCGTTTCCGCGGGCGATGTTCGATCTGGTCGTTCCCCCCAACGCACCCCCGGCCGGCACGCGAACGGGCAGCGCGTCCGCGCTGGCAGTCGTCGAGTCGCCGCCCACCACGGTGCCCGCCGACGCGTTTTCCGATGAAGGGCCGGCCGTCGCCGGTGAAACGGCCGTTGCGCTCGGCGCGGTGGGAGGAACCGATCGTGCCGCGCTCGGTCGTACCGGCAAAATGGGAACGGATTCGACCGCGGCTGGCTCGCCGCCATCGCGTCCGAAGCCGTCGTACTGTTCGTACGAAGAGCCGAATTCCTGCGAGAGCCCCATGGCCGCGCTCACCCCGGCTTCCCCCGCCGACCCTGCCGGTTACGGTCCGGCAGGGCCGAGCGTCCTCGAATAGCTCGCGCGCCCCGGTCGTTCTCCCGAAGCAACCTGCACAAGCGTACTTGGCCCGAGCGGCCCTCGGCATCGCCAGACTGTGCAGCTTGTCGGAAAGCGACTAACTCTTGAGGACCATGCTCCGAAGGATGCCGAGATTCGTGCCCCTTGCCCTCTTCGCCGTTGGCGCGATGACCGCGTCGTGCAGCCGCGACCAAGGGCCACCGCGCGATGCGCGCGCCGAATCGGCGGCTTCAGCCGCGCAACGGCTGCAGGGGCGATGGCTGCTGCAGGCCTTTCAACCCGCCGCCTCGCTCGATTTTGCGATGCAGCAGCTCTTGAATGCCCAGATCGGACAGCTGGTGCTGGAGGTGAACGGGATGAACATGTTCATCCGCGGACCGGGCGTCGCCGTGCAGCGAACCTACCGCATCGACGAAGCGTACGGCGAGCACCTGCAGATGATGGTGTTCGACTCCTACGGCGTCGGGTTCCGTGCCTTCGGCAATTTCAGCGCCAACACGCTGCTCATCAGCGGCAACGAAGCACCGTGGGTCGGTCGGGCGACGCTCGTACGGATTCCCTGAAGGTGTGGGTGGCGGCGCCCTCGAGCCGCGCGTCTTTCGGGGGCGCCGAGCCCAGTGCTACCAGGGGACAGCGAAGGTGACGCTGCCGCCCGTGCTCGACGAAGGAAAGGTCCAGCCTTTCATCGATTCGCCGACGCAGGAGGAAAGAAACTCCGCGGGCGGCACAACATCGACGCCCTGCACCTCGGCTACCTTGCCGGACGCCTCGAGCTTGACGCGGAATTTCGTGTCGCCCTTGTAAGCCATACCGCGGTCTTTTTCGCGGTCGTAGCAGGCTTTCAGTTCGCGGCTGTGGTTCTTCAGGACGGCCTGGATCTGTTCCCTGTCCGGAGCTCCTGCAGCGGCGCTGCTCGCCGGTGCCGCGCCGCCGCTCGACGCGGGGACGGCGGCCGTGGACTTCGCCGGTTCCGAGCCGTTCGTCGTGCTGGCACTGCCGCAGGCCACTGCCATTCCTATCAGTACCCCAAGGACACCGCTGGTCCTCAGGCCATCGTTGACTAGGTTTTTCATCTTCGTCCTCGCGATCTTCGTCGGTTCAGACGGTCCGCGGCTCGTCTTTCGTCCGTGCCACCTTCCGACCGCCGGGCATCTACACGAAGTCTCGGCGGCAAGCAAATCGTAGCCCTACGAACCCTCGCGCTCCTCGGCCGCGGACGCCCGCAGCTCCGCGGCGCGATCGGGGTCGTCCTTACGCTCGGCAATGTCGGCGAGTGCCTTGAACAGATCGGCGCGGCTGATGAGCCGATCGACGTCTTCACGTGAGCTGCGTCGCAGCGAGAGCAGCGCCTGGTAGGTATGGTTGGCGAGATCGAGCTTGCCCTCGGCGAGGGCAAGCTGCGCCAGCATGTGGAGGATCTCGGCGTGAGCAGGGTCGATGCGCGCCGCTTGCTCGAGCTCTTTCAGCGCACGCTTCTTGTCCGAGGCCGCCAGCGCACGCGCCAGCGCGTGGTGAACGAGCGCGCGGTCTTTCGGTTTGCGCGTGCCGTAGTGAGCGAGCTGTGCGTCGAGGATGGTCACTGCCTCTGCGGCGCGATGGGTCTCGATGAGGGCATTGGCCAGTTGCAAGCGCGGAGCAGCGTTCTCCGCCTCGAGCTCGATCACCTGGCGCAAGAGCGGAATGACTCCTTCCGCACTCCGCAATTTGTTCGCATGAACGTCGACCGCCTGCGTCAGATAAAAGAGGCGCTTGGCTGGTTCCTTCGCGTGGTCCGCCTGCGTGGAAAGGAAGTCGGCAAGCACCTCCCACGCCTCCTCCTCGAGATAGAGCTGCTGCAGCCGCTGCGACAGGGGGTCGGCGTCGCGGAAGCGCTCCACCGCCTGTTCGAGGCGCGACCTGGCCAGGCCCTTGTCGTGGTCGGCGACGTAGGCGTCGGCCAGGCGCAGGGTATTGGCCACCACCGTCTCGGCGGGACAAAGCTCGCAGATCCGCTCCAGCACGGCGGCCGCTTCTTTGGGTTCGCCGCGCTGCTCGTAGAGCCGCGCCAGCGCCTCGAGAGAACGAAGGCCGCCGAGCTCGGCGCCACGCTTGTGGTTGGCAATGGCTCGCGCCTGGTCGGAGAGGTGCTCTTCGGCGAGCATCGCCGAACGATCCCACAGCTCCGCCGCCGCGGTGGGGTCGGTGTTGACGAGGCCCGCAGCTTGTTGCTCCCACAGCGCCGCGAGCTCGTCGTGGAGCCCTCGCCGCTCGAGGAGCTCGGCGAACGCCTTCACGCTTCCTCCCGCGACGCCGTCGGTCGCATCCTCCTTGAAGAGGTCGCGGTAGATGATGAGAGCGGCCTCCGCGTCGCCGAGTTTTTCCGCCGTGCGCTGGGCCGCCTTCTGCTTCATGCGTCGCTTGGCGCCGCGGTCGAAGGGAAGGCTCGCGCCGCGTCGCAAGAGCTCGATGGCCCGCGCCACGTCGCCCGATTCGTCGGCCAGAAGGATGAGCTGTTCGAGGGCCCAGCTGGCCAAGCCTTCGGTCGTCTTGGCGGCCGAGCTGCCCGCTTTGTCGTCGCTCCAGCGTGCGAGCGCCAGGTCGAACAGCTTGGTGCAGACCATCGGCGCGAGGGTTGGCTCGTCGGGGCTGCGCACGGCGACATCAGCCGCTTCCTTCAGGAGGCGAAGATCGCCCCCCTTGACCTCGGAGAGACGCACCGTGGTGAGCACATAGGCGCGGCCGGGCGTTCGGCCCTGCACGGCGGCCAGTGCCTCCAGGATCTCGATGCTCGATGGATCGTAGACGAGTGCATGCACCAGCGCTGGCTCGGCCGTCGCAAGGTCGCGCCGGATGTCGCGCTGGAAGCCCGCCACGCCCCACCAGAAGGCGCGGGCGACGTCGCCCGGCACGTCGTCGCCCTGGGGTAGCTTGGCCGCGAGCTCGGCCGCGTTCTGCCACTCCTCCCCCGCCACGTAGGCGCGGGCCAGCGCTTGTTGCGCAAGCGAACGAACTTCGGATCGTTCTTGCGCTTCGGTAAGCCCCTGGCGCGACTTCGGATCGACCGGATCGAGGCGCAGCGACTCGGCGTAAGCGCGCGCGGACCGCTCGACGTCGTGGAGTCGGTCGCGGCAGAGGTCCCCGAGCGAGCCCCATAGTTTCACGCGGCGCGCGGCGTCGCCCGAAGCCTCGATCTCCTCTTGCAGGAGCTTGGCCAGGTCCTCGTAGCGGCCTGTGCCGTCGAGCAGGGACGACAGTCGGGTGAAGCTTTCTTCGTCGGGACCGAAGGTGCGGCGGATGTCGACCCAGGTGGCGATGGCCTGCCCCACGGCATCGAGCTCGCCGGCGAAGACCTCGGCGATGCGAGCGCGGTCCGCGCGCGCCACCGCCGGCTCCGCAATGATGGCCCGCTTGTCGAGCGCTTCGATGAGATCCCCCCAGCGGCGAGCCGACTCGAATACTGCCACCAGGCCGTCGAGCGCCTCGCGATCGGTCGCGTCGTCGTCGAGGCGCGCCTTCCAGGCTCGCGCCGCGCGGTCGGGGTCGGCCAGAACCGCGCTGGAGATGCGCGCTACTTCGCCGAGAGCGACGCGGCGAGCCGGTTTGCTCTTCTCGAGGGCGGCGATTTTGTCGAGCACGGCACACCGATCGGCGGCGACGTGCTGCGAGGCGAGAAGAGGTTCCAGCTCGCGCGCCGCGGGCAGGACGATATCGGCCCCGAGCTCGCCGGAATCGACGACGCTGGAGAAAAGCGTGATGGCCTTGGGGGCATCGCCGATCTGATCGCGGTACACGCGGCCCGCTTCGACGCGCAGCCGCGCCTGGAGCACGGGATCGTTCGACCGCTGCGCCGCGTCGACCAGGGCGTCGGCGAGCCTCGCGTGCCGGTCGAGTCGAGTGGCCAGCTCCGCCAACGTCCGCCGATGCTCCTCCACCTCGGGCTCCAGTCCCACCAGGATGACGTAGCTGTCGAAGGCGAGGCCGATTTCGCCCAGCTCTTCGAGGTGCAAGCGCGCCCGCTGTTGGTAGAGAACGGTGCGTTCGGCGTCGGAGTCGGCGGCCGCAAGCTCGACCTCGATGATGCGAACTACGTCCTCGATCTTCTCCTGCATCAGGTAACGCGGCTTGAGCAGCGAGGCGGCGCGCTCGACGAGTTGCTGCGTGAGCGGCTGCGGCTGGACGGCGTCGAGCTTCGGCGCGATGGAGCGCGAGATGCCGCTCGGCGCCATCGAAAGCAGGGGCGCCGGCGGCGCTTCGCCGGGCAAAAGAACGCGGCGCAGAAGTTCGTACGCGTCTTGCGAGCTCGAATCGGCGGCGAGCATCTGCTCCACCAGCCCGAGCGCCTTCACCTGGTTGCCCATGCCGAGCAGAAGACCGGCCATGCGTGCCCGGATGGCCTGCGCGGCCTCCACTTCCCGTGTCGCGTCGAGCCGCGTTTCGAGCAAGCCGACCAGGCGCTGGTGGTGTCCCCGCCTTTCATAGAGACGCTCCAGCGCCGCTAGCGTCGAGGTGTCACCGCTGCGAATCGCCGCGAGCCGTTCCAAGTAGCTGATGGCGCGGTCGGCGTCGCGCGCGAAGTTACGGGCCGCTTCGGCAGCCTCTTCCAAGAGCTCGGCCTGTCCGGCGCCGGGCGCCTTGTCGATGGCCTGATCGTAAAGCGACAGGAGCTCGGCGTAGCGTTCACCCGAAATGAACGCGAGCTTGAGCCGTTCGAAGGCCCAGCCGCCGCCGGGTTGGGCTTGAACGCGCTGCAGGAGAGTGATGGCACCCTCGGGGTCTTCGAACCACTCTTCGTAGAAGTCCACCGCGCGGCGCGCCACCGACTCCGCGACCTCCGGAGAAAGATGCCCCTCGAGCATGGCACGGTAGGCGTCCATGACCGGCTGCGGACGCCGGAGGGAACGCGCCAGTTGCTCGGCTGCGTCCCAGAAGATCGGCGCATCGGCGAAGTCCGCTGCCGCTTGGAGCGCGGTGATGAGCGCCTCATCGGGGCGCTCGGCCAAGAGATCGAGCAGGCGCTTGTACCAACCCCGGCGCCCTTCCGTGAGCTCAGGTGTGTCGGCCGGGGCACCGAGCAGCATGCGCAAGATGGACGCCGCCCGATCCTTGGTCGGCGCTGCCTCGCTGGCTCGCTCGAGCATCGCCGCGGCGCGCGGGCGCGACGAGGCCCGTCCGAGCGCGCGCTGGAGAATGGGGAGCGCCGTCGGATCGGACGGGGAAGCCTCGAGCACGGGCAGGATCACCGCCAGCGCTTCATCGGTGCGGTCGAGCTTCTCCGACAGAAGGTACCCCATCCGAAGCTCGATCCCCGCACGCACCGCCCCCTGCGTGCGTTCGCGCAGATCGGACAGCGCCGCCAGCGCCCCTTCGGTGTTCCCCACCTCGAGCAGCAAGCGAATGAGGGCAAACCGCGCGGTGATGCATTCGGAGTCGTATTCGAGCACCCGTCGATAGCCCTCCGCCGCGGCCGAGAGGTTGCGCGCGCTCTCCAGCGCTTTGGCCGCGGCGAGAAGGGATCCCGTCCGGTCGAGCCCGCGCAGATCATTGGCGCGCCACGCGGCCAGCCACTGCGCGCCGGCGCGCCGGCTCTCGCCTTCCGGCGCCTTGGCGAGGAATGCTTCGAAGGCCTCGGCGAGCGTTGCCCCGTCATCGGCGGACGCTACGAGCGACCGAAAAATCGTGCCCGCCTCGGCGGCGCTGGCGGCATCGATCGACAGGACGCGTGCCTTGGCGGCCAGGAGGTTTTGCGCATGGGCGCTGAAGGCGGTGACGTAACGGCGCAGCGCGGAATCGACGGCGCTGGCGAACTGTCGCGATGCGCCGGCTTGCAGCGCCGACGGCTCCATGTCGAGCACGACTCTCACCGCGTCGCGTTCGTCCACGATGTGGGCGAGCAAGGCGTCGTAGATCGCGGGGATGCGATGCCACTCGCCGGCCTCGCGATACATCTCCACCAAACGTTCGGCCGCCTGGCGATCGCCCGGAAAGAGCGCAAACATCCGCTCGTAGAGGCGGCGCAGCGTGTCGCCGCCGAGCTTGGCGGTCGTGGCAAGATCGGCGCCGCGTTTGAAGGCGGTCATCGCCCCTTCGACGTTTCCCAGTTTTCCCGCGTGAAGGTCGCCCAGCTGCTCGAGCCACGCCACCTCTTGCCGCGCATCGGTAGCGCCCAAGATGCGGCGCTCCAGAAGATCGCGCAGCGTTTCGGCGCTTCCCGCGGCTTGAGCAGTGCGCTCGATGGCGTCGAGAACGTCGTCGCCGAGCCGGGCACCCGCTAAAAGCTCCCGATAGTGCCCGAGCGCGCATTCGAGCTGCCCGCTCTGGAAGGCGACGTCGGCCATGCGTACGAGAAGCGCCGTGCGCCTTTCCCCTTGCACGCGCGCCGCTCGCCCCTCGAGCTCTTGATAAAGACCGGACTTATCGCCGAGCCTCCCGAGCGCGTCGAAGAGCGCATCCTCGGCAGCGACGTCATGCGGCGTCTCCGTGAGGAGCACCCGTAAGGTTGCGATGGCCGCCGCATCGTCGCCCGCTTCTTGGCTCTGGATGCGGGCAATCGCTTGCAGGTTCTGCCGCCGCGCCTTGGCGTCGCTCGAACGGTCGAGCCCGGCGCGGTACACGGCAATTCGGTCTTCCACGCTCCCCTGCTCGATGACGAGCCCCTCGATCCGTTCCTTCAAGGCCAGATCGGTCGGCTTGTAGTCGGCTGCCGCGCGGTAGAGCACCAAGGCTTTGGGCGCCTCGCCCGAGGCGAGCAATGCGTCGGCGGCGCGCGTGGCCAGCAGAAAGAACGCCTCGCTGTCGACGCCGTGATCGCCGAGGGCACGCGACAGCACCGCCGCCAGAAGCGCGGGCTGCGCGGCCTTTTCGGAAAGCTGCTCCACCCGCGTGACCCACCCTCCCACCTTCCCCGATTTGTTTCCGACGGCGATGCGCAATCCTTCTCCCGCCACCTTGAGCGCGCGCGTCAGGTCGCCCTGGTGTTGCTCCAAGATGACCGTCATTTCTTCGAGGATGGCCAGCCGACTTTCCAGCGCGGTGGTCGCCTTGACCCGCGCCTCGAGAACGGTCAAAAGTCCCGCCCATTGCTGGTCCTGACGGTAAATGGGCTCCAGCAATTCCGCCGCGCGGAGCGCAGCGTCGGGAGACTTCAGGAGCCCTTCGACCGCCTTGCGCGCCGCTGCGGCATGCGGGTCGAGGGCGAGCACGGCGCGGAATGCTTCGAGCGCGGCCGCGGAGTCTTTCAAATGCCTGAGACAAACCAAGCCGAGGCGGGTCAGCAGGTCGGCATGCTCTTCCCGGGGAGCGAGCGCGATTTCCTGGCGCAGACCATCGGCGAGCTCGGCGAAGGCGCCTTCCTTTTCCAGCAGCGGGAAAAGATGGGCGTGCACCTCTCGCGACGCTCCGTACGTCTGCACGAGCTCGCGCCAGATGGCGAGCGCGGCCCGGCCGTCGGCGGCGCGACCGGCCCGCAAGTGGGCCGCGCGCGTCGCGAGTAAGCGCGCCTCTTTTTCGTCGCCCGAGCCCACCGAACGTAGCTCGAGGATGGCGGCCAGCTGTTCGTCGTCGCCTGTCGAATGATAGAGCATCTCCAGCGCGTCGAGCGCGCGGCCGCTGAGCGGCGAACCGATGAGCTCCTTCCACGCCTCTACCGCCTTTGGCGGATCGTGCAGATCGTTCTGGTAGAGAAGGGCCAGCCGCTCGGTCGCGGCCCAACGCAATGTGTCGTCCTTCTCGAGGCGCGCCGCGATCGCGAGCGCGCCGGCCAGCTTGGCCGCCTCTCGTTCGTCGTAGACCGCAGCGAGGCCTCGCGCAGCGAGGAGCATCGACGATTCCCCGGCGGCTGCCGCGAGCACCTTTTCGAATGCGGCTCGCGCGCCGGCAAGGTCTCCGCGCTCGAGGGCGAACTGTCCGAGCTCGGCCTCGATCGCGAGTCGCGTCGCCGGGTCTTTCACGTTGGCAGCGGCCGAGGCGAGCAGCTTCACTGCTTCCGTCCCCCGCCCGAGGGTGGCGCTCACTTCGCGGTAACGCCGACGCGCGTCTTCGTCGGAAATGTCGCTGCCGATCGCTTCCTCCAGGAGAGGCCATGCTCCTTCGGGATCGGCCAGTTGATCCTGCTTCAGCGCCGCCAGGCGCCTGACTAGCTCGAGCCGTTTAGTACCCCGCACGCCGGAAAGCTGCAACTCCAGCACCGATGCCGCGCCGGCGAAGTCCCCGCTCCGATCGAGCGCGCTCGCCACTGCCGCCGCGGCGCGAGGGCCGAGTGCTCGATGCGTGAGGAGACTACGCGCCGCTTCGAGCGCATCGTTGTGCATCGCGTCCTTCGCGAGCAGCACCTCCGCATGCGGCAGCGCGCGATCACGCTCGTCGAGCTGTTCGCAATAGAGACGCATGAGGCGCTCTCGCAGGGCCAGCTCGTCCGCATCACGTTTGTTGGGACGGCTGGCCAAGACTTGCTCGAGCCATTTGGCGGCGTCTTTGACCCGTCCCGAACGCAGGTAGTGGGTTTCCAGCGCCTCGGTCCCCACCCGGTCGCTGGGATCGAGACGAACGATCTGCTGATAGAGCTGGATGGCCTGCTCGGGCTTGTCCGGCACGAACTCGGCGAGCTCGGCTGCGCGCCGCAACAGCGCAAGTTGCTCTTCGACGGTGGGGCGGTGTCCCGCCGCACCTGCGTAAAAGTCGATGAGGGCTCGCGTATCCTGCCGAGCCGTGAGAAGCCCCTCCAGACGCGAAAAAGCCTCTGCGCTCACCGGCGCGGCGGCGAGCGCGCGCTGCAAGAGCGTCGCCGCCTTGTCGGCATCGGCGGCCATCTCTTCGAAAAACGCAGCGGCTCGAGTGAGAACTTCCGCCACAATCGGCGCCAGGATGAGCTTCATCTTGGTCGATTGGAGGAGTTGGTCGTACGCAGCGCCCAGCTCGGCCACCCGCCCATCGCGCACCGCCGCGACGTGCAGCGCGTCCCACATCTGTCGCTGCGCCTGTCCTTTGACGGCACTGCCGACGAGCAGCTCGAGAATGAGCGGCTCCGATTCCAATTTCTTTTCGATGATCTGGGCCGCGCGATCGAGCCTGAGAGCGGTGCGTACGCCTGGGTGCGTGCTTCGAGCTACGGACATTCGCTATGTGGGAGCACCGACGGAAGGCGCTCTTCTCCTTCATTCACGATACAAGATTTCGATCTGATTCCAATCTCATTCGAGCGACCGCCAGCGCGCGAAAATGGCCGAATGAACTTCGATAAGGCGCCCTTTTTCCATCATCGCGATCGCTTGCGTTCAATCGGCCTCACGCGCCCTCGCATCGGAGCGAGAACGCTTATCGCCTATTCACCCACCCCCTCGACGCGCCGCGAAAGATGCGCGCTGCCCGCGTTGCGACAGATGCGCTATCGCCAAAGGCTCGCCGCCCGCCTATCGTCAAAGGCCGCATCGAGGTCGGACCGAAGAGGCGCCTCGGCAGAACTTCACTACAAAAGCCTACACACGGCAGCCTGACGCTGCGCGCCCGCAGCGCCGCTCGGCCAGCCCCAACGATCCGACTGCGGCCTTCGAGCCCTCCCTAGCGTGGTGCTAGGGCTGGTCGTTCAGGCGGCGCCGGCGCCGGCGGGTTCGGGGTCGTCGTTCGACTCGCTGGTCATGCCGAGCGAAACGAGTCGCGTCCAGCGGAGCCGCGCGGCATCGAACGCGATGAGCACCATGCGCGTGCGCGTGACGGGATCCGAATCGAACGATGCGCCGAAGATCGCTACGGCGTCCGACTCTGTCAACGGAAGGTCGGGCGGGATGCTGCGCCCACTCTCGAGCCATTGATCGAACGTCTCGTTCGCCCATGCGACGCCGCGCTCGTACGCCTTCATGGATCGCTCGCTGCGCGGTTCGTCTTGCTCTTGTTCAGGCATGGCCAAAACCTCGTCGAGGAGAGAGCGTTATACCACTGCCCGCCCGTTACCATCCTGAATTTCATGGTGCGAATCCAACGCGGCCGGAGATGGGACGGAATTGTTCCAACGAGACCGGTTGTCCACAGCGCCGACATCCGTTTTCGTCGAACCGAGCGATGGGCCGCATGACGTCGCGCTTCGGTACGTCGCGCTTCGGTCGAGTGGCCGAGGGTCGCGCGCTCCGCGTTGGCCACGCCGGGAGCGTCATCGTGTGACGCTCTCGGCCATCGATGTGCTAGGAGCTCGCCATGCTGCTCTTTTTGATTCCGGTCCTCATTCTTGTGGGTGCCACGTCGATTGGCATTGGCGCCGAGATTTCCCAGAGCCAACCTCCCCCGGCACAGCCCACTGTCCAACCGGAATCCCGCCCCGCGCCGCCGCCCGCTCCGGCCCCCACGCGCGTTCGCTGACGTCTCCTCGTGCTGGCCCCGGGCCCCGGTGCGCCCGTCCGACTTCCGGCCGCCCGAACCGCAGAAAACTTCTCATTTGGCGGCGGGAGGCGTCACGATTGGTTCATGCCGATGCCTTCCCTCCGAGTCCGTCCGCTCGTCGTGGTCGGCGCCGTCCTCCTTTCCGCAGCCTGTGGCGGTGGCCGATCGCTTCCCCGTGATGCTCTTGTGGCGCGGGCGTGGGAGGGACGCGAGCCTCCCCCGACCGTCGAGGCGCTCGAAGTCGTCGCGTTCGCCACGGCCCAAGTCGGAAAGCCGTATTGTTGGGGCGGTACCGGCCCCTCCTGTTTCGACTGTTCGGGGCTCGCCCAGACGGCTTGGCGGCGCGTAGGAGCACGCATACCGAGGACGACCCACGACATCGCCGACGCTTTGCCGGAAGTTTCGGTCGACGAGGTACGCGCCGGCGACATCCTTTGGTGGCCCGGCCACGTCGGTATCTATGCAGGCAACGGTTGGGTCGTCGATGCACTCGACTCCCGCCACGGCGTCGTGCGACGCCCCGCGATCGACCCCTACCGCGCCTTCCGACCCACCGGGTAGCGGGGCGCAGCATCCGACTGGCTTCATCTCTTCCTGTGCGCGCACCGGCCAGCCGAATTCCGTCGGCCTCGCTGCTGTTTTGCGCGGGGATCAGCGGCTGATTTGCCGATCGCGATCGGCGGAGGTCAAAGACGGCGGGCGGTGGTGCTAGATTCGGCGTCCGATGAACGAAAAGGAAGTCCCCTCCCCCGCCGCCACAGCCGAAGCCCGCAGCGACGGAACACCCGGTAACTTCGTGGAGGACATCGTCCGCGCCGATGTCGCGAGCGGCAAGAGCGGCGGTCGCGTGATGACCCGCTTTCCCCCCGAGCCGAACGGGTACCTGCACATCGGACACGCCAAGGCGATCTGCTTGAACTTCGGCCTGGCGCAGAAGTTCGGCGGAAAGTGCAACCTGCGCTACGACGACACCAACCCCGAAACGGAGGACCCCGAGTTCGTCGCGTCGATCGATCGCGATGTTCGTTGGCTCGGGTTCGACTGGGAGGACCGCAAATACTTCGCGTCCGATTACTTCGGCAAGCTTTACGAATTCGCCACACAGCTCATCAAGGCCGGCAAAGCCTACGTCGACGACCGCGACGTGGAGACGATACGCAAAACGCGCGGCGACTACTACCAACCGGGCGAGGAAAGCCCGTTTCGTAACCGTTCGATTGCCGACAACCTGGACCGGTTCGAAAAAATGCGACGCGGCGAGTACCCTGACGGCGCGTGCGTCTTGCGCGCCAAGATCGACATGGCGTCGACGGATGTGAAGCTACGCGACCCCGTCATGTACCGGATCCGGCGCGCGCACCATCACCGCACGGGCGACACGTGGTGCATCTATCCCACGTACGATTGGGCTCACGGACAATCGGACGCCATCGAGGGCGTCACCCATTCGGTGTGCACGCTCGAGTTCGTGAATCACCGTCCCCTCTATCATTGGTATCTCGACGCGCTGGCGCTCCCCTGCCACCCCGAACAGATCGAATTCGCGCGGCTCGCGGTCACGTACATGCTGCTGAGCAAGCGCAAGCTGCAGGAGCTCGTGGAAGGAGGTCACGTCGCCGGCTGGGACGACCCGCGCATGCCTACCTTGGCGGGAATGCGCCGGCGCGGTTTCACGCCGGAGTCGATACGCGCCTTCTGCGAACGCATCGGCGTTTCGACGCGCGACAGCTTCGTCGACGTGTCTCTCCTCGAGCACGCCCTGCGCGAGCACCTCAACGCGACTTCCCCGCGCGTGATGGCGGTGCTCAAGCCCCTCAAAGTCGTGCTCGACAATTTTCCCGAGGGGCGCGTCGACGAGCTGGTGGCGCCCTACGATCCCGAGAAACCCGAGGGTCCGACGCGCAAGGTCCCATTTTCGCGCGTGCTCTACATCGAGCAGGACGACTTCGCCGAGCAACCGGCCAAAAAATGGTTTCGTCTGGCGCCAGGTCAAGAGGTGCGCCTCCGCTACGCGTGCGTGGTGCGCTGCACCGAAGTCGTCAAAGACGCGGCGGGCAACGTGAGCGAAGTGCATTGCACTTGGGATCCCAACTCGCAGGGAGGACAACCTGCCGACGGGCGCAAGATCAAAGGGACAATCCACTGGGTGTCGGCTGCCCACGCCCTCTCTGCCGAGGTGCGCCTCTATGACCGCCTTTTTGCGGTGGAGAACCCGCAGAAGGACAAGGACGTCGACTGGAAGACGCACCTCAATCCGAAATCGCTGGAAGTGATCGCCGGCTGTCGGCTCGAGCCCAGTCTGGCAGGCGCGCGAGAGGCGGACCGGTTCCAGTTCGAGCGCCTCGGCTATTTCTGCGTCGACCGCGAATCGGGGCCGACGAAGCTCGTCTTCAATCGAACCGTCTCGCTCAAAGACTCCTGGGCGGCGCAGTCGAAAATCTGACCGCGTGACGTTCCTACGAATGCACGGGCGGGAGTAGGCTCGCTTCGGTGGCCAGCGCAACCGTCCGATCACCCAAATCCCCCGTGCGGCCGCTCGGCTTCCCGAGCTTGTTGGCCCTCGGCATCAATGGCATCGTCGGCGTCGGGATCTTTTTTGCCCCGCGCGAAGTCGCCGCGGCGGTGCCCGGATATCGCGGTATCGCCGTTTACCTCGGTGTCGTGCTCTTACTCCTGCCGACGGGGTTGGTCTTTGCGCGGCTCGGGCGCGCCTTTCCCGCCGACGGCGGTCCCTATCTTTACGCGCGGGAAGCCTTCGGCGGTCACACTGCCTTCGCGGTGGGGTTCACGACCTACGTGTCCGCCCTCTTCAGCACGTCCACGGTCATGGTCGGGCTCGTCGAAAATGCGTCCGGTACGATGGGCATCGTCGACTCCGCGCCGCGATTGGCCATCGAGCTCGCGCTCTTGACGGTGCTTTGCGGTGCGCTTTCGCGCGGCCTCCGTCTCTCCGCGGTGGCGTGGTCGGTGGTGACCTTCTTGAAAGCCGCGCCTCTCGTTGCGCTTCCGCTCGCGGCTTGCTGGGTGACGCTCCCACCGGATCACGGCGCACTCGCCGCGCACGCTGCTCTCGCGCCGGCCGCCAAAATCGGCGTCCTAACCGCCGCGCTTCCGGTCCTCTTCGCCTTGCAAGGGTTCGAAGTGGTGCCCCTTCCCGCCGCACAGGTGACGAGGCCCGAACGAAGCGTACCCATGGCGACCCTTGCCTCGCTCGTTTTCGCTGCGCTCCTCTACATGGCTTTGCACGCGGCGTGCGTACACGCACTGCCCGACCTGGCGGACCACGAGCTGCCGCTGGCCGACGCTGCCCGCGTTTACGGCGGCGTCGCGTTCTCGCGCCTCGTCACGGCGGCGACGAGTTTGAGCGCCTTCGGGATCGTGATCGGATTTCTCGCCATGACGCCGCGTTACCTCGCCCCACTCGGTCGGCCCGACGCCCTCGGGTTCGAGCTCGATCGCTTGAGCGCGCGCGCGGTTCCGCTGCGCGCGTTCGCCGTCACGTATGTGCTCGTCTTCGCCATCTTGATCGCCAACGCCCGCTGGGGCTCGATGCGCAATCTGCTTGCCCTGGCGAGCTTGGGCGTGACGATGCAGTACGCCGTCACGGCGGCGGCGCTCGTCGTTCTTGCGTCACGTGGCGCCGCCGGCCTGCAACGTGGCGATTGGTGGCCAGCGCCCTTCGCGGTGCTCTCGTTGGTCCTGTTCTTGATGGGTTCGAGCCGCCTCGAGATCCCCGTATTACTGGGCATGATCGCGCTCGGATTTCTGGTGCGGGCGATCGGGCAGCGCAGCCGGCGCGCGGCGAAGTAAGAGCGCTCGACCTCCGGAGGCCCTTTTCGACGACGATATCTATCCCGCGCCGATATTTATCGCTGCGCGGTACTCTTGGGCCCGCCTCGCAAGTCGCTTCGGCTCTCGAGCAAGTGCCGGAGGTCCAAAGGCGCTGATTCCCCGTCCAGCCCGCGCGAATGGACCGGCGCGGGCGTGATCATGCGCCATGGATGGCGTAGGCTAAGAGAGTCGCTGTGCGAAACGTAGCTTCGACGTTGGTTTGCTTGGCCTTTCTGGGAGCCGTCGCTTGCGGCTCGCGGCCACCCGCTGCTCCAAGCTCGGAAACCTCTCGCGCCGCGGAGCCGGTCCGCTCGTCCTTGCGCACCCCCGCGGAGATTGCAGCGCGATCCACGCCTTCGGTCGTTTCGGTGCGCACCGAGCAATCGCTGGGTACCGGTTTCGTCGTGAGCCAAGATGGCCTCATCGCCACCAACCTCCACGTCATCGCCGGCAACTCCGACATCACCGTCACGCTTTCCGATCATCGCGAATTCCACGTCGTCGAGATCTGGAACGGCGATCGGCAGCGCGATCTGGTGATCATGCGCATCCAAGCCAAGAAGCTGCCCGTCATTCCCCTCGGCGACAGCGACGACATCCACCCTGGCGATTCCATCGTCGCCATTGGACACCCGCTCGGCCTCGAAGACACCGTCTCCAACGGCCTCGTCAGCGCCGTGCGCAAGCTCGACAAGAGTCTCACCGTCCTGCAGATCTCGGCGCCCATCGCCCCGGGCTCCTCGGGGGGACCCATCTTCAACGATCATGGCGAAGTGATCGGCGTTGCGACCGCCATCATGCTGGGCGGGCAGAACATCAACTTCGGCGTCCCCGTCTCTTACCTCAAAGATCTTTTGAAGCGTCCGGCCGCGGTCAATCTCGAGACGTTCGCCGCAGCAACGGCGGAACGCAACGCCCCCGCCGATGGCCGGCGCAGCGTGCCCGCGCTCTCCATTCGGATCCTCGATGGATGCACGCGCGGCAACATCGATCTGATGATGAAGGCGATTGCCGACGCGATCGACATCGGCGCGGCGCTCTACGACGACGGCAACTTCGCCGGCAGCTACCACATCTACGATGGTGCCGCGTCCGATCTCGAGCGTAAACTCGGTACCAACTGCCAGCGCCCTGCCAGGACCTTGGCCGACGGGCGAAAGCGCGCCGCGCGGCTCGCCGATCCGAGCGACCAGGCCTGGGCGATGCGCGACACCTTCGATGGACTGCTCGACGTGATCCGCAGACGCGGCGCTCAAAAAGGCAGACCTCCGCCCCTCCCGCCGCCCTCCGCACCGAAGCGCGACACGCCTCTGCGCCGCAAGAATTGACGCGCGGAACGCGCGCTACCTTCGCGCGAAGTCGTACGCGCTACTTGAGAATCTCCGCGGCCAGAGCCGCTTCGGCGATTTTGATCAAGAACGATTGCGTGAGACCCGAGCCGGATGCAACCCGGGCCAGGAACTTTCGCTCGTCTCCCGTTTCCGTCATCTCGATAAGTCCAACGAGTTTTCCCTCACCAGTCATCACCTGATAGTGCGATCGAAATGCCGTCGGGCTGATCAGGTAAGTCGTACCATCGAGTTCAACCGTTCCCGTGGGGGCTTGCGGCTGGTCCGTCATCTCTTCTACCTTTCGACTTCGCGATTCTCCGACGTCAGCGGCCCCAAGAGATCGATCACGCTATGGCCCCGAATATACCCTCAACTGCGTTTGGTGGCACCTACACGATTCAGCAGCAAATTCGAAAGCTTCCCTCGGCTTTCGCCAACGATTGGTCGCTCTGGAGCCGATCGGTCGGGTTTCCGGGAACGCATGGTGCGCGAGATCGGTCGGCTCCGCCTCTCTTTTGTGATTGAAGTCTCGGCGGGACCGCTCGGCGAAAATTCATGAGCCGAACCCCGTGCCTCGGCATCGGCCCAAGGTTCGGAGTGCTTCGAGCCAGTAGCGTGCCGCGTTTCGAGCCCGCTCGTCAGTTCGTGCGGCGCTGGTGGATCGCCCAAAGCAATGATACTGCCGGAGGCGTGAGGGCTCGAATCCACTTGCGCCCTACCCAGAGCGGCGCGCGCTACGTCGTCGTCCCTCTCTTCCTTCTCGCCGCTGGCGCGTGCTCAGCCGAAAACGACGGTCCCGACGCCAACGCGTACGACGGCGCGGCCGATCGAACGAGCGATGCCGCCGTCGAACCGGGCACGATCGATAGCGCTGACGATCGCAGCCGCGCCGATGCGGAAGCCGGCAACGACGATCGCGCGACGGACATGGGCCGCGACCTTGGCGTCGCCGATACCGTGCTCGATGGCACTTTAGCTGACGGCCCCTTCGCCGACGGCCCGGGCACCGCCGATCAACGTTCCGACGCGAGCGAATTGGGCCCCGTGGAAGGCGGAGCCGACGTCAACGACGGCAGCATCGATGGCGACGGCGAAGCGGGCGTCGTCGACGGCACGGGAACGAGCGACAGCGCTGCCGATCGAAGCGCCGACAGCGCGGGACCCGACGGGGCGGACGGCGGCACACGAAAACCGTCGGGCGTCTTCGGTGGGGGGCCCTTCTATCACGATGCGGACACGGTGATGCCCACCATGCGCGCTTCGGGGTTCTCCACCATGGTCTTGTGGAGCATTCACGTGCGAACGAACGGTGACCTCGTTTTGAACGACGTGCCGCTCTTCGCGAATGGGATCTACGTCGGCAGCGACGCGGCCTGGCCGGCCAAGGTGGCGACGTTGAAGACTGCCCCCACCTCCGTCACCCGCGTCGAATTCTCGGTCGGTGCCGGAGGAACGACCGACTTCGAGTCGATCGAATCGCTCATCGGATCGCAGGGCACCGGGCCGACCAGCATCCTTTACAGGAACTTCAACGCCCTGAAGGCCGCTATCCCGATCACCGACGCCATCAACTTCGACGACGAAAGCAACTACGACGTCGCCTCCACCGTCGCCTTCAGCGTCATGCTCGGTGATCTCGGGTACAAAGTAACGCTGTGCCCCTATACCAATTCCACTTTTTGGACTTCGGTGTTCAATCAGACCAATACCCAACGTCCCGGTCTCGTCGACCGTGTTTTGCTCCAGGTCTACGCGGGCGGCGCGAGCAACAATCCGGTGACCTGGAGCGGTTACTTCGGCGGACTGCAGGTGGAGGCCGGACTCTGGAGCCGGCATGCAACCAATTGCGCAACGGGCGACACGCCGAGTTCGGTCCGAACCAAAATGACCAATTGGAGGACGGGAATTGCGGGCGGCTGGATGTGGCTCCTCGACGACATGCTCACCTGCGACGGCCAGTATCCACTCGAGGACTACGCCGCCGCCATCAACGAAGCGCTGAACCCCTAAACCCGACTGACCGTCGCGCGGCGACACTCATGACAGTCCGGCCAAAGGTCCCGCCGCGTATTTGCTCGAACCAAACGTGTCGAGCACCACGCCCATGGCGCGGCAAACCGAGACGAGGAGCTGATTTTGCGGCACTCCTTTGTATTGCAGATAACGACCTGTTTTGTACGCACCGCCGGCATTGCCCGCCAAGATGAACGGTATGCTGGCGTTGTCGTGCGTCGCGCCGAGCCCGTGCTCGCTGAGCACGAGGATCATCGTCTGATCGAACAGCGTTCCGCCGCCTTCCGGAACCTTCTTCAGCTCGGCGATGAGGTACGCGAGCTGCTGCATGTAGTAAATCTTCGTGTCGACGACTTTCTGGTCGGGGGTATGCGAGGCCAGGTGCTCGTCCTCCGTGTGTCCCAGCCAGGAGAACGTCACCCCGCCCGCCCCCCCGGTGTTGGCCCATTGCAAGCCGACCACGCGCGTCGCGTCGCAAGCGAGCGCCTGCACGACGACGTCGATGAACGCTTTGCCGCGGTCGCGGTAGGTGGCGGGCCCTTGCAGACTCGCAAACGTCGGGAGAGCGACGGACTTGCACGTCGCGCGTCCCACGCCGCCGCCGTCCGCCGTCCCCCCGGCCCCGCCCGTTCCCGCGTCGACACCGCCGGGGGGCGGTGGAATGCGCGCTTCCAGCTCGCGCAGCGACGTGAGATGCCCGTCGAGCCGCGCGCGATCGGCTGCCCCGATGCGCTGGGTCACACGGCCGAGATCACCTTTCAGGTAGTCGAGCACACTGCGTCGCTCGCTCAGCGCTCGCGCCACGGCGTCGATCCCGCCGGTGCCACCTGCTCCGCCCGCGCCGCCGGTCCCACCGCCGGTCCCTCCGCCCGACGTGAGAACGCGCTTGAGCGCGGCTTGTGGATCGATCTCGGGGACGACCGGATTGCCCGGCCCAATATAGCTCATCCGGGTTTGCGTCTTGACGACATCGCGATTGCCGAGGCAGTGATAATCGAGCGAAGGAAAGGGCGGTGCGCCGGCCGCTGCCGCGATCTTTTGCGCCAAGAACTGATCGACGGAAATGCTGTCGGCCCAGCCGTATTGGTAATCACCTTCGAAGAAAGGCGTGCTCGTTCCTCGCTGGATCGGCGTGCCGGTCAAGATCGACCCCATGTGCGGGATGTGAACGTTGTTTCCCGAGTCGGGCCCGGCGGGATTGTTGATGCCTTTGAAGATGACGAGGTTGTCCTTGTGCGGCTCGAGCGGGGCGAGGATCTCGCTCAGCGTGAAACTCGTCTCGGTGCCGGTGGGAAAATATTTGGCGGCGTCCCCGTACCCGTTGGGATGAAAGAAAATGATGAGCCGTTTGGGCAGGCCCGGCGTCTGGGCTTCGGCATCGCCCGCCAAGAGGGGAACGAAAGGCGACAGCACGACGCCCGCGGCCAAACCGCTCAGCACCGCTCGTCTCGTCCACTTCGTGTCGCGTGTGTTCATCTCATTCGCTCCCGTCAATTCACGCGGCCGTAGCGAAACGCGTCCGCTTTTGCCACCGACATGAGTAGTTTGCGAACGTCGTAGTTCGTCGAAGCGAATTCGCCCTTGACGCTGTCGAGCGTGCAATCGTCGGCCGCTCGCCCGAGGGCGTACCGGAGCCAAACGCTGGTGACACACGCGCGCACCTCGTCGCTCTGGGCGAGACGGCCCGCCAGCTCGACGGCACCGTTGAACTTGCCGCTCGCGCTTCCCGCACCGGTGAGCTCACCCGAGCTGTCCACGGGGAGCCCTTCCTCCATCGTGCGGAATCGACCGAGGCCGTCGTAGTTCTCGAGACCGAAGCCGATGGGGTCCATCAGCGTGTGGCACCCAGCGCAGGCCGGGACCGAAGTGTGCGCCGCGAATCGTTCGCGCGTCGTCGCGCCCGGTCGCGGGGCCGGGGGGGCCGGGACATCGGCCGGCGGCGCAGGAAGCCCCTGACACAAGAGGCGCTCGCGCACGGCGATGCCGCGCTTGATCGGCGAGCCTTGGTTGGGATTGGCGTGGACGGCAAGAAAGCTCGGCTGCGTGATGAGCCCCGCACGTTGGCCGGCGGGAAGCTGCACCCTGACGGCCTCGTTGCCTTTCCCCGGATAGGCAACGCCGTAGAGAGGCGCGCTGGCGGGCGTCACGAAGGCGACGGGGGCGCTGAGCAACGTGGCGAGCAACGCGTCCCCCTTCACCACCACGTCGTCGACGAACATGGTCACGTCGGTCCACATGGCCTCCCGCAGGGCATCTCCGAAGGCGGGGTAGACACTGCTGTCCTTGGTAAGCGTCCCGAGCTCGTCGAGCCCGAGCCATTGCGTGTGAAAGCTCTCCACCGTGCGCGCGAACTTCGCGTCGCCAATGAGCCGATTCACCTCCGCTTCGACTCCCGGCGCCGTCGACAGCTTCTTCGCGTCCGCGGCGGCCAGCAAAGCGTCGTCCGGCGTGCTGGCCCATAGGAAATAGGACAGCCGCGTTGCCACCTCGTAGTCATCGAGCTGCACCACCCCCGACCCGTCGAGGAGCGGCATTCCCATCTGCGGGCGATAGAGAAAGCTCGGCGCCTGGAGGATGGCGGACAGCACGACCCGGATACGCGTCGCAAAATCGGCCTTGGTACCGATGTCGGAATAGACGTTGGCCGAGAGTTTCTGGAGCGCGGCGAGCTCGGCTGGGTCGACGGGTCTGCGAAAAGCGCGCCGCGCGAACGTTTGAATGAACTGCAGCGCGCACGCGTCCTCGCCAGCCGTGGCGGGGTTACAGGGAACGAGCAGCGATAGGTTCGCTACCGCGCGCGTGGCCAGCGTTTCGGCAGCATCGCGGTATTGCTCGGCCATCAGTGCGTTGACCGAGGAAGCCACGTTGTTGAGCAGCGGCCCCACGGCATCGTCGAGCGAAAACTGTGCCGCAGGGTTCGAGGTGTCGCCCAAGAGATCGCGAATCGTGTTGCTGTACTCCGTGCGCGTGAGGCGTCTCATCGGCAGCGCTCCGCTCCGCGTCTGCGTCGTCGCCTGCCCCGCGGAACAGACGACCGTTCCGCCCCCCGACCCCGCACCTCCGCCCGTACCCGACCCGCTGCCACTGCTTCCACCGGCGCCCGTACTCGCGCCTGTACTGGTCCCCGCGCCTGTGCCGGTACCCGCGCCGCCTGCCCCCGTGCCTGCGCCTGGCCCTGTCCCGGCGCCAGTAGCGCCCGGATCGGGATCGTGACCGCCTGTCGTTCGGCGGGGCGTACCCGAATCCGATCCAATCGAGCCCGTGCACGCCATGGAAGCCGTGAGCGCAAGGCCCACGACAACGGAGTTCTTCCGGGAGGTAAGGATTTTCATGTGGTCCTCCGTGCAATGGAAGAGGGCGCGCAGCGCCCATTCGGCTCACGGCCAACCGCCTTCACAGAGTTAGAGAGGAGGTCGGGGGCTGGATCGGCTCACGACGCGCACCGCAACCGCGGGCGAGCACGGCGAGGCCAGTGCTACGGAACGCAGATAGGGGCGTCGGACCTGACCCATTCCAGCGTTCCGGCGATGGTCGCGTCCGCCTTGGCCGGCGAGCTGTCCACCGCCGTGACGCCCCCCCGATCATCGAACCGCCAATAGGCGACGAGTCCCGGTTCGTTACCGGCGAGCCGCCGGTACATCGTTGCGGCAATTTCCGCCTCGGTGCGCGCCACGTTCCAAATGCGAACTTCGTCCATCAGCCCGATGAAATGATTCTGGTCGTTGAGCGTAGAGCCGAGGATCAACGTCGCTTGGTCCGTGAGGGAGCCTTTTTGCGTGGTCGCCGTCGTGTTTTCGTCGACCCCATTGATGACGACGTGCACCTCGCCGGTAGCCTTGTTGCGCGTGGCAGCGACGTGCACCCATTGGCCGGTCGTCACGATGGTCGTCGATTGCAGCGTCGTGTCCGGATTGCCAATTCCGAATGCGAACTTGTCATTGAGAATTGCGGTCCCGAAATCGTTGGCACCGGCTGGGTTCGTACCTGGCGGCGCATCGGCATAGATGACGCCGTTGCCGTGGTAGAACATCGAGCCTTTGCGCGACGCCGTCGTCTTGATCCAGGCTTCCAGCGTGAAGTCGTCCTGCACGGGCCGCGCGACGCTGAGGCTCGACGCGCCCGTGAATTGAGCGGCGTACCCCGCGACGCACGGCGCCGCGTCGGGCGGCACAAACGCGTCGGGCGGCGCAACCACGTCGGGCGCAACCACGTCGGGCGGCCCAACCACGTCGGACACCGGCTCGATCGCATCTCGGTCGGGCGGCGGGACGACATCCACGAGCGGGGGCGCATCGCCAGCGATCGGCACGCCCGCCTCGAGCACCGGAATCAGCAGGTCGGCTTCCTCGCGCCCACACGCCAGCACCAAGAGGCACGCTATGGGCCACGCGCAGACGGCCCGCTTCGCCGGCGCTCGTCGCGGTGTCAAGCGCGGCCGGCACCGTGCTCGCGCATGCCCAGTTTTTCGCGCCGTCACGGCGCGCCTCCGAGCGTGAGTGCCGGACCCAGCGTCACGCCGACCCATTGGTTTTCGATGGCCGACGCCGTCTGCCCCGCTGCCCGGCCGTCGGCCGCGTAGATCACGCGTCCCGCTTCGACCCCGATCACGAAGGCCACCCGCTGCGCGATGGACGCCTCCACGCGCAGCATGATCATCGGGCCCCACCAGGGAAGCGTCGCCGCCGTGACTTGCGGGCGCGGCGTGATCGCTGCCGCCTCCCCTTGCATGTGAGCGAGACCGGCGCGAGCCCCGAGGCCACCCTCCACCGCCAACCATCCAAGCCGCTGTCGAATCCGCATCGACGCGCTCCCCGATGCCAGCAGGGTGCGAATGGTCCCCAAGGGCACGTCTTCACTGCCGCTCTCGACGAGAACGTCGGCCCCGATGACGCGCCAGCCGTTGTGTATCCAGCTCGCACCCACCCCGCCCCCCAGGGTCAGCAGATCGGCGCTGCCCGTGCGCTGCGCCGACGCGACGGCTTCGAACCGATAAAAGGAAGGCGGCGCGAGCGCTTTCTGCGCGGCGAGGACCGCCGCATCGCGCGCGCTGGCCGAAGCCTTGGCCTCCACGATGTGGGGCCGCGCATCGGGCCGCGCCGCGAGCTCGATCCAGCTGGCCGCGACCAGCTCGGCCGCAGAGAGGCCGAGCAGCCGCGTTCGTGTCGAAGGGTCATGGGGGGTAAGGTCGAGATGGCGAACCAACGTTTTGCCAGAAACAGGGTCGAGCACCTCCAGCCGCAGCCATGGGCCAGGACAGGAGATGGTCACCCGCGTGACGTTGGGGTCGACCTCTTCCTCGAGGTGCGTTGCCACTTCGATGCCGAGCTCGGCACTGACGATACGCTGCAAGTCGGCCGTCGCCGCCTTCACGCAGTGCGGCACGACGATCAGCACGGGGAAACGGCCGGCGCCCGCCGCGGAAGGCGCCTCGGCGTCGGCCGTCGATACGAAGATGCTCACCATGCTGCCGGCGATGACGCCCCCGATGAGCCTTGACGCCTTCATTCCATTCCGCCGAAGGTCCTCGTCTGCGTCATTCGAGCCCGCCGAAGGTCTTTACCGCGCGCGAACGCTGTCCGCGCGGATAGAGGCGCAAGTATTCTTGCGCCCGCTCACGTGCGCGGGTCGCGGCGCCCGCCTGGGCCCACGCCTCCACCTCGCGCGCCAGTGCATCCTCGGCCAGAGAGCCCCCTTGGGCGCGGCTACGCGCTTCGCCAAACGCGAGAGCCGCTTTTTCGGGCTGACCGAGGGACGTCATGAGTACGCGGCCCAAGGCGAACGCTGCCATCGCCGCCTTGGGATGGTTGCCAGATTCTTTGATCAGACGTTCCAGGTAGGGAACGGCGTCGGCCGGGTGTCCCGAAAGGCGCGCCACGTCGGCGGCCAGGAGCAGTTCGTCGGGATCGCGCAGGTTCTTGCGCTGATCGCGCAGGAGCGCGTACGCCTCGCGGTTACGCCCCTCGAGCGCTAGCATCTTCCACGACGGCGTGCGCGACGAGCTTGGACTCGACCCCGGGACCGGTGAGCTCTCGACCGCCGGATCCACGGCGCCGCTGGTGCGCGGCTCCTCGCGAGCCCGGTTGTCCTCGATGGGCGGAAACCAGTTCGCCTCCCCCGCCCCGAGCTCCCGGAAGCCCGTGAGCCACGTCACGCGCACCCGGCCATGTCGTACCGACACGCCGACGCGCTCGTCCAGACGCTCCACCGTGAATGCGGTGCCGAGCGCCTCCACCACGACCTGCCCTGCCACGACCCGGAAGACACGCGACGGGCGCGGCGTCACCTCGGCGCTGATCTGCCCCCGCTCCACGGACGTGATGATACGCTCGGGACCCGCTTCGATCACGGAAACCTGCGCATCCGGTTCGAGCCGCGTCACCATCGAGCCATCCGAAAAGCGAACCGTGGCCGACGCCGTGGCCACGGCGGGCGCCGACTCGGATGTGGCGGTGGAGGACCGAACACCGATCGTTCCCCACACGAGTCCTGCGCAAGCGGCAACGGCCGCCAGCCCGACACCGGCTCGGCGCGCGGTCGCCCGCCGCCGCAGGCGCCCGCGCAGCATGGCCAGCCCGATCTCCGTATCCTTCGCATCCCAAGCGGGATCGATGCCGCGGACGGCGGTCTCTACGTCGCGCTCAACCTTGGTCATCGCGCAGTGCCTCCAAGACGATCCGGTGGACCTCGGCGACGCGGCGCTTCACGGTCGCCAACGAGCAACCGCAGTGCTGGGCGATCTCGGGTAAGGTCAAGCCCTCGACCTGGCGCAGGGTCCACGCGACCCTCGCGTTGACCGGCACGCCGTCGAGAATTCGGTAAATTTCGGTGGCCAGCGCGCGCTCGGCGGGCGATGCCGTGGGGCTCGCCACGCTCGCATAGTTGTTGTGATCGGAAAGATGAAGGAATGCGCGCATGCGCCGAAGGCGAAGGCGGGCGCGCGCTTCGCGCACCGTCACCGTCGTCAGCCAGCTTTTCAGCGCCCGCGGATCGTCGATTCGGGCAATCCAATCGTGCGCCTTGAGAAACACGTCTTGCACCAGGTCCTGCATCTGGTCGCGCGACCCGAGGATGCGAAACCCGATGGCCGCGACGTGGGGAGCGTACTGTTTGAAGGCTTCCTCCAGGCTGAGGGGAGAAGGCGAATCGGGCGATCGGCGCATGCGAGCCACGCGCGCACCCGAGGCCGCGCCGTCGTCGTCGTCGCCTTCGGCAAGCCCCGCGCGATCGTCCGCTTCCCTCGGATGGATGTTGATCAGCTGCAAATGGCTCCGCGCGGGCATGGCTCTGCAAAGAAGATAGAGAGCCAACCCCTATCGATCGGCTCACCGGGGCGAAATCTCAAGGAGGGCGCTGTCGCAGGATTGCGGTGCGTCGCCCACATGGGAGCGGCCGCGGTGAGTGCAATGCGCAGCGCTTCTGAGAGGATACGCGGTTTTCGGGCGATGGCTGCACGCCACCGCCTTCGTGCGGCAGTCCCCGCGGCTCGCTCGAGGTCAGATGCGCTTTCGTTCTCGCCGGCCGGGCCAGGTCGTCACGCTGCTCCAAAAAGCGCGATCACGGCCGCCGTAGTAGCCATCGAGCACCGCGTCCATGACCGCCTGCGTTCGAGCGCCGGAGACGCCCGTGCTCTCGCAGCGACCCACGCCGCGAAGGTCGGCCACCACGGTCGCGATCATCGGCCCCTGGATGTGTACCGGATGGGCGATGGCGAAGCGGTCGGTAGAGGACGCGCGGCAAAGCTCGATGGGGTCTTCACCGAAGGTCGCCATTCTCAGTGCTCCGTCCTCGCCTTCGATGAGGATCTCGTCGGCGCGGGTGCTGGCCGCGAAGTTCCAGCGCGCGGTCCCGAGCGCGCCCGCGGCCACGCGAAACTGCATGACGACGTTGTCTTCGAGGTCGTGCGGGGAAGCGACGTTCGCCGCCGCGCCGCTCACGTTCTCGAGCGGGCCGAGCAGGAAGTCGAGGATGTCGAGCGTGTGACTGCCGAGATCGAGGAAAAGGCCGCCGCCCGATTCCTCCGCCCGAAGACGCCATGGGAGCGGGACGCCGCCGGCATCGGCGTGGTAGGCGCCCGAGAAGCAGCATCCGACGCCGGTAATCCGGCCGAGGGCTCCGTCCGCGAGAAGCTCGCGAGCCTTGAGAAATCGGGGGAGCGCGCGCCGGTAGTAAGCAACGAAGAGCGGCACTTTCGCGGTTGCGAAGGCCTCCACCATGCGCGTGCACTCGGCGTGATGGCGGGCCATCGGTTTCTCGACGTAGACCGGCTTTTGGTAGGCGCAGGCGAGCAGCGCGTATTCGAGGTGGGACCCCGGCGGCGTGGCGATGTACACCGCGTTCACCTCGGGGTCCGCGATGAGCTGCTCGGCGTCGTCGTACCAGCGCGGCACGCCGTGACGGCGGGCGTAGTCGGCGGCGAGGTCGCCCGAGCGACGCATCACGGCCACGACGCGACTCCCTTCCACGCGCTGCAAGGCGGGACCGCTCTTCACCTCCGTCACCGCGCCGCATCCGAGGATGCCCCAGCGCACTTCGCCGAGGCTCATCGCCGTCCCCTTTTCACGTCGGCGCTCATCGACAGCACCGAAAGCCGATGGAGTAGTCCCAATGCAAAAGCGGATGCACGGACACACTGGAGTCGCAGCCGTTGGTCGTGCCCCGCGAGAAGAAACCGCCGAGGAAGGTGCCGTCGGGATCGTCGATCCATTCGTCGACGTTGCCGACCATGTCGTGGATGCCGTCTTTGCCCCAGTGACTCACGCACGTCTTGGTCGACCCTGTCGTGCGCAGAAGCGGACCATCATCGGCCTCGACCAGACCGAGGCGCGGATCGGAGTGCCCGGCCGACGCGTTGTCGTGGAGGATCTGCGCCGGGTGCGACGTGCGGTACACGTTGCAGACCCCGGCTTTGTACTCCGCTCCATAGGGGAACTTCGTCTGCCGCTCGCCGCGGCAGGCGAAGGTCCACTCCTCGCGCGTGCAAAGCCGCTTTTTCGCGCGGGCGCACGCCTCACCGGCGACGCGCCCGCTGATGAACGCTTGCGGCAACACGCCGCGCACGGAAACGGCCTTCGCACGAAAGGTCTCACCTTGCTCGATTTCCGGCAAAAGTGGCAGCGGCATTTCGTGCGCCGCAGGGGGACCCACGGTGAGGCGTTGTTCCTCCCATCGTTTGAAAATGCGCATGGCGATGTTCGGTTCAGGTGGGTAATGCGGCGAGAGTCCCTCGCCGGACTCCTCGTCGATCAACGTATCCTCGAAGCGGTCGATGCAAAACCGACCCGCGACGTTCACCATTTCCTTCGCGCACCACTTGACGCGGCCCGCCTCGATCGGCGTGCCGGCGTCCTCGAAACCCGCGTCGTCCGCGGCGTCGGCTTCGCCGATCGCCGCGTCCCCCGCATCATCGGCAGGACGCGCGTCTCCTTCCCATGCCGTGCCATCCGCAGGCAGGTTTCGCTCTTCGGGCGCCGTTTTGCGGCACCCAGCGACGCCGCCGAGCCATGCCAAAACGACCACCAGCAGCGATCGCCGCCGCACGAGCAACCCCGTGGAGGAGGTCAGCCAGCCTGACGGCGTGGCTCGAGCTCGTCGAGCTGGAAGCCAGGCGTCGCGATCTGCGCAGCCCGTCGCGGCGCGGCGGAATGCAAGCGTGCCGCCTCGAGGATGGCTTCGCACAGCTGACCGAAATCGTAACCGGCGCATTCGGCGATCTTGGGGAGGAGGCTGGTCTCGGTCATGCCGGGCAGCGTGTTCACCTCGAGCACGTACTCGTTCTGACCCTCGGTCACCAGCAGATCGACGCGAACCCCGCCCGAACAGCCGAGGATGCTCGCCGCGCGTTCCGCCAGCTGGAGGACGCCAGCGTAGCGGGTCGGGGGCAGGCGCGCTGGCATGAAGTACTCGGTCATGCCAGGCGTGTACTTCGACTCGTAATCGTAAATCCCCTTCTTGGGAGCGACCTCGATGGCGCCAAGCACCCGACCATTGAGGATCCCCACCTCGACCTCTTTGCCGGTGACGAAGCGCTCGACCAGAGCGATCTCGTCGAGCTCGAGGGCGGTGAGGATGGCACTCTTCAGCTCCGCCAGGGAGCCGGCGCGCGTGACGCCGAGCGACGACCCTTCGCCGCGCGGCTTCACGATCACGGGAAAGCCGAACGACCCGTGGATCTCCTCGATGGCGCCAAGATCATCGCGCGCGGAAAAGGTGTAATACGGCGGCGTCGGCAGGTTGTGCAGGCGAAAGAGCTCCTTCGCCTTGACCTTGTCCATGGCGAGTGCGCTCGCCAGGACGCTCGAGCCGGTGTACGGAATTCCGTAGACCTCGCAGAGGCCCTGCACACACCCGTCTTCACCGAGGCGGCCGTGCAGCGCTAGAAACGCGACGTCGAGCCCCGATCGCCGGATGGCGAGGCCGGGATCGCCGCCGTCGGACAGCACGATGCGCACGACGTCGTGACCGCGCGTGGCCAGCGCTTTGGCGACCGCGGCTCCGGAACGGAGCGACACGTCGCGCTCGCCCGACGTCCCTCCCATGATGACCCCTACGCGCGGCTTCTTCATGCAAGCTCCCTCTTTTTCGCTGCTAGCAAGTGGCGCTGAAATGGTCAAAGAACCTGCTTTTCGTGGGTCGTCCCACGCCGGCGCTCCCGTCTTCGAGAACGACCGGCGTGCTCTTCTCCTTCCAACGGCGGTCTAGCGGCAAACACGAGCGTTCACATGGCATGACGCTGTCGGTTCTTCCACCGACCGACCGCGCTCGGCCGATTCGTCGTCTCGCATCCGAACCCTACGCCAAACCATCGCCAATGGGGCCGCCTGTCGGAGAAAACCGACATCTTTATTCCACTTCAACCAGGACGGCAGTGATGTTGTCTTTGCCTCCGCGCTCGTTGGCCATTTCGATGAAGCGCTTGACGGAATGCTCGGGGCCCAAGAACGTCACGACCGAAATCTCCTCTTCGCGAAGATAACCGTGGAGTCCATCCGAGCAGAGGAGAAACCGATCGCCCGGTGCGAGCGTCACGAGGCCGGTATCGACCTCCACGTAGTCGCGGTTGCCGACGGCGCGGGTGATGACGTTGCGATGCGGGGACCGCTTGGCTTCCTCCGGCGTAATGAGCCCTTGTTTGATCTGCCAGGAGATGAGTGTGTGATCTTCGGTGATCTGGGTCACCTTCCCTTCCCGCACTTGGTAGATGCGGCTGTCGCCCACCTGCGCCGTGACGGCGTATTCACCGAGCGCGAGCAACGCACTGATGGTGGTGCCCATTCCCGACTTTTCGCGATCGAGCTCGGCCAGCGCATAGACCATGTACGTCGCGGCCTGGACCGCTCCTTCGAAAAGACGACACGCGGAGCGGGCGTGGTCGTTGGTGAGCTCGCCAACGATATGCGGCAAGGCGCGCAGCCCTTGTTTGACCATTCCGAAAATGGTTTCCACCGCTTCCTGGCTGGCCACTTCGCCCGCGGCGTGACCTCCCATGCCATCGGCCACGACGTAGAGACCGAGTTCGTCGTCGACGAGAAAGGCATCTTCGTTGGTGACCCGCTTCTTTCCCACGTTGGTCGCGCCAAAAGAATGAAGCGTCGTCTTGGCAGCAGGCATGGGTACTTCTTTCGAGCATAGGCAAACTTTGTCGGCCCGAGAAGTGCCGTCGCCCCGCACGCAGTGTCCATGGCCCAATCGGGCGCTCGAGGCGCCACTATCCGGTTGCTCCGCAGCGCACATCTCCTTACGCTGCGGTGCTTCAAGCCATGAGCGCCCGACCTCCACCCGTCTCCTCCAATCCACCTGGCGGCTCGCGCAGCCAGCGGCCCGCGTCGGTGCTGGCGGCGGCGAGCTTCTGTGTGCTCGGCTCCGATCCGCAGGCCATCGGCGGAGCCCTCGGAGAGGTGCGGGCGGCGGTCCCCACGCCCACGGCGGCGCTCGTGTTTGCCGCCGGGCCGCTGGCGGAAATGGGTGACAAAACGCTATCGGCGTTGAGAGCGGAGCTCGGCGACATTCCCATGGTGCTCGGCTCGAGCACCGGAGTCTTGACGGAGCGCGCCGAACAGGAAGGCGCCTCCGCCGTCAGCGGCCTGGTGTGGGGCGGAGGGGCGATCACGCCCCTCTTCATCCCGCCGAAAACTGCGTCCGACGAAATCGCGACAGCGCTGGCGCGGCAGGTATCCGCCGCCCTCGGGGATGCGGCGGGGACGGTGGTGCTGATGGCTCAACCACAGGGGTTCGCGCCGCGCACCCTCGACGATCTTGCGCGCTTCTCGGCACACGCCACCGTCATTGGCGCGGGGACTTTGCCGGGCGGCGCATGGATCGTCTCTCCCGAGCGCAGTCCTGCCCAGGGCGCGGTGGTGGGTCTCGCGCTCCGCGGCATCGCCCGGCCGTCGGTCCGCACGTCGGCCGCCGTGCGCCTGCTCGCCCCCTTCGCCAAGATCACCGAGTCGCGGGGCGCCATGGTTTTTCGCGTGGGGGAGCAGCGCGCGCTCGATGCGTTGTCGGCTTGCACGCGGGAGCTTGCGGGGCGTCCCCTCGTCCTGGCGGTGCTCGCCAACACCGAGAACCCGGGCGCGGCGCGGGGCGGCATTCTGGTGCGCGGAATTCGCGGCATCGATCCGGCTCGAAAATCCGTGGTCGTGACCGACGAAGCAACGCCGGGAATGCTCATCACCTTCGCTGTCTGTGACGCCAACGCCGCCCGCGCCGATATCTCCGGCACCATGCGCGATCTCGCTCGACAGATGGCCGGCGCGGCGCCGCAATTCGGGTTGTTGTTGAGCTGCGCCGGTCGCGGCATGGGTCTCTACGGCGAGCGTGACGTCGACACGCGGATCGTGCGCGATCGCTTCCCCAACGTGCCCTTCGCCGGCATGTTCTCCACCTTCGAGATCGGCCCCCTCGGGCCGCGTCCGGCCATGCATCTCTACACCAGCGTCATTGCCATGTTCGGCACGCCGAGCTGACCGCGCTACCGGCCATGAACGCCGCCCCCTCTCGCTCTTTGCGCGCTTCGCTCCCGCTGTCGGGCCTGGCGGGCGCTGATGCGGCGCTGGCCGTCGGCGTGGTGCTCATCGTGGCACTGATGGTCGTCCCCCTGCCGACCTGGCTCCTCGACATCCTGCTCGCCGGCAATCTGTCGGCGGCCATCGCCATCCTGCTCGTCGTACTCTACGTGCCGGACGCGATCAGCATCGCCACCTTCCCCACGCTGCTGCTCATCACCACGCTTTTTCGCCTGGCGCTCAATGTCTCTTCGACCCGGCTCATCCTGTTGCAGGCCAACGCCGGAGAGGTGATCCGATCGTTTGGTCAATTCGTCGTCCACGGCAACTACGTCGTCGGTGCCGTGGTGTTCCTCATCTTGACCATCATTCAATTCGTCGTGATCGCCAAAGGGTCCGAGCGCGTGGCGGAAGTAGGCGCACGCTTCGTGCTCGATGCCATGCCCGGCAAACAGATGGCCATCGATGCCGAAGCGCGTTCGGGCTCCATTGACGGCAACGAAGCTCGTTATCGCCGTCGTCAGCTCTCGCGCGAATCGCAGTTCTACGGCGCCATGGACGGCGCGATGAAGTTCGTCAAAGGGGATGTCATCGCTTCGGTCATCATCACCTTCGTCAACATCTTGGGAGGGCTTGCCATCGGCGTCGGTCAGCGCGGGCTCGGCGTCGAGACCGCCCTCAAGCGCTACGGCCTTCTTACCATCGGCGACGGCCTGGTGACCCAAATCCCGGCCTTGGTCCTCTCCACCGCGGCCGGCATTCTCGTCACCCGGGTCGCCAGCGAGGAGCCCGATCGATCCCTCGGGCGGGAACTGGCAAGCCAGATCCTCGGCATTCCCAAGGCCCTACAGGTGGCAGGGGTGTTCGTGCTCGGTCTTGCCCTCGTGCCGGGCCTCCCCGGGATCCCCTTCGCGTTCCTCGGCCTGCTGCTTCTCGTCGCGGCGCAAACGCGCGCGCGCCAGATCCGGAGCGAAGCGCGTCGAGCTGCCGCCGAGCCCCCCCGCACAACGAGCGGCGCCGCTCGGCGCGGTCCGGTCTTCCTGCCCGTCGTCGTCCCCTTCACCATCGACGTGAGCCATGATTTTGCGGCACTGCTCGAAGACGAGTCGCGCGGCGACGAGGTCGTACGCCCGGGCGCGTTCACCGTGGCGCAAAGAATTCGAGAGCGGATCTTTGCCGAGCTCGGTGTTCCGCTCCCCGCCGCGCGCGTGCGGGTCATGGATACGCTTCCCGAGCGCCACGTCGTCATCTCCCTTTTTGAAATTCCCGCCCAGGTGACGCTGGTCAGACCCGAAGCCACCGACGCCGAGGCGCTCGCTGAGCTCGAATCGACGGCCATCACGCTGCTGCGTGCGCGCGCCGCCGATTTCATCGGCATGGCCGAAACGCAGCTTTTGCTCGATCAGCTCGAGCAGATCACCCCTGCTCTCGTTCGCCAAACGATCCCCAAACCGGTCACGCTGTCGCTACTGGCTGATATCTTGCGTCGTCTCGTCGAGGAGCGGGTCTCGGTCCGCGACCTTCGCACCATCCTCGAGGCACTGTCCCTGGTCGCCACCGCCGAGAAGGACCCCCTCAACCTGACGGAGTTCGTGCGCAGCCAGCTGCGCCGTGCCACCACGTACCGGCTCACCGCGGGGCGGCGCGACCTTTCCGTCTGCCTGCTCGACGCGTCGATCGAGGAGGCGATTCGGCACGCCATCACCAAGACGGCCTCGGGCAGCTTCCTCGCGCTGGCTCCCGCGGCTGGGCGCGAGGTCGTGGCGGCGATTCGGCGCGCGCTCTCCGACGGACAGGCCAGCACGGCGGCCGGCGGCCATCCCCCGTCTCCGCTGGGCGTCGTCATCCTCACTCAACCGGACGTTCGTCGCTTCGTGCGCAAGCTCATTGAAGTCGACCTGCCCGAGACGATCGTCGTCTCCTTCGCCGAGTTGCTTCCCGAGATTGCGTTGCATCCCGTTGCTAAGGCGACACTGAAGGGTGTTGTTTGACGGCCACGGAGGGGACGGCTCGGTCCGACGGAGGTGCCTTTCGGCAGGAGACGGCTCGGTCCGACGGAGGTGCCTTTCGGCGGGCGCCAGGACGCGCGTTCGCTCGGCGTTCGGGGAACGGCCCGGTAACGCGCGCCGGAGTATCTGAGGAGCAAGGCGCAAGCAGACTCGCGCTGACGCGCGACGGAACGGGGGGAGGCTGGCGCAGGCTTCACGCGGCCTCGCTCTCTGCTGGGCGCCCGCGGAAAGGCACCTCCGTCGGACCTTGATGGCGGGTGCTCTCCGCGCGTTCGCTCGGCTACGGTGGGCGGCGCAAGCAGACTCGCGCTGACGCGCGACGGAACGGGGGGAGGCTGGCGCGGGCTTCACGCGGCCTCGCTCTCTGCTGGGCGCCCGCCGAAAGGCACCTCCGTCGGACCTTGATGGCGTTACGTCACTTCGAGAGACGTCACTTCAAGATGGAGGCGACGCGCACTTCGAGATCCACGAAATTCGTGGGACGGAGGGTTTGTTCGCGGTCGTAACGTTGCGACTTTCCGTAGGCGCTGTTGCTTGGCTCGGTGTAGACCTCGATGTGTCGCTCGACGAGGTTCACGATCCAGTACTCGGGGACGTTGCATGTCGCGTAGAGGCGCTTTTTCACGCCGCGATCGATCGCGAGCGACGATTCGGCGACCTCGATGATGAGGTAAGCGCGATCGGGGTGCGCCGTGTAGTAGTCGCCGAGGGGGACGATCGCAATGTCAGGCTCGGGCTCGGAGAGGTCGAGCGCTGCGAAAGGGCCCTGAATGCGCACGGTGGCTCGGCCGATGAGCGCTGGCAACATCAGCTCCATGAGCCGCTGCACGGTGGAGTGGTGCGGCGGGCCGATGGGGCTCATCGGAACGAGCAGCCCTTCCAAGAGCTCGATGTGCTCGTTCTGGAAAGCGCCGAACTCGATGAGCTTGTCGTACTCGACCCGCCGAAGAGGTCGGAGCTGCTTTTCGGGCTCGGTCGCCATGGCTGACTGCAAGGGGCAGCGTAGCATGCACGCGCCCCCGTCGGCCAAAGCTGGCCGGCGATTGCGACCTTCGCTATTCGCGCGCTACATCCGCTTGACGACCATTTTCTTCGGCACTGCGCCCGATCGCTTCAGCATCTCTTTCGCCTCGCGCTCGAGGAGCGGGTGCACCTTCTTCACCAAGAACCCGCCGAGGAGCTGAGGATTGATCTCGAGCATCTTGCGCAGCGCTCGGCGAATGCCCTTGGTGTCGTTGACCGCCGCGTAGGCGAACGCGAGCGCGCGGTAAAGCTGGGCTTTCAGGTCGCCGAACTCGGGGTCCTCGGGATCGAAGACGTTCAGCGTATCGAGCGCCTTTTTCCCTTGCCCCGTGCGCGCCCACGCCTCCCCGATGACGGTGACCAAGGTGGCCCGTGTCTTCGCTTGCTGGTGGCGCGACAGATCGATCTTATCGACCAGCTGACGCGCCCTTTCCGCCTCGCCCAACATGAGGTGGATCATCGCACGCTGCGCCCGTGCCTCGTCCGCAATGGGCGCCATCACTTTGCCGAGATCGATCTGTTCGAGCGTCTGCAAGGCCACGCGCGGGTCTTCGTGAAGCTGGAGTTGCGCCTTGGCGAAGATGGCGGCCGTGTCCCCCTTCTTGAAGTCGGTCTCCAGCCGCGAGAGCGCCTCCTTGCGCGCTTGGGGCGTGTCGGCGGCCTTGACGAGATCGGCCACGGCCCGCGTCTTGGTCGCGAAGCGAATGGCCCACGTGACGAGCGCGGCCGCCGCCAGGGTCACCACGCCCATACCCGCCAGCGCCCAGGGCCGTCCGATGATGATGGCGACAATCCAGAAGCCGAAGAGGGGCAGCCCCACGCGAAGCCCGAGCCCCTTCAGCGTCAGCGCGGCCATGGGGTCAGACGCCGCTTGCGGCGCCTTGGGCGGGCTCGAAGATCGGGTGACCGGCTTGCTCACGCGGGCTTCATAGCACTACTCCGAGAGGTTCTCCCTGGCCAGATCGATGGCCGGAGCCGCACTGCACCTTCCGTTCGCGGCCTAGACCGGGCCGAAACCTTCCGAGGCCGGACCGCCCGACGATGCGGGGCCCGTGGACGATGCCGGTCCACTCGAGGACACGGGTCCACTCGAAGAAGCGCGCTCCCCCACCGGGGGGGGCCGCGGCGTCGCGTAGCGCGGCGCGGGAGGCAAGAAACTGTCCGGCGGGGCATCGTCGCCGAAGGTGATGTACCGAAAATGGAGAAACAAGCTTTGCGCGATGGACAGGACGGGCACCGCCAAGAGAGCCCCGGACAAGCCGAAGAAATGTTCGCCCACCAGCAGCGAAAACACGACCAAGACGGGGTGGATCTTCGCTTGATCGCCGATGATCTTGGGATTGAGCAGGTTCGCTTCGATCTGATGTATTCCCACGATCCAGAGCAGGACCTCGACGGCCACCCCGAGCGACTGGGTCAGCGCAATGGCGACGATTGGAATCGAGCTGAGAATCGAGCCAAAAATCGGCACCAGCGACATCACCGCCGCCAGGATGGCCAAGATCGGCCAGTACTTGAGGTCGAAGATCCAGAAACCGATCGCGGAGAGGACCCCGTTGACGACGCAGATCAGCATTTGACCGCGCACCACGCCGGACAGCCCGCGGTCGATGCGCGCCAAGAGCAAGTCGAACGACCGGCGCGCGTCCGGAAACACGAGGGAACGGAAAAAACCCACGATGCGCTCGCGCGTGATCATCATGTAGGCGGCGAGCATGAGGGTCATGAAGAAGATGAAGATCGCGCGTGAAACGGCGGTAACGATGGACCTTCCAAGCCGGATCATCTCCATCGTGTTGCGCTGGACGTAGTTGATCGTCTTGGAGACGGCGTCGGACATGAACTTGCCAGGCTCGAACGACTTCTCCTCCGGTTCCGGCGGCTCTTCGATCTTCCAGCGCCCTTCGCCGACCTGATGGATCTCGATCCCCGGCCCGAGGTCGAGCTCGAAGGTCCCATCCGGCTGCGGCACGAGACGCAGCGATCGGGACGGCGACGAAGGCCCTTCCGCCGTTGTTGGGGGCGGCGAAACGCCGGTCAGGTTCGATAGCCAGCGGCGCATGGCGGGCACGTGCTCGTCGCGAATGGTGGCCGCCATCCCCGGCAGCTCGCGGAGGAGTCCGCGCATCTCCACACCCAGGCGCGGGGCCATGGCTGCTAGCGACGCGTAGAGGCCACCGACGGTCACCACGTAGACCAAAATCACCGCGCTCCAGCGCGGCACGCGCCACGTCTCCACCCGTTCGACCGCGGGCATCAGCACGTAAGCCACGACGATGGCGAGGATGAACGGCAGGAGAATCTCGCGCGAAGCGAGAAGGACTGCGACCGTCAGAAGCCCCCACACGGAGAGGAAGACGACCCGAGCCGGGCGACGAGGCCGCTGGATGATGATCTCCGTCATGGGGTTTTGGCCCGCCGACCCGGGATATCGACGAAAAATGGGTAGAGGTGCCGAAAGGTAGCCTCGCGATGCTGCGGCATCACGCGGACGTCGGCGAGCACGGGCATGAAGTTCGTGTCCCCGTCCCAGCGGGGCACGATGTGCACGTGCAGGTGCTCGCCGATGCCCGCCCCCGCCGATTTGCCGAGGTTCAAGCCGATGTTGAGACCCTGCGCCGAAACCGCTCGCCGAAGGCGCGTCGCCGCCTCGCGCGTCAAGCGAAAGAGGGCGTCATGCTCGGCGTCGCTCAGCGTCTCGAGCTCGCCCGCGTGACGCCGCGGGACCACCAAGAGGTGCCCCGCGGCGAACGGATACTTGTTGAGCACGACGTACGCCTGATCGGTCGCCACGAGCACGTGCTCTTCGGCGAAAACCGTCTCGTCCGCCAGGGCGTAGGCGCAGAAAATACACCCCCCCTCCTTCTTGGCGAGGATGTACTCCATCCTCCAGGGGGCCCAGAGCGGCTCGGACACGATCCGCGCCGCTCCCTCAGCGTTTGATCGTCTCGTCCAGCTTGCCGCCGAGCTTCTCCTTGATGAGATCGCCCAGCGTGCCGCTGCGCGCAGCCGCGTCGCGAGGAGGCGCGATCGAGGTCGGCGTAGCGGCGCCGATGTCCTTCATGGTCGCATTGATGCGCCGGTCGACGGTGTCGAGATTGGAGATCTCGCACTTGACCTTGTCACCCAGTTTGATCTTGCCGCCCTCCGGTTCGACCATCTCCGAGCTCGGGATGAGCGCCTCGATGCCGTCACGGATGCGAACGAAGATGCCGTATTCGACCACGCTGATGGTGGTCGCCTCGACGACGGTGCCCGCGGGCAGATCGTTGAGAATCGTCGGCCAAGGATCGTCGACGAGCTGCTTGATCCCGAGCGAGACCTTCTTCTCGTCGTGGTTGATGGAGAGGATGATCGCCTCGACGTCGTCGTTCTTGTGATAGAGGTCGGCCGGGTTGTTGACCTTGACCGTCCACGAGAGATCGCTCTTGTGGACCATGCCGTCGACGCCCTCTTCGATTCCGACGAACACGCCGTAGTCGGTGAGTGAGCGCACCTTGCCGCCGATCTTGTCGCCGGGGCGGTACTTCTCGGTGAAGATGGACCACGGATCGGGCTCGAGCTGCTTGAGCCCCAAGCTGATGCGCTTGGCTTTGGCGTCGACTTCGAGCACCTGGCACTCGATTTCCTGCCCCGGCTCGACGAGCTTCGACGGATGCTTGACCTTCTTGGTCCAGCTCATCTCGCTCACGTGAATGAGGCCCTCGACCCCCGGCTCGAGCTCGACGAACGCGCCGTAGTCGGTGATCGACATCACCTTGCCGCGCACCTTCTTGCCCGGCGGGTACGCCTCTTCGGCGTGGTTCCACGGGTCTTCCTGGGTCTGCTTCAGACCGAGCGACACGCGCTCCGTCTCGGCGTTGTACTTCAGCACCTTGACGAGCACCTCGTCGCCGACCTGGAACACCTCGCTCGGGTGATTGACTCTGCCCCAGCTCATGTCGGTGATGTGCAAGAGGCCGTCGATGCCGCCCAGATCGACGAACGCACCGTACTCGGTGATGTTCTTGATCGTCCCCTTGACGGTCATTCCCTCCTGCAACGTCTCGAGCGTCTTGGCCTTCATCTCGTCGCGCTCCTTCTCCAGGAGCACGCGCCGCGAGAGCACGATGTTGCCGCGCTTCTTGTTGAACTTGATGACCTTGAATTGGTAGGTCTGCCCGATGAGCTTGTCCAAGTTGCGAATGGGGCGAAGATCGACCTGAGATCCGGGGAGGAACGCCTTCACCCCGCCGCGGATGGTGACGGAGAGACCGCCCTTCACGCGCTGGGAGATGGTGCCTTCGATGAGCTCGTCGCGTTCGCACGCGCTCGAGATCTCGTCCCACACCTTCATCTTGTCCGCTTTTTCCTTGGACAAGGTGACGAGCCCGTCGTCGTTTTCGCGGCTCTCGATGAAGACGTCGACCTTGTCGCCCGTCTTGACGGTGATCTCGCCACTCGTGCCAGCGAACTCGCTGCGCGGGATGACGCCCTCGCTCTTTCCGCCGATGTCGACGATGACGGCGTCGCGTCCTACCTGGACGACCGTGCCGACGACGATCTCACCCTCGCGACCGAGGTCCCCTTCGGCCAAACTGGCCTCGAAAAGGGCCGCAAAACTCTCCGATCCGCTGCTCGTCTCCTGGGTCGTCATCGTCAACTCTGGTTCCTCTTCTTCTTTCCGGAAGTCATTGGGTTTCGCGCTGCTAGAAAAAGCGCATCGACCCTGTTTCGGCGCGCTCCCACCGAGGAGCGATCGCCGCGCGCATACCAAACCAATTCAAACCTCGCCACCCGATCGCTGCTCGATCGGCCGTGGCAGGGAATGCCAAGGCGGGGCGGCAGTACCGCAAGAACGATGCCGAGTCAAACCTGACGAAAATCGGCGTGGTACCGGGACGGCGGCCACCCCGGACGAACGCGAACGGTCCCCTCGGCTAGGACCAAGTGCGTCCATTTCGCATTCACGTGAGCGAAACTGGAGCGGATACTCTAGTGCAGCTCGGCGAGCCAAGCAAAAGGGACCGCAGCGCGGATGCGGACCGAGGAACCCACCTCCGTTAACTTCACGGAATCAGCCAACGTTCCGAGAGTGCCACCTCCCGCGACGAAGCGCTCGGCCGTCTCCTTCACGCGTTTGGCTGCGCGCGCCGCGTCGCTGACCGACGCATATGCGAGGGACGCCTCGACTTGGATAGCCTCCCCTTCTTCGAGCGCGGCGGCATAGCCGACGAGCCCTTCCGTCAGTCCTCGGAGGAGGGCGCTCGTCGCCGCGTCGCCGAGCGGCGCGCCTGCGCGGAGCCGCCCCGCGCACGAAACCAGCCCGCGCGCCGGCGGATCCAACCGCCCGGCGTCAGGCCCGGCGTTCATGACGCGCAGCACGGCATCGGCTTCCGCGGCCGTCGCGAGGACGACGCCGCGACCGCGCATGACCACTTGCAGCACGGCCTCACCGCGCGCGCTCGCATGTCGCTCGAACACATCGACCTCGGGCAGCTTCACGGCGACGCGCCGAAACGGTGTGGCGACGCCGCCAACACCCGCCGCGTCGCGCAGGCCGGCAGTATCGCCTCCCGGGGAGGTTTCGATGGCCAGCACGCCGTCGCCATGAAAGCCATCGGTCATCCAGCGCGTGCCGACCCATACCGCCGAGGCATCGCCGAACGCGGCCTTGATCGACTCGAGTAGCTCGGAGCGGCTCGTCTTGGCGAGATCGCGGACGACCCCCGCCAGCGCCGGATTTTGTCGAACGCGCGCGGCGTCGATGCGCACCACGAAGTCGAGGTCGTCCGGAAAGAGGTCGGCCGGCGAGGTCACGCGCGCAGGTTCGAAGCGCGGTTGGCTCGCAGCCGGTGCGGCGCGGCACGCCGCGAGCAACGACACCATCCACAGCGCGGTGACGTAGCGCATTACGCGCGCGTCGTGCTCGACACGCGCCGGGCCATCTCTTCGACGATGTCGTCGACCGCGCGGTCCGAGGAATCGACGAGCACGGCGTCGTCGGCGCGGCGCAGCGGCGCGATTGGACGATTCATGTCGTTCTCGTCGCGCGCCTTCACGTCGGCGAGCGTCGCCGCGTAGTGTACGTTCTGACCGCGCTCGACGAGCTCCTCGTAGCGGCGCTTGGCGCGGACCTCGGGCGATGCCGTCAGAAAGAACTTCACCTCAGCATCGGGGAAAACGACGGTCCCGATGTCTCTCCCCTCCAGCACGACGCCGCCCATCTCGCCGGCTTGCCGCTGCAGATCGAGCAACGCCGCGCGCACTCCTCCCATGGCCGAAACACGGCTCGCTCCCATTCCCATGTCCGCGGTGCGAATGGCGTCGCTCACATCCTGGCCCTCGAGCATCACGCGCACGCCTTTCTCGGCGTCCGGAACCAGCTCGAGCAAACGCGACGCCTCTACGCGCCGCGCGACGTCGACCACGTTGGCCTCGTCGTCCCACGCGACTCCGGCGCGCCGCGCAGCGAGGGCCACCGCGCGATAGAGCGCCCCCGTGTCCACCAGCGTGAATCCGAGCCGGTCAGCGAGCCGGCGCGCGACCGTGCTTTTACCCGCCCCCGCCGGTCCGTCGATCGCCACGATGGGTCGCGGTCGCATGTGCGCGCAGCCTATCACCGCCCTTTCCCTTTGCGACAGCACGTAGCGCGTCAACTGATTCCATCACAACTACGATTGGTTAAGTCGAATCAACAAACAATCAGTCTTGACTGTATCTTTTATTCCACCTAACAGTGCTTCACCTGCATGACGGCTGTTGCGCGACGTCGGACACAAGAGGAGCGAAGCGCCGCTACCCGGACGCGCCTGCTCGACGCGACGCTGGAATGCCTTGCCGAGCTCGGCTACGCGCGCACCACCACCACCGAGATTGCCGAACGCGGCGGCGTTTCCCGCGGCGCACAGCTGCATCACTTTCCCACCAAAGCCGAGCTCGTGATCGAAGCCGTGGCGTACCTTTTCGACCGTCGCGACGAAGAGTTTCGCGCCGCCTTCGCCAAGCTCCCCGCCGACGCCAATCGCGGCGCGGGCGCGGTCGACATCCTCTGGTCGATGGTCTCGGGCCCCACCTTTCACGCCTGGCTCGAGCTCGCCGTCGCGGCCCGCACCGATCCGCTGCTAAGGCCCAAGGTGACCGAGCTGACGACCCGCTTTAGCGAGAATGTGAGGCGCACCTTCGGCGAGCTGTTCCCCCGCCCCGCCGGCGGATCGCCATATTGGGATCTCGCCCCCTCGTTCACTTTCGCCCTTTTGGAAGGCCTGGCTCTCGACGCCATGGTCACGCCCGAGAGCAACGACATCGACCGTGTCCTCGACATCTGGCGCAACGTCGCGCGCTTGGTGATGTCCGGCGCACCAGGAGTCAGTCATGGAAGCTAGCCTCAGCATACCCGACGAAGAGGGATTCACCGGCACCCGCGAGACGTTTCACGAGCTGGTGGCGCGCCTCTCGCGGTTGTCGGTCACCAAGCACTATGACGCCTATGCCGACGTGCCCTGGGACGACCCTGCCTACCGCATCGACGCCGACGATCCGCGCTGGGAAGCCGGCGACGACAGCGCGCTCGGGGCGACCGATTGGTACAAATCCCAGCCGCCCCAGGTTCGCTCGCGCATCGGCTTGCACACCGTCGTCTGCTCCATGCAGATCGGCGTCGAATTCGAGAACATTTTGACGCGCGGCCTACTCGGCTTCGCGATCAAGCTCCCCGTCGGCGCGCCGGAATTTCGCTACGTCTACCATGAGGCCATCGAGGAATCGCACCACTCGCTCATGTTCCGCGAGTTCGTGACCCGCGCCGGTCTCGACCCGGGCAAACGCGGGGCGCTCAAGCGCGCCGGCGCGGCGCGCGTCATCCGCCTCGCCCAGCGTTTCCCGGAGCTGTTCTTCCTCTTCGTGCTGGGCGGGGAGGACCCGATCGATCACGTGCAGCGCTCGCTCCTGCGCAAAGACGTGCCGCCCCTGCTGCGACGCATGATGCAGATCCATATCACCGAAGAAGCGCGCCACCTCTGCTTCGCGCGCGCGTACCTCCGTACGCGCGTGCCCCAGCTCGGCCCTTGGCGCCGGCAAATCATGGCCATCGGCGCTCCGCTCATTCTCGGCAGGATGGCCCGCGAGATGCTCGACCCGCCCCCGATCGTGGCGCGAACCTACGACATCCCGAAGAGCGTGCTCGCCGAAGCGTATGGCGACGGAGAGATCCATCGTGCGCTCGTGCGCGCCTCGCTCGACAAGGTGCGCGCTCTGTGCAGTGAGCTCGATCTCGTTACCACGCTCTCGCGGCCGCTCTGGCGCAGTTTGCAGATCGCCTGACCTCGCCGGGACAGCGGGCGCCGCGATGGGTCAATCGCGGCGCTCGACGCGCACGTCGACACTGAGAGCGCGCAGCGTTCCGACGAGGCGTGGGAACCTCTCGGCGAGCGCGTCGGCGCGGCGAATCCGGCTCGGACCCCGCGCGAGGAGACTCAAAATCGCCAGCAGGGCTCCCCTCGCAGCGTCGCCGTGGGCGTCGATGTCGACGGCATCGAGCGCGCCTTCGGGCTGTCCCATCACGACGAGCCCCTCGTCGCTGCTCTCGGTGTGGACACCGAACGCGCGTAGCACCGTAACGGCGTCGTCCCGCGCCGCCTCGCCGATGCCGACGATGCTGGTCGACCCGCGCGCCCGCGCGGCCAGCGCCATCAAAACCGGCACGTCGTCGCTCGCGCGCAGCAAGAGCTCTCCCGCCATCGTCACCGCCCGAAGGGGCGCATACGCGGCGCACACAGTCCCCTCGATTTCCCCGAGTGGCGTCGCTTGCGCCGCCAGCTCCACGTCTCCCCCCATCTGACGCAGCACATCGAATGCCCCGGTTCGCGTCGGATTGAGCCCCACGCCGCGTACACAGACGCGGCTCCCCGGAACGAGCGTAGCGGCGGCCGAAAAGAGCGACCCCGCCGCGACGTCGCCCGGCACGTCGAAGGAGAAAGGTTCGATTTTCGGCGTCCAACCCGTCGGATCGAGCGCCACCACCGGGCCGGCCGCGCGGACAGGCACCGCCAGTGCCTGCAGCATCCGCTCGAGGTGATCGCGCGACACGATCGGTTCCCTCACGTACGTCGCTTCATCGGCGTAAAGACCCGACAAGAGCAGTGCTTCTTTGATGTCCGTTCGCGACGCGGCAACCTCGTACTCGACGCCGGAAAGGGCGCGATCGAACGGGAGCGGCCCCACCGTGAAAGGAGCGGCCACCTCGCCCGCCCTTGCTCCCGAGAAGATCCCTTCGATCTGCGCGGCGCGGCGGCGAAGCGCGGCGGCGACGTCTGTGATGCCCGACAGGGGCAGCGCGGAGTCAGCGGTGAGCACGGTTCGAAACGGGTGCCCCACGAGAACCGAAGCGAGACGCCGCAACGTGAGGGACGAGCCGTCGCACGAGACGGATTGCGGCGGTTCGGCGAGCCCGCGCAGCCCCCGGCCGTGAACGGTCACCACCCCTTCCCCCGATCCAGCCTCGATGCCAACCTCGAGCCGGCGCAAGGCATCGATCATGGCAGTGACGTGCACTCCCTGCGGCAGCCGTCGAAGCTCACTCGCGCCGTCGGCCAGCGCCGCCACGAGAAGCGCGAGATGACCCAAGTCCTCGTCGGGCGGTGCGGGCACGCTGCCCGAAAGAGGACGCTCTTGCGGCATGATGACGAGATCATGCTGCACGGCGCTCACCCTCCCGGCCGACGCTGGCGCGCGATCACATCACCTGGGCCAGCAGCCGAGCCAAGCTTTCTGCATCGGCCGATGTGACGAAGGTCGCATCGCGATCGTGATTTTCGATCTGCAGGTTCTGCAGCGGTGCGGCAAGACCGAAGATCGCGAGCACGCCGGCGATGGCAGACATCTGGGCCAAACCGCGCAGCGCATTGGCCCCGGCGGCTGCGCTCGGCGCGTCGGCATAGGAAAGCGTACCGGCGACGTTCACCCCCGGCGGCTGAAAATTGCCGATGATGCGAAAGCTGGAGAGCCCGCCCAGAAACGGCGCCATCCGCGCCATGGCAGCGATACGCGGCTCGGTCGCCACGTCGCCGGCGAGAACGGTAGCGGCTTGCGGCGTCTCGATGAGCTTGATCATCCACTCCGGGACCTCGCGCGCCAGGCGATTGTCGCGGATGCGATCGAGCGCACGCCGCATCCCGGTCTCGTTTCCGATGAGCATGGTGTGGCGGGTGACGACGGTGAACCCCACGTTGCCGGCGGTGAAGACGTCGTTGCCGGCGTATTTCGAATGCACGAGCGCCACGCCCCCTGGCGTCCTGGCGTTGCGTTCGGCGGCGGAGCGGATGAGATCGGGATTGAAGTCGCCCTGCGCCACCGCGACCACGTCGACACCGGCCAGCGAGTAGGCCGCGCCCACCATCTTCTTGAGATCGCGCTGCAGTACGAAGCCCGTCTCTTGCCCGAGCGGAACGTATTTCCCCGCCAGCCTGTTGATCTCGCTACCGAGCGGTGACGCCAAAAACGCTGGCACGTCGACGACGCCCAGCACGACCGGCCTGCTCGGCAAAAGGGCCAGCGGATCGCGATCGATCGCTTCCGACGAGAGCCGCGCCCCTTCGCCGGTGACGACTACACTGTCGCCGTCGTTGTGCTTGCACGATAGCCCCGAGCCCACGAGCAAAAGCCCCAGCGCCAGGCCGAGCAGCCTTTTTCTCATCCTCCGACTACTACCTTAACTTGGTCGGATTCTCACTTTTAACACGACGGAAAAGAACCGAGGACCTTGAGCAGCTTCGTCTGCCTCTTGATCTCGTCGAGCGCGGTGATGACCGCGCGATCGGTGACGTGTCCGGAGACTTCGACGTAAAAGAGCCGATTCCAGCTCTCACCGGCCATGGGCTGCGTCTGGATGGTCTTCAAGTTGATGCCGCGTTCGGCAAAGTGTTTGAGCACGTCGAAAAGCGCGCCGGGTTCGTCGTGCAGGGCGAACAGAAGCCCGGTGGTATCGGAGCCCGATCGCTGGCTCGGGCGCGTGGATGCTAGCCCGTAACGCACCCGAAGGTCGGCCCGATCGCTCACGTCGAGTTGCACGACGACGAGTCCCGCGCGCTCGCCCGTCGCCTGCGGCACGATGGCAGCACCGCCCGGCTCCTCCAGACACATCTGGCACGCCTGCATCGGTGAACGCGCGTCGACGACCACCGCATCCGGCAGCTCGGCCAGGCATTTCTGGCTCGCCGCCCGATCCGTGGCGTGGGCGTAGACCTTCTGGATCTCGGTCGCCACTCCCGTTTTGCTCATCAAACTCAGCCGGGCCGCGACTTCGATCTTCGCCGAGAGCGAGAGCTCGGACGCGGACAGCGCGCCCACCGACGCCGGCAGTGGCCCCTCCATCGACGATTCGAATGGAAACACGGCGAAATCGGCTCTTCGCCGTCGCACTTCGTCGATCGCGATCTCGGGCCACTCGACCACCGCGAAGGTGGCGCCGGCCCCGAAATGAAGCTGGGCCGCGAGGTGACAGAACCCGCCTTCCGGCCCCACGTACACGACGCGTGCGGGCCGCTCGAGCGACGAGGTCGCCGCATGAATCTCGCGAAACACGCTGCGCATGACTTCGAGGGGAAGCTCGTCGCCCGCCATCTGCTCGAGCATCGCCAGCTGCTCGCGCTCCATGGCTGCGGTACTGCTCGGCGGTTGCCCGAGCTCGCCGACGCGACGCGCGAGTCGCGCCCTCCGTCGCAACCCGAGGAGAATGTCCGCATCCGCTTCCGCCATTTGGCGCCGCAGATCCTCGAGCTCTCGCCGACGGTCGGTCATGACCCTCGAAGCCTAGTGCTCTCCATCGAGTCTGTCACGGGTCGCGCGCGCCGACGGATCTCGCCAGAGGCCCTATCCTCCCAGCGGCGGCGACAGTCCGGGCGGGAACCAACGGCACGAATGCCACCATGTCCGGAAGCGACCGCGCCCTCCGGGGAAGCCCGAGCGCGCGAGCAAGCTCGAGGACTTGTCGGTCGGTCATCGAGGCAACGGCATCGACGAAACCGCGCGCCAGCGCGGACCCGAGCACGAGCCCCGTGCCGAGGCACTCGAGCGCCGCGTCGAAAGCCGCGCGGCGCTCGAGCGCAGCCTCCCAGAGCATCTCGAACAAAGAGCGCACGAAAGCCGTCTGACTCGCGATGCGCGGCCCCTCGTAAAGCCTTTCGTAGAGAAAATCGCGCAGCGTTTGGAGCGCCTCGCCGGTCTCGAGATCGACAGAGACGTCGCCCGCAGCCAAACTCGCTCGCACGGTCCCAGCGACGAGCACCCGGCGCACCTCGGCCGGCGTCGTGCCGAGTACGTCGCGTGCGCGCGCCGGCAGATCGGCCGGGCGAAGGACGCCGAGCAGGTAGGCGTCGTCGAGGTCGTGACAGGCATAGGCGAAAAGATCCGCCGCCCGCACGACGAGCGCTTCCCTCGTGAGATCCCCGAGGCGGGCGCCCCGAGCGAAGACGCTCCCCGCGCGCCCCTTCGAGTGTTTCAGAATCCCGTCGACCACCTCGGAGGAAAGGTCGAGATCAGGCTCGAGCTCGGTGACCACCCGCACGCCGTGAGCCGCGTGGTGAAAGCCGCCCGGAACGAACGCCGCCAGCGCCCGCTCACCGGCGTGCCCGAAGGCTGGGTGCCCGATGTCGTGCCCGAGGGCGATCGCGTCGACGAGCGGATCGACGAGGCCGAGCGCTCTTGCAACCTCGCGCGCGATGGAACTGACCTCGAGCGTGTGCGTGAGCCGCGTCCGGACGTGCGGGTCGCTCGGGATGGCCAGCACCTGCGTCTTTCCGGACAGGCGGCGAAAAGCGCGGGAACCGAGCACCCGGTCGCGGTCGCGCCGGTACCTTTTCCTATCGGAGAACATACTGAACATCCGTACAATGGTTGCTCGGAAATGTAAAGAGCGGCGTACGGACCTTGTTTGTCCTAGGTGGGCACGTCTTCGGGCGGTTTCACGGAGCGAACGTGCGCGTCGCGAGCGCCTCGCGACGCGCCCGCTCCACCCCGCGGGGCGGCTCGATCACGCCGGGAGTCTCGCGTTGGGCGGGACTCCATGTCCGCTCCCGACCGACCACCGATCGACCTGCCGCTGGCGCTAGGCAGCGCTCGCTTTCGATCCGCCGCTCGGTTTGGTTTCCCCAGAGCTCCCGGTCGTACCGCTGCTCGTCTCCGACGGGGTCTTCTTGGCGTCGTCACTCTTGGTCGCGCCGCTCTCGTTCGAGTCTGTCTTTGCCGGTGTTTTCGTATCGCTCGCGTTCGGCTTTGACTCTGTGGGTGAAGGCTTCTTCGATCCGTAACCGTCCGCGTACCAGCCGCCACCCTTCAAGATGAAACCGGCGCCCTGGCTGATTTGTCGCTTGGCGGTGCTGGCGCCACACTTCGGACACTTCTTGATGGGATCTTCGACAATTCGTTGTTCCAACTCCCAGGCGTTCCCACACGAAGTGCAGATATAATCGTACGTCGGCATGGCTCCTCGGCTGGCGCTTGCGGGGCTAGGATCATCGCGTGCCCCGCTCCTTATTTTTCGAGGGGAGATTGTTTGACTCGCCTCGAGGCAAGGGGATCAATGTTGGTCCGGGAACACGCTAGGTCCAGTGCTTACGGCCCCAATTGCAATGCTCGCCCGGTTACGGTCAGTCCGCTCTCATGTCAAGACCTACCCGACGGAATTCCTATCTCACTGATTTTGCTTGCCCGGCGACCCTTTCGCCGTTACCTCTCAAAGGTAGGCTCATGACCATACGTGGCGTGGTCGTACGTCACGTTAGCTGAGGGTGCATGCACATACGAAAGCTCGAGATTTCCGGTTTCAAGTCTTTCGTCGATCGAACGGTCATCAGCTTCGATCACGACGTGCTCGCCATCGTCGGGCCGAATGGCTGCGGAAAATCGAACATCGTCGACGCGATCCGATGGTGCATGGGCGAGCAGAGCGCCAAGCACCTGCGTGGCAAGTCCATGGAAGACGTCATCTTCAATGGCTCGGAGAGCCGCGGACCTCACGGCATGGCCGAGGTCACGATGACCTTCGACAATGGGGACCTCGAGCAGGCGGCCGCCCTTCCCATCGAGTACCGGGACTACCCCGAGATCGCAGTCACCCGACGGCTCTATCGCGACGGCACCAGCCAGTACCTGCTCAACAAGACCGAAGTTCGGCTGAAAGACATCATCGACGTCTTCCTCGGCACCGGCGTCGGCACCAAGGCCTACAGCATCGTCGAGCAGGGAAAGATCGGCCTCATCGTGTCCGCGCGCGCCGAGGATCGGCGGATGCTCATCGAGGAGGCGGCCGGCATTACCAAGTACAAGAGCCGAAAGAAGGCGTCCGAACGCAAGATGGAGCTGACCGAGCAAAACTTGCTCCGTGTCGGCGACCGCGTGGCCGAGTTGGAACGCAATGTCGCTTCGCTCCAGCGCCAGGCCGCCAAGGCCGAGCGCTACGTGAACTACCGGCAGGAGCTCGACCGGCTGATGCTCCACCAGGCGTCTCACCAGCTGCTCGAGATCCTCACGGCAGAGCAGTTCTGGTCCGCCGAGAAATCGGTCTGTGAGAACAACGTCGAAACCGCCCGCACGGCGCTCATGACGGCAGAAGCGGCGCTCGAGGTCGAACGCGCAGCCGCGCTCGACCTCGAACAAGGCGCCGAGAAAGCGCAGGACACCGCGTTCGGGGCGGACAACCAGGTGCGTGCCTACGAGGCCGAGATCGCGCGCGAAAGGGATCGTCTCGCGCACCTCTCCGAGCGGTCGGAGGCAGCGCGCCGCGAGCAGACCGATCTGCGTTCCCGCGCCGAGGCGCTCGACGCCGAAGCGAAGGAAATCGCCGCGTCGCTATCCGGCCTCGAAGCCGAAGAAACGAACGAAGCCGAAGGGGCGCTCACCGAGCACGAGCGTCTGGAGACGCTCCGCACCGAGGAGCGGGCGGCCGAAGCGGTACTGGCCGAGCTTCGCGCCCGGGCTTCGAAAGCCGCTTCACAAGTCGCGGCGGCGGACGCCAAGCTGAAGGGGCTCGAGCGCCGTACGCAGGAAATGCAAGCGCGTGAGGCAAAGCTCGCGGCGCAGATGACGGAGTTGACCGCCAACCGTGAGCGCCTCTCGGCGCACCGTTTGGAGCTCGGCAGCAAGGTGGGCGAGCTGGGGACGGCCTTCCAAACCGGACAGTCACGGCGCGTCGAGCTCGAAGAAGAGCTCACGCACCTGAAGCAAGCTCTCTTGGAGAGCGAGAAATCGCTGGAAACCGAACGCGGCCTTCTCGCGCAGCAGCGTGGTCGCATGAAGGCGCTGGCCGACATGCGCGAGCGACTCGAAGGCGTCGGGGACGGCGTCAAGCACTTGATGGCCAAAGCCGACCCGGTGTTGCTCGGGCTGGTCGTCGATCGCGTGCGTGTCCCCGCCGAGCTGACCGCGGCGCTGGCGGGTTTGCTCGGTTCCGCCTTGGAGTGCGTCGTCGTCAGCGACGCCGCGCGGGCGGCCGAGCTTTTGGCCGAGCTCGCACGCGACAAGCAGGGGCGCGCCTCGGTGATCCCTCAGTCCCCGCGCCGCGTGGCGGGCAAGGCTGCCCGCGTCGTCCAAGGACCGGGCGTGATGGGGCCCCTGCTCGATCGCGTGGCTTACGCACCCGAGGACGAGGCACTGATGGCGTCGCTCATCGGCGACGCCCTGCTGGTGGAAGATGCGGCCTCGCTCATGGCGCTGGCCCCGCTGGCGCAAGGCCGGACGCTCGTCGCGCTCGACGGTACGGTGGTTCACGCCGACGGTCGCGTCAGCGGCGGCTCGAGCGACACCGTGGCATCGGGACTCGTCGACGAGCAGCGCGAGCTGCGCGAGCTCGCCCAAGTTTGCGCCGAGCTTTCCACCAAGGTCGAGGCACGGATCGCCGAGCACCAGGGGCTGCGGAGCCTCATGTCGGGGCTCGGATCGGCGCTCGATCAGGCGCGCCAAGCCACCCACGACGCCGAGATCGCGCTCGTGTCCGCGGAAAAGGACCAAAAGAAGACCGACGAGCAGACGACGGCGCTGGAAGAGCGCCTCGGTGCGATGCATGCGGAGCTCAGCGACATCGGCGAAAAGCTGGCCGAGGGTGGCCACGAGCAGGCGGAGGCGGAGCGCGCGTTTCGCGAGGGACACGACATCCTGCACGAGGCCGAGGTCCAGGCCGAGGGGGCCCTCGCCGAAGCGGCGAAATGGCGCGATCAGGCGGCGGCCCAGCTTTCGGTGGTCACCGATCGCAAGGTTCGTCTGGCCCGCATTCGCGAGCAGGTAGCGTCGACCCGAGGCACCGTCGAGCGCCTCGGTCGATCGCGCGACGAGCTGGTGGGACGCACCGCCAAGCTCGAGGAGGAGCTCGATCAGATCGCGCGGCAAACGGGGGAAACGTCATCGCGGCTGGAGAGCACGGAAGAGCAGCTGCTCGAGGCAGTCGGTGTGGCCCAGACGGCCCAGGCGGCGCTATCCGAAGCGCGGCGGATCTTCGACGAAGCACGCGCGGCGCTGGGTGAGCGGGAAGCCGGGCTCAAGGTTCTGCGCATCGATCTCGGACAAGCGTCGGAGAAAATGACGGCGCTCGAGCTCACCCTCGAACGGCTCAGCATCAACCGCGAGCATCTGCTCGGCTCGGTGCGCGAGAAGTTCCGCGGTCTCGATCTGGCCAAGGTGGTCGGCGACTACCACCGCCTTCCCGTGCCCGACGAAGAACACACCCATCGCATTTCCGAGCTGACCCATCTCATCGAGCGAATGGGACCGGTGAACCTCGACGCCACGCGCGAGCATCGGGAGGAAAAGGAGCGCCTCACCTTCTTCACGGTGCAAAAGGCGGATCTGGAGAAGGCGCTCGACGACCTACGGCAGGCGATTGCGCAAATGAACCGCACGTCCAAACGCCTCTTTCGCGAGACATTCGACGCCGTCAACGAAAGGTTCAAGGCACTTTTCCCCAAATTATTCAAGGGGGGGCGCGCGGAACTGCATCTCACGATGCCCGACGACCTCCTGGAAACGGGTGTGGAAATCATCGCGCAACCGCCTGGAAAGAAACTCGGCAACATCGAGCTCATGAGCGGCGGCGAAAAGGCGCTGACGGCAGTTTCTCTCATATTTGCAATCTTCCAGCATAAGCCGTCACCATTTTGCATCCTCGACGAAGTGGACGCCCCCCTCGACGAAGCCAACGTGGCCAGGTACAACGAACTCATCCGCGAGATGACCGACCGCTCACAGTTCATCGTCATCACGCACGTCAGGTCAACGATGCAATCCGTCGACGTTTTGTGCGGGGTGACGATGCAGGAGCCGGGAATTTCGCGGCTGGTGAGTGTGAAGATCAATGAGTCGGCCCAAAGACGGAGTGGCGTCCCGCGGTCCGAGCAAGATGGTGAGCAAATCCAGGTAGCATGAGCGGGCCCGAAGGCTCGAGGGCGATGGCCCTGCCCGAGGGGCCGGTTTACCCGTGCACGGCTTCACTCGTCCCCGGGAAAACTTGTAGCGGCATCCAAATCGAACCGGGAGAGGGCTGGCATGGGAACTCGCGTTTACATCGGGAATCTTTCGTATCACACGGACGAAGCCTCGCTCCGCGATGCATGCGCCGCGGGCGGACGTGAGGTCGTCAGCGTCAGCATCGTGACCGACCGCATGACGGGTCAACCGCGCGGGTTCGCCTTCGTCGAGTTCGCGAACGACAAGGATGCGCAAGCCGCCATCACCGAGCTCAATGGTAAACCGCTCGACGGCCGAACACTCGCCGTCAACGAGGCCCGCGAACGCCAGCCACGAGGTGGCGGCGGAGGGTACGGCGGTGGCGGAGGAGGTGGCGGTGGAGGTGGCGGCGGTGGTGGCGGTGGTGGCGGACGCGGGGGAGGCGGCGGACGCGACCGCGACCGCGGACATCGCTCCGACCGCTAGAGCATCAGCGAAAGTCGCGGGAGCGGGCTTCGAGGCCGCCCGGGAGCTGCAGAGCTTCGAGCTTCTCGACCAAGACGTGGATCACGGGATGCTCGCCCGCTTGGACAGTACGAGGTGTGCGCTCGACCTTGCCCTGAACGAGGAGAAGGCGCGAATGCACGGCGGTACGGTAAGAACGATCGAAAATCGTGGGCGTCAAGACGAGGTTCATCATGCCGAGCTCGTCCTCGAGGGTAACGAAGACGACGCCACTTGCCGTCATCGGGCGTTGCCGCGAGAGAACGAGCCCCGCGACTTTGACGATGGTCCCGTGACGTAAGTAAAAGAGCTCCGCGCTCGTGACGACACCGCGCTTTTTCATGCGAGCGCGCAAGTGGCGCATCGGATGATCGTCGACAGACAGACCGAGGCGCGCATAGTCGAAGCGAAGCTGCTCGACCTCGGCGAGCGGTGGGAGTGACACTTCGGGCTCGTTGCTGGGGACCTTGGCGAAGAGCAGCCCCTGGCTCGGCTCGCGGACGAGCCACATGGCATCGCGACGCGCGCGCGTGAGCGACGAAAGCGCACCCGCTTCGGCAAGTGCGTCCATTTGATCGGTGCGAAGCTCGGCACGGACGGTCAAGTCTTTGGTGTCGCGAAAGGGGCGTTCTTCCCTCGCCTGCATGATCCGCTGGGCCGGCTTTTCGCCCATTCCTTTGACGACCCTCATGCCGAGCCGCAAAGATCGCTGCGCGGAAGGCTCTGCCATGTTCGTCCTTGCTTCGGGCATTGCGTGCTCGACGGTGCAATCCCAATCGCTCATGGCGACGTCGGGGGGGAGGACCGAAACGTCACGTTTTTGCGCGTCGCGCACGATGCTGGAAACGGAGTAAAAACCCATGGGCTGCGAGTTGATGAGCGCACACGCGAATTGGAGCGGGTGATGCACTTTGATCCACGCCGACGCGTAGACCAAGAGCGCGAACGACGCGGCGTGCGACTCGGGAAAGCCGTATTCGCCGAAACCTTTGATCTGAGAAAAGAGTCGTTCGGCGAACTCGCGAGGAATACCCCGCTCGACGAAACCGCGGACCAGCTTGTCCTCGTGACGAAGGAGCTTGGCGCTGCGTTTCCAGGCGGCCATATCGCGCCTCAGCTCATCCGCCTCTCCGGCCGTGTAACCAGCGCCGGTCATGGCGATCTGCATCACTTGCTCTTGGAAGAGCGGCACCCCCAGCGTGCGCTGCAAAATGGGCGCGAGCGACGGGTGCGGCATGGTGGCAGGCTCCTCTCCGTTGCGCCGGCGCAAATAGGGATGGACCATGCCGCCCTGGATGGGACCGGGGCGAACGATGGCTACCTCGATCACGAGGTCGTAGAATCGGCGAGGCTTCATGCGCGGGAGCATGGCCATCTGCGCGCGGCTCTCGATCTGAAAGATGCCGATGGTGTCGGCCTTGCAGATGGCATCGTAGACACGCGCATCTTCGGGAGGGATCGCGGCGAGGGTCTGCAGTGGGTCGAAGGGTTTCGGCTCTGCCGATTTCTCGCTGGGATCGTCGCCGGATTCGGCGTGATGAATGAGCTCGAGCGCCTTGCGGATGGCGGTAAGCATGCCGAGTCCGAGGACGTCGACTTTGAAAAAGCCGAGGGCATCGATGTCGTCTTTGTCCCACGGCACGACCGTGCGCCCCGGCATCTTGGCCGGTTCGACCGGAGACACCTCGTCGAGCGCGCGGGCGGAGAGCACGAATCCCCCCACGTGGGTGGACATGTGGCGAGGAAAACCTTGGAGCTCTCCGGCAATTTTCAAGATGAGCTTTATCCTCCGATCGTCGGCATCGAACCCTATCTCGCGCAGGCGCCGGCCGAGCTCGAGATCGAGGGTGTCATGAGGGCCGATCATTTGCGTCAATCGATTGGCCTGTTCGAGCGAGAGGCCGAAGGCCTTGGCCGTTTCGCGCAGCGCACTTTTGCCGCGGTAGCAAATGACTTCCGACACCATGGCGGCGCGGTCGCGTCCGTACTTCTCGAAGATCGCTTGAATGACCTCTTCGCGGCGCTCGTGTTCGAAGTCGACGTCGATGTCGGGTGGTTCGTTCCTCTCGCAGGAAAGAAAACGCTCGAAGAGCAGGTTCGACCGTGCCGGGTCGACGGCAGTGATGCCGAGCACGTAGCAAACGACGCTGTTGGCCGCGCTCCCCCTCCCCTGGCACAAGATCCGCTTTCCCTCGGCGATTCGGATGATCTCGTAGACGGAGAGGAAAAACTGAGCGACTCCCAGCTTGGCGATGAGCAAAAGCTCTTTTTCGAGCTGGCGAGCGACCGCCGGATCGATACCGCGCGGATAGCGCCACGGCGTTCGCTCGCGCACGAGGCGCCGCAAAGCGGTGTCGGGAGTCTCACCCGGGCAGAGATCGTCGCTCGGGAACGAGTATTTCAATTCGCTCAAAGAAAAGGTGCACGCCCTGGCGATCTCGACAGAGTGCGAAAGCCGTTCCGGCGCGTCCTCGAAGAGGCGCGCCATCTCCCTAGGCGAACGGAGAAACGACTGGGCATTGGGGGCGAGTCGATTTTGGGCGCAATCGAGCGTCGTTCCCTCGCGGATACACAGAAGTACGTCGGCCAGAGGCTTGCGCGAAGGGTGATGGAAAACCGGGCGACCCGTGGCAACGAGAGAGAAGCCCTCGGCGGCCATCCGCTTGGCCCATGCTTCGCGGATCCTGTCGTCGGGCGAGAAAAGGCGGCTCGTCGCGAGAAAAATTCGATCGCCGAAGATTTCCCGCAAAGGTCCAGCGGCTGCCTGGGAGGCATCGAGCGAAAGACAATCGCGACGCATCTCTTCCTCCGTCGGCACGACGAGGATCGGAAAGATGCCCACCGGGTGGCGCGCGAGCGCGTCGAGCGAAAGCATCGCTTCCTCGCGAGGGAGCTCGGCGTGCGCGCTCGTGAGGAGACGGCAGAGGTTGGTGTAGCCCTCTTTACTTTCGGCGAGGAGGACGACCTTGGCAAAAGGGCCATTTTTGCCCGTTTTCGGAGGCGAAACGAGGAGCTCACTTCCTACGATGTAGCGTTGGCCGAGCTTCTGCGCGGCGATGTGAGCACGGACCGACCCATAGAGCCCCCTCGCATCGGTGACTCCGAGCGCAAATAGGCCGAGCATGTGCGCCGCTTCCACCATCTCTTCGGGGCGCGATGCACCTTCCAGAAGCGAGAAATTCGTCTTGGCGCAGAGCTCGGCAAACGCGGGCTCACCGACGTTGCGCTCGATCGCGGGGGGGAGGGGCGCGGAGAGCGTCAATCGTAATACCCGTGGAGGAAGGTCCGGCCGCTGCGCCGATCGGTAAAGACCCAAGCCTCGATGTTCTTTTTGCCGGACGTGAGCCACACCCGCACGTAGTCGCGGCTCATGGGGTCGGCCGTCCACCACTCGATCCGCTCGAAGCGCGTGGGGGGGCTCGCCCCGACCCAGGTGAAGAGCTGGTTGTCGATGGCCACGGTGGGGCGTTGTCCCGGCATCACCGGCATCACTTCCATGGGGAGTGGCTTCGGCAGAAGGCGGGTGGGAAATTCGACGTCCGATGCTGCGCGTACGGCGATGGCATCGTCTCCTTTCGACGGAGAAAGCTCGTCGAGGGAGACCAGATGGGTGCGCGCCTCGGGGCGATGGACGGGGCTACACTCGAGCACCCCCACGTTTTCCCGTCCGATCTCGGCCGACAGCTCGGCGAGAAGGACGGCCATGGCGCCGGGGTCATTTTGAATCGTTGCGTCGCCTCCCATCCAGAGCTGCATCCGGGGGGCACGGGTGAGCTGCCGGACAGTGATCGAGAGACCCATCACCGGCGCACCGAGCACGACGTTCTCCAGCTTGCTCTTCATCACACGGAAAAAATCCGACTTTTTGGCAAGCGCCGCCGGCAATTCGATGCGGAAAAAAAGGCCGGGGTCGGCCCGCTCGGCACCAGCGATTTTGCGGAGCTTGGCGATCGACCGATCGTAAGGGGCAAAAAGCTCGATCGACTGCGCTGCTTCGCCTCGCCCTTCGAGCCTGGCCGAAAGGCGCGCCACCAGCCCGCGCAGTGCGAAGAGGAGCGGCTCGATGGCATGAACAGGGTCGTCCCAGGTGATGCTTTCCGACGGCGCGCGCGGCGGGTCGTAGGCGATGAGCGGCGCATCGTCCCTTCCCCACGCGAGCTCGAGCGATTCGCGCCAAGGGTCTATCGTGCCACTCGGGCCTATGAGGCGACCGGCCAACGTTCGCGCGGGGAGGCCGACCAAATCCCCCACCGTCCACAAGCCGAGGCGGTTACACCACACGATGCGATCGCGCGAAAGCGGCAAAGCATCGAGGGGAAGCGAGCGAATCATGTCTTTGCCGCCCGCCATGGGAACGATGGTCTCGGAAGCCGTCGCGAACGCACATGCTGCGCGCGCCAAACGCGGGCCGTCGGCGATGGCGGAGCGCACCCGATGCCCGAGATCGCGCACGCGCGAAGACAGCTCGAATAGCGTCGCTTCTTCGCCGCCCCATAGATGGGTGGTCCCCGTGAGATCGACCCACACCGTATCGAGCGGTTTCCATGCGTCCCCCGCGTCGATGGAGACGGTGGGCCCGAAGGAAAGTGTGACCTCGGCCACCCGCCCCAAGGCGTGTCGAAGCGCTAGGTTCGTGAGCCCGCGAATGACGAGGTTGGCCAAGCTCGAACGCGCTTCGGCCACCGTTTGCCCGACGCGCACGCCAAACCTGTGCGCGACGTCGTTCACGGCGAGGAGAACGTTCCCGAGCTCGACCTCTTCTCCCCGGCGCGATTCTTTTTTGGCTTCGACCACGGCGAGAGGAAGGTCTTTGGGGTCTTGGTCGTGTGCGACGAGCTCACACGACAAGTGGGTGAGCAAGATCGCCCCCACCCGACGACCAGCGAGGGGCGTCATCGTGCTCCCGTGAGCTCTTGGGTTCGGGCGACCATGCCCGGACGCGTCCACGCGATTTGTCGCGGGCTCGCAACCCGGCCGAACTTTTCTTTGGCGATCCGAACGACGAGGCGATCGGGATCCACATTTTCGAGCTCGAGCCGCATGGCGACCGGCAACGCGAGCGGGCGGTGAGCTTCCGTGCGCGTCAAAAGGAAAAGGGTGGTCGGCGTTTTTTCGAGGGAAAGAGCAAGACGGCGAGCGACTTTCGACCACGTCTCCATCGATTCGAAGCGGTGCTGCTCGCGGGGAGAAGCTCCAGGGACGCTGGAGACGTCGACCACGATGACCGAGAAGATGCCCGCTGCTGCAACCTGCACGGCTACCCGCGACAGCAAATGACGCGGTGGTCGCAGGACGAGCAGTCGCTCGAGGGAGACGCCTCGCTCCTGCAAAGCAGGACCAAAAAGGGTCTGGTCGGGGTCGAGAAAGGTGCACCACGCCCTTTCCCTTCCGCACCGTACGCTCTCCTCTTGACTGGCGGCACAAGCTGCAAGAGCGACGCTCATGCCCTGGCCCAAGTTGGCGGGAGAGGACAGCTCCACGACGCATCCTCGCGGAAAGCCCCCTTGCGGAAGCACCCCCGAAAGAGGCGGGCTCATCAACAAAGGCTCGCGCTCACCTCGCGGCGTGCCCCCTACGACGACCGAGGAAGCGAGCGCTCCGCTTTTCGGCGTATCGCTCCGCAAAGCTTGGAGGGCTTCGCGTGCGATCGCGTACTTGTCTCGAGCCGCATCCGCCATGCACTGAACATAATATCAGTATTGAAGAAGCGCCACCCGCCCTTCCCAACAATGTCCTACCTCGGGCAAAAAAACATGACATCAAGCGGAGTTATCTGCCCTTTTCTGATTCGGCCTTTTCATGTGTCGTCGTTTCATGTCGCTAGCGAAGGCGAAGAGCGAACACCTCGAGAAGATTCGACAAGGCTCGCTTGCCAGGTTGGATAAGGAACGGCACGGGCCCGACGCCAAGGCCGAGACGAAGTTGGCAAAGCAGCGACGCGAGGGCCTCCGCTGCCAAACGAAGGGGCAAAAAGGCGAGTGCCCGATGTGTCTCCGCGCATCATGATGCATGTATGCGCAGCACCCTGTTTCCAACCCGAAATCGTGATTGTCGACGGCCGAGGACCGGCAGCGTTTTGATGTGTCTCGTTGGGCTCGTGAGTCTCGCGGCATGTACCAAGACCACGACACCACCGCGTGCGGCGAATGCTTCGTCGCCGGCCACGGTCACCCTCGAGCTCGAACGAGGTCCGGCGCCCGCTTTGCCGAACCCGATGCTGGTGACCGACAGCGTGCACGGCGGCGTGTTCGAAAGCTGCTACCAGGGTTTTCACGCCACGGGAAACGCCGAGCGCGACCTCGCGCAAATGACGGCGCTCTGCGGACCTCCCAACGCAATGAAGCCGGTGACGGGCGTCATTCGGGGACACCAGGCGCACCAGGAAGCCATCGCGCGCTTCACTTTCCGCGGCGAAATGGGGCGATGCTACCGGATCTTCTCTGCGTCCGATCGCGGGGTGCAGGATATGGATTTAGCCATGCTCGACCCCGAGAAGAACGTCGTTGGCCACGACACCAACGAAGACGCCTTTCCCATGCTCAATCCCGACGGGCCCTTCTGCCTGACCCGTCCCGGGCAATACACCGTTCTCGTCAGCGTCGAGAAAGGCGCCGGCACCTACGCGCTACAAGTCTGGGGATTTTAGCGAACCTGAACCTTGCGGCACGATGCGGCATGGGTACCCGGACCGCAGGGCGGCGCGCGACGGATGGCGAGGGGCTGCGTTGCGGTGCCGGAGGCACCGCGGGGGTGGGGACCCTGTTCCGGTGACGGAACGGACGGAGTCCAGGAACTGGACGGAGTCCGTGGAGGCCCAAGAAGCGAAGCGAAGTGCCTTGCTCCGGCGGGGCGGGGGCAGAGCCCACAGAGAGGCGAGTAGTTTGAGTCGCCAGATTGATCTGGCGACTCAAACTACGGCAACATGCCGCCGACGGTGAGCCAGCCGGCAGCGCCGACGTTGGACGCGATGTCGACGGTGCTGGGCCCGGCGAGCAGCGCTCCATAGAACTGTGACCAGCTGGCGATGACTTGAGGACCGCCGATGAAGTCCCCCTTACGCCCCCCGATCAGCGTGCGATCGCCGCGCAACCGATAGCGTCCGCGGCTGTCGAGCCCTACGCGGAACCAATCGGTGACGTCGTAACCAACCCGCAGCTTCGCTTCGGCGTCGAACTCTTCGGATTCCTCGAGACCTCCGCCGGCCACGGCGTTGAAGTCGAAATGCCAACGATCGCGCAGTAGCGAAAACATGGCACCGAGCTCGACCTCGCCTTCCATTTCGGCGAAGCCTTCCGCTTTGTAAGTTCCCATCGCGGCAAGAGCCCAGCCGTCCTCGAGGCTGCCCAGGATGCGGTACGCGAGGCTCGCGCTCGGGGCAAAATGCTTGTCGTCGAACCGCTCCGCCGTCGCGAGGAGAGTCAATCGGTTGATGGGCGAGCCGTACAAGGTCAACCCTCCGCCGCCTACCGAACCGCTCGAAGCTCCGGTGCCGTGGCCGAAACCGTGCGCCCCCACTTTGCCAGCTCGCGCACCGAAGGCCGAGTGGGTGAGCGCGATGACAGGCACATCGGAGCGGACGTCGGAGGGCAATGCCGTCAGCGGTTTGGTTTGATCGTTGGGCGATGGCGGACCGTGCGCAGAATCGCCGATGGAGACGATCGGCGCTGCCGTGGCCGACGGTGTCAACGTCGGAGCCGGCTCGGCCGGCGCGACGCTCGGCGAAGCAGGCGCGGCCGGCGACGCCGGATCGACAGCCGGCGTTGTGGGAGGGGCCGGTGCAGCCGCCGGCGGATCGGCAGAGGCCGGCGCGGATACGGTTACGAGCGCAAGACTCGCGAGACCGGCGCCCGCAAAGTGCGCGGAGCGCCCGCCCCAAGATGCAATGGTCAACCGGACGATCGCACGTCGAACGACTACCTTTTTCATGTTGCCTCTCGTCAGTCTTGAGTGGACCCGCGACGGCGCCGCCGTCGCAAGAACGCCGCCAGTGCGCCGAAAATACCTAGGCTGAACGCCGTTGGCTGATTGCGATTCGACAGGTTGCAATTGCAGCCCGAGTCGTCGCTGGGCGGGGCGGTGCCACCTGCGCCGCCGGTTGCTCCGGCGCCGCCTGTTCCCCCGCCAGTTCCGCCGGCACCGCTCGACGTCCCCGCTGAGCCTCCGGTACCCGCCGCACCGCCGCTGCCACTCGCGCCGCCGCTGCCGGCCGCGCCCCCCGTCCCAGCCGCACCGCCGGTGGTGCCGCCTGCGCCGGCAGCGCCGCCCGTGCCAGCGCCGCCCGTGCCAGCGCCGCCCGCGCCTCCGGCGCCAGCGGTGCCTGCAACGCCGCCCGTGCCAGCCGTGCCGCCGCCATCGGGTCCGGTGCCGCCCGCGCCGGCGGTGCCGCCGGCGCCTCCTGCGCCGCCCGTTCCTCCACCACCATCGATGAGGGGGCAGCTGTCCATCGACGGTTCGTCGATTTGCCAGACACCGCGCCCCATGCTCGAGGCGACGACGCGTTTGAAATTCGGGTCGTAGCGAATGTCGTTCACGTGGACGTTCGGCAAGTTCGCCCCGATCTTCTCCCAGTGCTGCCCTTCGTTGCAGGTGAAGTAGACGCCGCGGTCCGTGCCGACGAAGATCGCCTTGCGGCTCTGCACCCACGCCGAATCGACAGTGTTGACCGGGACGTCGGGAAGATCGCCGTCGATCCCCGTCCAGGTGTTGCCGAGGTCCTTGGTCATCTTTACCTGGTCCGTGCCGAACCGGGGGACCGCGACGAAGACGGACTGATCGTCCCACGGGGGAATCGAGAGCTCGCGCGTGATGCGCCTCCACCCTTGCGCGTCGGTCTTTTCCGTGAAGGTGACGCCTCCATCGCTGCTGACGAGGACTTTGTGATCGTTGGTGGCCGCCCAGAGGATCTGAGGATTGCTGGGCGCAATCGCGAGCGCGCGAATGGCGTAGGGAGCACCGCCCGTCAGATCGCCGCTGATGGGCGTCCAGTTCGAGCCCTGGTTGGTGCTCTTGTAAACGCGATGCGTGGCGGTGAACACCGTCATCGGATCGGTCGGGTGGAAGATGG